>WNGL01002702.1_pt1 | contig 21372 bp, 22 predicted proteins | sample 5400591 | NCBI WGS metagenome assembly WNGL01 (sample SAMN13153377, study PRJNA577476) | soil metagenome | isolation source: 80 cm soil or saprolite under Garry oak tree replicate 1 | place: USA:California | collected 2016-06-15 | reverse complement strand
TCACCGATCCCAACGCGGTCTACGCCGGAGTTGAAGACGCCGGCATCTTCCACTCCACCGACGGCGGCGAAAACTGGCGCGAACTTCCCGGCCTGCGCGGCCACGACACCGGTCCCAATTGGCAGCCCGGCGCCGGCGGCATGTGCCTCCACACCATCATTCTCGACCCCAGCGATCCCAAGCGCATTTACATCGCCATCTCCGCCGCAGGCGCCTTCCGCACCGACGATGGCGGAGCCACGTGGAAGCCCATCAACAAAGGCCTCTACTCCAAATACATCCCCGATCCCAACGCCGAGGTTGGCCACTGCGTTCACCACGTCGCGATGAATCCGAAGCGCCCCGGCGTGCTCTTCATGCAGAAACACTGGGACGTGATGCGCTCCGACGATGCCGGCGACAATTGGACAAAAATCAGCGGCAACCTGCCCACTGATTTCGGATTCGTCATCGACATCCACTCCCACGAGCCCGACACCGTTTACGTAGTCCCCATCAAGAGCGATTCCGAACACTTTCCGCTCGACGGCAAGTTGCAGGTCTTCCGCAGCCGCACCGGCGGCAACGAGTGGGAGCCGCTCACCAAGGGACTGCCGCAGAGCGATTGCTACGTCAACGTGCTGCGCGATGCCATGGCGGTAGACAAACTCGACGAGTGCGGCATCTACTTTGGAACCACAGGCGGGCAGGTGTATGTCTCGCCCGATGCAGGAGACTCATGGTCCCCCATAGTCCACGACCTCCCCGCCGTGCTATCCGTAGAGGTCCAAACCCTGGCCTGACGACAACGCCAGATCGGGCACGACTACAGGTTGTCCCATCCATGAATCGTTCTTTGATTCACGGATGGGACACCACGAACCCCAACCTCCTATTGAATGAGACCTAAAGAGCGGGGAATCATGGAGGGTACGGGCTTTAGCCCGTACATCAAGGTGACAAAATCACGGGCTTCAGCCCCCGAGGGAACATGTCCAACCCCACCCACTCCATCCGAGTAGCCCTGCCCTACCACCTCCGCAACCTCGCGCACATCGACGGCGACGTCACCCTCGAAGTCCGCGCGCCCATCACCATCCGCTCCGTCCTCGACGCCCTCGAAGGCCGCTACCCCATGCTCAGCGGAACCATCCGCGACCACGACACACTCAAGCGCCGCCCCTTCCTCCGCTTCTTTGCCTGCGAAGAAGACCTCTCCCTCGAATCCCCCGACACCCCGCTACCCGACGCCATCGCAACAGGCAAAGAGCCGCTGCTAATCATCGGCGCCATAGCCGGCGGCTCGCGCTAACCTTCTCCCCTGACGTGTCATCCTGATGTGCTAGATCTCTCCGCGCTTTTTCTCTTCTTCCTCCTCTTCTTCAGCGGGGTCCGTAACTTCCCCCGACTCAAGATCCCTGAGCGGAATATCGTGAATCTCCTGACTGTCGATGTCGGTCTCTGCGTTGTCGGCAAAAGGGTCCCTTGAAGTAGCCATCATTCCCTCCAGCCATCTTGGGATGCAAGGCGCCTGTGCCGGGCTGTCTACACGAAGCCATCGCCCGGACGGCCAGTCCTTAATGTTCACCGCGGCCCGGTCGCAGCATCAGCTCCTTAATCGCTTCTCGAGGGTCTTTACCCTCTTCCAGAATCAGTTCCATCTGCTCTGTGATCGGCATTTCGATTCCATGCTTGCGCGCGAGTCCGAGCGCCGCTCGCGATGTGCGAACACCCTCGGCAACCTTGCCGCCGAGGCTCTCAAGAATTTCCGGCAGCTTGCGCCCTTGCCCTAAAGCTTGACCGACAGTCCGATTGCGGCTGAGTGAACCGGTGCAAGTGAGCACCAGGTCCCCAACGCCACTGAGGCCCGAAAGTGTTTCACGGCGTCCACCGCATGCAACCGCGAGCCGCGTGATTTCCGCGATGCCACGCGTGATCAGTGCAGCGGTGGAGTTATGGCCGAGTCCAACGCCCGCCGCAACACCCGCAGCGATGGCGATCACGTTCTTGAGCGCGCCGCCAAGCTCCACGCCGATCACATCGGTCGAAGAGTAGAGCCGAAGCGTCTCTGATGAGAACTCCTGCTGGATCAGCGTCGCAACTGCCTCATCTTCAAACGCTACAGTCACAGCCGTAGGCTGGCCCTGCGCAACTTCGAGAGCAAAACTGGGGCCGCTAAATGCTCCGATTTGCAGTTTCCGACTGCTTTGCGTCAGGCTCTCAACGATCACCTCGGTCATGCGAAGGTATGTGCCGTCTTCCACTCCTTTCGTCGCACTGACGATTACCTGACCGGCGTGTAAAGAAGGACCGACTCGGGCCATCGTGCGCCGCAAAAACTCCGACGGGATAACTGCAACCACAATCTCCGCGCTCACAATCGGCGAGGTGTCGGCTGTGATGGTGAGGTCGGCGGGTAGCGGAAAGCCGGGAAGGAACAGCGAATTCTCACCGGCTTCAGAGATCTGCTGAGCTTCCTCGACGCTGTGCGACCAGAGCGCAATCTCATGCCCTCCGCGGCGGTGGAGAGAGAGAGCGATGGCGGTTCCCCAGGCGCCTGATCCTAGAACGACAATGCGGCTCATGCGGGCCTCCCCGCTTGTGAATGAGTCCCAAAGCGGCTTTCTGTGCCGGCGAGAAGCCGGCGAACGTTTTGGTGGTGCTTCACGATGATCAGCAGTGCGACGACGAACTGTGCAGCGCTGTAAAAGCCCGGTTTGTCGCCCTGGACCAGGAACAACGCGAAGACAGGGAAACTGGCCGCGGCAAGTATGGATGCCAGCGAAACATAGCGGCTCAGCAAAAGGACCACTGCGAAAAGCGCGATCGCAGCGAGTGCGGCCAGCGGCGCCGCCACCAGGAATACTCCAAAGCCAGTCGCGACACCCTTGCCGCCCCGAAAACGAAGCCAGACAGGGAACATGTGGCCAAGGACGGCGGCCAGCGCGGCCAGAGCTTCGATGTTGCGTGGCGGCCCTATCGGCGTCAGGTAAGGCGCGATCGCAGCTCCCAGCCAGACGGCCGCACAGCCCTTGAGCACGTCGAGAAGGAATGTGGCTGCGCCGAGGCCTTTGCCTCCGGAACGGAGAACGTTAGTGGCTCCGATATTGCCGCTGCCGACCGAACGGATGTCCTCGTGGCGAAAGAGCCGAACCAGGAGGTATCCCATGGGAATGGATCCAAGCAGATAGGCAACTACCACCAGCAGAAGGCATGCAAGGATCATGACGAAACCGAGTTTAGCAGGTGAGGCGGCGGACTATCCCGGTGTGGTCGGTTGACTCCGCCGCCGTGCCCGTACTCAGAATCGCTCATCCGCCGACGGTCCATAGAGCGCCGGCACGGTGGAGTCCGCGAGGCGCAGGTAGACCGTGAGTTGGCCGCGATGATGCGCAAGGTGGCTGAAGACTGCATCCGCAATCATGATTTCGCGTGGGTTCTGAGACACAGGCCTGCCGCCCATCTTGAATGCCCAAGGCGTGTGAAGGTGCGCGTCGGTGGTCCCTTCAAGCGCACGGCGGGCGTTGGCCACAGCTGTGTCAACGCTCGCGAGCAGCTCGGCCCTTGTGGCCAGTGCCTTGGTGCGGAAACCCTCGCTGGAGGCGGCGTCAAGGTCGAGTTCGTCGCGGTCAATCATGAAGGCTATCCAGCCCAGCATGCCCGCGACCAGCGCAGCCAGGTAACCCAGTTCCATCGAGCGCTCATGCGGCTTGAAATCGTTGCGGCCCTCGGGCACGCGCTCAATTGCCTTGCGGGTGGATACGGCTTCGCGTTCGAGTTGAGCGAGGAAGAAATCTTTCAGTGTCATCGTTCGATCTCCTTTGAGGATGATTTCGGGGATTGTTCGGTTGCGCTGAGCGCAGCGATCGGTGATTAGAGCGTGTTTCATAATCGTGCTTTGTATCAGGGCACGACTTCAGTCGTGCCGAAGAGAGCCGGAATAACGGGGGTTTTAACCCCTGAGGCATTCGAGCCCGGACATGGCGCTCATCTATGAAACACCGCTCTAGGCTGCGCTGCGCGCAAGGTCGTAGAACTTTTCTGAATCGCCGCTCTTGTAGAGGGCGTACCAGGCATCGAGCGTCGCGGCGCTGTAGAGATTGAGCGTCTTGAAAATCTCGTGGGCGAATTCAATGGGCGCGGTGCCGGATGCGGTGATGACGTGCTTGTCGGTGATGGCCGGAACGTCGCAATAGTGGCTGTCGCCTTGATAACTGCGGCCAGCGAGATATGCGCGGGCGTTGCTGGTGTGGCGGCGGTTGTTCAGCAGGCCCGCGCGCGCCAGCGCTAGCGTGGCAGCACAGATGGCCGCAACCGGCACACCCACGGAGATGAAATTGCGGGCCTTTTCAAGGGCCTGGTCGTTGCCGCGGCTCTTCCAGCGCTCTCCCCCGGGCAGGATCAAGAGGCTGCTTGCCACCGGCGAGACTTCGCTGAGAGCCAGATCGGGTTGAATACGCATTCCTCCCATGGTGGTGACCGCATCGAGGCTCGCGGCAACCGTGGCGACGCGGAAGCGGCCCGGCACAAGCTGAAACTGGGGATTGTTGATGGCGGCGATAGCATAAGCGGCTTCCCAGTCTGCCATACCGTCAAAGACGAAAACATGAACTGTGCTGGTCCTCATAGGTCCTGACCTCCAACCGACAATTCCATGATCGTCGCCTATATATGACATCTGATGTCATATATCATCTGGAAAGATAAAAATGTTTTGCGGAAGGAGATTGGCGCCGCGATGAAATCCGACCGGCTGCTTTCGGTGTTGCTGATGTTGCAGGCCAAGGGGCGCGCGACGGAGCGCGAACTGGCGGAGCGGTTGGAGGTCTCGCAGAGGACGATTCATCGCGATCTCGAGGCGCTGAGCGCGGCGCGCGTTCCCGTCGTGGCTCTGCGCGGATCGCAAGGCGGCTGGGAACTGGAAAAAGGCTGGCGTACGCATGTGCCTGCCCTGGATGAAGGCGAGTTGCGCGCCCTCTTCATGGCGCAGCCAAGAGCTGTCGGCCATCCACGGCTCGCGGCTGCGGCAGAGAGCGCATTGAACAAGCTGATGGCCGCGCTGCCGGGACCGATGCGGGTGCAGGCGGTTGCGATGCGGGAGCGACTGCACGTGGATCCCACGGGATGGCATGCGACAGGCGAGGACCTTTCAATGTTGTCGTCGGTTCAGGATGCCGTGGCCCAGGAACGCAGGCTGGCTTTCGACTACACGCGGGCCGATGGACAGAAGAGTCCGCGAACCGTGGACCCGCTGGGTTTGGTGGCAAAGGGCCTTAGCTGGTACCTGGTGGCCCGCACCGCCAACGGAATGCGGACATTCAAAGTTTCGCGAATGGAAGCGGCGACCGCTCTCGCGGTAGGATTCGAACGGCCCGCGGGCTTTGACCTGGCGGCGTATTGGAAGCGGTCCACCGCGGAACTGGAGAAGCAGCGAAAGCGCTATCCGGCAATCTTGTCGCTTACCCACGATGCCGCGCGCCAGCTGCAGTCTTGGTGCGCGACCACACCTGTGGAGTGCCGCGCGCACCGCAAAGAGCCGGAAGGGTGGGTTACGTTACAGGTCAATTTTGAAGCTGAAGAGCAGGCGCGGTTCTTGATTCTGGGATTTGGATCGAGGGCGCGAGTCCTTGAGCCCAGGGAGTTGCGGCAGTGGGTGCGGACGGAGGTTGCGGCGACGGCCGTACAAGAGTAGGGCCGTGTAGAGAATCTCCACGCCAGGAAATGAGAGCAGGTGTATACTTCGTCCCTCCAACGGTTCCCTGCAAGAACTTCCCTTGAAAGGCGGAGATTTATGCCCAGCTATATGCTGCAAGCGTCCTACAGCACTGAAGCCCTCACTTCGTTGACCAAGAAGCCGCAGAACCGCACGGAAGTCATCCGCAAGTCGGTCGAGAAGCTAGGCGGTACGTTGACGGGCCTCTGGTTGTCTTTCGGGGATTACGACACTGTCGCAGTTTTCGAGATGCCGGACAACACAAGTGCCGCTGCGTTAGCACTGGCCATCGGAGCAGGAGGCGCAGTAAGAAGCGTCAAGACGACTCCGCTGCTCACTGTCGACGAAGCTGTCGCCGCAATGAAGAAGGCCGGTGGCTCCGGCTACAAGCCTGTCAGATAACTTCGGGGTTGCCCTACGGACGAGCCAAAGGTTTTGGATGGTCGTATTCGTCGATCATCCAACTTGTGGACATGGGCCCTCAAACTCAGTCGACCATCGATTCTCCGGGCAGAATCGGCCGAGTGCGCGGAAGTGCGCCATAGTACGCTGCGATGCCCGTTGCGATCAGTGCGCCCGCGTAAATGGTGAGCTTGACGAGGCTGCCCATACGCGTCAGGGGCATCATCTTCCAGAGAATCAGCAGCAGGGTTTGCGCCACTGTCACGGCCCAGACGGAGCCGTAGAAATAGCGACGCTCCGTGCCTTCTGTCTTGGTCGAGTGTCCCACTCGCGGCAGAGCTCCACTTGCGCCTAGCAGCAGGATTAACGCTGCCAATGGGAAATATGCGTAATGGTAAAGCTGGCTCATGTACCAGACGCCTGTGACCGTTGCGATCAGCAAGCCCGCGAGGTTGAGCAGAGCAAAATTCAGGACGGCGTTCCATGCGAATGTGTAGCAGACCTTGCGGTAAAGGGGGTTGGGCTTGTCCTCATTGAAGTACAGGATGTAGGGGCGCGGCTCTACACCCGGCAATTGCGCACACAGGCCAGCCACTCCTGTGCCAATGAGCACTGCCATAAGCCATGCTCCGTTGGCCCAGCCAAACCCATGCGCAAATAAGCTGAACGTCAAAGGGCCTGGCGCCAGAAAAAACACCCATATCCAAATAGGCCAATGCGCCAGGCGGTAAAGGCGCGTATTGCTCTGACGGATCTTCCGCGCATGGACGTACTCAACCTTGCCGGTGTATCGCATGAACTAGAGTCGCAGTGCGGCAGTGAGTGAGTCAATCGGGTCTGTGCATTCTCTACTTACCCAGCAAAGCGACCGTCACCTTGGGGTTGATGAGATTGCGGCGTCCGTCCGCACTTTTGTCTGCGCCCTTCTTGATAAGTGCGATCGTTTGTTCCGGTGTTAAGGAAGGATCGAGTGCAATCAACTTCGCTGCCAGATTTACAACGTTTGGCGAGGCCATTGAAGTGCCTGACATCTTGATCCGCGTTCCGCCGGGGACGTAGCTTTCAACCTGAAAACCGTCCGCATCCACTATCACTGTGTCTCCGTAACTTGTGAACGAAGTCTCCTCACCCGCCTGATCGACCGCGCCCACTGCGATCAAGTTGGGCAGCTTTAGCGAAGCCGGAACGTCCCCGATAAATCCGGCATTGCTGTCAGAATTGCCCGCGGCACAAACGAAGAGCGTGTTGGGCGCACTGCGAATCGCATTCTCAACCGCATCACTCCATATCTTGTAAATCGCTGTCGCTGCCTGCTTACGTGCCGTTGGATCTTTCTCGGCACTTGTCTTTGTGAGCCACCGCTCAATCTCGGCGACGTCATCACCCCAGCTCATATTCACGACGCGAACGTTATTCGTCCTGAAATAGTCTCCGACTAGCTGGAAATCCGATTTGAATTTGTCCGCCCACTCCACTGTGGGCGCAAAAGGAATCTCGGGGAGGGAATCATAGAATTGCGCCACGACGATTCGGGCCGCCGGGTTGCCGCGAGTCGCGATACCAGCGACGTGCGTCCCGTGCATCCACTGTCCGAGAAAGTTCAACTGCTTCATGAACGGAGCGAGTTTCTCCGGCGGCATCGACGACAGCGTCTTCTTGGCCTGGGTTGCCGCGGGCGAATCGATTCCGCTAAACACATCGCTCACGCCCTGCTGGAGTTCAACAACCTTCGGGTAGGTCTCTTTCTGTTCGGGTGTTAAGGGCTGCAAGTCGCCGTTGTAGAGTTTCCCGTGGACATCAAACGCAAGACCGTGCGGGCTGTGGCCCCCTGGAGCGGGATCGGTAAAGAGCTGATCGGTATAAAGCGCTGTATCCACGCCCGAGTCCCAGATACCGACGCGCACGGGAGTGAGTTTCTGGTCCGCGGTCAGCGTCACTTCGCGCGCTTCCCAAATGTCCGGCTTCTGCACATTGTGCGCGGCGATGTACTCCGTCAAGACCGGCAGCGCCTGCTGCTTCAACGGCAGGATGAACTTCATGAAAACGCGATCACCCACGACTGATTCCGCAGCGCCCAGATCGATGGTGTTCGATTTGGCCGCCGCCGGATCTAGAGCTTCTTTTTCACCCGCGACAATCAGATCCGGGCTCGATAACTCAAAGCTCCCTTTATACCTCTTAACGACGTCTTGAACGACGCGCCAATCGAGGGAATTGACTGCCTTCTGAAAGTTGCTCTGAAACGCTTGTTCAAAGGCTCCGCCAGTGGTTGAGTGAGTTGATATGCGCGCCTCAAGAATCGGCCTGGTGATCGTCCCCGTACTTGCCTGTGCCTCAGGTTTTTCCTGCAAACTCTTGAGGGTGCGCAACGTCGATAGCGCAGCATCGTTTTCTCCGGCGATCAACTGAAGATCAAGCTTGGCTCCGTATAGGGCGCGCAGGGTCGCTTTGTCTTCAATGTCGTACCCGTCAAGCACGGAATCAATATCGTGAAGCACCTTCGCGGCGAAAGCCTTGAATGTCTCGTCCTCGGCGACCAGCAAAGCGCTCGGCGGGATAGACATCGGATAGCTGAAGCGGGGGAGATCGCCCGAAGAGGCTACCTTTCGCTTGCCAACGCTGGCGGGAGCTTGCGCCGCGGTCGCTGAAACTGAAGCAATCAGAAATGCAGCAATGAACGCAATTGAAATTACACGCGCCTGAGATTTCACCATGCACCTCAACAAAGACAAACTGAAAGCTGCCATTTGCCAGAGGAAATGATCCCACAGTCGCCCGATGCCGCGCCAAGTTTTTTGGTGCACAAGGGACGAACTGCGGATCGGCTACATGAGCTTACGGCGAATGAGGTCCAGGGCAAACTGGCTGGCCCATTCACGCACGCGATCTCGGGCTCCGCGAAAGTTGCGCTCGAAGGTGTCAGTTTTCTGGTCGTCGCTAACAGAGATGAAAACCAGGCCGATGGGCTTGGTTTCGGTGCCACCAGTGGGTCCTGCGATCCCTGTAACGCCAACGCCCAGTGTTGCCCCGGTGCGCTTGCGGATACCCTCCGCGAGTGCGGCAGCAACCTGGGAAGACACCGCGCCATATCGCTCGATCAGCTCCGGAGCCACGTCCGCGAAGGCGGTCTTCAATTCGTTGGAGTAGACGACCGCGCCGCCTAGAAAGGAACGCGAGCTGCCCGAAACGGCGGTGATGCGTTGCGCGATCATGCCGCCCGTGCAGCTTTCTGCCACGGCGAGCGTCGCCTGGCGAAGCCCGAGATAGTAGAGAACAATTTGCTCGAGAGATTCGCCTTCAGAGGAGTAGAGCCAGTCGTCAAGCGCCTCCTCCATTTTGCCGGCGAGTTCTTCGATCCGTTGTTCGGCGGCTGCCTGATTTGATTTGGAGCAAAGCAGGGTGAGTTGAATGTCGCCCGCGTGAGCAAGGATTGTTGTTTCGACGTCTTTATAAGCCTGGTAGATCGGGGCGAGCAGTTTGTCCGCCTGAGACTCAGGAATCATCGCTGCCTTGAGCGTCCGTTTCGCAATGTAGCGCTGAGGCAGAGTTGCACGCAAACGCGGCAGGCACTCGTTTTCGAAGAGTGGGTGGCACTCGTTCGGTGGGCCGGGAATCAGCATGACCAATTTGCGGTATCCCGAATAGAGAGTTTCGAGCCACTGGCCAGGCGCACTGCCACACGGGTTCGGCAACACCGTGGCCCCTTGAATCACGTCGGCTTGCTTGAGATTGTTCTCGGCCATCGGCATGCGCCAGGTGGCAGCCCGGGCATGCAACGCAGCAAGCTGCGTGGCGTCCCGTTTCAAAGTGAGCGAAAGGGCTTCTGCCACCGCTTCGCGAGTCAAATCGTCTTCAGTCGGCCCCAGCCCGCCCATCACAATCACAATGTCGGTGCGGGTAAGAGCGTTTTGGACTGCACCCACCAGGTCTTTGCGGCGATCGCCGACAATGGTCTTAAACGCCACCGTGACGCCAATCTCGTTGAGTTTTTCGGTCAGATGGAGAGAATTGGTGTCCTGGCGAAACGGGGTGAGCATCTCGGAGCCGACTGCAATAATCTCGGATTTCATTGAGGTGGCTACTAGCTCCCAGCTTCTGGCTTGGTTCGTTCAGGAGTGAACGGCGCTCGCCCCTGAATAAGGCGTTGATTTGCTAGAGCGTGTTTCATAAACCTGCTTTGTAACAGGGCACGACTTCAGTCGTGCCGAAAAGGGCCGGAACAAGGAGGGGTTTTAACCCCTGAGGCATTCGGGTCCAGGCACGGCGGCCATTTATGAAACACGCTCTACGAAACAGTTAGGACAGAGATGCTGGCTGGTGGTTAAAAAAGAACCAGCCCCTCCACTCCCAAGTCCACATCATAAACCGCTTCGTTGGTGGCGAGTACCACGGTGCCGAGTGGTGAGAACGCTACGCCCACTAAATTGACGCCGGCCACGACGAGAGCGGCGTCGCCCTCAGGTGTAACCCGCACCAATCCACGGCGTCCGTGGATGCAGGCCGCTACATAAGCATCGCCTTCCTTTGACAGGGCAAGGCCCTGTGGGCGGCCCAGTCCGCGATACCATGGGCGGGCTTCACCGTGCGTATCAATGGCCCAGATCGCGTCATTCGACGAGAGCGTCGGTCCCGTCACGAAAAGTACTCCAGAGGTGTCGACGGCAAGATGATAGGCCGCGACGCTTGGTTCCAAAGTGGCGTAGACGAAGATTTTCCGCTGTGGATCGATCTTGAAAATCGTGCCGCTGCGGTCGCCCACGAAGAGATTGCCTTCTTTGTCAAACGCGGCGCCTGTGGCCACTCCCATCCCTTCGGCATATAGGGTCGATTCGCCTGCTCCATCGATGCGATAGACATTTCCCTCAGCGCGCGAAGTGACAAACAGGTCGCCGTCGGGGCTGAAAGCAAGCCCGGTTGCATTCAAAATCCCCGAAACGAAGGGCGTGCCGCGGCCATCCGGGCTAATCCGCACAACTGAAACCGGTGTCTGCTTGCCCCGTTGGCCCGAGATCGTGGCGTAAATCATGCCTGACCGGCTCACGGCGGGATTGGTTACAGGATGGAGGCCGCTCGAAAGCTCGCGGGCAATGCGCAAAGGAACACCGTTGCTTACGCCAGTCGGGGTGCGGACTTCGAGCAGGGCCGTTGTGGCTTGTTCAGGCACGCGGAAGGCCACCTGGCCGGGGCGGCTCATCAACACATGGGCAGGGTGGGTGCCCACTACCACCACCGGCGGCCCGAAAGCGTGAGGACCAAGGTGGGAGCCAACAATGTCCACTTCTCCCAGGGGAAGCGCCGCCGCCGGTACGAGGTCGTCAATGCGCGGCTCAGGGATGATTTCTTCGCGTGCGGATTGGGAACGGGTACGGGCCATGGCGGGTCAGATCCAGATACGGAGCAAAGATGCTGCTCCCAAAGCATACAGCCCCGCGGCCACATCATCGAACACGATACCCCAGCCCTCAGGCAGGCTTTCCAGACGGCGAATCGGGAATGGCTTGGTGATGTCGAAGAGACGAAAGAGGATAAGGGCGATGATCCCATGGCGCCAGTCGGCTGGACAGAACAGCAACGTGATCCACTGGCCCGCCACTTCGTCGATCACCACGAACCCAGGATCGTGTCGCCCGCTTTCTCTCGCTGCGATCGTGGCGGCGGGAACACCGAAAGCAATGGACAATACGACCCCCACGGCCAGGAAAACAAGAAGCCCCCGCGGACCAGCGTGGAGACCCCAAGCCACACCCGACCATAAGAGCACCGCTGCAACTGATCCCCAGGTGCCCGGACCGGGTTTCCCCAGGCCGGCGCCGAAAAAAGTAGCTACCGTCCAGGCCCAGAGTGTCTTGCGCGTGCCTGCCGGGGACTCCGGCGCTGCGACGGACTCACTCATCGTCAGAATCCCTGCCCCGGCTTCCGCCCAGGCCACCGAGGTCTTCGAGCACCTCAGGGTCCAGCACCGGCGAACTTATCTTGTAGACGCCCATTGCCCACTTGCCAAGGTCAATCTTGCGGCAACGGTCACTGCAAAAAGGGAAGTCCTCATCCTTGGGACGAACAAGCATGCCACAAGTAGGGCAGTGGAGAACTTTCGCGGATTTTTTCTTTGGAGACATTGCGTGATCGCTTAATAACGATAAGTTTACAGCGGTCCGGAAACGACGCGAGCGATCACATCGTATTCGTGGGCCTCTGTGATCTCCGCTCTGTAGAAGCTCCCCGGCGCCAGCGCGTCCAATTCTCCGAAGTCGTTGATATAAACCTTGCCGTCGATCTCCGGCGCGTGGAATTGCGTGCGCCCTTCCCAAAGCATGGGAGTCTCTTCGCTCTCGCCCTCGGCAAGCAGCACCAACTCCCGCCCCACCCACTCCTGCTTGGCGCGCTTGCTGATGGATTGCTGCAGCTTCATCAGTCGGCGCTGGCGTGCATCAATCGAACGCTTCGGAACCTTGGCGTCCATCGAGAATGCGCCAGCGCCCTCCTCGTCCGAGTAGGTGAATACACCCAGCCAGTCGAACTTTGCCTGGCCTATAAATTCCTCCAAGAGTTCAAAGTCGCGGAGCGACTCGCCGGGAAAGCCGACGATGAATGACGTGCGCAGCACGATTCCCGGCACTGCAGCGCGCACCTTCTCGATTGTCTTTAGGAAAATGTCACCGCCCGCCCCGCGCTTCATGCGTTTCAAAACATCCGGAGATGCGTGTTGCAGCGGTACATCCAGGTACTTGCAGATGTTGTCATGCTTAGCGATTGTCTCGAGCAATCGGCCAGTGATGCGATTCGGATAAGCATAAAGAAAGCGCAGCCACCGCAAGCCCTCAATTCCGGCGAGCGCATCTAGCAGCGTTGCGAGGCCATCTCTCAAACCAAGATCTTCGCCGTAGCAAGTAGTGTCCTGGCCAATCAGCGTGATCTCCCGGATACCCCGCGCTACAAGCTGCTGAGCTTCGGCGACGACCGACTCGAAACGGCGCGAACGAAACTTGCCGCGTAAATTCGGAATCACGCAGAAACTGCAAGGATGATCGCAGCCTTCCGCAATCTTGATGTAAGCCGAAGACCTGGGAGTCGTAAGAAAACGCGGCGTCGCCTCATCGTACAGATAGGTTGGCAGCATGTGCGCTGCACCCTGCCAATCCTGGCGGCTGAACCGGCCCTGCTGCTCGCGTAGATTGCCTTCGGCGCGAAAGCTCTGTTCCGCGTCCTCGCCCGTGAAGGGTACCGGCTTTAGCCCGTACATTGCACCATCCGCAGAAATGGTTGGGGCTTTAGCCCCTGCAACCTTATGCGTCCCCGCTCCAGCTTCTCGTCCAGCGCGCACCTCCGCATGCCCGTTGCCGCTGAGGATGTTGAAGGGAGACACAATGGATGTCGGCGTCGAAGCAATACCTGCAGCCTCGAGGATCGCCTCGAGTTCTCCCGTTCCAACGACCGCATCGACTTCAGGAATGTTTTTGCGTATCTCGTCCCGGTAGCGCTCCACCAGGCATCCGGCAACGATCAGCTTTTTCGCCGATCCCGCGGTTTTCAGCCGTGCCATCTCCAGTATCGTGTCCACCGATTCCTGTTTGGCCGTGTCAATGAAACTGCAGGTGTTAACGACTAGAATTTCGGCGTCTTCGGGGCGGGCGGTCAGGCGCGCGCCGGCTCGATCCAGCAGCCCCATCATCACCTCGGAATCGACGAGGTTCTTGGGGCAGCCTAATGAAATAAAGCCCACGGTAGGAGCCGCGGGAGGGGAAAGTTTGCTCACACCTTCCATTGTACCGGGAGCGCGATTCCGGACTTGTTTGCCAACACAAAGCAGGATTTTTGTGTTAAGCTAGCTTAAGCTAGATGAAATCGGAGAGAACCTCCATGACCCAGATTGGGGCCTTCGAGGCCAAAAACACTCTCGGCTCTTTATTGGACAGGGTGCAGCGCGGGGAAGAGATCGTAATTACCCGCCACGGCCAGCCTGTGGCGCGGCTGGTTCCCAATACTGGAGGCATTGACCGCGGCCAGGCGCGGGCTGCGGCCGAACGTATCCGCGCGCGGGCTGCCGATTTGAAGGCCGAACGCTTCGATTGGGCGGCGCTTAAGGCCGATCGAGATGCAGGCCGGCCTTGAGTCTCGTTCTCGACAGTTCCGCGACGTTGGCCTGGATTTACAGTGAGGAGACGACCCAGGAAATCATGGATGTGTTCGACCTTGCGACGGAAAGCGGCGCCTGGGTTCCCGCGCTGTGGAGACTCGAGGTCGCTAATATCCTGGAAATGGGTGTGCGACGTAGTCGCACCGATGCGGCATTTCGCGATGCTACCCTGGCCGATCTTGCGCTGCTGCCGATTCATCTCGATCCGGAGACGGACCGGCAGGCATGGGGAGCAACTTTGCAACTGGCGGAGCGTCACGGGCTAACGTTATACGATGCGTCTTATCTGGAACTGGCGCAACGGCGCGGGTTGCCCTTGGCGACTCTGGATGCGGAATTGAGGGCTGCCGCCGCCGTTGAGAGAGTCGCTCTGTTGGGAAAGCGAGAAGATTCGACGAGCCAGCCGATTCTCTGAAGTGCGGGATTCCGAACTGGAGCGTTCATGCCTTGCCGGACTTAACAGGTACGCCGGCGGCGGAAAGGACCGCCTTGGAATCGGCTGAAAACTGTCCAGTCGGTTCCAACTGCAAATATTTCTGGTACGCCTCAACGCAGCCGGGCGGAAGGGTCATCTTCTGGGTCTTCGGGTCGATCGTTGCTTTGGAAACGAGCGCCTGACCCTTAAAGTAGTAGAGCATTGCGCGGCCTGGGTCGACAGCGATTGCTTTCTCGACCGCCGCAAGTTGCGCGTCCGCGTTGCCGACCTGGAAGAAGAAGATGGTTTCGTTGCGCCTGTAGAGAGCAGCATCCGTGGGATTCGATTTCACGGCGGTGTCGAAAGCGGTCTCAGCTTCTGCCAATTTTCCTTCGCGGATATAGATTTCTCCAAGGCTCGCATAACCGGTGCCAAGAATGTCCGGTGTGCGCTTCTCTCCGCTGTTCACCACTCCACCCGCGGTATTGCGGGATGCATGAGTTGCGGAAGGGGCGACCACTCCTGGCGCGTCAACTTTCTGGTAAAAGTCATTATTATGAGCCCGCCCTTGCGAGGCAGGATCGATCCCCAAAGCGTTCATGAAACTGATCTCAGCGTCGGGATATTTCTTTAGTCCCAACTGGGCAAGACCCAACTCAACCCAGGGAAGAACCAGATTGGCGTTAGCTGCGGTGACCCTTAGCATGACAGCCTCGGAGTCCGTATACCGCTTCTCTTTCGTGGCATTGCGCGCTTCGATGATTAGGGCGTTTACATTCTCGGTCTCCTTCTTTGTGACAGGGCCATCTTCGGGTCTCGGCATCGGGGCAGGTGCAGGGGCTGGAAGCGGGAGCGGAGCGTTTTGCTGTGCAAACGCAGGCAGGAACGAAAAGGCTAATACAGCCGAGAAAACGAGCGATGACTTCATTTCACAAGCCTCGAATGAATATGTGCAAGTTGCACGGAGGAGTGTATACCAAGAATCGCGTTGGTCGCCGTGATTGCCGAAGACGGGCTATGCCTCGTGGCGGTCTCCGGGTGGTAAAATCTATCAGTGCCGGGTCCTACGCGACGTAATCCCGCCAACCCCGCCAGGTCCGGAAGGAAGCAACGGTAACGGGCTAGTACGGGCGCAGTAGGTCACCCGGTACTTTTTTGGCTCTTCGGGCCTTGGCCCATCACACCGAGCGCATTTTGCGATAGCGCCTTGGCCGCTTCTGCGGACGATTGCGCTGCAGCCCGTATGTTGGTTTGTTTGGAGAGGCAGACGGGTTCTTTGACCCGCAGTTGAAGCCGCAAGGAGAAATGCATTGAGCCTCACCGTTCGTCCCATAGTGGGCCGGCGCGCAAAGATAAGCGCGCTTGGAACCTACGTTCCGCCCCAAGTTCTGACCAATCAAGACCTCGAAAAAATGGTGGAAACCAACGATCAATGGATCGTGGAGCGAACGGGTATTCGCGAGCGGCACGTACTCGACAAGGGGCTCGGCGTCAGCGACATGTGCGTCGAAGCTGCCAAAAAATGCCTGGCCGCGCGCGGCATCGCACCCACTGAGGTCGAGGTCATCATCGTCGGCACCGTGACGCCTGACATGATGTTTCCCTCTACGGCTTGCCTTGTTCAGGACAAGATCGGCGCCAAAGGCGCCTGGGGATTTGACGTTTCGGCCGGCTGCTCGGGCTTCGTCTTCGCGCTTCAGGCGGGCGTCAAGCTGGTCGAGAGCGGCGCGCAGTCCAAGGTGCTGGTGTGCGGCGCAGATGCAAACACCCGCATGACCGATTACACCGACCGGGCTACATGCATTTTATTCGGCGACGGAGCGGGAGCGGTGCTGATTGAACCCGCCGAAGAAGGCGAGATTGGCTTCATCGATTTCTTGCATGAGATCGATGGCTCTGGTGGCGTGTCGCTGAACCTCAAGGGTGGCGGCAGCCTGAATCCATCGAGCCACGAGACCGTCGACAAGAAAATGCACTTCATCTATCAGGACGGACAGGCGGTCTATAAGTTTGCTGTGCGAAAGATGGCAGAGGTAACCGCCAAGCTCCTTGAGCGCAACGGTGTGACCGGCGCGGATCTCGCCTGTTTCATTCCTCACCAGGCCAACAAGCGCATCATTACATCGACCGCCGACCGGTTGGGCATGGACCCCGAGCGAGTGATTATCAATATTGAGAAGTACGGCAACACCTCCGCCGGCACCATACCGCTGGCCATGGAAACGGCTATCGAGGATGGCAAGATGAAGAAGAACGGTCTGGTGCTTTTGGCTGCCGTCGGCGCGGGCTTTACCGTCGGCGCTGCCCTTCTTCGCTGGGAAATCTAACCTCGCTCCTGCGCCGAGGATTCGAATTGCTGGCTGGTGTAGTCCACCACACAGATGGTCATTTATTTGTTTTGAAAGAGCACGACTTCACAGCCTTCGGAAAAACTCGGCCCGGAGGGAGGCGGGGGTTTCAACCCCCGCACAAAGCCAATAAAATTGACGTGGGCTTTTAGTCCCGGAAGGACGTTCTCCGCGATTTTCACCCGAGATCCCGAGTTTTTCCGCAACCTGTTCAGTCGTGCCGCAAGCTAGCGCCCCATCATGTTCACTTAAGCAGGTGCGACAGGCGGAGTGACAGTGGCCCAGCGCTCAGCGATTTTGTCCCTCTCAAATCGCCATTCGACAAAGCCATGGAATTCGATTTTTTGTTCCGTCTTGGCGTTGGTGCCGTGCCATCGATTTCGGCAAACCACCTTATCGCCCTCCGCAATCATCTCTTCAATCGTGATGTGGAGATCGGGAAATACCGCGTGCATTCCGCGCATCATCTCTTCGTCACCCTGAATGCCGGTGGGCAAGCCGCCCGGGCCATCATGATCCAGAAAATCCGCAGTCATGTTTTGCCGGATCACTTCCGGCCTGCCGTTATTGACGAAGTCCTCAAAATGTCGGCGCACCCTGGCCCTCATCTCATCGGTTGAAAGGTTTGTGGCCATTTCACTCGCCTCCAAAGTGGATAGTATGACGAGCCTGTTAAAGGCACTTTACAGGAGCTGAATCGCTCTCATCCATAAAACCGGGCGCCTGACAGCCGGACAACAGGCAATTAGGTTGCAAGTTGATCCACTGTGAATTCGTACTTCGGCAGCACACCCGTCTCCGCGGCCATGCGAAAGAAGCCTCGCATGCCTTCCACACACTCTTCGTCGAGCACGTAGTGGATATTGGTGGTCAGGTAGTTGCGGATAGTCTCTTCTGACAATGGCAACTGGCGAGACCACTCGGTCACAAGCGCATCGATATTCTGCAATCCATGATTGCGCGAGCGAATGAAGTTTTCAGCAATGCTGTCATCCAAGGGTCTGCTGCATGCAATGCCCCAGACGGCGGAGACGAAAGGCAAGCCCGTGAGTGCGTGCCACTCTTTCGCAAGATCGTGGTACACCAGTTCCTCGCCGGTGCGCTCAAATCGGTTGGCACGTTCTTCCAGAGCCATCAGCGCCGGATCACCGATGAGGATCGCTGCGTCAGCGCGGTCGAGCATGGCATCGAGGTCGGCCGTCATTGGTAAAAATGGAACGTCAGGATTGCCCCACTTGTGAAAAAGAATGCGCGCGTAAGCAAGGGTCGTGCGGCTCGCGGTGTCGGCGGCTACGCTGCGCAAATCTGCCAGCGAACGATTCGCACGGCGCACCAGCAAGAGCGATCGCACGTGTCCCTTCGAGGCGATCGTACAACCGGGCAGAATCTTCAACCCCGGGATCGTCGCGAGAGAGGCGATGGGTACGAGGCCGATGTCAACCGCTCCCGACGCAAGCTGGTCCGCACACTCCGACGGAAGCATCCAGTCGATCTGGTAGCGGGTGGTGAGGGACGTGCTCAATGGAAGATGTTCAAAATCCCACATCAATGGAGCGGGGTTGAGGAAGCGGATTGCGGCAACACGCAAACGGGGATGAGATATCGAACTCACGCTCTCTTAGACTACCAAGTTCCTGCTTGGGATTCCTCACGCATGCTCTGCGCTCAGTGATGGGCTTGCTTGACTTCCAGCGCGGGTCAGATTAATGTGAGCCCAATTACCGAAGATTGATTTTTAAGTTACTTCTAAAGAAAGCGAACGTGCGCGCGATCCTGCGTGCGCTTTTGTGATGTCGATTTTGAATAAAGAAGCTATGAACTCTGCCGAATGCCAGGCAGGATCGGAACTGGACGAAAACCGTCTGGCTTGGCTGGCCTTGGCGCTCACTCCAGGGCTCGGCCCCAAGCGAATTTTGGATGCAGTAAAGGAACTGCACTCCCCGAGCCAGATTTTCGCGCTGACGCTCACTGATCTGGAAGGTCTAAGGTTGCCCGCTTCGGCGGCGCAATTCATCTTTGATGGGAAAGCGCGCAAAGCAGCAGAAGAGGAATGGGCGCTGGTCTCGGACCATGCCGCGACCGTGGTCACATTCAGCTGTTCCGAATATCCCGAACGGCTCAGAGAAATCTACGATCCGCCGCCGGTCCTGTGGGTGCGCGGCGCGGTGCATCTGCTGTCGCTTCCGTCGATTGCGGTGGTTGGCACTCGACATCCATCGCCCTACGGTTCCGGTGTCGCTGAGATGCTCTCGCGAGATCTTGCGGTGCGCCGCCTGCTGATTGTGAGTGGCATGGCTCGAGGCATCGATACTTGCGCTCATAAAGGCGCACTTGCTGCACGCATGCCTACGTTGGCAGTATGGGGGACCGGCATCGATGTGATCTATCCCAAAGAAAACAAGAAGCTGGCCGAAGATATTCTCGCCATCGGCGGAACCATTGTCAGTGAAGTGCCGATGGGCACATTTCCCGCACCGCAAAATTTTCCACGCCGCAATCGAATATTGAGCGGCCTCAGCGTTGCGGTGCTCGTGGTTGAGGCTGCAGAGAACTCCGGCACGCGCGTCACGGCCCGTTGCGCAGCCGAGCAGAATCGCGATCTTTACGCTGTCCCAGGAAATGTTACTAGCAAAAATTCTTGGACCCCTAACACCTTGATAAAGCAGGGCGCTAAGCTGGTTGCCACATGGGAAGACATCTGGGAAGATCTGCCCTCACCGATTCGCTTGGAGTTGGAAGCGGCGGCTGGGACTGAATCCAAGTCCGTCCCGGCAGCATCTCTATTGCCAGACCCCGCACTGAGGACAGAAGAGGCAATCGTCCTCGAGGCGCTGCGCAGCGACGAGTCTCTGCAGATCGACGAGATACTTGAAATGCTGGAGACTCAACTCACCTCATCAGAGGTGTTTACAGCGCTCTTTGAGCTTGAAATCACGGGCCGTGTGCGCTGCTTGCCGGGAAAGAATTACGTGCGCACACTGTGAGAATGGGCATTTCAGCCACTGAATTCAGATAAAAAGTGGCCGCGATATTCGCGCTTTTGGGGTCACTGCGAATAATGTTGTAAGCACGTCCGGCCACAAAATTGACGTTTGACAGTGGAAACTGAGATGCCTTCCGTGTTAGCTTCCAACTTTCGCGGCAGTTTCCAAAAACGAAGAATGACCTGATGCGTCTCATATTCTTTGACGACGCAAGAGGTAACAGAATCACCCGCGTCCGAGTCAAACAGGCCGACGGTGTACAGTAAACGGAATCAAGGATGGCAATGAGCAAATCACTGGTGATCGTCGAATCTCCTGCGAAGGCAAAGACGATCGAGAAATATTTAGGCAAGGGATTCGAGGTCCGCGCGTCGATTGGGCACATCATGGATCTGCCCAAGAACGACATTGGCGTGGAACTGAAGCATCGGACGTTTGTGCCGGAGCTGGTCGTGTCGGCCGGCAAAGAGAAAGTTGTTGATCAGTTGAAGCGCGCCGCCGAAAAGGCCGACCAAATCTTTCTGGCCCCTGACCCCGACCGCGAAGGAGAAGCGATCGCGGCGCACCTGGCGATTCAACTTGGCACCAACGCGAAAGAAAGAAAAAAGATCCGCCGCGTAACCTTCAATGAGATTACGAAGAAGGCCGTGCAGGAAGCATTCACCCATGCGCGGGATGTAGATCAGAATCTCGTCGACGCGCAGCAGACCCGCCGCGTCCTCGACCGCCTCGTCGGCTATCAGATTTCTCCGCTGCTGTGGGAGAAGGTGCGCCGCGGACTGTCCGCCGGCCGCGTGCAGACCGTCGCCGTACGCCTCATCGTTGAACGCGAACGCGAGATCGGCGCTTTCAAGCCGGTCGAGTACTGGACGATGGAAGCTTTGCTGCATCCGGAGCACCAGGCAGACAAGAGCTTCAAGGCTCGATTCATCGGCATCGATGGCGAACCTGCCCGCGTGCCAAACGGCCAGGACAAAGACGGAAAACCACAGTTTATTTCCAACGCGCTCGGCGACAAGGCTTCGATCGATGCCGTGCTTGAGGCGCTCGAAACCGCCAGATGGTCGCTTGCCTCGGTGCAATATCGCGAGCAGCAGAGAAGGCCATTGGCGCCGTTCATCACCAGTCAGTTGCAGCGCGATGCATCGAGCAAGCTGGGCTTCAACGTGCGTCGCACGATGGGCGTAGCGCAGCGCCTCTATGAAGGTATAGACATCGGTGACGAGGGTACAACCGGCCTCATCACCTATATGCGTACCGACTCGCCCCGCGTTTCTCCCGATGCGATTACCGGAGCGCGTGAGTGGATCGCAAAGCAGCTCGGATCCAAGTATCTGCCCGAGTCGGCCAACGTTTACAAGGGAAAGAAAGACGCGCAGGATGCGCACGAAGCGATT
>WNGL01002701.1_pt1 | contig 21374 bp, 22 predicted proteins | sample 5400591 | NCBI WGS metagenome assembly WNGL01 (sample SAMN13153377, study PRJNA577476) | soil metagenome | isolation source: 80 cm soil or saprolite under Garry oak tree replicate 1 | place: USA:California | collected 2016-06-15 | reverse complement strand
CCAGAAGCTGCAGCTCTCCAAACAGCGGATCGACAAGACGGGGTATTTCAGCGAGGTCGAGGTCGAGACTCCGGCGGTGCCCGGCACGACCGATCAGGTCGACGTCACCGTGCGGGTCAAGGAGAAACCCACCGGCGCGGTGCTGCTCGGGGTGGGGTTTTCGAACGTCGATAAACTCATCGTTCAGGCCTCGGTTCAGCAGAGCAATTTTTTCGGTACCGGCAACACCGTGGGCCTCCAAGTCGCCTCCGGATCGGTCAACAAGGTCGCGTCGTTTTCCTTTACCGATCCCTACTACACGGTCGACGGCGTCAGCCGTGGCTTCGACGTCTACCGGCGCGACGTGAACGCCACAACCCTGGGAGTCGGCAACTACAGGACCAGCACGGTCGGCGGGGCGATACGCTTCGGAGTGCCTTTTACCGAGTACGACACCTTGTTTTTCGGCCTCGGCACGGAACAGGTCAAGCTCTTCCTCGCCCCGGACAGCCCGCAGCGCTACCTCATTTTTCAAAACCAGTTCGGCGCCAACTATATTACGCTGATCAGCAGCGCCGGCTGGGTCCGAGACTCGCGAGACAGCTTCATCTGGCCGACGAGAGGTCACCTCGAACGTGCCACTCTGGAACTGGCGACACCGCCAGGAGACCTCGAGTACTGGAAATATTCCTACACGCACCAGTATTTCTACCCGTACTCGCGCAATCTCACCTTCGTGCTCAGCGGAGAGCTTGACGCCGGTGAGGGGTACGGCGGAAAACCGCTGCCGTTCTTCAAGAACTACTACTCGGGCGGCATCGGCAGCGTGCGGGGATACCGAACTGCGTCGTTGGGCCCACGCGACCTCGACGGCAGCTTCCTGGGAGGCAATCGGAAAGTCAACGGATCGGCGGAGCTGCTGTTCCCGGTACCTGGCAGCGGGGCCGACCGTTCGATGCGATTCGGTGCCTTCATCGACGCGGGACAAGTCTACGGTTTCACTGAAAAGCTCGATCTCTCGCAACTGCGCGCCTCGGCGGGGATGAGCTTTGCGTGGAACTCACCGGTCGGCCCGATGAAAATCAGCGTCGCGAAAGCGCTGAACGACAAGCCCGGGGACAATATCCAGCGCATTCAGTTTACTCTTGGCTACCTGTTCTGACGGCCCGGTATAATCCCCTCTCAAAGGCAGGTCTCATGGCAGCTTCGAAAAGCTACTCTCTCACCGGTTGGATCCTCACCGCATTCCTAGGGGCCGTCGGTCCGGCTCTGGCGCAGTCGGGCATCGGGTTCGTCAGCTTGGAGCGGATCCTGAGGGAGGCGCCAGCCGCGCAGCGGGCCCAGAAGAAACTGGAGCAGGAATTCTCCCAGCGCGGGCAAGAGCTCTCCAAGATCGCGGAGCAGCTGAAGAAGATGCAAGGGAACCTGGAGAAGAACGCCGTGACGATGTCGGAGTCGGAGCGGCAGAAGCGCGAACGCGAATTCGGCGACGTCAACCGGGACTTTCAGCGCAGGCAACGGGAATTCAACGAGGATCTGGCCCAGCGGCGCAAGGAGGAATTCGACGGAGTCCTCGAACGCGCCAACCGTGCCGTGAAGCAGATCGCAGAGGCCGAAAAACTCGACGTCGTGTTTCAGAACGAGCAGGTCGTGTGGGCGAGCACCCGCATCGACATCACCGACAGGGTCATCAAGGCGCTAGAGGAACCTCGCGCGGGCAAGTGATTCGGCGTGGCGCAATCCATTTCGCGTGTTTATCGGCTTGGTGAAATCGTCGCCAAGCTCGGCGGGGAGCTGATAGGCGATCCCGATGCCGAGATTCTGCGGATCGCCACGCTGGAAAGCGCCGGCCCGGGCGATCTTTGCTTCTTCTCGCATGGCCGGTACCGGGCGCACTTGCGCGACACGCGCGCCTCGGCCGTGATTTTGGCGCGCGAGGAACGCGACGCGACGGCCCTGCCGAGGATCCTGTGCGACGACCCCTACGTCTACTATGCCCGGGCCGCGCAGCTGTTCGGTTCTGAAACTCGCCCCGCTCCGGGAATCCACGCCCGGGCCGTGGTCGAGGAGAAAGCCGAAATTCCGGCCTCCGCCACGGTGGGACCCGGCTGCCATATCGGCCGCGGGGCACGGTTGGGGGAGCGCGTCGTGATCGATGCTGGCTGCACCATCGGCGAAGATGCCTCGATCGGAGAGGACAGCCGCTTGGGTCCCTCGGTGACGGTCTATCCCCGTTGCGTCATAGGCAAGCGCGCCTTGATCCACGCGGGCGTGGTGATCGGCGCCGACGGTTTCGGCATGGCGCCTGATTCCGGGCGCTGGATCAAGATTCCGCAAACCGGGCGCGCCCTGATAGGCGACGACGTCGAGATCGGCGCCAACACCACGATCGACCGCGGCGCGCTCGACGACACGGTGATCGAGGACGGCGTCAAGCTCGACAACCAGATCCAGATCGGCCACAACGTGCACATCGGTGCCCATACCGCGATGGCCGGCTGTGCAGCCGTCGCAGGCAGCACGCGCATCGGCCGGCACTGCGCCATCGGCGGGGCCGCGCGCATCATCGGCCATTTGACGATCGCCGACCACGTGACGATCTCCGCCGCGGCGGTGGTGACTAAATCCATCACGCGCGCGGGCGCCTATGCCGGCGCGCTGCCCTCGGCGCCCAGCCGCGAATGGGCGAAGACAGTGGCGCACCTGCGCGGCCTCGACCGGCTGGCCAAGCGGATCCGCGAGCTGGAAAAGCGACTCCCAGTAAAGAGAAAGAGGTAAGAGATGGACATCCGAGAGATCCTGGAATACCTGCCTCACCGCTATCCCATGCTCCTCCTGGACCGGGTGCTCGAATGCGAGCCCGGCAAGCGGCTCCTCGCACTCAAGAACGTGTCCATGAACGAGCCTTTCTTTACCGGGCATTTCCCGCACTATCCGGTGATGCCGGGCGTCATGATCATCGAGGCGCTCGCCCAGGCGGCGGCCGTATTGTCGTTCCGCACCATGAACACAAAACCGGACGACAAGTCGGTCTACTACTTCGCGGGAATCGACGAGGCGCGGTTCAAGCGCCCGGTGGTTCCGGGCGACCAGCTCCTGCTCGAGGTCGCGGTGGAGCGCAGCGCCCGGGGACTCTGGAAATTCAACGCGCGGGCGCGGGTCGGCGATGCGCTCGCCGCCGAAGCGAAGATCTTGTGCACGCTGCGCCCGATATGATTCACCCGATGGCCATCGTTCATACCGGAGCGAAGCTCGGCCCGGGAGTATCGGTGGGACCCTATTCGATCATCGGCGAGCACGTCGAGATAGGGGAGGGGACCTCGATCGGGCCGCACGTGGTGATCGAGGGGAGGACTCGCATAGGCGCTCAAAACCGAATTTTCGGATTCAGCTCGCTCGGCGGGCCGCCCCAGGACAAGAAATACGCCGGCGAAGCGACCGCGCTCGAGATCGGCGACCGCAACACTATCCGCGAGTACTGCACTTTCAGCTGCGGCACGGTGCAGGACGTGGGCGTGACGCGCATCGGCAGCGACAACTGGATCATGGCCTACGTGCATATCGCGCATGACTGCCAGGTCGGCGACCACACGGTCTTCGCCAATGTGGCGACTCTTGCCGGTCACGTCCAGGTCGGCGACTACGCCGTGCTGGGCGGGTTTACCGGAGCCCATCAGTTCGTCTCGATCGGCGCGCATTCGATCACCGGGGTCGCGACGGTCCTGCTGCAGGACCTGCCTCCGTACGTCATGGCCGCCGGCAATACGGCGAAGCCGTTCGGAATCAACAGTGAAGGGCTGAAGCGGCGCGGCTTCGCCGCGGCAAAGATCACCACAATCAAACGCGCCTACAAGACCCTCTACAGGTCCGGTCTCGCGCTCGCTGAAGCGCGGCGCAAGATTGCAGGCCAGGCCGTGAAGTCGCCTGAGCTGCAGGTGCTCGTCGATTTCCTCGAGCGCTCGCAGCGCGGCATCATTCGCTAGCGCAAGTGGAAAGCAAACCCGTCGTCGTAGGCATGGTCGCGGGGGAGGCTTCGGGGGACTTTCTCGGGGCTCATCTCATCGCCGCGTTGCGCGAGCGTGTTCCCGGGCTGAAGTTCGTCGGCATAGGGGGCCCGAAGATGGAGGCCGAGGGCCTAGCTCCCTGGTTTCCCATGGAGAAGCTCGCGGTGCGCGGCTACGTCGAAGTGCTGCGGCACTTTCTGGAAATCCACGCGATCCGGCGAAAGCTCCGGCGGCGGCTCGTCGCCGCGGGGCCGAGGCTTTTCGTCGGCATCGACGCTCCCGATTTCAACCTGGCGCTGGAGCGCAAGCTCAAACGAGCGGGTATTCCGGCGGTTCACTACGTGAGCCCGTCGCTGTGGGCCTGGCGCGGCGGGCGCATGTCCGCGATCGCGGCGTCGGTCGACAAGATGCTGGTTCTGTTCCCGTTCGAGGAGCCTCTGTACCGCGCCGCCGGGGTGCCGGTGGCTTATGTCGGACATCCTTTGGCGGATGCCAGCTCCGACGAGGACGAATCCGCCGCGGCAAAGGAACAATTGCGGCTGCCTGCGACACGCAAGGTCGTGGCGCTGATGCCAGGCAGCCGGCAGTCGGAAGTGCGCTACATGGCCTCGAGTCTCATAGAAACGGCCAAGCTGATCGCGGCACGGCAACCCGCCGTGCATTTTCTGGTGCCGCTCGTGAGCCGCGAAACGCGTGCCATTTTCGAGCAAGCGATGTACGACGCCGGCGCGGGGGAATTGCCGCTCACGGTTCTCTTCGGCCATGCGCGCGACGCGATCGCCGCGTGCGACGTCGCGCTCGTGGCGAGCGGGACCGCGACGCTCGAGGCCGCGCTCGCCAGGAAGCCCATGGTGATCACCTATAAGATGGCGCAACTCACCTACGGCGTGATGTCGAAGATGGGAACTCTGCCGTGGGTCGGGCTCCCCAACATCATCGCCGGAGAATTTCTCGTTCCGGAGATTCTCCAGGACGATGCGACCCCCGAGAACCTCGCCCAGGCGGTGCTGAACTCGCTCAACGACCCCGTCGTCAACCGCAGGCTTCCCGAACGCCTTGACCAGATACGGCGGCTTCTGCGCAGGGACACTGCGGCCCGTGCTACGGAAGCGCTTCTGCCGTGGCTGCAGTCCGCCTGATCTGCGGCGTCGACGAAGCCGGCCGTGGGCCGCTCGCAGGGCCGGTTTGCGCCGCCGCGGTCGTATTCGATCCGGGGCGGCGCGCGCCGCGCGGCATCGCCGACTCCAAGGTCTTGAGCTCGCGGGAGCGCGAGCGGCTCACGATCCTCATCAAGGACAGAGCGCTGGCCTGGGCCATCGCCTGGGCGAGCGTCGAAGAAATCGACAGCCTGAACATCCTCCAGGCCAGCCTGCTCGCCATGCGGCGTGCGGTGGAAGCGCTTTCGGTCCTGCCCAACGAGGTGCTGTTCGACGGCTCGCAGTGCCCGATGCTTGCGGTCCCGGCTCGGGCGATCGTCGACGGCGACGCGAAAGTAAGGGTGATCGCGGCGGCCTCGATCCTGGCGAAGACCGCGCGCGATGCCGAGATGTGCCGGCTGCATCAGTGCTTTCCCCAATACGGTTTCGACGAGCACAAGGGGTATCCGACGCGCGCACACCTTCGGGCGCTGCGGAGGTACGGCGTGTGCGAAGTCTATCGGCGCAGCTTTCGCCCGGTGAGGCTGCTATTGGAAAATGGCCGCTGACGCCGGATAAGAACCACTCGTTACGGCATGCAGATTACCAAAAGCGCAATGGGTAATGTGAAATCCGTTCTCAATCGTTGCGTCCTTCTGTCATGGTGGTTGTGTCTCGTGCCCATTACTGCCAGCTGCGGCAGCGTGGATCGAGCTGAATGGCGAGAGGAAGTCCAACTGGCGACGGGTGAAATCATCGTCGTCAAGCGAACGGCCGTTGCGGATAAATCTGGATTTCCGGTATCGCTAAGAGGCGCGCAACGGGAGTGGACAATTGCGCTTCCTGATCCTCGTATCGTCTGGAAGAGTGACGGTTCCATGCTGCCGATTGCGATGGAAATCAGGAATAAGAACGCCTATGTCGCGGCAAATATCCGGAGCCGAGAATATTGCAAAAAATTCAAGGATCCACCATCGAGTGTCCTCTATTTTGAGTGGAATGGAGATACTTGGTTAACTGTCAACAAGAACGAATTTCCACCTAGTGGAAGGGCAAACCTCCTGATGAATCCCTGGGGTCGGAATAGTTGGGAAGATGCAAGCGGACTCGTCAAAACGAAGGATAAGCAGCTCGCAAAGCCGTACAACAATGGGGTTAACGACCCTCTTGAGAAGACCCTGTCCAGTCACTGGATAGACGCATGCAGCATGTTCAAGAAAAACTGACGAAAAAAATGCGGTTACGAAAAGTACTTCCATTCATGACGGGCAGTGAAGTGTGTGCGCTGATCGTGATCCAGATTTTCTTCTGCGATCACCTCAAGACTCGAACTCAGCGATCAGGCGCCGCAGACCCCCTCTTTCGGCTTCCGGTAGGAACAGGGAACGGCGGGCGGCGATCAGCCGCTTGAGGCGCGCATAGTAGGGGGAGTCCCTCGCCGCGCGGCGGATATGCCGGGCAAGCGCGCGTTCGTCCGCCAGTGCGTAGTAACCCGGGTAGCCGCGCCCGAGCATCCCTATGTTTCCTGATACCCGCGAGGCGATGACCGGCACCCCGGCGGCGGCGGCTTCGCAGACGACGTTGGCGCCGCCTTCCATACGCGAGCTGAGCACGAGGAGATGGCTGCGCGAGAGCCAGCGCATCGCCTGCCAGTGCGGCATGTTTCCCAGCCAGCGATAGCGCGGATCGGCGCGCTCCAGACGCCGCGCGGTGCGCGCCATCTCAGGCGAAAGCGCTTCCCCGAGCTGCACGATCTCGAACTCGGGCAAGTCGCGCAAATGAGCCAGGGCGAGCGCGGCGCGAAAGGGATCTTTTTCTTCCCGCAGATGTCCGATCACCGCGACTCGAAAGCGGCGCGAAGGCGGTTCAGGAGAAGCGTGGAGCTCGGCTGACTGGTAGATCACGTGGGTCTTGCGTCTGAACCGCGCCGGAAGCACGAGCCTCCCCATATCCTGCAGGACGACGAGGCGGTCGGCAAGTACAAGCGAGGCCTGCGCGTCCCGATCCGTGTGGATATCCCCGTAAAGGTCCGTGCCCGTCAGAACGACGATCAAGGGCGAGCCGGGAAACCGTTCGCTAAATTGCGCAATCGAGTCGTAGCTGCGCCGCGCGTGCAGCGCGATCATCACGTCGGCGGCCCGGCCGTCCCAGCGAATCGAAACCCGGACCTCGTGGCCGAGCGAGCGCAGCATCGCGGCCCAGCGCGTCGCCGTGTGGCGGTTGCCGCTTCGCGAGCGCGCTCCGGCGGGGGTAATGAGCGCGATTTTCATGCTATGTTTTGACCTCGCCCATGTTTCCTGAATCTCTGTCGCAGCAATTACGCGATGCCAGGCGGCGCACCCGGCTCCTTACCCGCGACCTCGAAGGTCCGCAATTGTTCGGCCCGAAGCTCGCGATCGTCAATCCCGTGCTGTGGGAGCTGGGACACGTCGCCTGGTTCCAGGAGTACTGGTGCCTGAGATTGCGCGCAGACGAGTCGCTCTCGGACAGCATCCTGGCCGGCGCCGATGCGCTCTACGATTCCGCAAAAGTCGCGCACGACACGCGCTGGGACCTGCCGCTTCCGGATCTGCGGGCCACGTTCGAATTTCAGGATCGCGTCCTCGAGCGCGTGCTGGCGCGGCTCGAACGCGAGCCGGACAACGAATGGTTTCTCTATTTCGTGCAGTTGTCGCTCTTCCATGAGGATATGCACGCGGAAGCGTTTCACTATACACGGCAGACGCTCGCCTACGCGGACCCGCTGGAGCGAGACGGGGCAGGGAAGGGCGCCGTGGACGGAGACGTCGAGCTGCCCGGCGGAGAGTTTCTGCTCGGTGCGGCGCGAAACTCCGGATTTCATTTCGACAACGAAAAATGGGCCCACCGGGTCAAGCTCGGTCCCTTCCACATTGCCCGGGCGCCGGTCACGAATGTGCAATTCCTGGAATTCGTTCGCGACGGCGGCTATTCCCGCCGCGATCTCTGGTCGCCCGAGGCATGGAACTGGAAAGGGCAGGCGCAAACGCCGCGTTACTGGGTCGAGAAAGGAGGCCTTTGGCTCGAGCGCCGCTTCTCGGAGTGGGCGCCTCTCCAGGGCGATCTCCCGGTGATGCACGTCAACTGGCATGAGGCGAATGCATACTGCCGCTATGCGGGCAGGCGGCTACCGAGCGAAGGGGAGTGGGAGGTCGCCGCTTCGTTCTGCGGCGGCGGCAGGCGGCGCTATCCCTGGGGCGAAACCGCCGACGCAGCTCGCGCAAATCTGAACGGGAGCGGACGCGTTCCGGTCGGCGAGTTCGCAGCCGGAGACAGTTTCGGCGGCTGCCGGCAAATGCTCGGCAACGTATGGGAATGGACCTCGAGCACCTTCGGTCCTTATCCGGATTTCGTGCGCGATCCGTATGCGGAATACTCCGAACCCTGGTTCGGGACCCACAAGGTCCTGCGCGGAGGCAGCTTCGCGACGCCCGCGCGGCTGATCTCCAATACCTGGAGGAATTTCTATACGCCGGACCGCGGCGACGTCTTCGCCGGGTTTCGCACCTGCGCAACCGAGTGAAGTCCATCCACTCCAAGGACAACCCGCAGGTCAAGGCCCTCATCAAGCTGGCCGGATCGTCGCGGGAACGGCGCAGGACCGGCAGCACGATCCTGGAAGGCGAGCACCTGGTGCGCGCGTATCAGGAGAGCGGCGGAACGGCGGAAACGATACTTGCGAGCGAGACTGCCCTTGCCAGACCGGAGGTGCGCGACTTCTTCGAGAACGTCCCGGCGAAGTTGCGCCTGAGTCTTTCGGATACGCTTCTCGCGCGCGTGTCTCAGCTCGTGAGTTCGGCCGGAGTCGCAGCGGTTATCCGGACGCCGTCGCCGGGTCCGGTGCCGCAAAGCGTTTCGAGCTGTCTGTTGCTGGAAAACATCCAAGATCCGGGAAATCTGGGAGCTATCCTTCGGACTGCAGCGGCAGCGGGCATACCGCACATTTTCCTTTCGAAAGACTCGGTGTTCGCCTGGTCCCCGAAAGTGATCCGGGCGGGGATGGGGGCGCACTTCTTCCTTTCCATCTTCGAGGGCGTCGACGTCGGCGAATTCGCGCGGTCGTTCCAGGGTTCGGTGGTTGCCATGGAGCCGCGCGCTCGAGCGTCGCTCTACGACCTCGAGCTCAAGGGACCGGTCGCCTGGGTATTCGGCAACGAGGGCGCCGGATTGTCCGAGAGGGTCGGGCACCTCGCCACCCACCGTGCACGCATCCCCATGCCCGGTCCCGCCGAGTCGCTGAACGTCGCCGCGGCGGTGGCGATCTGCCTCTTCGAGCAGATCCGTCAACGCAGCGGTGCTTAGTACCCCCTGCGCTCCAGCTTGAACTCCTGCATGATCGTCGTGGCGATTTCCTCGATCGATTTCGTCGTCGAATTCGCCCAGCGTATGCCTTCGCGCGACATCAGTTTCTCCGCCTGCTGCACTTCGTAGCGGCAATTCTCCAGGTCGGCGTACCGGCTGTTGGGCCGGCGCTCGTTGCGGATCTCGCGCAGCCGCTCCGGTGCGATCGACAGGCCGTACAGTTTGCGGCGGTGGGCCTGGAGCGCGGTGGGCAGGCTCATGCGGTCGAAGTCCTCGGGAATGAGCGGGCAATTCGCCGCGCGGATTCCGAATTGCAGCGAAAGATAGAGGCTGGTGGGGGTCTTGCCGCTGCGCGACACCCCGACCAGGATCACGTCCGCCTTGTCGAGGTCCCTGGACGAGGCCCCATCGTCGTGGGCGAGGGCGAAATTGATCGCGTCGATGCGGTGGGTGTAGCCCTTTGCGTCGCGTGCGCTGTGGGACCGGCCGACCGTGTGGGTGGATTTCGCGCCGAACTCCGCCTCGAGCGGATCCAGAAAACTCTCGAAGAAATCCAGCACGAATGCCTCGGCCTTGCGCACGGTTTCACGTATCTCGGGGTTGACCAGCGTGGTGAATACCACCGGCCGGCCGCTGCCCGAAGCCTCGTTGATCCGGCTCACGCAGGCCTGGGCCTTCGCGACGGAGTCGATGAAGGGGACGGTCGTCTGGTCGAATTCGATGCCGTCGAACTGCGTGAGCAGGCTGTGGCCGAGCATCTCGACCGTGATCCCGGTCCCGTCGGAGACGAAGAACACGGTTCGCCGGGGATCGGGCATGAAAAAGGGAGCGAGGCGGATATTTTGGCTGCGCGAGGGGTGCGCTGCCTGTAACATAACGGTTTCAAGATGATCCTTCAACCGCCGAAGGACCGCTCCATGACTCGGCTCAAATACGTGGTGAATTTCGATCGGCTCGGAATGGGAGACACCGAACGGGTCGGAGGGAAAAACGCATCGCTGGGCGAGATGATAGTCCAGCTCTCCAAAGCGGGAATCCGGGTGCCCGGCGGCTTTGCCACCACCGCCGAGGCGTTCCGCGAATTCCTCGCAGCGGACGGCCTGGCGGCGCGCATCGAGGCGCGCATGAAGGGGCTCGATGCCGACGACGTCGAAGCGCTCGCCCGGTGCGGGGCGGAGATCCGCAGCTGGATCGAGGCGACGCCGTTCCCGAAGCAGCTCGAAGCCGAGATCGCTCAGGGCTTCCGGGAACTGACCGGAGGGGACGAGAGCGTATCGCTCGCGGTGCGTTCCAGCGCCACGGCCGAAGACCTGCCTGACGCCTCCTTCGCCGGACAGCAGGAGACATTCCTCAATATCCGCGGCCTCGCCAACGTGATGGCCGCGCTCAAGCACGTGTTCGCCTCGCTCTACAACGACCGCGCGATTTCCTACCGTGTCCACAAGGGATACGGGCGCTCGGCTGTGGCGCTTTCGGCGGGCGTGCAGCGCATGGTGCGCAGCGATCTGGGCGCGAGCGGCGTGATGTTCACACTCGACACGGAGTCCGGCTTCCGCGACGTGGTCTTCATCACCGCCTCATGGGGTCTGGGCGAGATGGTGGTGCAGGGCGCGGTCAACCCCGACGAGTTCTACGTCCACAAGCCGATGCTGCGTGGCGGCAAGTTTCCCGTAATCCGGCGCAGCCTCGGCTCGAAATCGCAGAAGATGGTATTTGCCGAGCGGGCTCAAGCGGGCCTTTCGGTGAAGACGGTGGACGTGTCGGAGGCCGAGCGCAGCCGCTTCTGCCTGAGCGACGAGGACGCGATCGAGCTTGCGCGCTTCGCACTGAAGATCGAGGAGCACTACCAGCGCCCCATGGATATCGAGTGGGCGAAGGACGGGGCTGACGGGAAGATATATATCCTGCAGGCGAGGCCCGAGACGGTGAAATCCCGTAAGTCGGCGGAAGGGCAGGAGCGCTTCCTCCTGAAGCAGAAATCCGATCTGCTCGCCTCGGGCCGCGCCATCGGCCACAAGATCGGGGCGGGAATCGTGCGCGTCGTAAAGGACGCTTCGGAGATGGGGCGCATCAAGCCCGGCGACATCATCGTGACCGACATGACCGACCCCAACTGGGAGCCGGTCATGAAGCGTGCCGCGGCCATCGTCACCAACCGCGGCGGCCGCACCTGCCACGCCGCGATCATCGCCCGCGAGCTCGGCATCCCCGCGGTGGTCGGCTGCGGCAATGCCACCGCCACCCTCAAAGACGGCGAGGCCTGCACCGTGTCCTGTGCCGAAGGCGACACCGGAAACATCTACCGCGGCATCCTCGAGATCGAAGTGACCTCGCGGGAGCACGGCGAGATGCCGAAGTGCCCCGTCAAGATCACGATGAACATCGGCAATCCCCACCTCGCCTTCGACTTCCAAGCGCTGCCGAACTGGGGGGTCGGGCTCGCCCGACTGGAATTCGTCATCAACAACATGATCGGCGTGCACCCCAGGGCGGTGCTCGAGTATCCGGACCTCCCCGCCGACCTCAAACGCGAGGTGGAGCATGCGGCCCGGGGCTACCGGGATCCGCGCGCCTTTTTCGTGGAAAAGCTGAGCGAAGGCGTTGCGACCATCGCCGCGGCTTTCTGGCCGAAGCCGGTGATCGTGCGCTTGTCGGATTTCAAGTCGAACGAGTACAAGAAACTGATCGGCGGCGCGCGCTACGAGCCCGACGAGGAGAATCCGATGCTCGGATTCCGCGGCGCCTCGCGCTATGTCGCGGAGTCGTTCCGCCGCTGCTTCGACATGGAATGCCAGGCGATGCGCCGCGTGAGAAACGAGATCGGCCTCACCAATGTCGAGATCATGGTGCCGTTCGTGCGCACGCTCAAGGAGTGCGCCCAGGTGATCGAGCTGCTCGCCGCGAGCGGCCTGAAGCGCGGGGAGAACGGCCTGCGGCTCATCATGATGTGCGAGGTGCCCTCGAACGCGGTGCTCGCCGAGCAGTTTCTCGAGCACTTCGACGGATTCTCGATCGGGTCGAACGATCTCACGCAGCTCACGCTCGGACTGGACCGCGACTCGGGGCTGGTAGCGGAGGGGTTCGACGAGCGCGATCCGGCGGTGAAAGCCATGCTGCGACTGGCGATCCAGGCCTGCCGCAAGGCCGGGAAATACGTGGGCATCTGCGGGCAGGGTCCCTCCGACCATCTCGACTTCGCCCGGTGGCTGGTTCAGGAAGGCATCGAGAGCCTCTCGCTCAACCCCGATACCGTCGTCGATACGTGGTTGCAGCTCGCGCGGGAAGCCGATGCGTCGGCCAAGGCGAAGGTGACCGCGAGCTAGTCAGCGCGCGCGAAGCAGGCGCTGCTTCTCGCGGTTCCATTCCTTCTCCTTTTCCGCCGCGCGCTTGTCGTACTGTTTCTTCCCTTTTGCAAGACCGATATTGATCTTGACCCGCCCGCGCAGGTAGTGCAGGTCGAGCGGGACCAAGGTGTATCCGGCGCGATCGACCCTGCCGATGAGGCGGCGGATCTCCTCGGCATGAAGCAAGAGCTTTCGCGTGCGCACGGGATCGGCTTGCACGTGCGTGGACGCGGCCGAGAGCGGACTGATGTGCGCGCCGATCAGGAAAATCTCCTCGTTCCGCACCATCACGTAGGCTTCCTTCAGTTGCGCGCGCCCTGCGCGGATCGCCTTGACTTCCCACCCTTCCAGCGCGATGCCCGCCTCGTAGCGCTCCTCAATGAAGTATTCATGCGGCGCCTTGCGGTTTTCGACGATCGTCACGAGGGAGGGTTTCCTTATATGATGCCCGATTCTACAACGATGATAGTCGTCGACCGCTCGGCGCTCGTAGCCCACAGCGCGCAGAAAATGTATGCGCTCGTCGCAGACGTGGAATCCTACCCGCAGTTCCTGCCCTGGTGCGACCGGGCGGTCGTTTCGGTGAACGAGCCGGGCCGGACCGTCGCCACCCTGCATATCAACTTCCACGGCCTGAAAAAGGATTTCACCACGGAGAATCTCAATCAGCCCGGCGTGCGCATCGACATGACGCTGGTGTCGGGGCCTTTCCGCAGCCTGGAAGGAAACTGGGCGTTCGTTCCGCTTTCGGAGAAGGCCTGCAAGGTGGAATTCAGGCTGCGTTACCAGTTTGCCAGCGCGCTGGTCGAGAAGGCGGCCGGATCGGCGTTTCAAGACATCACGGATACTTTCGTCGATGCGTTCGTTCGTCGCGCGGACGAGAGATTCGGCAGCGCATGAGCCCGTCCAAGATCGCCGTTGAAATCGTCTACGCGCTTCCCGACCGGCAAGTGCTGCGCCGGATCTTGCTTCCGGATGGAAGCACCGTCGAGGACGCGATTCTGGTGAGCGGCCTGCGCGCGGTGTTTCCGGATATGGACACGACGCACGTCGGAATCCACGGAGAACCGGTTCCCGTCACCACGATCCTGCGCGACCGCGACCGCGTCGAAATCTACCGGCCGCTACGCGCCGACCCGAAGGCAGTCAGGCGGACGCGCGCCGCGAAAAAGCGCGCGAGAGGATGAGGCTCAGCTGCAGGACTGGGTCACGTCGGCGCGCGCCCGCGCCTTTTCCTGCTCGATCTGCGCGTCCTCGAGATAGTAACGTTCGCCTTGCGCGTTGATACGCGTCTGGCGACCCCCGATCTCGTATTGCGTGAGGCGTTCCCTCGCGTTGCGGCAGTTCTCTTCCTTGCGTTGCGCTTCCGCGGATTTCTGTTCGGATTCCTTCGCCGCCTTTGCCTGATCCTGCTGGCGCTTGCGGAACGCCTGTTCCTGCTCGGCCGCAGTCTTTGGCGCGGCACTCTTGGCCGCGTCGCTCTTGCCAGCGCTCTCGGCGGGCGCCGCAGCGGGAGCCTGAATGACGCCGCGCGAAATCGCTCCCGGCTTCGTGTTCGACGGACAGGGGGCCTGCGTATAGATGACTTTGCCTGCTGCGTCGACGCACTTGTGAACTTGCCCCTGCGCGCTCGATACGGCGAGGAAAGCAACGGCAAACAGCGCGGTTCGAGTCATGACGGGTTTTCCCTGGAACGGGTGAGGCGCACCATAGCGAGTTTTAACGCACCAGTCAATCGAAGGGCGCACGCGAGGCCCGAGAATTTACGGGCAGATGCGAGCGGCGTATAATCCGACTTTTGGGTGTGGCAATGCGTCAAGTCCCGAAGGCTCTCACCTTTGACGACGTCCTTCTCGTACCGGCCCACTCCAACGTCCTGCCCCGCAATGTCAGCCTCAAGACCCGGCTGACGCGCAACATCCAGCTCAACATCCCGCTCGTCTCGGCGGCGATGGACACAGTGACCGAGTCGCCGCTCGCGATCGCCATGGCGCAGGAAGGCGGCATCGGCATCATCCACAAGAATCTCACCGCCAAGAAGCAGGCCGCGGAGGTCGCCAAGGTCAAGCGCTACGAATCGGGCGTGCTCCGCGATCCGGTGACGGTAACACCCGAAATCACGGTCCGGGAGCTCCTCGCGCTCACGCAGCAGCATCGGGTGTCGGGATTTCCGGTCGTCGAGAAGGGCAAGGTGGTCGGAATGGTCACGAACCGCGACTACCGCTTCGAAACCAACCTCGACCAGCCGGTGCGCGCCATCATGACACCGCGCGACCGGCTGGTGTACGTCAAGGAAGGCGCAAGCCCGGAGGAAGCGCGCGAGCTGCTGCACAAGCACCGGCTCGAGCGCGTGCTGGTGGTGCGTGACGGCTTCGAGCTGCGCGGCCTGATCACGGTAAAGGACATTCTCAAGTCGAGCGAGCACCCGGATGCGGCGAAGGACCAGCAGGGCAAGCTGCGGGTCGGCGCCGCGGTCGGCATCGGCGAAGGAACGGAAGAGCGCCTCGCTGCCCTGATGGAAGCCGGGGTGGACGTCATCGTCGTCGATACCGCGCACGGACATTCGCAGGGCGTGCTCGAGCGGCTGCGCTGGATCAAGCGCAATGCCGGCTCCGCTGAAGTGATCGGCGGCAACATCGCCACCGCCGACGGCGCCAAGGCGCTCGTCGATCAAGGGGCGGACGGCGTGAAGGTCGGAATCGGACCGGGCTCGATCTGCACGACGCGCATCGTTGCCGGAGTCGGCATCCCGCAGGTTACCGCCATACAGAACGTCGCACTGGCGCTTGAGAAGGCGGGCGTCCCGGTGATCGCAGACGGCGGGGTTCGCTTCTCGGGCGATGTCGCCAAGGCGATCGCGGCGGGCGCTCATGCCGTGATGCTCGGCAGCCTTTTTGCCGGTACGGAAGAATCGCCTGGAGAGATCGAATTGTTCCAGGGCCGCTCCTACAAGTCCTACCGCGGCATGGGTTCGCTCTCGGCGATGCAGCAGGGAGCGGCCGATCGCTATTTCCAGGACTCCTCGGTGCACGCCGACAAGCTCGTTCCCGAGGGGGTGGAAGGCCGGGTGCCCTACAAAGGCTCGGTGATGCGGGTGATCGAGCAGCTGATGGGGGGCCTGCGCGCGAGCATGGGCTACTGCGGCTGCGAGGGTATCGACGCCATGCGCGAGCGCGCACAATTCGTCGAGATCACCGCCGCGGGCATGCGCGAGTCGCACGTGCACGACGTCCAGATCGTCAAGGAAGCGCCGAACTACCAGGTAGAGTAGTGCACGACAAGATCCTCATTCTCGACTTCGGCGCGCAGTATTCGCAGCTGATCGCGCGCCGCGTCCGGGAGACGCAGGTCTACTGCGAGCTGCATCCCTTCGACGTCGACGAGGATTTCATCCGCCGCTTTGCCCCGCGCGGCGTCGTCCTCTCGGGGGGGCCTGCCTCCGTGTACGATGACGCGACGCCCAAGGCTCCCGACGCCGTCTTCAAGCTCGGGATTCCGGTGCTCGGGATCTGCTACGGCATGCAGACCATGGCGGCCCAGCTCGGCGGCCAGGTCGAGAATTCCCGGGTGCGTGAATTCGGCTATGCCGAGGTCCGCGCCCGCGGCCATTCCAGATTGCTCGAAGGCATCCAGGACCGCATCAACGGCGAGAAGCACGGCCTGCTCGACGTGTGGATGAGCCACGGTGACAAGGTCACCGCCCTCCCGCCCGGCTTCAACGTGATCGCGAGCAACGCGGCCACTCCGATCGCGGGAATGGCCGACGAAGGGCGCAAATTCTACGGAGTGCAGTTCCATCCCGAGGTGACGCACACGCGCCAGGGCGGTGCGATCCTCGGGCGCTTCGTGCACGAGATCTGCGGCTGCGGCAGGGACTGGAACATGCCCGATTATCTCGGCGAGGCGGTCGAGAAGGTCCGCCGCGAAGTCGGGGAGGAGGAAGTGCTGCTCGGGCTCTCGGGCGGGGTCGATTCGGCCGTCGCGGCCGCGCTGATCCACCGCGCGATCGGCGATCGGCTGACCTGCGTCTTCGTCGACACCGGTCTGCTCCGGCAAAACGAAGCGCAGGAAGTGATGCGGACCTTCTCCCGGAATCTCGGCGTCAAGGTCGAATCCGTCGACGCTTCCGGGCGCTTCCTCGCGGCGCTCGCCGGGGTCGCCGACCCGGAGGAGAAGAGAAAGATCATCGGGCGCGAATTCGTCGAAGTGTTCCAGAACGAAGCGAGGAAGTTCCCCAAAGTGAAGTGGCTCGCGCAAGGCACGATCTATCCCGACGTGATCGAGTCGGCGGGCGCGAAGACGAAGAAGGCGCACATGATCAAGTCGCACCACAACGTCGGGGGCTTGCCCGAGACGCTGCACCTGAAGCTCCTCGAGCCCCTGCGCGATCTCTTCAAGGACGAAGTGCGCGAGCTGGGTCTCGCGCTGGGACTCTCGCGCGAAATGGTGTTCCGGCATCCTTTCCCCGGGCCTGGCCTCGGCGTGCGCATCCTCGGCGAAGTGAAACGCGAATATGCAGAGCTATTGCGCCGCGCAGACGCGATCTTCATCGAGGAGCTGCGCGTTGCAAAGGACGCCGATGGCGTGGGCTGGTACGACAAGGTCGCGCAGGCTTTTGCCGTGTTCCTCCCGGTGAAGTCGGTGGGCGTGATGGGAGACGGGCGCACCTATGAGTACGTCGTCGCCCTGCGGGCGGTGCAGACCGCCGACTTCATGACCGCGCATTGGGCGGCGCTGCCACACGACTTGCTCGGAAAAATCTCCAGCCGCATCATGAACGAAGTACGCGGCATCAACCGCGTGGTCTACGACGTCTCGAGCAAGCCGCCGGCGACCATTGAATGGGAGTAGGGCGGGTGGACGCCGATTTCGACGCCGCGCGGATGCGCGAGTCGCTGCGCCTCGCGGTGCGTGCGGCCGAGCGGGGAGAAGTGCCCGTCGGCGCGCTCGTGGTAAAGAACGGAAAGGTCATCGGGCGCGGCTACAATGCGCCGGTCTCGAGCAAGGACCCCAGCGCCCACGCGGAAATCCAGGCCCTGCGCGAAGCGTCGACTGCGCTCGGCAACTACCGGCTCGAAGGCTGCTCGCTCTACGTGACGCTCGAGCCCTGCGCGATGTGCGCCGGGGCGATCATGCACGCGCGCATCGCGCGGCTCGTCTACGGCGCGGCCGACCCCAAGACCGGAGCCTGCGGCAGCGTCGTCGATCTTTTCTCGGAGAAGAAGCTCAACCATCACACGGCGGTGACAGGCGGAGTTCTCGCGGACGAAGCGGGGCGGCTGCTGTCGGAATTCTTCAGCGCGCGGCGCAATGCCGAGAATTGAAATCTCGATCCCGGAGCAGAGCCTTGCGCTCCTCGAGAACGGGCGGGAAATCCGGCGCTACACCGTCTCGACCTCGCGCAACGGCCCAGGCGAACGGCGGGGGAGCTTCTGCACCCCGAGGGGCGAGCACGTCGTGCGGGCGAAAATCGGCGCGGGGCAGGCGCTCAACGCAGTGTTCGTCAGGCGCCGCCCGACGGGGGAGATCTGGACACCGGAACTGGGCGAGCGCTTTCCCGGCCGCGACTGGATTCTCACGCGCATCCTGTGGCTGTCGGGCTGCGAGCCGGGGAGAAACCGGATGGGCGAGGTGGACACCATGCGGCGCTACATCTACATCCACGGCAGCCCGGATGCGGTCGAAATGGGGAAACCGGGGTCGATCGGGTGCATACGCATGCGCAACCGCGATGTCCTCGAGCTTTTCGAACTCGTGCCGGCGGGGACACAAGTCAGCGTCGCCGAGTAGGTCCGCGCGTGCCGTGCGGGGTTTCACGTCCTGAGAGATCAGCTACTTAACCCTCTGCGCGCAATCTATCAAGGCTTGATCTCACGCACTGCCTCGCAAGCCCGATGAATTTGAAGGCGAACTTGGCCGAGTGTAGACTGACACGCCAGATTAGATGGTTTTTCGGAAGATGATTGAACGTTATGGCTCATAGAGGATAATTCATGATCGACATGCCGGACGTGTCCCCGCAGTACGCCCCGGTAGTAGTGATAGCTCAGGCGTCACAAGCGCAAAAAGGCGATGCGAAGACTGACCGCACGATCGGTGTCTGCCACCTGATCGAGAATCCGCCGGTTCCGCCTGAGAGTGCTGTCAATTTCATAAGCCCAGTCCAGTCGGTGTGGGGTTACCTCGAGAAACAAGAGCGGCCAACACCAGGGTGGCTAACGGCGGACGTGTATAAGGCCGCGAAAGCTACCATCCAGGCGGGTCCTGGCCATGGGAAATTGAAAGACGAGGGGAGTGGCGACTATCACTATCACCCGACAGCTGACTACTATGGTCAGGACCGCGCCACCGTTCTAGTGGAAGTCGGTGGCCTTAAGGTCAAGGTGACGTATTTCTTCAAGGTGATGAGGATCGTCTCAGATGCGACTGATAGCTATGACCCATACCGGGACAAGAAGCTATGCCCAAACGGAATGGTTTGGAAAATCTCCCTCAACCTCGGCGACCCTGACGGCGGCCTGATCTCGTACCAACACCTGAAATAACTCACAAGCTAACCAAGTGAGCCATAACAAGCCGTTCGAGGCCGACCTTCGCAAGCGGGCTTCGCCCGCTCGCTCGGCGGCTCAACGGCAACGTTATGGCTCAAACGAGTGACGAAACGATATAGCTCTAGCGTACGAACCCTAGCTCGGGACCTAGCTATCTTGACACTGGTAGCGTTACCCATTTCCGGGTTCGGCACGGCATGGGAGAGTTCCAAAGAAGCGGAAAGCTTCAGGAAAATGATGTCGGGTGGCTGGCCGAGTTCCTAGGGATAAGGTCCGCGAATAGGACCGACCTTGCGCAACAGACAGGATTGAAGTTTACCTTAGACTGGACAAGCGAGAGGCCATACGCAGATGCAATCTGATACTACTTCCTCGAAATGGAAATTGCGCAATGCGGCCATTGTGCTAGCTGTTCTCGTTGTTCCCCCAGTGCCGGGATGGGCGGCAAGCTGGGAAGATGCCAGGCCAAAGGAGGCGAGGGCATTCAGGACGGGGAACCTCAAGGAGGTGAAACAGATCGTCGAGCGTTACGGCGAGCCCTTCCACGGTCCGGACCTCGCAACTGCGCTGGATTTTGCGGCGTCGTCAGGAAATGTGGAAGTCATGAAGTACCTCAAGTCCCGGGGCTGGCTCGAGCGATGCCGCAAGCAACAAGCCGACCCGTGCTTACCCTTGCACGCTGCCGCGGACGAAGGTGCAGGCACGAGCATGCTCGGATTCCTGATTGCAGAAGGGTTCTCGGTAAACGAGCGCGGTCCGCTTCTGATGAGCCCTATGATTATGGCGGCCGAGAAAGGACACTTGGAGGCTGTGAAATATCTCTGCGAGGCTGGAGCCGATCCAAACGCGAAAAATCAAGAAGGCACGAATGCATTGCAGCTTGCAAGCACACATCTGGGAGCGGTTAGCCTGCACAGCGATCCCAAAGAGAGCGCGAAAATTAAAGCCAACATCAGAAAGGTAATCCAGTACCTCGAAAGCGGGCAATGCAAGAAGAAGTAGTCGCCGGTCCAGACTTTGAGCCCTCAGGCTGTTTGAGCCATAACAAGCCGTTCGAGGCCGACTCTCGCAAGCGGGCTTCGCCCGCTCGCTCGGCGGCTCAACGGCGACGTTAGGGCTCATTAACTATGGTTCCACGCTACCTCGCAGCATTGCTCTTTGTTGTATATCCACCGTTTGTCAGTCCTGCACACGCCGAGCACGATTCCGGAAAGTGGGACTGCAATGGCGGCAACATGTTAGAAATAGGGTACTGCGCAGCCGAGAGACTTAAGCACGCCGACACCAGGCTCAATCGGGTATATCAAGCGCAGCAGCGGCGACTGCGTACGGAAGAGTCAAAAACCCGTCTTCGTGAGGCACAGCGTGCCTGGGTTTCCTTTCGAGACAAAGATTGTCTTTACCAAGCTGGGCTCCCATCGGGTTCGGGCTGGGCCCTCGATGATCTCTCGTGCAGACAGGTACGGACTGAACAGCGTATCCGAGAACTCGAGGAATACCTCAATTGCACACAAAACGGTTGCCCCGAATGAGCCCTAACCCCTCAATCCAGAGCGGACGGTCCGCGAGCCACCGTGCCTTGCAAAGGCTGTGCGGGCGGCCCGCCGCTGATTTCGAACGTTAGAGCGCAATGTTGACAAACGTTATCCGATGATGCCTTTCCTGAAATGGTTCTCAGTTTTGTGGACTGCTTGCGCTGTTGCCGTCGTGATCGCGTCCAATCTGATGATCGCTAACCGTTGGCCCTCCGTGATGGGGATACCGCCATTTGATGTGCAGAATCATTTACGTGTTGCATTCTTACTCGCTCCTGGATTCGCTGCCGCCATTGCTCACTTGGCGTTAGAGAGATGGAACAAGAGGAACAAGAGTTGAGGTCTTATGACTCGCGCTCCTAGAGTATGGTACGGTCTGGACACATAGGTAACAGTATAGTCGGGGGACATAGGTAACAGTTTGAACACACTAACGGGCACCGCAGGAGGTGCCCATGCCGTGGAGCCAAACGTCGCCTATGGACCAGAGAACGCAATTCATCGC
>WNGL01003014.1_pt1 | contig 21375 bp, 28 predicted proteins | sample 5400591 | NCBI WGS metagenome assembly WNGL01 (sample SAMN13153377, study PRJNA577476) | soil metagenome | isolation source: 80 cm soil or saprolite under Garry oak tree replicate 1 | place: USA:California | collected 2016-06-15 | reverse complement strand
AATTCCGCCCACGATATTTGTGCCGCGCTTTGGGAAGCCGGAGTGGACGTTACCATGGTTCAGCGCTCGACGACCCATGTTGTGAAGTCGGACTCGCTGATGGAACTCGGATTGGCCTCGCTTTACTCCGAACAGGCGGTCCAATCTGGAATGACGACCGCCAAGGCCGACCTGATCTTTGCTTCGCTGCCTTACAGGATTCTGCACGAGTTCCAGATCCCGGTTTATAACGCGATCAGGGAACGCGATGCCGATTACTACAAACGCCTCGAGAAGGCAGGCTTCCTGCTCGATTATGGAGACGACGATTCCGGTTTGTTCATGAAATACCTGCGGCGTGGATCCGGATACTACATCGACGTCGGTGCTTCGGAATTGGTAGCCAATGGCAGCATTAAGCTGAAGAGCGGCGTCGATGTCAAAAAGCTCAAGGAACATTCCGTCATCTTGACCGACGGGACCGAGCTGCCGGCTGATCTCGTCGTTTACGCCACTGGCTACGGTTCGATGAACGGCTTCGCCGCGGACCTGATCTCCAGGGAAGTTGCCGACAAGGTAGGCAAGGTCTGGGGACTAGGCTCGAATACGACCAAAGACCCGGGCCCATGGGAAGGCGAGCAGCGAAACATGTGGAAGCCGACACAGCAGGACGCGCTTTGGTTCCATGGCGGTAATCTGCATCAGTCACGCCACTACTCGCAGTTCCTGTCCCTCCAGTTGAAGGCGCGAATGGAAGGCATTCCAACACCGGTTTACGGTCTTCAAGAGGTCCACCATCTTGGCTGATTGTTTACTGGCATGAGTCCGGAGACGGCACGAAAGATTGCGACCACGATATTCGAAAATTCGTGCCTTCGGCTGGCAGTCCATACGGTGAGGAGCGATCCGACCGGGCGTGCTGGAGTGGCGTGTCCAGTATTGCTGGGACGGAAGACCTTGAAATCTTCGGAACGATGTTCTTTTTCGCCGATTGTTTGGGCATGAAAGACGAAGGAGGAGGCGATGGATTTGAACGGCAAAAAGATCGCAATTCTCGCCACCAATGGTTTCGAGCAGGCGGAACTTGAAGTGCCGCGGGACCGGCTGAAGAAGGCTGGCGCGACGGTCGACGTCGTTTCGCTGGCCGGGGGCGAGATAAAAGGCTGGGACAGAAAGGATTGGGGCCGGCCGGTGAAGGTCGACAAGACGATCGATGAGGTTTCCGCGAAGGACTACGACGCCGTCGTGTTGCCTGGCGGACAGATCAACCCCGATCTACTGAGAGTAGAACCGAAAGCCCTGAAGTTCATCAAAGACATCTTCGACGCGAAGAGGGTCGTAGCCGCCGTCTGCCACGCGCCATGGCTGCTAATCGAAACCGGCATCGCAAAGGGCCGAAAGATGACGTCCTTCAAGTCCATCAAGACCGACGTCGCGAATGCCGGCGCGAAATGGGAGGACTCCGAGGTCGTTGTCGACCAGGGCGTCATCACGTCCCGCAATCCGGGTGACCTGGAAGCCTTTGGTGCGAAGATCATCGAAGAGATCAAGGAAGGCCGCCACACGCAGCGTAGCGCGGCGTAACTGCCATGAAGAGCACGAAAATTGCCGGCGACGCGGGAGCAGAGACTCGCGTCGTCATTCTCGAATCCGGCGAAGAAGCGTTCGCCGCCCTGACGAGATTTGCCAACGAGGCCGGAATTACTGCAGCCTCCCTGACTGCCATCGGTGCCTTTGAGAACGCCACCGTCGGCTGGTTCGACTTTGAGATGAAAACGTACAAGAAAATCGAGCTCGCGCAGCAGTGCGAAGTCTTGAGCGCGATCGGAGACGTTGCGGTCGGCGATGACGGCAAAGCAACCCTTCACGTTCACGTCGTTCTTGGCCTGTCCGACGGTACCACGCGCGGCGGGCACCTTCTCGAAGGCAAAGTCCGCCCGACCTTGGAAGTCGTTCTGACGGATACGCCCGTCAAGCTGAGACGGAAGAGGAGGGCGGACCTCGGGATTGCCCTGATCGACGTCGAAGCCGGGAAGCGCTGATGTTCAGCGCATACTCGGGCTAACTGCCGATGGATTCTTTCCGCGAGTTGAAGACAACAATCTGCCACGCCCGACAAGATATTGGCGGATTCGACAGAACGTGCAGAAAAAGCTCGGCAGTCTGATCGTGTTCGCCTTCACCTGCTGGCCAACGTGTTACTGATCCGCGTGACGACGCTATCCCACTGAGTTTTCTCGGCGGCAGGGTAGTTGATCAATACGCAGTTCATGAAGCGTCCGCCGAAATTGCAACGGTTGTACCAAACCTTCCCTTGCGAAAGCTGGAGACGACGAAGAACCGGGGCGTCACCTTTTTGTATACGATGTTCGAGGGTGGGTTCATTTTTGCAAGAAAAACAGCCGGCGAATCTCCGGCGTCGTTTGGAACGGACTGGACCGTCAAATCTGCCCGCCCGTCCGAGGTCAGAAAGCGCCGCCCATACCCCGTTGCCGGTTTTCCAGCATCTTCGGTGAAAATTGTGGTTGGAATGTCAACGGCAGCGCTCGTTTCAGGAACGGCAAATCTTTGCCACGCGATCGGGTCTGCCGTTGCTGATAAAGGTGAGAGTGTCAGTGCTAGGGCGATGAAGTGATATTGCAGTCTCATTGATATTGTCTCCGGCCTCCAGCAGAGTAATCGCGTAGGCCGACCTTCGTTCCGCATGGTGCCCACCGGGCAGGCAATGCGGACAATTGCCCGGCTCCGCTGAACGTTTAGTTTCAATAGACCACGGCTTGTCGACCTGATAATCAATGCCGAGCGAGCGGGATAAATAAACAGCTCGCGGTACAGTAAGTTCCCCCTTTGTCGATCAAAGGTGGGAGAGCCCTATGATCAACGTATCCGTCTTCAAATTCAGCATTCGATCCGGTTTTAAGAATCGGGTATGGCTTGGCGTTGCCATTGTTTTATTTTCTTCGGCAGCTTCGGCGGAGACCTACCCGGTCAGTGGCGTGTGGGTCGCAACAGACGATCGCTTTCCCGGCTCTACCGGCGGGGCATGTCTAGCTCTCAAACAGTTCGGAATCGATGCGGTCATAGCTCAGCCCTTTCCACGTCTAATGATTTTTTCCAAGGACAAGCGATTTGAAGTGCGAGGCAATTACCTTGCCGAAAGAACAATCAGATCTGTCAAGAGTGCAACGGACGGCGGTTTTCAGATCACGGAGACGTTTGCGAGTCGTTGGCGACCTTTTTCTAAAAGACCGGGTTTTAAACTGAAAGTTGTTGGCCCTACGACCATCGAAATTACGGAAGGAAAGGCCAGAACTCGATTCTTCAAGTGTTCGTCCGGCAGTTCGCCGCTTTGACTGCGGTCCACTTCTTGGCAAGCAATCTACTTCATTCTGTCAATGAATGACGAAAATACTTCCGATATTCCCGAATTACCCCACGGCCCGAGGGGATTTTTGTAGGTAGAATGCGCAACAATCCGATCATCGTGCAAAAATACGGCGGCGCCTGTCTTGAAACACCGGCAAAAATCCGCGCGGTCGCGACTAGTCTCGCCGATTTGCACAGTCGGGGTCATCGTGTCGTGGCGATCGTTTCGGCGATGGGCAAGACCACCGACGAACTTGTCAAGATGGCCTATCAAGTAAGCCCGCATCCCAATCGCCGTGAACTCGATATGTTGTTAACCACCGGTGAGCGCATCAGCATGTCTTTAATGAGCATGGCGCTGTCTGACCTCGGCGTGCCGGCGATTAGCTTTACCGGCAGTCAAGCCGGAGTGATGACCGATGGATCCCATTCCTCCGCGCGTATTTTAGATGTGCGGCCCATCCGCGTGCGCGAAGAACTCGATCGCGGACACATCGTGGTTTTAGCGGGCTTTCAGGGCGTAAATCCGATAACCAAAGAAATCACCACGCTGGGCCGGGGCGGCAGCGACACCACTGCGGTCGCCATGGCCGCGGTGCTAAAAGCCGAGTGCTGTGAAATTATCAAAGAGGTCGACGGAGTTTGCTCGGCCGATCCGCGCATCGTGGCAAATTCAAAACCCTTGCGTCAGCTGGATTTTGCATCGTTATCAGAAATGTGTTTTTGGGGCGCCAAGGTTTTGCATTTTCGTAGCGTGGAGCTGGCACAAAGCCAAAATGTGCCGTTGGTTTTAAAAAAAATGGGCGGCGCTGAACATAGCACGCAAGTGATGAAAGAGGTTATGGGAATGGAAAGCGGAAAAGTCTTGGCCGTCAACTCGATGGCTCGCATTGAGCATGTAGAGATCGATTCGGCGGATCTCAATCAAGGTTTTGAGAAATTCGCGGAGCATCTCAAACAAAACGGCTTATCTTGGCCGCAACTCCTCGCCTCGGCTTTCACCGCCGGAAAAACGCGCATTATGATGACTTGCGATTCGGAGTCGCTCGACACCTTGTTGCGTACTCTGGAAAAGAGCAAAGACTTGCGCAAACAGCGTGAGACTTTAAGTTCCGTGAGCCTCACTTGCTTCGGCGGCGTTTCTTCAGACTTGCCATTTAAAGCAATTCAGATTCTGCAACGTCAAGGGATTACCGCCGACAAATATGTGTTGTCACCGCATTCCGTAAATTTATTTGTTCCGGTGGAGAGCCGGGAGGCTGCGATCAAGGCTTTGCATTCGCTGATCTAGTTGACTGTTTCGCCGACACGGGCGAGCCGATGTCGGCGGGATCGACAGCGCGACCGGCACCCTCCCGCGAGCGCGGGTTCGTTCATTGGCACCAAACGGACCTGCCGGGCCGATCTGACGATGTCCGTTGATCGGGGTAGTGCGGACATCGGCTATGCGCGGTCGACCGAGGTGAATGACCCAACTCGGAACTCGCCCCTCTTGGGCTACAAGGAGTTCTCGCCCTCCGGTACAGGCATTCCGTAAAATTTATCGGAGCATTTATGGCGATACCTAGCGACTGTAGACAATCCACTCTTTTGGTGAGGCACTGCTTTATATAGGCTTTAACCGAAATTATCTTGGAACCAAGCAACTATGGCGGGCATCAGCGAAGAAGAACTTCGTCGTCCAGTCGAAACGCTCTCGGCTTTTGAACGGCCGCAGACGGCTGGCGGCAGCGAACCAGCCAGCGGCCAACAGGTAGCCAAGGTAGCTGTGGTAACGGTTGATCTTCGGGACGGCTTTCGAAATGAGCCCCGGTCTCCCGAGTATCGGGCCATCCACGGATTGCCGCCGGACACAAACGATACGCATGAGGATTGGATCCAGCGACTGCATCCGGAAGACCGCGCGCGCACTGTTCAGCACTTTATCGATGCAGTGAATGGGGCCACAGAACAGCTTTCATCTCAGTACCGTATCATCAGACCTAATGACGGACAGGTCAGATGGATCGCCACCGAAGCTCGCATTGAGCGAGGTCCGGACAGTCAACCTTTGCGACTTGTCGGCGCTCACATCGACATCACCGATCTCGCGGTAGCAAAAGAGGCACTGCGCGAGAGTGAGGAGCGGTTTCGCCTAATCGCAAATAGTGCGCCGGTCCCAATGTGGGTCACTAGGTTAGATCGTAAGCGGGCCTTCGCTAATCAGGCTTACGTTGATTTCCTTGGTGTGGACTATGATGAGGCGCTTGCCTTCGATTGGCGCAATATTTTGCATCCGGACGACGGCGAACGAATCGTAAAAGAGAGTGTTGCGGGCGAGGCATCGCTTAGGCCATTTGTGCTGGAAGCGCGTTATCGGAGGTCGGATGGACAATGGAGGTGGATGCGATCGGAGTCTCAGCCTCGCTGGGATCCGGCTGGAAGGCACATCGGCTTTATCGGAGTAGCTCACGATGTGACTGTGGCGAAGGAAGCTGAATACGAGCTTCGGCGTCTCAATGAAACGCTGGAGCAACGCATCAAGGAGCGGACGTCACAGCTTCAGTCTAGTGAAGCACAGATGCGCGCCATCTTCGAGACGAGTAATCAATACCAAGGTCTTCTGGATTTGCAGGGCAACGTATTATACGCCAACACGACGGCACTTGCGGGTATTCGCGCCCGGACAGAAGACATCACCGGAAAGCCCTTCTGGGATACTCCATGGTTTTCCGGAACGGATGGGATGCGCGAAATCGTCCTCGATGCTTTTGGCGCAGCCGCGAAAGGCGAAAGCGTCCGAACGGAAATGCGGCTTAATCTGGCAGCTGGCGAGCGTTTTTTTGATTTCACGATGCGTCCGGTTTTCGATCAGCACGGCGTAGTTTCCGGCGTCCTGCCCGAAGCAGTCGATATCACCGAGAGACGACAGGCCGAAGATGCGCTTCGGCAGTCTCAAAAAATGGATGCAGTTGGCCAGCTCACTGGGGGCGTTGCCCACGATTTCAATAACCTTCTGACGATCATACGCTCTGCCACCGACTTCCTGCGTCGTCGCGAGTTGAGCGATGACCGCCGACGCCGCTACATTGATGCGATTTCGGACACTGTAGATCGTGCGTCGAAGCTCACTGGTCAACTTCTGGCCTTCGCTCGGCGCCAGCCGCTTACGCCGCAGGTGTTCAATGTCGGCTCACAGGTCGAAAGCATCGCGCAACTCATCCGCCCACTCATGTCCTCTGGAGTTCATATCAAACTCGATCTTTGCGATCCCGAGTGTTTTGCGACGGCGGATGTCGCGCAATTCGAAACAGCCCTGGTCAATCTCGCGGTCAATGCTCGGGATGCGATGGCAGGTGAGGGCAGTCTGTCGATCGGCGTGAATACGGTCGATGCCATTCCCGCCCTTCGCGGTCATGCGATGCACAAGGGGCAGTTCGTCGCTATCTCGGTGATGGATGCCGGGTCGGGCATTGCTGCCGACAAGCTCGAAGCAATCTTCGAGCCCTTTTTCACAACCAAGGACGTTGGCAAGGGTACAGGTTTGGGCCTCAGCCAGGCGCTTGGGTTCGCCAAACAGTCTGGAGGCGAAATTACAGTGACCAGTGCGTTGGGCGAAGGTTCGACGTTTACGATCTACTTGCCTAAGGCAGAACAAGCGGCTGATGGCGCGGAAGCCGTTGCCATCGGCGCGGAGGCTGTGATGGGCGGCCGCGGGCATTGTGTCCTGGTGGTAGAGGATAACGAGGACGTCGGACGGTTCTCGACCGAATTACTCCAAGACCTGGGCTACGGGATCAAATGGGTTGGGAACGCCAAAGAAGCCCTTGCGATCCTCGCCGGAGACGAGTTGGCCTTCGATTTGGTGTTCTCCGATGTCATCATGCCTGGGATGAACGGTGTTGAGCTTGCCACCGTCATCCGCGAGCGTTACCCGGGTCTGCCGGTGGTGCTGACAAGCGGTTATAGCAGCGTCCTGGCGGACAACGCCCATCGCGGCTTCGAGCTTATTCAGAAACCTTATTCAGTTGAAGCGCTCTCCAGAATTCTTCGGAAAGCCATTTCCGAACGTTCACATCGATGACTAACGCTCGCGTTCCATAACCTCTGACGTGCGCTTTCGATGTCCGCTGTCGAAGGATAGTCAGTTTGTTACGAATGAGTTTTGACAAAAAGGATTGAGGTCTCTCGATTCTTGGCCTCCAGAACGCTCTGTTTCGACCGTGAGTTCGCATCTTGGGCTTGTCGTTGAGGCCGCAACGCTTGGCGGATCAACGAACGGATCGGTTTCTATGGCATGGGCACTATTTCGCCGGTTGTGTCAGGTTGAGACGGGCGCCCCGGCAGGGAACCTGCCGCGCTCGACCACTTCGAACACAATCAGAGGTTGAGGTTGCGCATGCAAAGTAGTTCTTATCAAAATGATTGAAACATAAAATTTGCCTTATTCCCGAGGTGGCCGCAAAATTCATCGAGCTGGGGCGCGAGTTATCTGATGTCCATCGTCGGAGAAAACAAGATGCGCCAGACCGTCATTGCCACTGCCGCTTTGCTCGCCATCATCGTCGCCCTTTTTGGTGCAACCGTCATCACCGCGGACGCCCCGCGAAAGGCAGCGCAGGCCGCTACGACATCGGGTTCGATCGACGTCATGCAGATGACGAGGGACACAAGGGGCCTGTCAGTAGAACAGTTCGATGCAATCTGACGCGAAGCCCGGGGCTTCCGCACCGCTCAGAAATTTCCGCTCGCTCAAGTCAATGGGAGCAGCGAGCATGCTGTGCGCGCCGTTTGGCTGCTCCAATTCAAAACGATCAGGCAGAAAAAGGGGCAAACGTTCTCTGTATGCTTCCCGATACCGGCGAGCGCTCGATGGGGCGGCGGCACAGAGGGCGGTTGACGTGTTCGATTGCAGTTGAGTCAATGACTCCCGCGCGAAATATGCGGCTTTGCCTCAAAAGAGAGCGACCTTACAAAAGAAAGTTCGCATCTTCGTGGTAATTTAGCCCCGCGACTCGGCGTTTATCCCGTCGATCCGGCAAACCATCCAGGAGAAGCGCGAAGATGTTTCAATTATTCTTAAAGGCGCGTGCTAATAATTACTTCAAGGCGCGGTCGGCCGGCCGAGACACCGAAACTGATCATACTCGCGCTACATCCATTTTTCGTTCGATAGAGGACGCGCTGGAGGGAGCAAAAGCTGAGCAAGCTGGCCTGAAATCACGTATCGACGACGCGCTAGCGCGAGCCGCAGTAACCTTGGGCAATGATTCCGATGAGTATCTGACGCGCGGTACGGAGGACAATGATTATCAGAATTTGCTCGGTACCGAGATCGCAGAAGGGCAGCGGCGATTGAACGAACTGGGAATGACCATCGGGCATATCCAGTTTTTGAAGACCGCGCTCGTTACAAGGTTTCCTGACTTTAAGCTTGGGACGCAACACTTCCCGCGCGAAAGATAGTGGATTGACCTGGGGAAATGGGCGGGGCCGCTGCCTCCAATCACTCAGCAGCGCCCCCTAATCGCGCGGCAGGAGCGGCGCTGGCCAAACTGCGCGACTGTATCGACGATAGAATTTCGAATGGGCGCCGCAACGAAACTCGCTCGTTGAGCTTGATGTCACCAGCGGCTGTAGATCCACACGTTGTACGAAATCGCGTGATCCAAAAATACCAGTTTGGATCATGGGTGCACCGAGCGATTTTGACTGTCAGCAGCTTCCCGCACGGCCACGCCTGCGGGCCATGTGACGGATGATAAATGTGCCGATCAAACGTGATGCTCACGCGGTGACCTCGTTACTGTGGTCGCGCAAAAACCATCCCGGAAACGGTTTTCCAAATCACGGTTTGTCCCATCGGTTTCTATCGTGATTGGAGGGCGCGTTTTCGTCTACCCGTTCCGCCACGTCCGATTTTGTCGTTAGATCAGATACTTAGCGCGTTTCCTGGGGAAGTGGAATGAGCCTGGCCAGGACAATGCGTCCCTTCCATAGTGGAGCGCGTCCGTTGAGGCAAAGCCTCAATGCCGACACCTGCCGGTGGTTTACGCAACCTCAATGTTGTCCGCTTACGAAGGTCGCATGATCGCTCGCATTTCCTATTCCCGGCCGTTGCGGCGCGCAGCCTCGGCGCTGGCGCTGCTCGGGCTCGCCATCGGGCTGAACGGCTGCGCCAACATGAGCGACAGCATGACCTCGGCTTTCGCCGATCCTGCCAAATACGATCTGTACGAGTGCAAGCAACTGGAGACCGAGCGCAAGACGCTTGCCACGCGGGCTGCGGAACTGCAGGGCCTGATGGCGAAGGCCGAAACCGGCGTCGGCGGTTCTGTGGTCTCGGAGCTCGCCTATCGCAACGACTACATCGCGGTCCGCGGGCAAACCAAATTGGCCGAAGAAGTCTGGCAGCGTAACAAATGTCAGGTGTCTGCCTCGGCCGCTGCGGGCGCCCCTGCCGCACCCGGCGCGGCACCTGCAACCGCCAAACGTGCGAAGCCGCCGATGCGGTCGGGCAGCGCGGTCCACTAGGCCCAAACAGACGACGACCGCGCATTCTTGCGAGCCCGGCTCACGCCCGCCAGTCGTAGATCCAGTCCTGCCGCGCCAGCACGCGCTTTGCGCCCATCGCCTTGATCGCGAGGTCGCGTGCGTAGGCCGCGGGGCCCGTGAGGTGATAGATGCGGCCCGATTGCCGCGCGGCGCGCTGCACCCGTGCGACGCGCGCGCGGCGCAGCCGCGCATAGTGTTTCAGCGCGGCCGGGATGCCGGCGGCGGTTTCTCCAACACCCTGGCTGAGACATTTTGCCAGCACCGCCGCGTCCTCGATCGCCATTCCCGCGCCTTGCGCCGCAAACGGCAGCATGGCGTGCGCGGCATCTCCCAACAGCGCGATTGCGCCATCGGTCCATTCGCCGCCGTCGGGCATCGTGAACAGCGCCCATTTCCGCCAGTCATCGACCGCGCCGATCATCATCCGGGCGGTTCCCGGCCACCTCGATGAGGCGAACGCGTTCTTGATCTCGCGTGTCTCGCCGGGCGCGCTCCAGCCCGGCCTGTTCCAGGTTCCCGGCACCACCGCGACGACGTTGATCTGTCGCGCGCCGGATATCGGATAAGCCACAAGATGCGCCTCCGGTCCCATCCAGAGCTGGACCCGGCACGAGGCACATTCGCGCGGCAACTGCGAGGCGTCGATCGTTCCGCGCCAGGCAATCAGGCCCGAGAATTGCGGTTGCACTTGCGGAAACAGGTGATGCCGGACCGCGGACCAGATTCCATCGGCGCCGACCAGCGCCATCGCCACCACCTGCTGGCGCGTCGTGCCGCTGCGCTGGACCACGGTCAGTCCCTTGGCGTGGGGCACGACGTCTTCGAACTGGCAGCCGAGCCGCAATTCGATGTCGGGATGATCGTTGACCTCTGCTTGCAGCGCCGCTTGCAGGTCGGCGCGATGCATCACCCAATAGGGGGCGCCGGCGCGCAACGTGGCGGCTTCGCCGAGCGGCAGGCGGGCGATCTCGCCGCCGCCTTGCGCGCTCATGATGCTGATGGCGTGGGGCGTGACGGCGCGTGCGGCGAGCCGGGGTTGCAAGCCGAGGTCGATCAGCACGCGGCTGGCGTTGGGTGAAAGCTGCAGGCCGGCGCCGGCTTCCTCGAGGCGCTCGGCTTTTTCGAGAACGACGACGCGAAAGCCTTGTCCCGCCAACGCAAGCGCCGCCGTCAATCCCCCGATCCCGGCACCCGCGACGACGATCGTGCGTGAAGCGGCCACCCGGCCGGTCAGGCGACCTTGTCTTTCAGCACGCATTCGGGCGGCCGGGCTTCGCCGGCCTTGAGGTCGGCGGCGTAACGATACAGGGTCGAGCAATAGGGGCAGATGATCTCGTTGTCGTTGCCAAGATCGAGGAAAACATGCGGATGATCGAACGGCGGATTGGCGCCCACACACATGAACTCCTGCGAGCCGATCTCGATGACGGAAACGCCGGCATCGTTGTGGAAGTGCGGAACGACATGATCGGACATTGTAGTCACCTTGGGTAGCAATGGAGGCGGACGCAATCAGCTACGTGCCGCAGGGTCGAACTGCGGTGAACCATAGTGACGGGTGTTGGTGATTCCCAGAGCCCCCCGAGCGCTCATTTGCTCATGCAAATTCGACACAATATTGTCGTCGAGAGAAAGCCCTTCTTTCGTCGGGGCGGTTGTGTCTTAAAAGTGGCACACCATCTTGGGGGAAGCGAAAACATCAGGGTTCCCGGCATGAATCGATGGCGGCTCGGATCGGCAGTGGCTGGCGTGGCGGTGTGCGCGATCGCGTGCGCATTGCTGTGGCCGCGTGCGCGCGACGCCGGCACCGTTCTGGCGGCACAAGACGACCCGGCGGCACTTTCCGACGTTCAGCTTAATGCTGCCCTGCGGAATAATCAGGCCGTGATCGAGCAGAATATCGAGACCGCACTTGCCGCTGAAGACGCCGACCTCGCCAACAGCTTTGTCGATCTTGCCAGGGAAAAGAACATTCCTGTCAACGATGAGTTGTCGCGGCGGGTGGCCGCGGCTGTCGTCGAGGAAAATTCGTCATCGCATTTTGCAAAACGCTTTGCCACCGGGCTCGTCACCGGAAACGCCGACGATGTCGCGAGCCTGTCGGGCACGGTGGCCGGCGATCTGTTCGTGTTCGGCGACATCAGGGACGTCGTGCGTGAAGGCAAGCATATGGCGATGGGCGAGGACACCGATCGGCTGGTGCTGGGTCTGGCCGCTGCGGGCCTTGCGGTAACGGCGGCGACCTATGTCTCTCTCGGCGGCGCGGCGCCGGTGCGCGCCGGTCTCACCCTGGTCAAGGATGCCCGCAAGGTGGGCCGGCTGGGCAAGGGGCTCACGCAATGGGCCGGCCGCTCCGCGCGCGAGATGGTCGACGCGCCGATGCTGCAACATGCGGTCGCGTCCGGCTCGGTGATGCGGCCGGGGCAGACCATGTCAGCGATAAGAGCCGCGTTTCGCGCCGAGAAGGCAGGCGGGCTGGTCCGCCTCGCCAAGGACGTCGGACGCGTCAGTGAGAAGGCGGGGATTCGCGCCGCGCAGGAAACGTTGAAAATCGCGGAGGGCCCGAAGGATGTCGCACGGGCGGCGCGGCTCGCGGAGTCCAAGGGCAGCCAGACCCGGGCCATCCTGAAGGTGCTCGGCCGCGGCGCATTGCTGCTGGCGGCCGGTGCGTTCGATCTCACGCTGTGGGTGTTCGGCGCGCTGTTGGCCCTGTTCGGCCTGCTGTCGTCGATCAAAGCCACCACCGAACGCCTGACCATGTCTTGGCTGCTTCGCAAGAAGGCACGGCGGCTAAGAAAGCAAATGGCGGCTGCGGCTTTGCCGTCTTTGCCGTCTGAGCCGTCCCTGGCGGGCGCGGTTGCGCACGGCTAAGCTTGCGACCTTCCATCGCCGATCCCTCCCCCAAAAGTACGGATTAAACCGATGCCGAGTTTTCATAACGGCGCTGTTGAGATTGCCTACCTCGACGAAGGCGAGGGCGATCCTATCGTGCTCGTGCACGGCTTTGCGTCGACCAAGAATGTGAACTGGGTGTATCCGACCTGGGTTTCAGAACTGAAGAAACACGGCCGCCGCGTCATCGCGGTGGACAATCGCGGCCATGGCGATTCCGCCAAGCTCTACGATGCCGAGCAGTATCACATCGGCACGATGGCCGGCGATGTCAGTGCGCTGATGGATCATCTGAACATCGAGCGCGCCGACATCATGGGCTATTCGCTCGGCGGGCGGATGACGGCCTGGCTGGCGCGAAGCCAGCCGCAGCGGCTCCGGTCGGCGATTTTCGGCGGCATCGGGATGGGTTTGATCGAGGGCGGCGGCCCCGGTGAAAGCGTCGCGGTCGCGCTGGAGGCGTCCTCGCTCGATGAAGTGACCGATCCGGTGGGGCGGACGTTCCGCGCCTTCGCGGACCAGACCCGCTCCGATCGCCGGGCGCTGGCGGCGTGCCTGCGCGGCTCGCGGCGGCTGATGACCAGGGACGAGGCCGCCGCGATCACCGTGCCGGTGCTGATCGCTGTCGGCACGTCAGACGAAATCGCGGGCTCGGCGCACGCGCTTGGCAAGATCATCCCGGGCGCGCAGGTGCTCGACATTCCCAACCGTGACCACATGCGGGCCGTCGGCGACAAGGTCTACAAAGAGGGTGTGCTGGAATTTTTGTCCCGCCGCCCGTAATCGCTGGCTTGATTTCCCGAAATTCCCGACCACTTTGAGCCGACGCTTTGGGTCAAGGTGGGTTTCGGCTGACGTGATTAAAGTGTGCGACTTCAACGTTTTAGCGCGCATTTGAAGCTAAAGCTGAGGTTCATTTTTGACAAAGTCGCGCTAGGACAGCCGTCCGTCCGTCGTGCTATAATGCCCGGCGAAACAATCGAATTTGCGAGAGCAGCACATGGCAATGCATCAGATCAATCCGCAGGGTGCGAAATTGGCGACGCTCGATCCGATCTGGGATCGCGTGCGCGGCGAGGCGGAAGACATCGTTCGCCGCGAGCCCGAGCTGGCTTCTTTTATCTATTCCACCGTGCTGCATCACGAACGGCTGGAGGACTCAGTGGTGCATCGCATCGCCGAGCGTCTCGACCATTCGGCGCTGTCGGGCGACTTGATCCGCCAGGCCTTTGACGAAGCCCTGCGCGACGAGCCCGATCTCGGCAATGCCTTCCGCGCCGACATGGTGGCGGTGTACGACCGCGATCCCGCGACCTCGCGTTTCATCGACCCGCTGCTCTACTTCAAGGGTTTCCACGCCCTCCAGACCCACCGTCTGGCGCACTGGCTCCATCAAAAAGGCCGCAAGGATTTTGCGTATTATCTGCAGAGCCGCTCCTCGGCGGTATTCCAGACCGATATCAATCCGGCAGCAACAATCGGCCGCGGTATCTTCCTCGATCACGCCACCGGGTTCGTGGTCGGTGAGACCGCTGTGATCGAAGACGACGTCTCGATCCTGCATGGGGTCACACTTGGCGGCACCGGCAAGGAGAACGAGGATCGCCATCCGAAAATCCGCCACGGCGTATTGATCGGGGCCGGCGCGAAAATTCTCGGCAATATCGAGATCGGCCATTGCGCCCGTATCGCCGCCGGTTCCGTGGTGGTGAAGGCCGTGCCCCACAATGTGACCGTGGCAGGGGTTCCCGCCAAGATCGTCGGTGAGGCCGGCTGCGCCGAGCCGTCCCGCACCATGGATCAGATGATCAACGCCATCGGGCTTTGATTTTCCAGCGCGTATTCCGCAACTGTGGATAGCGGTTTTGCGATCGGAATACGCCTAAGGTATGAACTAACCGCTTGAACCGCGTTTGTGATTTGTGCAGATACGGCTAGCAGTTCGCTTCGTCTCGTCCTAAAAACTTGCCCAAACCTAAATCGTATTGGAGATTGCCGTGGACGTTCAGGAAGTCAGGAAACTCGACGCCTATCTCAAGCGCCTGTTCGGCAATCAGAAGATCCGCGTGGTGCCGCGGCCGAAAAAGGACGATTCGGCCGAAGTTTATATCGGCGAGGAATTCATCGGCGTGCTGTTCGTCGATGATGAAGATGACGATCGCTCATTTCAATTCCAGATGGCGATCCTCGAGGACGATCTGGTCGAGCAGGGCTGAGGCTTAGCCCGCACACGCCAACGTCATCCCTGCGGCCCATGCAATTGCAGCGTCAAGCGGTCCATCGCATTGGCCACGTCGCGCCATTGCGCGAGCCAGCTGCGGGGAAAGCGAAACATCAGATCGGCCCCGTCGATGCGGCGCTCGCTCAGGCACATTCCGGGGGTAGCAGCGTCGCGCGAGCAGCGCGCGCTGAGACCAGGTGTGTTGGCAAGGAACAGATCTTCATTGCCGTAAGGCGTGCCGTCCCGAAATGTGCGCATCGTCAATCCGTCCTGTCCGGGCATCGATGTCTGCTCCAGGTAGCGCGGATAGATGGTGCGCACGCGGGCATCCGGCGCCAGCGTGTCATGATGCGCCGATATCGACAGGAAGATCCGGTCGATCGGCTGGGCGGTTTCTTCCACGGTATCCGCGCTGACGTGCTTCGGTGCATCGGAAGCCTCGAGCGAGGGAAAAGCGAAGCTGAGATCGATGCGTTCCTGCGGCCCGGAGTGGCGTTGAATTTTCATCCGGATGGCCGCCGTCGGCACATTAAAGAGCGTCGCTCCGATGCTGACCGGCAACCGTGCCGGACTGCTTGAAGCATCCGGCCCCCAGGTCGGCCACAGCAAATAGGCGATCAGGGCAATCGCGCCAGCGGTAACCGCGCTCGCCAGCGCGATCGCAATGATGTGGCCGCGGGGATCCTGGCGCGAACTGCGCGCGATCTGCTGGGCGGTCGAAAGGAATGTCATGGGCGAAGCATCGTCAGGGACGTCCAAGGCGAACTTCGGAATCGAAGCACTGGCGCCGAATCACCCCCGAATATGCCATGCGTCGTCGAATTTCCGCACGATTTCACGCAACGGATACCGCGCGAGCCTGTGCAAGCCGCGGATCCCGTCACCACTGTTAACCTTTCCTTAAGGATAGTGTGGCGGCGGACGGCCAATTTTGCGAAGCAAGGCAAGTTCCAGTGTAGCGGAAGACCTTGCGATGTCGCCTGAAGCGTTGAATTCCCTGTTCTCCCTGTGCATCGGCTTTGCACTGGCCGGCGCGCTGGCCAGCGGATATCAGGCAATGGTGCAGCGGCCTGCGGGTTTTGGGCTGCTGCAGGCGGGGGTGGCGCCGATGACTTTCGCAGCCGTGCCGTTCCTGGTTTTTGCCGCGCCCTTCATCATCATGCGCAACACATTGCGCGGTGCGAAGATCGAGCGCCGTCGCTTCCAATTCGTCATGATGGCGACCATCCTGGCGGGGTTCTGGAGCCTGATGTCCGGGACATTTTTCGTGATGACGCTGCGCGCCGCCGGAGTGCTGGCCTGAACGGTACGGCTATGCCAAGGTTCTCCGCGAACAGGAGATCAATGACGCATGGCGATCTACGAATTGGACGGGCAGGCGCCCGAACTCCCCAGTGACGGAAACTATTTTATCGCCGACACCGCCACGGTGATCGGCAAGGTCCGTTTGCTCAATTCGGCAAGCGTGTGGTTCGGCGCGGTGTTGCGCGGCGACAATGAGTGGATCGAGATCGGCGAAGGCTCCAATGTGCAGGACAACTCAACCTGTCACACCGACATGGGTTTCCCGCTGACGATCGGAAAGAACTGCACGATCGGTCATGACGTCATCCTGCATGGCTGCACTATCGAGGATGGCGCGCTGGTCGGGATGGGCTCGATCGTCATGAACGGTGCACGGATCGGCCGCGGCAGCATCGTCGGCGCGGGATCGGTGATCACCGAAGGCAAACAGTTTCCCGAACACTCCTTGATCATCGGTGCGCCGGCACGGGTGATCCGCACACTCGAGCCGGCGCAAGTCGCGGCGATGGGAAGTGCCGCGAAATTCTATGCCATCAACGGGCCGCGATTCAAAAAAGGCCTGAAGAAAGTCGGTTGACGCTCAACCACGATCGGTCGTGGGCGCCGCGACGCGGAGAGAATTCTACGACGCGCTCGATCCTCGATGCTGCATCGAAGGTGGCGCGCGCCGAAATTCGATTAGGCCTGCAGGAATTGTCTCGGTCAAAATCGCCTTCAGGCGCATCGCCGCCGGCGTGAGCGGCCGGCCGCGATCGTAAAGCGACAGATCGACCGAAGGCAGTTTCGGAAGCCTGTAAGGCTTGCCAAGGATCCTGAGCCAACTCGGCAAGTGCGCCGTGGTTCTCGGACTTATCCCAAGGCCCGCCTCAACCGCTGCCCAAAGACCCGCCAGACTGGGACTCGTAAATGCGATCCGCCAGGGGATTCCGGCGGCATCAAGTGCTGCAATGCCCGCTTTCCGGAAAACACAGGGCGCTTCAAACAGCACCAGCGGAACCGGCTCCGTCGGATCCCAGGCACGTTCCGCATTTCCGATCCATACCATCGGCAGGGTCGCCAGCCGTTCTGCGCCTTGATGCTGACCGTCGCTAAAGAACATCGCCAGATCGAGTTGGCCCTTTTCCAGGCGTTCGAACAGTACGGCGTTTCGGTCGACACTCGCTTCGACGCGGATCAGCGGGTGAGCCCGCTTGAATTGTCCGAGCACCGCCGGCAGCCAGGTTTCAGCAAAGTCGCTCGGCAAACCGAAGCGCACCACGCCTTCGAGACCAGAACCGTGTAACGCGGCAATCGCTTCGTCGTTGAGCGCCAATATTCGGCGGGCATATTTGAGCAGCAGTTCCCCGGGCTCGGTCAGCACCAGGCCGCGGCCCTGCTTGCGGAACAGGCGTTGCCCGATCTTCTCTTCCAGCTTGCGCATTTGCTGGCTGACCGCCGATTGGGACCGGCCGACCCGTTCAGCCGCGCGGTTCATGCCGCCGAGATCTTCCGCGCTCGCCAGTGTGCGGAGAAAGTCGATATCCAGGTTGGTCGTGACAACAGTTCGTTTTTTCTGAACCATACGATCATATATATTCGTTTTTCTTCTTCATGAGAAGAACCCATATTGCGGGGAACAAACCATCCGTCACCAGATTTGGGAGCGCCCCATGCCTTTCGTTCGAATGACAGTTTCAGGACCGACGCTGGCGCCGAAGCAGGTCGTGCTTCTGCACACGGAGATAACGCAGCTGATGGCTTCCGTTCTCGGCAAACGGGCTGATCTCACCAGCGTGCTGGTGGAGCAGCCGGCGGCGGCCGACTGGGCGATCGGTGGTACGGCGGTGAAGGTTGCGGTTCATGTCGAGGCGACGATCACCGCCGGCACCAATTCGCCCGAGCAGAAGGCGCGCTTCATCGAGAAAGCCATGGGACTTCTCACCAGCGTCCTTGGTTCCGAACTCAATCCGGCGACCTATATCGTCGTCAACGAAGTGCCGGCAAACGCCTGGGGGTATGACGGCCGAACACAGGAAAGCCGGCAGCAGGCAGTCTGATATGGCGGCAGACGCCGCGACATCTGCTCGCGGAACTGACGCGCCATGGCGCGGTACGCACGGTATGAAAGGAAATTCCAAATGCCACTTGCTCGCATCGATCTCGCCGAAGGAAAATCGGCGGACTATCGCAAGGCGATCGGGGAGGTCGTCTATCAGGCGATGGTAGAGACCCTGAAGGCTCCGAAGGACGATCGTTTTCAGATCATCACCGAGCACACGGGGGACGATTTTATTGTCGATCCCAATTATCTCGGAATCCAGCGATCAAAGGACTGCGTGATTATTCAGTTGACGCTGAACGAGGGCCGAACGGTCGATCAGAAGCGCGCCTTCTACAAGGCCGTGGCGATGGGATTGCATCAACATTTGAATCTCCGGCCGCAGGACGCGTTCATCAGTCTTGTCGAGGTAAAGAAGGAAAACTGGTCGTTCGGTAACGGAGAGGCGCAATACGCTCCATAGGCTCCGCCGTGCATTGCGCCTTGCGCAGGACCGGAAGTAAGTGAGTTGCCTGGACCAAGCCATGACCATGATGATGACAGTACCCCAGATGACCCTGATGTTTCTTGGCACGGTCGTTTGCCTCGGGGCGGCATTGGTCTGGATGTTCTGCGAATTGCGGAAGCCGGTGCAACTTCCGCGCAGGCGCGATCGCTTCGAGCGAAGCTGACGAATGTCTGCTGCAAACGGCGCGTCCGGCTGAACGCGGCCTGCATTCAAGTCCCTTCCGACTCGTTGGCTTCAGCCGCGCCGGCAACTGTTTCGTGACCGGCGGCCCAGAGCGAATGTTCGTCGCTGCCGTCCCGATACGGATTGCCTTCAGCCGGAACGTTCCTTCGCGCGGCGCGCTGGCCTTCCTCGAACGGATCTGGATCGGTCGTCATGATTTCGGTTTCCTCGATGGCTTCGATCTTGCGCTCTTGGGTGCCGCCGTCTTCGGAAGCGATGCGCTCTTGCGCAACGCGTCCTTCAGATCGACGGGTATGCCGTGCTTTTTGAGCAGGTCGGCGAAGGCTTCATCCGCCAGTTCCTGGACGGTCGCCATTCGATCACGGGAAAGCTGCTTCAGCTTGTCGAAAGTGTCGTCATCGAAGGCGATTAATTTACGCACGACCGGCCCATTCCCCAGCGTCGCAACGGTGCTGGTTCAATGGCGAAAGACGGAAATCGTTCCGGCGCGGAACCAGCGATACACGCCGTCGTTAAATCTCAAAAGGGAGATTTGCCGATGGCTAGCATATCCGTGACGATGTCGGTTATTGCAATCGCGCTTCTTGCTGGTTCCGCCAGTTCGCTCGCGCAAAGCAGCAGCGGCGCAAGCGCGGGCGGAGCCGCCAGCGGGCCTTCGGCCGGCGGCGGCAGCGCGGTGGGCTCGCCAAGCGCCGGTTCGGCGGGAGCAGGGACCACTGGCGTCAGCGGCGGGCCATCCGGTCCGGCCAATGCCGGCGGGCTCAATAACTCCGGCAACGATTCAAGTGGCGCGGGCAATTCGGCCAAGGTGGCTTCGCCGCCACCGCCGGGCACCAACAGCGCCGGCACCGCCAATTCATCGGGATCGTCTTCCATGACGACGGGCTCGGCGGGCAGCCGGGCGGGCGGCACGGAAGCGACCGATCCACAGACGAGCGGCGATGCCGCAATCGAGCAGGAAAACAAGGCGATCGATCGCAGGTTGAAGAGCATTTGCCGCGGCTGCTGACAGCCGGGAAGAACGCTTCGCACGGCGATCTCACATGCGAGTGTCTCTGGCCGCTGCAAGTCTAAAGAAGAATTAGCGAGAGTATTGCCGCGGCCGATCAACTTCCCCTGAAGCCGCAACTATCTCTTGCCAGACGGGTTGGCCTTTGGGAACGAACAATCGTACGGAGTAAAATCATAGCTTTATTGGCAGCCGCTTCGGTTGCCATTTTGGCGCCGACGGTCGCCTCGGCTCGCGGCGGCTTTGGTGGAGGGGGCGGTGGCGGTGGCGGCGGCGGCTTCCATGGTGGCGGAGGCGGCTTCCACGGCGGCGGAATGGGTGGCGCTGCCGTCCGTAGCGGCGGGATGGGAGGCGGTTTAGGAGGCGGCGGCTTCCGCTCCGCGGCGGTTGGAACGGCTGGCGCAGCAGCGGTTCGCGGCAGCCCCATGGCGGCTAATGCGTTCGCACCCGGTGGTTTCCAGGGCGGCAATTTCCACGGCGGCCGTTTCCATCATGGTTTCCACCATGGTCGCGGATTTGGGATAGGCGCATTTGGCGTCGGGCTGGGCTACGGATATTACGACGACTATTATGGTTATCCGGATTATGCCTATGACGACACCTACTACGACAATGGCGATTGCTACGTGGTGCAGCGGCGCGTGAATACGCCCTACGGCTGGCGTCTCCGTCCTGTCCAGGTTTGTAACTGATCCCGCTGCTGCCCTTTGACGGCTGGAAGGAGCGCCGGTCCAGTCAAATAAAGTTTGAGACGGCGGGATAATTGCAGCGGCCTTGGTGTATTCTGCACCGAGGCCGCTTTCTTGCCACGCGCTGGTACGGCGTTTGCTTTGATTTATGGATGTTCACCATGCTCACAGCTCCGGCCCTGACGTTGCTGTTTTTGGGCGTCGTCGTCGGCTTGGGCATCGCGTTTGTGTGGATGCTCTGGGAAATCGAGCAAATGTCCAAACAGCGTCGCAACCTCGATCGGTTCGGATAGGCTGAGCGGCATTTTCTTGCCGCCTGAGAACGACAGCGCGAGGCCACGCGCTGTCGGTGACACCGTGCCTTAGCCCAGCACTTTATATTTCTTGAGCCAGCCTTGCATCTGGCTCCATGCATCGTCGGCGGCTTCCTTGCGGTAGCTTGAACGATAGTCGGCATGGAAGCCGTGCGGTGCGCCTGGATAGATCTTGAACTCGGCCGGCTTCTTCGCCTCCGCCAGCGCGGCCTTCAGCGCCTCGACCTGAGCCACGGGAATGCCGGTATCAGCCTCGCCGTAGAGGCCCAGCACCGGCGCCTTCATCTCAGGGGCAAGCTGGGTCGGGCTTTTCGGCCAAAGCGGATTCGGCGGATCG
>WNGL01002792.1_pt1 | contig 21386 bp, 20 predicted proteins | sample 5400591 | NCBI WGS metagenome assembly WNGL01 (sample SAMN13153377, study PRJNA577476) | soil metagenome | isolation source: 80 cm soil or saprolite under Garry oak tree replicate 1 | place: USA:California | collected 2016-06-15 | reverse complement strand
CGGCCGCCGTTGCCGGCGACGATCCCCGCGACGTGCGTGCCATGGCCGCCCGGATCGCTCACCAGGCGCTGATCCGCAAAGTTGACCGACGCGAGAATGCGGTTCGCGGGCTGGACCAGGTCCGGATCCGCCGCGACCCCGGAGTCGAGCACCGCGACGGTCACGCCTCTACCCGTCGTCCCCTGCGACCAGAGCTGATCTGCGTTCACGACATGCGAGTAGACCGCTGAGCCCTGCGTTTGGGCGGTGGGCGTCGGTGTGGGCGTCTCAGTCGACGTCGACGCGGATGTTGTAGGTGGATCGGCGTGGGCGCAGGCGTCGGCGCCACGGTCGGAGCAGGCGTCGGGGACGCGGTTGGCGCCGGTGTCGGCGGCGCGGTCGGGACTGGTGTCGGTGGAGCCGTCGGGGTGGGCGTCGGGGTTGGTAGTGGCGGCGGCAGCGTAGGTAGCGGGGTCGGCGTAGGCAGGGGATCGAGTGCGGGAACTACCGTCGCGTCGAGATGCACATATGCGACAGTCGGCACGAGGCTGATCGCTTCGATACCGGCGGCGTTCGCGAATCCAGCGGCGCTGTCGATCAACGCGAGCCCGGCGACAGGGGTCCCGTACAGACGGAGGAGCTCCAGAGCCTCGTTCGCGCGGTTGACATTCGCCGCGCCGACGAACGGAGGCGCAGCTTCCTGCATCTCGACGATGACCGGCAGCAGCGACAGCGGACGTTCTTGCATCAGCGTCCGCAGCGCGGGATCGACCTTGTCCGGGACCGCCGACTCGGCGCGGGCGGCGGGCCCTGGCGGTACAAGGACGAGCACGAGCGTGACAAGCACGCCACCGATGCCGATCAGCGGGTTTCGCCTCATGCCTGATCCTCGACGGGCTCGACGCTCTCGTGGGTCAACGGCAGTGAGAAGCTGAACGTGCTTCCTCGACCGTGACCGAGCGACTCAGCCCACATGTGACCGCCGTGTTTCGCAACCAGGCCGTGGGCGAAGTAAAGGCCGAGCCCGTCTCCCTTGACGCGTCCCGCCGACGCCGCCCGGTAGCCGCGACGGAATACCTGCGGCAGCTCGTCCTCATCGAGGCCGACCCCCTCGTCGCAGACACGGACCGTCGCGCTCCGCTCATCGGTGGTTACCGACACCGTGACAGTCGATCCCTCTGGCGAGTACTTGAGAGCGTTCGAGAGAAGATTCATGAGCACTTGGCGGATACGTCGCTCGTCCCATTCGCCCTCGGCGACGGCGTCGGCGAAGACGTTGATGTTGTGGTGCGCGGTCAGGCGCACTTCGTCCGTCACTTCGCGCGTGATTGCCGCGAGATCCGTCGGCCAGGGCGAGAGAGAAAGCAGGCCCGCCTCGAGGCAGTGCACGTCGAAGAGGACTGTGAGCAGCTCGGTGAGGCGGCCCGCGTGCTTGACGATCGATTCGGCAGCGGCCTTGGAGGCTATCGCATCGCCCTCGCCGGAGGAAAGTCGGCGAAGGAGGATCTCGGCGTGACCTTTGACCAGCGTGAGGGGCGTCCGCATGTCGTGCCAGGCCATGGCGAAGATGTCTTCCCTCAGTCGCTCGAGATCACGCTGCTCGGTGATGTCGCGGAGCACGACCACGCCACCTTGCAGGGGGCCCTTCGCCGAACGGAGCACCGATCCGCTCACGCTCAGGACGCACCGTTCTCCTGAGTGGAGCTCGATCTGCGTGTCGGCAACGCTCGTGCCCGAGCGCAACGCCTCGATGACCGGGACCAGCGCCGCGGTGACCTCGCGCGCGGCCACCGGCCACTGTTCGACCCGCTGACGTTCGAGTGGCTGGCCCAAGACGAGGCTCGCGCTATCCAGGCGGAGGAGTTGTCGAGCCGCCCGGTTCAACCGCACGATCGCCCCTCGTGCGTCAACGATCAGGAGCGCGTCGGTCATGCTCGCGAGGACGGCCTCCAGCTGCAGTGCGTGACGCTCGTGCTCCAGGGCCAGCTGCTCCGTCGCGCGAAGACGCTTGATCGCGATAGCCGCCTGTGCCGCGATCGCGGTCAGGCCGAGCACGTCGGCCTCGCCGTAGGCCTCGGGACGATAGCTCTGGACGGAGATCACCCCGAGCACCCGATCGCCGGCTCGGATCGGGACGACGAGGCCCGACTGCGGCGAAACAAGCTCCCCCGCCTCCGTCCCATAGAGAAGGCGGACCGAGGGCCCCTCGGTCGACCATCGGCGGATGATCTTGGGCGATCCCGTTCGAATGACCTCGCTCGTGAAGCCCTTACCCAGCGGGAACGAGCCGCCCTCGTGCTCGTCGCCGCGGTCCATCTGCCGGATGACCTCGACGGTCTCGCTCGCCTCGTCATAGAGCGCGAACAGGAAAACGGTCGCGTCCACGACGCGCGCCGTCTCGTCATACAGGGCTCGGAAAAGCTCCGCCAGGTCGCGCGCGTCGGCACCGAGCGCCGCGAGGCGACCAGCCGCCTCGAGGCGCGCGCGTAACTCCTCGTTGTTGTTTTCAGTCAGCGCACCGAGCATGTCCCCCACCGACGCCAGACGTCCCGTTGATGTAATGCTCGTTTCCCCCCTAATTTCCAAGGAGCCGAAGTCAGTTTCAAGTGCTCGTCGTGGTGCGGGCGTGTACAAGATGTGGTGTGACCTTGAGGGTGAGGTCTGTTGGGAACCCCCTCGGCTTGCGAACGGCCCTGCACAGGCGTGACCAGCGCTCGCGCTCCGCTGACCTCAGAACGTGAAATGTCATGCCGATGTCATGTCAATCTCGCCAGCCGACGGTTCCGGGGCCGACTTCGCTGTATTGATCGGCCAGTTGCCGAGCGCTCGACCGGCCTACATACCGGAGCAACGGCTAGCGCGGGGATGTGCGCCGGGGGTTCGGAAGCTTCGCGCGCGCGCGCCGCAGCAACGGCCGCAGGGCTCGCTCACTGTTCTCACCGGCGTACTCGCTGACGATCGCCTCGAGCGACTCGCCCTGCGGATGTGCGGCCTTGTGCAGGTACCAGTGGTGTTCGGTCGTCCAGAGGTAGAGATCCGCTTCCGTGCGACTCGGGAAGTCGCGTAGCGCCCCGGTCTTGCGGATCGCCTCGACCGTCGGCAGGTAGACGCGGTCGTACCAGCTCGCAACTGCCTCCGGGTAATTCACCTCCCTCTTCTGCTCGTTGCCGAGGTACCAGCGATGGGTCGAGATGTGCTCCAGGAGCTTGTCGTACTGGCCCGGAAGCGACAGCTCGATGCGCGCGTCCGGCCGGAGATGCAGGAGATCGGTCGTCTCGTAGAACGCGAGCGCGTCGCGGTCGCGGATCCAGTCGAGCAGGTCCTCGGCGGAATCGACCGGCGCGGGCGCCGTGACCTCGATCACGTGAGCGTCGATGAACGCCTGCCCGCGCTCGCGAGCGACCGAGACGCGATGGTTCCCGTCTTTCACGAAATACACCTCGCCGATTTTGTAGAGCTCGATCGGGGGCACCTCGGTCCTCTCGCGGTGGGCGCGGTCGACGCTCTCCCAACGATCTCTCGTCCTCACTTGTTTGGGAAGGAACGCGCGGTCGAAATCGCGGTACCGGCCGACGCTGCCGACGATCTGATCGATCGGCACTTCTCGCAGACCGCCGTCGCGCTGGGCCTTCGCATGGATGCCCTGCCGCATCTCTTCGAACGCGAGCAATGCGTTGTCGGAGCGTCGGAGCCAGCTTGCGATCGCACGGACGAAGGATTTCCGCCGGGCGCGCTCGTAGTCGCCACGTACGAGGTCCGATTTCATGGGATGTCCAGGGTGCGCGCGCCGAACGCGTTCATGACCGTCGTTCGTCCGACCTGCGTTGTCGCTGGCGTGCGCCGATCGTAGATATGCGTGTGCCCATGCAGGTGATAACGCGGCTGGAACCACCGAAGAAATGTGCGAACGGCACCGAACCCGCGATGTGCGCGGTCGGTCCCCTCGTGAATCCCGCGAGGCGGAGCATGCGTCACGAGGACGTCGAGGAATCGGCCGTGCCGTAGACGGTTGGCGATGAGCGACGGGACCATGCGAAGGATCGCGAGCCACACATCGGACTCCTCGAGCTGGTAGGGACCAGAGCTGTAGCGAGGCGATCCCTGGAGACCGGCGAAGAGGACGCCGTTGACCGATACGACGCGACCGTGAAGATCGATTCCGCGCCACCAGACCGCGATAGCGGGGTCGTCGTTGTTTTCCGGGGGAACGTCGTGATTGCCGTGGACTGCCCGCAGTGGGACGCCAAGAGCGGTGCCGACGTAATCGAGATACTCGTAGTCGAGGTCGCCGCAGCCGATGACCAGATCGATCGTGCCGACCTTTGAGGCGAGAGAGCCGGCAACGGCCTCGTCCTCGACGTCACTCACCGCCAGGATCCGCATCGCCTTTCAGTGTGACCCCTCGGCGGTGCCACTAGCCGCCATCGGCCGACCGCTAGATTTCCTTCGACGACCGCCGGCTCCATCAACAGATTTTGGGAGGAGACGCGATGACGGAAGTGACAAACCCTATGACGCACGTACCCAGACTGGTGCTAACCGAACATGTCCACGCTCGCGTCCACGGCACGAGCCCGATGGGCCGGTTCAACGCGGCCGTCGCCGTCAGGATCACGAAGATCGTCGGAACGATGTATTGCGCCTACGTCTTCACGCTCGTCGCATTGGTGGCGTTGCCGGCGGCGATCCAGCAGGGGTCGGCGACCGTCCTCGTGAACTGGCTCTCGTCGAACTTCCTGCAACTCGTCCTTCTGCCGATCATCATCGTCGGGCAGAAGGTGATCTCGGCCGCGCAGGACGCGCGCGCCGAGGCCGACCACGAGACGTTGACAGCGCTCCATCAAATGTCGGTGCAGCAGATCCAGATCCTGAACGGCCAGAACGAGATCCTCGACCTTTTGCGGAAGAGGGCCGGGTGACTGACCTCAGCCGGCGCGCGGCAGCGGCACGATCGGAACGCCTGGCTCTTCGGCGGCGAGCTGGCGTCGAAGCACTTTTCCGATAAGCGTCTTCGGGAGCTCCGCGCGGAACACGATCTCGACGGGGACTTTGTATGGCGCCAGATTCGCGCGGCAGTGGTCCGTGAGCTCCTGCGCCGTCGCTTTGCCGCCCGGCCGGAGAACGACGAACGCCTTCACCACCTCGCCCTTCGACGGGTGCGGGACGCCCACGGCCGCGGCCTCGAGCACCGCGGGATGCGAGTACAGGACCTCATCGACCTCGCGGGGGTACACCTTGAAGCCAGAGACGATGATCATTTCCTTCTTGCGGTCGACGACGAACAGGTAGCCGTCCTCGTCCATGCGGACGATGTCGCCGGTGTAGAGCCAACCGTCGCGCAGCACAGCTGCGGTTTCCTCCGGCTTGTGCCAGTACCCGTCCATGAGATTCGGCCCCCGCAGACACAGTTCCCCCGCCTCGCCCGCGTCCACCTCGCGCGTGCCGGTCTCGATGTCGACGATTCTGCAGTCGACGTCAGGCATTGGGAGGCCGACTGACCCAGGCTTGCGGATTCCCTCGCGCGGATTCGAGTGCGTCACGGGCGCAGCTTCGGTGAGGCCGTACCCCTCCAGCACCTTCCCACCCGTGAGGCCCTCGAATCGCTTCATGACCTCGATCGCGAGCGGCGCGGACCCGGACATGAACCACTCGATCGACCGCAGGTCGTACTTCGCGAGGTCACGTGACTCGTTGAGAAGGATGTAGATCCGCGGCGCGCCCGGGAAAAAGCGCGGCCGGTGTTTCTGGATCGCGAGGAGGATGTGCTTCAGATCTGGACGGGGAATGAGGACCATCGTCATCGCTTTGAGAGTCGCCAGGTTCATGACTACCGTGAGACCGTACACATGGAAGAACGGCATGATCGCGAGGATCCGATCGCCCGGGGCCACCGCCGCGTGCCACGCGTGGCACTGGTGGACGTTCGCTACGAGCGCTCGATGAGACAACATCGCGCCCTTTGGGACGCCGGTCGTGCCTCCGGTGTACTGAAGGACCGCGAGGTCCGCAGGCGCGACGTCCACCGGGACGCGCGCGCTCCGGTCGGCGAGCATGTCACGGAGCCACATCGCGCGGGGCTCGCGGCGGAGATCGACGCGATGACCTTCCTTGCGCTCACGCAGCGCGGTGAAGAGGATGCGCAAGGCGACCGCAAAGTGCTCCTTCACGTTCGTGACGACAATGCGCTCGACGCTCGTACCGATCGCCGCTTCGGCGACCTGGGGGTAGAGGCGCGAGAGGACGACGACGACGCGCGCGCCCGAGTCCGCGAGCTGGTTGTGGAGCTCGCGAACTGTGTACAAGGGATTCGTTGGAACGACGACCGCGCCCGCCTTGAGGCTGCCGAAGAATGAGTAGACGAATTGGGGGCAGTTCGGGAGGACAATGGCGACGCGGTCGCCTTTCCTCACACCGAGCCGCTGGAGGCCCGCGGCGAAGCGGTCGGCAAGCTCGTCGAGATGTCGGTACGTCATCGCCGCGTCGATGCAGCGATTTGCCACAGCCCCGCCAAATACGGTCGCAACGGTCTCCGGGTGCTCGCGGGCGGTGCGTTCGAGCAGGGCGTGGAGTGTCAAGCTGGGGTACGTCAGATGGCGTAGGACCCCAGGGTCATACGCCGCTTCCCATTGGCCCACCGGCTGCATCATGCTCATAACGTCGAAACTCGCTTGACCGCTAGCCATGCAAGCCCAATGCCGCGCGTGTTGATACTCGGCGGCGCTCGGACACCGTTCGTGAGGGCGGGAACCGACTTCGCCGAGCTCGATGTGCTGGACCTCGCCCGCGCGGCCACCGCCGAAGCGCTCGCGCGCACCGAGCTCGATCCGGGCCAGGTCGACGAGGTGATCTTCGGCAACGTCGCGCGGCCGGTCGCCTATCACAACCTCGCGCGTGAGGTCGTCCTCTCGCTTTCGATGCCGACCCGCATCCCGGCGTTCACCGTCGGCCTCGCGTGCGCGTCGGCGTGCGTCGCGATCACGAGCGCCGCCGATCACATCGCCGGCGGAAACGCCGACGTGGTGGTCGCGGGCGGAAGCGAGTCGCTCACCAACGTCCCGCTCACGCTGACTCCGCGCCTCGCGCGTGCGCTCATCGCCGCATCGCAGGCCAAGAGCCTTCCCGCGAAAGCTCAATCCCTCGCACATGTCCGCGCCTCCGACATCGCGCCGGTCGCGCCGGGTATCCGCGAGACCTCAACGGGCCTGACCATGGGCGAATCGGCCGAGCGCATGGCCGCCATCAACGCCATCTCGCGCGAGGACCAGGACGCGTGGGCGCTCCGCAGCCATCGGATGGCGGCGGCAGGATGGGACGACGGTCGTCTCGCGGCGGAGGTCGCGCCCGTTTATGTCGACGGACAGGCGGTCACCGCCGATAACCACATCCGGCGCGACTCGACACTCGAGAAGCTGGCGACGCTCCGGCCGGTGTTCGATCGCGAGCACGGGACGATCACGGCCGGCAACGCCAGTCCGCTGACGGATGGCGCCGCGGCCGTCGTGCTCGCGAGCGAGGCGCGGGCGCAAGCGCTGGGGCTCGAGCCGCTCGCGGCGCTGCGGAGCTACGCCTACGCCGCCGTCGACCCGGCCGACCAGCTGCTCATCGCGCCAGCGTACGCGATCCCGATCGCGCTGCGGCGCGCGGGCATCACGCTCGACGACATCGACGTCTTCGAGATGCACGAGGCCTTCGCCGCGCAGGTGCTGTCGACGCTGGTCGTGCTCGAGCGCAACGGGGTCGGCCGCGTCCCCGTTGAGAAGCTGAACGTCATGGGCGGCTCCATCGCGCTCGGCCACCCCTTCGGCGCCACGGGCGCGCGCATCGTGCTGACGCTCGCGCGCGAGATGAAGCGGCGCGGAGCGCGGTACGGCCTCGCGACCGCTTGCGCGGCGGGTGGCAACGGCGCCGCGATCATCCTGGAGCGCGCGGCATGATCGCGTCACAGCCGGCCGCGAGAGTGGTCTCCGTCGCGCCGGACACGCGACCATCGGTCACGTTCATTCCGGCGGATGCCGCGGGGGTGGCGCGGATCGTCATCGACCGTCCCGGCGATCCAGTCAACGCGATCGACGTGCGACTCATGGAAGACCTTGCCGCCGCGATCGCCGCGGCGCGCGATGCGCGCCCGCGCGGTCTCGTCGTCTCGAGCGGCAAGGAGGGCCAGTTCGTCGCCGGCGCCGATCTCTCGCTCTTGCGGGGCACCTCGCAGAGCGACATCGAGAAGGCGAGCCGGTCGATGCAGCGCGTGCTGAACGACCTCGCCGCGCTCCCGTTCGTCACCGTCGCAGCCATCAACGGCCCCGCGCTCGGCGGCGGCCTGGAGATCGCGCTCGCGTGCGACACGCGGATCGCCGCGGACGCCCCGAACGTTCGCGTCGGGTTGACCGAGACGCGTCTCGGTCTCATCCCGGCGGCCGGCGGAACGCAGCGGCTGCCGCGGCTCATCGGCGTTCCGCGAGCCCTCGACATGATCCTCACCGCACGCCAGCTTGGACCGAAGCGCGCGCTGCGCGCGGGCGTGATCGACGAGGTCGTTCATCCGGCCGCTCTCCTTCGCGCGGCGATCGACCACGCGATGCGCGACAGAAAGCGCAAACCGAAAGGCGGCTCGACCGTGGTCGAGCGGGCCGCGACGCACTTCGCTCCCGCGCGCGCCATCGCGCTGCGGCAGGCCCGCTCGCGGACGCTCGCTGAGACGAAAGGCCGGTATCCCGCGCAGCTCGCGGCGATCGACGCGGTCGCCATCGGCCTCGCGAAGGGCATCGACGCCGGACTCGACTCCGAGGCGCGCGCGTTCGGCGAGCTCGCGATCGGCGAGACCGGCCGCAGCCTGACCGCGCTCGTGGTGCTCACGCTGCGGCAGCGGAAGGCCGCGTTCGAAGGGCTCGGGAAGCCGCGCGCGATCGCGAACGTCGGCGTTGTCGGCCTCGGCTTCATGGGTTCGGGCATCGCTCAGGCCGCGGCCGCATCCGGCTTTCGCGTGCGCGCACGCGACCGCGACGCGGCGGCGGTCGCGAAGGGCCTCTCATCGATTCGCGCCCTCACCACCGACGCCGCGAAGAAGGGCGTCTTCGAGCGCCGCGAAGCCGCGCGGATCGTGGACCGCGTCACGGGCGGACCGGACCTGAGCGGCTTCCACAACGCCGACGTCGTCATCGAGGCGGTGTTCGAAGAGATGGCGACGAAGCGCCGTGTGATCGCCGAGCTCGAGCAGGTGCTGCGGCCCGAGGCGGTCATCGCGACCAACACCTCGGCGCTGCCGATCGCCGAGATCGCGCGCGAGGCGCGCTCGCCCGAGCGGATCGTCGGCATGCACTTCTTCTCGCCGGTGCACAAGATGCCCCTGATCGAAGTCGTTCGTCCAGCCGCCGCGGACTCGGACGCCGTCGCGACTGCCGTTGCGGCCGCGATCGCGCTGGGCAAGACACCGATCGTCGTCAGCGACGGTCCGGGCTTCTACACGACACGCGTGCTCTCGACGATGATCGGCGAGGCATTCACGATGCTCGCCGAGGGCGACTCGATCGAGGCGATCGACCGCGCCATGACAGCTTTTGGCTGGCCGGTCGGTCCGCTGCAGCTTGTTGACGAGGTCGGCCTCGAGGTCGCGGGCCATGCGGGCGAGACGGTCGCTAAGGCGCGTGGGATGACGGCGCCGACGATCGTGCAACAGCTCGTCGCCGAAGGTTTCAAAGGGAAGCACAAGGGCGGCGGCTTCTACCGGTATGACGGGGGCCGCCGCACGCCGAACCCGCGGGTGCGCGAGCTTCTCGGCGCACCGACTCATCCCGCTGCCGGCGACATCGCCGAGCGGCTCACGCTCACGTTCATCAATGAGGCCGCCCGCTGCCTCGACGAGGGCGTGCTCCGATCGCCGGGCGAAGGCGACCTCGGCGCGGTCCTCGGTCTCGGGTTCCCGCCGTTCCTGGGAGGACCGTTCCGCTACGCGGATGCGCAGCGGCAACGGGTCGTGACCACGCTCGAGCGCCTGGCCGCGTCGCGCGGCGACCGGCTTCTACCGACGGAGTCGCTGCGATCGCGGCGGCCCTTCTTCAGCCTGTGACCGCGACGAACTTCTTCACCGGCAATCCGGACCTCCTCGAGGTCTTCGACAAGGTGATCCCGTGGTCGCGGGTCATCGGTGCGGTCGAGGCAGCGGCAAACACCCCTGATGGGGTAGGGGCCCCAGGCGCCGATGTCGCCGGCACGGTCTCGACGTGGCGCGAGGTGCTCGACCTCGCCGGCCGGTACATCGCGACGGAGATCGCCCCGCGCGCCGCGGAAGTCGACGCGATCGGGGTCATCCGCGAGCACGGTCAGGTGCGGATGAACGAGCCGATGACCGAGAACCTCCGTGGCCTCGCCGAGCTCGGCCTCGCATCGCCTTCGGTGCCCGTCGATTTCGGCGGAGCGGGGCTGCCGTTCACGGTCACGATGATGATCGGCGAGATGCTCGCCCGCGCCGATCTCGCGACGCAGGTGCAGCACGGCATCGGGTGGAACTCGCCGGCGGCGCTCATCTATCGCTTCGGCACCGACGAGCAGAAGGCGCGCTATCTGCCTCCGCTCGCGAAGGGCGAGATGATGGGCGCGGTCGCGATGACCGAACCGCAGGCCGGGTCGGACGTCGGCCGTCTTACGACGACCGCGACGCCGCGCCAGGACGGCTGCTGGATTCTTCAGGGGCGTAAGCAGTTCATCTCGGCCGGGCAGGGCGACATGGTCATCGTGCTCGCGAGGTGCGTCGCCGGCTCGACCGGGCTCGACGGCCTGGGCATGTTCGTCGCCGATCGCGAGGGCGACAACTACATCGTCGAGCGCGCCGAGCACAAGTTCGTGATCCGCGCTTCGCCGACCTGCGCGCTGCTGTTCGAAGGCACGCGCGCGACGCCGCTTGGAAAACCGGGAGATGGCTGGAAGCAGATCCTCACGTTCATGAACGAGTCGCGACTCGGCGTCGGGATCCAGGGCATCGGTGTCGCGACCGCGGCGTTCGAGAAGGCTTCGGAGTACGCGGCGCAGCGCATCCAGATGGGAAAGCCGATCCGCGAGCACCCCATGGTCGCCGAGATGCTGCTCGACATGGAAACGACTGTGACCGGCGCGCGCGCACTCGCATACACGGCCGCCGTGCTCCAGGACCTCGTGCTGTTCGGTCGCGACGAGCAAGCCGCGCGCGACCTCCGCGAACTCACGCCGCTCGTGAAGTGGTACGGGACCGAAGGCGCGGTCCGCGTCTGCCGCCTCGCGCTGCAGATCCATGGTGGCGTCGGTGTCGTCGACGAGTACGACGTCGGCCGATTCATGCGCGACAGCCTCATCACGCCGATCTATGAAGGAACGTCGCAGATCCAGTCGCTCATGGCCGTGAAGGACCTGATGAAGGCGACGATGCAGCGCCCGCGGTCGCTCCTCGGCGGCGGCCCGAGCCGCCTGCTCGCGGACGCGTCGTTCGAGGGCCGGGTCGGATCCGACTTCGCCGCCGCACGCGGACACATCGTCGGCGTGTTGCGCTCGCTCATGGGCCGCCTCGTGCGGCGCAAAGGACCGGGTCTCCTGCGCGGCGCACCCCTCGCCGACGAGGACCTCGGACCGATCCTCTTGCACGCCGAACGGATCACGGAGGCGCTCGCTCACGCGCATGTCGCGCGTGTGCTAGCCGAGCGCGCGCGCAACATTCCGGAGCGCCGCCGGCTTGCCGAGCGCGCGGCCCGCACGGCACGGCTCGTGGCCGAACGCAACAGGCGCGCGATCGCGCTTGATGACGGCAGCGTGTTCGAGCGGATCGCCGCGTGGCGGTCGGAGCGGAGCTAGCGCGCCGGGGTCAGGCGGCTCGCTTCTCGGGGCGGGTCAGCGCTGAAACGAACCTTGTGATGTGATCGTTCGCCCACACCGCGACCTCGAGTGGCAGCGAGTGGCCGACGCCGCGAGCGATGTGGACCTGCGCAAGCGGCAACTCTTTGCAGCGGCGTGCATCCAAAGCGGAGATCACCCGATCCTCGTCGCCCCACAAGACAAGCGTCGGGATCTTGCTGAGCTTCGTGAGGGGCCCGTCGATGCGGATGCCGAGCTGCTCGCCGCCGGGCAGGAGCGCTCGCGCCTTGCGCCAGCGCCGGGGCTGATTGGCCCAGATGATCGCCCGCGCGGAGAGGGCGCGCGGGCGGGCACCCAGGCCATGACGGACGAGCCTCGCGATGAACCGCGCGTCACCACGCCGGCGGCTCCCGACGAGGACCCGCCGGATCGCCGACGCGCTCAGCACGCTTGGCCGAAGAAGCGCGCGACCGAGAAGCGGAACGCAATACAGCTTGTAGATCCAATGCAGCGATACGCCGAGACCGACCGGAGCGATCAGGACGAGCCCGCTCACGAGCTCGGGGTGGCGGATGGCGAGGTGCATCGCGACGCCGCCGCCGAGCGAGTGGCCGAGGACAAGGGCCGGCGGGATCTTAAGACCCGTCACAACGCGCGCGACGTAGTCGGCGAGCTGGACGACATTCGCGTCGGACGCTTTGAGAGCCGGCCGGAGCGCGAACCCGGGCAGATCGATGACGTGGACGGTCCATCCCAAACGGCGAAGGGTCCGGATCTGCGGTGCGAGCCCGCGCCAGTCGGCGGAGATCCCCGGTAAGACGACGACATGCGGTGGTGCGCCGCTGCCCCAGGTAGTCACGCGGAGGCGGTATCGATCACACGGGGCCACTTGCACCCGCATGTCTCTGAGAATTGCAAAGGGCGTGCCCTCGGACGGTCCCCCGTTCGGGGGGATGAGCGGCGATTGAGAGGTGGTTGAGCCCCCGCGGACCCCTCAATCCCAGTTACGCGCCGTTAACTGAGTAGGCATGCTGCGTGCCTTGATAGCTGCCGTGCGCAGGCACGGTCATTCGGTTTCGTCGGGCCGCGACGATGTAGCGGTCCTGCTGCTCCATGGACTCACCGGCACGCCCGTCGACATGCATTACATGAGGGACGCTCTTGTGGCCGATGGGTACAACGTGAGCGTCCCGCTGCTCCCCGGACGCGGCACTCGTCCCTCCGACATGTTCGGGCTTTGCTGGGAGGACTGGATGTCTTCCGCGCTCGCTGCATATGACGATCTCGCACGCGACCACGAGAACGTCGTCGTCGGAGGTCTCTCCGCGGGCGCGACAATGTCGCTCGATATCGCGCTTCGTCGCAAGCCCTCCGCGGTGGTCCTGTGCGCGACCGCGCTCGGGATGGGCAACCCCATCGCGTATCTCGCCCCGTACGTGTGGCGCGTGATCAGGGAGGTGCCCTCACCCGCGAGCGATCTCGTCGACCTGAACGCCGGCGCGAAGTGCTACGACCCCGCGCCCGTCCGCGCCGTCGCCGAGCTCCTCCACGGCATCGGCCTGGTGCGCCGACGGCTCGGCGAGATCCGCTGCCCGGCGCTCGTCGCGCACGCCGTGTCGGACCGTCTCGTCCCGGTCCGCTACGCCCACGAGCTCGCGGCGCGGCTGGGCGGACCGGTCACGACGCTCTTCCTCGAAGGCACAGGGCACGCGATCACCGTCGACGCGCGTCGTCGCGACCTCGCGGAGGCGAGCATCGCGTTCCTCCGCGAGGCGATCGCCGCACCGCAGCGCGCCGCGTAGCAAGGACCAGCCGGCGCGCCGTCAGCGCTTTCGGGTTTTGCCTTTGGCGCGAGTTGTCGTCTTCTTCTTCTTGGCCTTGGGCTTTGCGCGCTCGGGAAGCTTCTTGCTCCCCGTCTCGCGGTTCCACTCCTCGTAGGTCTCTTTCGAGATCTCGCCCTTCACGAGGAGCTCCGCGAACTTGCGGCGTTGCGCCTGACTCTTGAACGGCACGCGCCGAGATTACATCCGTTCAAGCGCGCGCAGCACGTCGCGAAACAGCGCGACCTGCGCGGTGCGGTCGAGGCCGTACCAGGGCACGGTCAGGCCGATGACGTCGGCGTGCGCGCGCCAGAGCCTCACCCGTTCGCCGAGCTCGTCGAGGACGGCGACGCCGAGCTGGTCGAGGCATCGCTCTTCGACGATCCGCGCGGCCTCGGTCCGCCGGCGGTCTGCGAGAGCCGCAAGGATCGCGTCGGCTTCCTCGCGGAGACCGGACTCGTCCAGGACGCGGCGATACGCCGGCACGGTGTACGTCGTCATCTGCAGCGCCAGGGACGCACGGTCGCGTCCGACGACGAGCGGGATGAGAACTGGAGGTGCGTCGCGCTTCGCTCGTGCGGCGCCGCGCGCGAGCGCCGGACGAATGATCCGATCCAGGTAGGTCGGCGTGCAGAACGTGTGCGCCGCGAAGCCGTCCGCGATTTCGCCGGCCACGGCCGTCATGAGGGGGTTCACACCGGCGACGTAGATCGGGATCGCCGGCCACCCCTCATCGGAGCCAGGTGAAAAGACCGGCTGGCGGATCGCGTAGAACTCGCCTTCGTAGCCTCCGTGTCCTTTGCGGTAGGCGTCCCAGCACGACCGCACCGCAAGCACGTAGTCCCGCAGGCGAGCGGCGGGGCGGTCCGCCTCGAGCCCGAAACGCGAGAGCAGCGTCGGCCCGACCTGGCTGCCCAGTCCGAGGACGAACCGCCCGTTCCCGTATCCCGCGAGGTCCCACGCGGCCTGCGCCGTGGCGGCGGGCGAGCGCGAGAATGCGACCGCCACGTCGGTCCCGACCATGACCCGCGTCGTGACGCGCAGTGCGGCCGCTGATAAGAGGTATGGCTCGCGCCGGACGTCGCTGACCCAAACCCCTGAGGCACCAGCGTTCTCGGATTCGGCAGCGAGCTGCTCCGCCTCGCGCATCGTGACGCTGCCCGGAAGCCCGACCCCTGGTCTCGCGCTCATTTCTCCAGAGGTAGACCCGCTGCGAGCCACGCGCCGAAGCCTCCGATCACATCCGTCGTCTCGGTGAAACCGAGCTCGTGCAAGCGGACCGCGGCGAGGCTCGACGAATAGTCATCGCGGCAAATCAGAATGAGTCGGCCTTCGCGACCGGTGAACTCGGCGCTGTGAGTCACCGAGGCGGGGTCAACGCGCCACTCGAGCACGCTGAGCGGTATCCGCAGAGCTCCGGGAATGGCTCCGTCGCGCGCGATCATGTCGCCGTCGCGCGTGTCGACAAGCGTCCAGCCCTCGGATACCGCCGCGAGCGCGTCGACCGCCGAGAGGCGCCGCAGCCGTGCCTGCGCGTCGGCGAGGACAGCGTCGATGCTCCGGCGGGTCGTCTTATCCACAAGAATGTTCCGTGTGCATGATTTCACGACCGCGGAGCTGCGTACGTTACGCGCGCGTAAGACACCATACGGAGTCCAGCAGCTCCTCGACGACATGCCGTACCACCTCGGCACGACCGCGTGGTCGCCACGACGCGTCCTGCACGAGCGGACAGCGCACTGTCTCGAGGCGGCGATCTTCGCCGCGGCAGGGCTCCGCGTGCTCGGGTTTCCCCCGCTCCTCCTCGACCTCGAGGCCGAACATGACACCGATCACGTTGTTGCTGTGTTCAAATATCGCGGCCACTGGGGAGCGGTCGCCAAGTCGAACTACAACGGCCTCGCGTACCGCGAACCGATCCATCGCACGCTACGCGAGCTGGTGATGAGCTACTTCTACGCGTATTTCAACCTCCGGCGCGAGCGAACGCTGCGAACGTTCTCGCGGCCGGTGAATCTCTCGCGCTTCGACGATCTCGACTGGATGACCACTCCCAAAGAGGTGTGGTTCATACCCGAGTACCTCCTCACGGTCTCGCATACCCCACTGCTGCGCCCCGGTATGGCAAAGCGATTGACTTCACTGGACAAGCGATCGTTCGAGGCGGGGCTCGTCGGGCATCGTTGGAAGTAACCATCGGTAGACACCGCTCCGCAACCTTCACATATCGCTGACCGCGCCCACGCGTTAGACGTGTCGTGGGTAGGGTTCGCAACCTTCTGTTCGTCTTTGCGCTTGTAGCCGCGCTCATTCCGTCATACGCATCGCGCGCGGCGACGTGCGCGAGCAGCGTGGGACCGGGCATAGCGCCGCCGGCTCGCGTGCCGAGCGGGATGCCAGGCTTCCATGCGTCGTGGTACGGGCAGAGCGGATACATGTCGCTCTGCATGGGAACGAGAGCGTCCGCAATCGTCGCCTTCTACAACAGCGGATCGCGCGGCTGGATTACGGGCCGGATGGGCGAGACCGCGTATCTGGGCACATGGATGCCTGAGCCTGGACAGGATTCGGCGAGCATCCTCGGTGGAGATGGAACGATGGGCTCGCCGGCGACGGGTTGGCCGCGCTACAACCGATTGGCGGCACAGCCGAGTGCGTACGTCGGGCCGAATCAGATCGCGTGGTTCCAGTTCCAGGTAGTCGCGCCGCCGGTGCCCGGGACGTTTCGCGTCGCGCTTCGTCCGCTCATCGAGGGCGCGCAGTGGATGGAGGACTTCGGCGTCTTCTGGGTGGTGACCGTCCTCAACGCCGACGGGACGCCGCCGTCGCCGCTTCCGCAGCCTTCACCGTCGGTGACGACCACCGTGCTCGCCTCGTACTACGGACCTGGCCTCTACGGAAACCGGACCGCGTGCGGCCTCACGCTCACGACCACGCTGCAAGGTGTGGCGCACCGCACGCTTCCCTGCGGCACCCTCGTGCATCTGAAGTACGGGGCGAACGAGGTGACCGTCCCGGTCGTCGACCGCGGCCCCACGATCCTGAGCCGCGAGTTCGACCTCACGTACGCCACGAAGGTCGCACTCGGCTGTCCCGACATGTGCACGCTCCTCTGGATCCACTAACACCGACTCGCCATCACGGCACGCGCGATGCCCGATGCTCTCTGTGGCTCCGATCCGCACCGCCAAGGTCCCCGGCGGTGAGACCCTGCCCATCCTTGGCCAGGGGACGTGGCGGATGGGTGAGGACAAGAGCAAACGGAACAGCGAAGTCGCCGCATTACGCGTAGGCATCGAGCTCGGCATGACGGTCATCGACACCGCGGAGATGTACGCGAGCGGCGGCGCGGAGAAGGTCGTCGGTGAGGCGATCGCCGGCTGCCGCGATCAGGTGTTCGTCGTGACGAAGTTCTATCCACAGAACGCCACGCGCGAGCGCATGGCCGCGGCGTGCGATCGCAGCCTCCGCCGTCTGGGCGTAGAGCAGATCGATCTCTACCTCGTCCACTGGCGCGGCGACGTGCCCCTCAAGGAGACGCTCGCAGGATTTGACGATCTCCTCGAGGCGCAGAAGATCCGTCACGCCGGTGTGAGCAACTTCGACGTCGACGATATGGAGGAGCTCGCCCGGATCAAAGGCGGCCTCGAGCGCATCGTGACGAACCAGGTCCTCTACAACCTCGAACGGCGCGGCATCGAATGGGATCTCCTCCCCTGGATGCGCAAGCGGCATCGCTCGGTCATGGCGTACTCGCCCGTCGAGGAGGGTTTGCTCACGCACGCACATCCGGTCTTGAAGGCCGTCGCCGAGCGGCACGACGCGACGCCGGCCCAGATCGCGCTCGCCTGGGTCATCCGCGCCGACGGCGTCATCGCGATCCCGAAAGCCGCGGACTCGAAGCACGTTCGTGAGAACCGCGGCGCCGCCGACATCAAGCTGACCAAGCGAGACCTCGACGAGCTGGACGAATCGTTCCCGGCTCCCGAAGGACGGAAGCCGCTGGAGTCGCGCTAGATCCGCGAGAGGTAGGGGATCTTCGGCGCGATCGCGAAGTTGAGCTGCACGAGGACGATGAAGGCGATGCTCCAGAGTAGGTCGATGAGGCAGAGCAGCGCGCCGAAGGCGTAGAGGGATTGCCCGACGAAGATGCGCCTCTTGATCGCGGCCGAGACGGCCGGCGTCGCCTCCTTTGTCGCGAGGCCCGTCCGCTGCGCGTAGATCCAGTTCAGATAGAGAAGAAGACCGATCGCGAAAATGTTCGCCCAATACGCGAGGAGCGCCAGCCGGTACGTGATGAACTCGGCGAGGAGGGACGTCGAAAACGGCATCAGCGCGATCGTCGCCAGGAACGCGAGCTGAAGCCAGGAGAGGTCCCGGTCGGCGCTGGAGAAGAGGTTCAGCTGCGTCTGCTGGCCGTTCCAGAAGATCCCGAGCGTGAGGAAGCTGAGGAAGTACGTGACGAGGCGAGGACCGAGGCCCAGGAGCGCATTCCAGAGGTCCTGCTCCGAGCGTATGGGACCGGCGTCGGGCACGTGGATCTCGAGGACGATCAGCGTCATCGCGATCGCGAAGACACCATCCGAAAGCGCCGCGATCCGGTCCAGCCGTCGACCGGAGGTCAGCCGGTTATAGGAGCGAGCCACCCGCTACGCGAAGAGTGGCGCCATCTCGCGGCGCCGCACCAGATCCCCCATCTCCTCAGCGCTCGGTGCCGGTCCGCCGCGGTCAGCGGCGTCAAGAATTTTCGCCAGAAGGTCGATGTCGCTCGCGGTGTTGAGGAAAATCCCTGGACGGCCCAGGACGAAACGAACCGCAACGTCGATGTCGCGCTGTTCCGTGAGCGGTTCGTACCAGGTCGTGGGCCGCGCGGGCCGATCGCCCGGCCACGGCGCGAGCGTGATCGCCTTGATCGTCTGAATGGCGACGCCGCGTTTCTCACACAGAGCGATGAGCGCTTCAGCGTCCCGCGCGTACGCCTCGCCCTGCAGCTGCGTGAAGTTGTAAGGGAAGAGGACGCTGTCGAATGGAAAGCGCTCGAGGCTCTCGCGGTGACGGCGCGCGACCTCGAGCCCGTGACCGGTAACCCCGATGAAGCGTGCGAGGCCGGCGTCGCGCGCCTCGATAACGGCGCGAAGCGCGCCGTCCTTGCCCATCGCGATGTTCCATTCGTTCTGGTCGACGAGGTTGTGCAGCTGGATGAGATCGACGTGGTCCACACCCAGACGGCGGAGCGATAGCCGGATCTCGTCACGCGCTTCCGCGTAGGTGCGCTTGCCGGTCTTCGTCGCGAGGAAGAACCGGTCGCGCCCTGCGCGCTTCAGCCACGGCGCGATATGCAGCTCGGAGTCTCCGTAGCTCGCCGCCGTGTCGAGGTGGTTCAGGTCGTAGCGGAGCACGAGCTCGAAGGCCCGGTCGGCCTCGGCCTCCGTGACCTTCCCGAGCGCGGCCGCGCCAAAAAGGGTGCGACGGCTTTGGTGCCCGGTGCTGCCGAATGGGGCGCTGGGTATCACGCGGCAAACGATAGTTCGGGTGCGTTTTGGAGCCTAGAATCGCCCCGGCCACGGGACCGGGGGAGGAAAAACATGGCGCTCGCCTCGACACGACCCACCACGAAGGCATTCACCTACCGCGAGATCACTCTCCAGGACCGCCTGCGCGAGGTCGCGCGCGAGGTCGGCGACAAGCCGGCGCTCCTGATGGGCGACCGCAGCGTCAGCTTCCGCGAGATCGATCAGCTGAGCGATCGGCTCGCGGCCGCTCTCGCGAAACGGGGCGTCCGGCCAGGCGACCGCGTGACGATCTTCATGCCGAATTCCGTCGAGTTCGTTATCGCCTTCTACGGAACGCTCAAGGCCGGCGGCGTGGTCAATCCGATCAACGCCCAGTCGAAGGAACGTGAGGTGCGTTTCCAGGTCGGCGACGCCGGAGCGACCGCCGTTCTCTACCACGCGGCGCTGGCGCCGGTGGTCGACGCGGTTCGATCCGAGCTCGGGACCGTCCGCGCGTTCGCCGTGACCGGCGATGACGCTCCGAGCGGTGTCGAGCGGTTCGACGATTTGCTGGTCGGGAATGAAGCGGGCATCTCGGTCCAAGTTGGGATGAACGATCTCGCGGCGCTCCCCTACACGAGCGGGACGACGGCATTCCCGAAGGGAGTGATGCTGACGCACGCCAACCTTACGGCGAACCAGCAGCAGTTCTTCGCCGCGGTGCCCGTTCGCCGCGACGACGTCTTCCTGAACGTCCTCCCCTACTTCCACATCTACGCGCTCAACCTGTTGATGACTGGCGCGATCAGCCTCGGCGCGACGCAGGTGATCATGCCCCGCTTCGACATGGTCGAGTACTGCACGCTCGTAGAGCGGCGCCGAGCGACGGTCTGCTTCATCGTCCCGCCGATCGTCCTGGGTCTCGCGATGAGTCCCGAGGTCGAGAAGCACGACTTCTCGTCGGTGCGCTTCTTCTTCAGCGGCGCCGCGCCGCTCGCGCCCGATCCGGCGCGCCGGATGATCCAGCGCGTCGGCAAGCCCATCATCCAGGGGTACGGGCTCACGGAGACTTCGCCGGTGACGCACGCGAATCCCATCGATGCGCCCGTGCTCGAGTCGATCGGGCGAGTGGTTCCCGGCACAGAGGACAAGATCGTCGACCTTGAGACCGGTACGAAGACGCTCGCGGATGGAGAGGTCGGCGAGATCTGCGTTCGCGGCCCGCAGGTCATGCGGGGCTACTGGAACAAGCCGCAGGACACGGCCGACGTCATCCGCGACGGCTGGTTCCACACCGGCGACGTCGGCCGCCGCGACGACAAGGGCTACGTGTTCATCGTCGATCGCAAGAAGGAGTTCATCAAGTACAAGGGCTTCGGTGTCGGACCGGCGGAGGTCGAGGCGGTGCTCTGCGAGCACCCCGCGGTCGCCGACGCCGGGGTCATCGGCAAACCGAACGAGGAGGCCGGCGAGATCCCGAAGGCTTTCGTCCAGCTTCGTCCCAACGCGCAGGCCACGGCCGACGAGCTCATCGCATTCGTGAAGGAGCGGATCGCCGACTACAAGCGCGTTCGCGAGGTCGAGTTCATCGACAAAGTGCCGCGCACGGCATCGGGGAAGATCCTTCGCCGCGAGCTCGCGGAGCTAGAGCGTCGCCGTGCTAGCCCTTGACCCCGCCGATGCGGATTCCTTCGATGAAGTGCCGCTGGAAGGCGAAAAACACGGCGATCATCGGGATCGCCGCAACCGCAGCGCCCGTCATGAGCATCCCGTAGTCGGTGTTGAACTCGCCCTGCAGGGTCGCGAGACCCACCTGCACCGGATACTTCGCGGGATCGTGCAGGATCACGAGCGGAAAGATGAAGGCGTTCCAATAGCGCTGGAACGTGAAGATCGCGAGCACCGCGAGCGCGGGACGCGAGAGCGGCACGATGATGTGCCGGTATACCTGCCACTCCGACGCACCATCGACGCGCGCGGCGTGTTCGAGCTCCGTCGGTAGCGTCTGGATGAACTGCTTCATCAGGAAGATGCCGAACACGTCAGCCAGTCCCGGAAGGATCACGCCGGGATAGGTATCGAGCAATCCTAAGAACCGGAGGATGAAGAACACCGGGATCAGGGTCACCTGCGCCGGCACCGTGAGCGTGCTCACCACCAGCCAGAACATCACGTTCTTTCCCGGGAAGCGCCGCTTCGCGAACGCGTATCCGGCCATGGAATCAAAGAGAAGGTGGAACCCGGTGATCACGCCCGCGATCACTACGGTGTTGAACAGCAA
>WNGL01011863.1_pt1 | contig 21417 bp, 20 predicted proteins | sample 5400591 | NCBI WGS metagenome assembly WNGL01 (sample SAMN13153377, study PRJNA577476) | soil metagenome | isolation source: 80 cm soil or saprolite under Garry oak tree replicate 1 | place: USA:California | collected 2016-06-15 | reverse complement strand
GATTGGGTTCCTGATCGCGTCGGTCATCGTCACCTTGGCTACGAGCGGATACAGCCTTGCCGATTTCAACAAGATCGTGAACCCGGCGCTGGTCGCGCCGATCAAGGATCTGCGGACCTGGGCTTTCATCTTCTGCTTCTTCAGCATCGGCCTGACCGCGCGCGTCAAAGACTTGGCGCAGGCCGGGACCAAGCCGTTCCTGGCGTTCAGTTCCGGCGTCGTGGTCAACGTGGTGCTCGGCTTCGTGCTGTCCGCGATCGTGTTCGCTTCGCATTGGGAGAATCTGGCACGGTGAGGCTCCCCGCTCCTTTCTACCTCCCCTTCAGGGGAGATCGCCGGACAAAGCCCGGCGGGTGGGGCAACCACCCCACCCCGGCTCGTCCTGCGGGCTCGCCGACCCTCCCCGTTGCGGGGAGGGAGAAGAAGCGGTGTGGCGCGTGCGCGCATTTCCGCAACGAACCCGAATATCTCGAAGCGGCATTCGCGGGGATGACGAGCCTGAGCTCCGCCTATGGATCGGCGCGGGCCGAGGACGGGCTTTGCCTGCTGCACGACCGCTATCTCGGCGCCCATTGCTCGTGCGCGGATTTTGCCGCGCGGACGGCTCCTGACAATTAACGGCGGCGGCGTTATCGGCCCGAAAAATTCGGCAGCCGGCGCTCCGCCATCGCCTTGACGCCTTCCTTGAAATCGGCGGTCCGGCGCTGCCATTCCTGCTCGACGAGCTCGCGCTCGGTCGCGGCCTCGACCGCCTCCGCCAAACCGCGGCGCAGCGTCTCGCGCGTCGACATCACCGCGAGCGGACCCGACTGGGCGATCTCGGCCGCGAGCTCGTGGGCGGCGGTGCGCACCTCGCTCTGCCCAACCAGGAGATCCGCCAGGCCGATCTTCACCGCCTCATCGCCCGGAATGCGCCGGCCGGTGTAGAACAGCAGCGCGGCGCGCTGCGGCCCGATCACTCGCGGCAGCGTCACGGTCAATCCGAAGCCCGGATGGAAAGCCATGCGGTTGAAATTGGCGGAAAACCGCGCTTCCGGGCAGGTGACGCGAAAATCGGCAACGAGCGCCAGGCCGAGCCCGCCCCCGACCGCGGCGCCGTGGACGGCGGCGACGACCGGCTTCTTGTTGCGGAACAGCCGGGTGCCTTCCTTGTAGAGATGCTTGGCCTCGCCGTTGCCGACATCGCTCGCGGCTGCGGTATCGAGACGCTTGGAGAAATCCGCGCCGGCGCAGAACGCCTTGCCCTCCGCCGCAAGCACGATGGTGCGGCACTGCGGATCGGCGTCGAGCGTATCGAAGGCCTCGGCGATCGCGCGGATGAGCGCATTGTCGAAATAATTGTGCGGCGGCCGCCGGATCTCGACCGTGGCGACGTGGCCGGACAGGCTCACCCCGAGGTCTCGAAATTGCGCAGCAACGTTCATGGCAACCTCCCGGTTGGGACGGTCGGCAGCATCGTTTGGCCGTGGATCAAGATCAAGCGCTCCGTCGCGGCGCGGCAGGCGTACCAAGCGCGGCGTCGAGGATCTCATCATTGTGCTGCCCGATGCGCGGCGCGGGCCGCCGGATCGGCGGGCGGACATCATCGAACTTGACCGGCAGCCCGACGAATTGCTGGGCGAGCCCGGGGGCTTCCTGCAGGATTTCCACCGCGTCGGTCTGCGGTTCCTCGGCGAGCTCGGCCAGCGTGTTGATCGGCGCGCAGGGAACGCCGGCCGCTTCCAGCCGCTCGATCCACTCGGCCCGGCGCCTCGAGCGCATGGCCGCCTCGATCTGCGGCATCAGCTCCTCCTTGTTGGCGAGCCGCAGCGCGTTGGTCTTGAACCGCGGCTCGGCTTCCCACTCGGGATGTCCAATGGCATGCGCGAATTTCATGAACAGGCGGTCGTTCGCGGCCGCGACCATGACCTCGCCGTCGCTCGTCTCGAACGCCTGGAACACGATGATGCGTCCGGATCCGGTGCGATGGCGGGTCGGCAGCGTGCCCGACGCCTTGTAGGCGCCGAAGCCGAGCGTGAGCCAGCCGAGCGCCGTCTCGAACAGCGAAGTATCCACGACGCAGCCCTCGCCGGTGAGCTGCCGGCGATAGAGCGCGGCGACGCAGCCGAGCGCCGCCCACATACCGGTGCCGAGATCGAGCAGCTGCACCCCGATGCGGGTCGGCGGCGCTTCGGGCGCGCCGTTGATGCTGAACATGCCGGCGAACGCCTGCACGATCGGCTCGTACCCGGGCTTCATCTTCATCGGCCCGTTGTTGCCGAACGCCCACAGCGAGCAATAGACGAGCCCGGGGTGCGCGGTACGCAGGCTCGGCGCGTCGAGGCCGAGATCCTCCATGACGCCCGGCCGCATGTTCTGCACCAGCACGTCGCAGCGACCGATGTATTGCTTGAGCCAGGCGATCGCCGCGGGATCACGCAGATCCAGCGCAAAGCCGCGCTTGTCGTAATTCATGGCGTGAAACGCATAGGAGGCATCCGGCGTGAGCAGCGCACCCCAATAGCGCGCGTCATCGCCGCCGTCCGGCCGCTCGAGCTTGACCACGTCGGCACCCAGGTTGGCGAGGATCCGTCCCGCGAACGGGCCCGCCAGATTTTGGGCGATCTCGATCACCTTGATCCCGCTTAACGGCAACATGATTCGAATCCCCTCCGCCCGTCATTCCGGCCGAGCGCGAGGCGCGAGAGCCGGAACCCATGACCACGAACCTCGCAACATCGCATGGTCCGTGATCATAGGTCCCCGCGTTCGCGGGGACGACGCGCCCAGATCATCACCGCCGCCCCAGCAGATTGCGGGCGATCACCCAGCGGTGCACCTCCGAGGGACCATCGTAGATCCGCATCAAGCGTACCTTGCTCGCCATCAATTGGAGCGGGATCTCCTTGGCCATGCCCATGGCGCCGAATGTCTGCATCGCCTTGTCGATGATGTCCCAGGCCAGCTCGGTGGCGAACACCTTGATCATCGACACCTCGGAGCGCGCGTCGCGGCCGCGATCGATCTTGCAGGCGGCATCGTAGACCATGAGCCGGCAGGCGTGGATTTGCGTGGCCGCGTCGGCGACCCACCATTGGATGGTCTGGCGATCGGCGAGCGGCGCGCCGAACGTCACGCGCTGGCGGGCATGCTCGCAGATCATGTCGACCGCTCGCTGGGCAATGCCGATGCACCAGCATGCCATCTGCACCCGCCGGGTCGAGAGGCGGATTTGCATGGGTGCGAAGCCCTGTCCCTCTGTTCCCAACAGCTTGCCGGCGGGAACGCGGCAGTCCTCGAGCGCGATCTCGTAGGTGACGTGGCCGCCGATCATCGCAATGCGGCGAAGGACGTTGAAGCCCGGCGTCCCCTTGTCGACCAGGAACGCCGACATCCCGCCGCGCGCGCCTTTGGCCTTGTCGGTCACCGCCATCAGGATGGTGAAATCGGCGTCCTGGGCGCGGCTGATCCAGATCTTGCGGCCGTTGATCACCCATTCGTCGCCGTCGCGAACCGCGCGGGTGATCATCGCAGCCGGATCGGCGCCGGCGCCGGGCTCGGAAATGCCGATCGCCGATATCGTCTCGCCGCGCGCGTAGGGCCCGAGATAGGTTTGGCGCTGCTCTTCATTGGCGGCGACCATCAGCATGCGCAAATTGGGCGAGTCCGGCGGAAACGTGTAGGGCGTCACCGTCTTGCCCAGCTCCTCGTGGACCCCGACCATGGCCTCCACCGGCAGGTCCGAGCCGCCGAACTCGCTCGGCGCATCGAGCCCCCACAGTCCGAGCTCACGGGCCTTGGCGTCGATGGGCTTGCGCTCCGATTCCGTCAGTCCGGCTCCCTCGCCGCGGCTTTCGCGCTCGAGTACCTTCGGCTCGAGCGGCATGAGCGCGTCGGCGACGAAGCGCGCCACCAGCTCCTTGAGCATCCGATGCTCTTCGCCGAGCTCGAAATCCATGACACCAGGCCGACGGCATGAGAGCTGCCCGACGTCCGCCGGCAGTGCCCGAGGATTGCCGCCCCGCTCCGGCGCGAGGGCGTGCCGCCGGCCCGGCGAGGCGGCGCAACGCGCGCTCCCGGGGCCGCTAACTAAAATTTTAGGCAATAGCCGATCCAATTTCTTAAGGCGCATCATCTAGATTCTCGACGCGAGCCGCGATCGCGATCCCAATGCACTCGGCCGCTCCACGGTGCGCCCGACCCAACTCGTCCGAACGGAACCTGTCGAAGAAAGCCGCGCCATGCCGCTCATCGTGATCCTCGACGATCGCGCCACCAATCGTCAGATCTTCTCGAGGCTTGCCGCTTCGATCGAGGATGGCGCCACGGTACGCGCCTTCGCGGATCCGCAAGCCGCGTTGGTGTGGCTCGAGACCAACACGCCCGATCTCGTCGTCACCGATTTCAAGATGCCCAACATGGACGGCGCGGAGTTCACCCGCCGGTTCCGCGCGCAGCCGAACCTTTCCGAAGTGCCCGTCATCGTCATCACCGTCTACGAGGAGCGCGAGTTCCGCCTGCGGGCGCTGGAGGCCGGCGCCACCGATTTCCTGAGCAGCCCGGTCGATCACCACGAGTTCCAGACGCGCGCGCGCAATTTGCTCAAGCTGCGCAATCAGCAACTGCTGCTCGCCAAGCGCGCCAACAATCTCGAGCAGAAGCTCGAATACAGCGAGCGGTCCCGCGAGGAGGCGCTGCGCGACTCGAGCGAGCGCCTCGCCCAGGTGATCGACACGGTGCCAGCCATGATCAGCGCCGCCGATCGCGGTGGCAAATTCCTGTTCGTGAACGCCTTCCAGACCGCGCTGGCGGGCATCGACCATTCCGCGGCGCTCGGCAAGGACATCGGCATGCTGTTCGGCGAGGAGCACGGATCGCGCAGCCGGGCGCTGGACCGCAAGGTCTTCAGCAACGGCGCGGCCCTGCCGACCTATGAAGAAGACATCGTCGATGCCAACGGCGTCAAACGCGTGTTCCTGACGACGAAATCGCCGCTGCGAGACCGCGCCAACGCGGTCGTCGCGGTGCTGACCAGCTCGATCGACATCACCGACAGAAAGCGCGCCGAGGACCATTTGCTGCACACCGCCCACCACGATGCGCTGACGGGCCTGCCGAATCGCGCCCTGCTCGCGGACCGGCTGCGCCGCGAGATCGCCCGGGCCCGGCGCGGCGACCGCCCGTTCGCGCTGCACCTCGTCGATCTCGACGGCTTCAAGAACATCAACGACGTGCTCGGTCACGTCCTCGGCGACAAGTTCCTCAAGGTGGTGGCACAACGGCTGCAGTCGCTGGCCCGCGAAGGCGACACCGTGGCGCGCCTCGGCGGCGACGAGTTCGCGATCCTGCAGAGTCGTCTCACGCGCAGCGAGGAAGCGGGGGAACTGGCGGCACGCATCGTCGCCGCGGTTTGCGAGCCCTATCAGTTCGCCGGCGAGCGCATCACCACCAATGCCAGCGTGGGAACCACCTTGCATCCGGCGGACGGAGCCGACGCCGAGGCGTTGCTCAAGCACGCCGATCTCGCGATGCACCGCGCCAAGGCCGATGGCGGCAACGTGGTGCGGTTCTACGCCGCCGACATGCACAGCCGCGCACAGGAGGCGAGGCATCTCGATTCCGAGCTGCGGCAGGCGATTCAGGACAGCCAATTCGTGGTGTATTATCAGCCGCAGGTGGACCTGAAGACCGGGCACATCGTCGGAGCGGAGGCGCTGCTGCGCTGGCGGCGGCCGGGGGGCGGCATCGTCGGTCCGGGCGTGTTCCTGGCACGAGCGGAACAGAATGGGCTGATCGTCCCCATCAACGAATGGGTGCTGCGGCAGGCCTGCCGGGATGCGAAATCATGGCAGCGCGCCGGGTTCCCGCCGCTGCGCGTCGGCGTCAACCTCTCGGCCGTGCAGTTTCGCAAGCAGAGCGTGCCTCTGCTGGTGGCCAAGGCGCTGGCGGAAACCGGGCTCGACCCCCGCCGGCTCGACCTCGAGCTCACGGAAAGCATCGTGATGGCCGACACCGACGCGGTCGCGGCGGACCTGCATCGGCTTCACGAGCTCGGCGTGAGCATCTCGATCGATGATTTCGGCACCGGGTATTCGTCGCTGACCTATGTCAAGAACTTTCCGGTGGACCGGCTGAAGATCGATCAGTGCTTCATCCGGGACCTGGCGACGGATCCGAGCGACGCCGCCATCGTCCGTGCCATCGTCAGCCTCGGCCACAGCCTCGAGCTCGACATCGTCGCAGAAGGCGTCGAAACCGCGGATCAACTGGAGCGGTTGCGCGCCGAGGGTTGCGACGAAGTGCAGGGTTATTATTTCGGCCGGCCGCTGCCCGTGGGCGAGTTCTTGGCGCTTGCATTCGAGGCGCCGCCGCTCGTGCGCAGTGCATGAGCAACCCATGAAAGCCGCGGACGACTGCGGCACCGGCTCGCGCTCGCAAAGCGCGTTCCAGCGCATCCCCGTGCTCGGTTGGATCGCCGCGCGGCTCCGCGACCGCCCGGATTGCGAGCATGAGCTGGCACTTTATCGGCTGGCGGCGGGCGGGCTCGCGGCTTGTTATCTCTTGACCGCCGGCTCGCTCGAGGCGCGCGGCGACCACGATTTGCTGCGATCGATCGTCTGGCTGTTCGCGGCCTTCGAACTGGCGTCACTGGGCATCTTCTGTCATCTGCTGTTGCGGCCGGACGCGAGCACGGCTCGCCGTCTCGCCGGCATCTTCGTCGATCTCGGCGCATTGTCCTACTGCATGCACATCGGCGGCGAGACCGCGCTACCGCTCTATCCGCTGTATTTGCTGGCCATATCGGCCAACGGGTTTCGATTCGGGACACGTTACTTGCTCGCGGCCGCGGATACCGCCGTCGCGAGCTTTGCGCTGGTGACGGTCGCGACCGAGTTCTTTGCGGCGCACCCGGGACTGAGCCTCGGTCTCCTGGGCGGCCTCATCGTACCCCCGCTCCAGCTGTGTGCGCTGATGCGGGGATTGCGGCCGGGTCGGCACCGCAGCGAAGCGCCGACCCGGATGCACGGCCCCATTGCAACGATCGTTGCCGGTACCTCCGACCAAGCCAACCTGACGGCCGCCGCGGCAGGAACGCCCGCCGCACACGACGCGGACCCGCAGGCGCTCCCCGACCTCGATGCGAGCGAGGAGCCGAGCGCGGAACCCGTTCGCCGACTTGCCATTCTGGTCGCCGAGGCCAATGTCACCTATCAGAAGGTGATCGCGAAAATCCTGGAAAAAGCCGGCCATGAAGCGCGAATCGTCGACAATGGCCAAGCCGCCGCCGAGGCGGCCGCCAAGGGCGCATTCGATGCCGTGCTGATGGACATCGAGATGCCGGTCTTGAACGGGATCGAGGCGGCCAAGCTCATCCGCTTCCTGTCGACCGGGCGTCCGCGCGTCCCGATCGTGGCGCTGGTGGCGCAGGCCGACGAGCCGACGCAAAGGCGTTGCGAGGAGGCCGGCATGGACGCCTGCATCGCAAAACCGATCGAGCCGGCCGGGCTGCTCCCGGTTCTCGAAGCGGCAATCTCGCCGGAACGGCACGCCCGCCTATCGCGATCGGCGCAAGCGGCCGAAACCGGAAAACCGGGAGCAATCACCGAGCACAGGCCCTCTGCGCTCGACGTCCGCACGCTCGAATCCCTGAAGGCCCTGGGCGGCGATGATTTTGTCGAGGAGCTCGCCCAACAATTCATCGACGATGCAGCGGACATGATCGAGGAGCTCTCGCAAGCGGTGGCGAGGGGCGATGCCCAAGGCTTCCGCGAGCACGCGCATGCGCTGCGAAGCGGAGCCGCCAACATCGGCGCGCAGGGAGTCTACGAGATGTGCCTGGGCTGGCGACGCATCGATCCCGCCACGCTGTCGAGCAAGGGCCAGTCCTATCTCCGCGAGCTCGAACAGGAGCTCGCGCGGGTGCGGGCGGCGCGGCAGGATTACCGGGATTATCGGGCGGCGCGGAAGCGTTTCGGGCTGGCCGCGCCCGAAACCCCATCGGGCGCGACGCCGCTGCGGGCGTGAGCGGCTGAAGTTGCGACCCGTCAATTCAATTGCGACCGGCAGAAAGCTCCGGGTCGGTTTCCTGTTGCACTAGGCTTCGCGACTGGAAGTCGTTGTGATCGGGGCGCTTCGAAAGCCCATCGAAGTTGGGCCCTTTCCAAAAAGAGCTTCCCGCTCTGCTTGCGATGATGCGGCATAGAAATAACGTTGGGCAGCTAGCTCCGCGTCCTTCGCGAAGTCGACGAGCAGAAGAGCTACGGGCGTGATGAGCGGCGGAAAAGCCCTTGGCGGACATACCTCCCTTGCGAAAAGACCTCTCTTATAGAAAGCTCGATGCTCCGGTCTCGCCATGATGGTTACCAAATCTACATCAAAAAACAGGGCGGCCATGTAGGCAATCCTGAGCGTTATATACGGCAGCTCTGGGTAAAAACGGGCAACTTTATAGTCCGCAACGAACCGGTTGGGGTCGAGCATCAACTTGCCAGCGTTCAGCTTGGGTAGAAGCACATCACCGAACACGCTAAGCACGGGTGAGGTCTGGCCGGGCTGCAGAAGTGTATGCAGACGCAACGCGCTCGCCAATTCCCCGTCAATGAATACGCTAAAATTGCACACGTTGTCCCCTTCATCGAACCCATCATCGAGCCGCCCGGAGCTATTGGGACAAATACCGCCCTCTTTCAAATATGCATTGTATCGCAACCGTAGAATGCTGTCCAAATCGGCCTCGGTTTCGGCTCGGCGATATTGGACATGATCCAGCAGCTGCTCCACGCGCTCCGCGAAACTGCTTGGAGATTGAGCAACGGCAAGCATTCTGGGTTCGCCCCCCGTTTTCGCGCCCATAACGTATCATGCCCCCAAATAACTTTTACCGGAAAGGATAACCCACCATTAACCTTAATGCGCACTCAAGTCAACCAGTCGTTGTCGCCGCTACCCGACTTCGTTCGGGGAAAAGTAAAGAAGTCACGGCAAGATACGGCCGATCCACACTTGACCGAAGGCCGGTAAGCTGGAGCCCAAGATTGCCGCTTGATATCCAAAAAAAAACGCCTTGGCGCATTCGAGCGTCCGAAGCGGCGATCGCGATCGTCGCTCTTGCGCTCGTCTGCACGATGGCTTCCATTTGGCTGACGAACCTTGCTTCAGGACATTGGGCTGATTCTGAAGTGACGCTAGCGAGTGCGGCGCTCGCGTTGGGCCTGTTTGGAATGCTGTTCGCCTCTTTCCGCTATTTGCGGCTTGAAGACCGAGAGTGGCAGATGGCAAGGGCGAGGTATGAGGCTCGCGCCGTGCACACCGAAGATGTCGATCTGCTCGAAATAACTTTGGCACACATGAATCAGGGCATTGCATTCGTCGACCGGGAAGGCAAGGTCTTGATCTTCAATAAGCGGGCTGTCGAGTATTCTGGCGCCGAAGGATCAGGTTCAGGTGTATCCAGGCTTGCTTTGCCGATGCACGTATCAGACATTTTCCTGGCGCAATGGAAAAATGGCGAGTTCGGTCCGAATGCCGAACTCCTCCCGGAAGAGGTTAGACAATATTACTTCCATGGCAAGGGCACCTTGCCGAAGTCATACGTCAGGCGGCGTCCAAACGGCACAGTGCTCCAGGTGCAAATAGAACCTCTCCCCTCCGGCGGCATGGTGCAGTCCTATACCGACATCACCGAGCTGGTGGCCGCCAAGGAAGCGGCCGAGGCGGGAGCCCGGGCCAAGTCCGCGTTCCTCGCGACCATGAGCCACGAGATCCGCACGCCACTCAACGGCGTGCTGGGCATGGCGGCGTTGCTGCGGCGAAGCGGGCTGAGCTCCGAGCAAATCGAGTGCGTGGAGACGATCCGCAGTTGCGGCGATGCCCTGCTGGGCATCATCGACGACACCCTGAGCTTCTCCAAGCTCGAGACCGGGATGGTGGAAATCGAGCAAGTGCCGTTCGGCCTGGCTCGCCTGGTGAATTCCGCGGTCCGGGTGAGCCTGGGGGGCGCGCAGGCCAAAGGCCTGGAGCTCGCGTTCGAGCTCGATCCGGACCTGCCGCCATTCGTGCGCGGCGACGAAAAGCGCATCCGCCAGGTCCTGCTCAATCTGTTGAGCAACGCGGTCAAGTTCACGCCCCATGGCTCGGTGCGCCTGCGGGTCGGCGGCAGCCAGGAGAGCGGGGAGCCACGCCTGCGGTTCGCAGTGACGGACACCGGGATCGGCATCCCGGATTCGGCCAAAGGTCGGCTGTTCAAGGAGTTCTCGCAGGGGGACGCCAGCATCAACCGCCGCTTCGGGGGAACCGGCTTGGGGCTGGCTATCTCCAAGCGGCTGATCGAGGCAATGGGCGGGGCGATCGGCGTCATCAGTACGCCGGGAACCGGAAGCACCTTCTGGTTCGAGATCCCGTTGCACGTGGCGGAAGCCCCGGCGGAGGCGGAGCAGGCGGCCAGCGTGCAGGATGTGGAAACGGCCCTGCGTATCTTGGTGGTCGAAGACATGGCGGTGAACCAGAAGGTGGCCAAGGGCATGCTGCGTTCCCTCGGCCATATGGTCGACATCGCGGAAGACGGCGAGGCCGCGCTCGCCAAGGTCGAATCCCGGCCCTACGACCTGATCTTCATGGACATGCAGATGCCGCGCATGAACGGGCTGGAGGCGACGGCGGCCATTCGCGCCTTGAAGAGCGGCAAGTCCATTCCGATCGTCGCCATGACCGCGAACGTCTTCGCGACCGATCGCGACACCTGCCTCGCCGGCGGCATGGACGACTTCGTGGGCAAGCCGATCAACGTGCCGGATCTGGCGGCGGCGATCGCACGGGCGAGTGCAAACGCACCGAAGCGGGCCCAGACGCTGCCATCAGGCCCGCCGACCATCGAGTTCGATCAGACCCAGTTCGAAGCGCTGGCCGAACACATCGGGGCCGATGAGCTGAGATCGATCATCGACGGCTTCCTGGAGGATACCGGCCGATTGCTGGAGCAAGTGGAACGGGCGGCGGACCGGCAGCAAAACGACGAACAGGCTCGGCTGCTGGAATCGCTCCGCGAGGCAGCAGCGGTGCTCGGGTTCTCCCAGGCGGCGTACGAATGCCGGGAGGCGGCGCGCTCGCTTGCCGATACCGCCGCGGCTCTCGCGAGAATCCGCGGATCGCTGCAGCTCAACGTCGCTCGATCGCAGGTGCTGCTTTCGATGCGGAGTTCTCGAGCCGCCGCCTGATGCCCATGCGCGTTGAACCGCGACCCATGTTCCCCGTTATCCCGAGGCGGCCGGCAATTCACGGCCGCGGGTCCGCGGGCGCCGGGCCGGTGGGAGTAGGTCGATGATTCTATCGACGGCATGCTGCGTCCCAGGCTGCGGCGGCGGCAGGGCGCAGGATTTCCCGCTGCAGACCGGCGAGGGACTGTGCGCGGCGCACCTTTTGCTCGCCTCGGTAGGGTCGCGCGGACGGTTGCAAAGCGCCGCAAGGCGCCTCGCGCGCCTGCAGCGCAGCTGGGACGATGACAGGGTCTTCGAGGAAATCGCCGTCCGAGGCCGTTATCTGGCGTTGTGCGCGCTGCTGGAGACGGCCCACGATCATGTCGATCGGGCCTGGGAGCGGGTCAGGTCGGAGGTTCTCGGCGCAGCCGGCGACCTCCACCCGGGTTCACCCAGCATCGCACCGATCGCGGATCTTGCGGGTCATCGCCTCGGCACGGCGTCGCGGCCCCTCGACGGCAGACGCCGGATTTCACCGGCTCCGCAGGAGTGATGCTGCCCGTGCGGTGACCATTCGCGCTCGCCGGTTGGGGCGGTTACGCGCCCATCCGCACTGGATGGCCGCGGCCGTAGCTCCATTGCGGCCGGAACTGACCATCGTCGCCCATCATGCAAACGTGAGCGCACTCACCCTGGTCCCCGAGCTTGCGGGCGGCATCGAGCGCGAAGCGCACCGCGTCGTCATGACTGGAATAAGGACCATAGTGTTCATCTTCGAACTTGATCATCCATCCGTCGTGATCCCTCACGACATAGTACCGCGCATCCGGCATGATCTTCTCCCGACTTGCGCCGACACCGCCGGCACGCAAAGAAGGCTTACGGTGCACATTAGGAGGAAGTGCGGCCGCGAATGTGTGAGCTGCGCCACATTGCGACAAAATCGCGGTTTCACGGTGACACCGGAAGGCGCCGCGAAGCGATCGAGCGACCTTGTTCGGGGATTTCCGGGATTAGGTCGCCCCGGGCTCGGTAGCGGCAATGTAACGACCGTTCCTTCGGCGCCGCAAACGCCACGACGGCCCGGCCGACGAACGTCGCAGGAACAACATCCTAGCGCAGGCGACCACATATTTGCCGGCCGCATAAACGATGCAGGTCAATGCCGCGATCCCGAGCGCCCAGACACCGTAGCCGACCTTGGCCGATCCGCTCACCAGGAGCATCGTCCCGATCGTCGCAGATCCGCTAAGAAGAGCGCGGGTGTTCGAAGGTATTTGCGTCCTCGTTTCCATGAAGGCTCGTAGCGATGCGCCGACGCCGGGCGCGCCGGGGTCAAGTCAGCGCGCCTGCGGCGGCGCGCCGGGATTTTCTCAGCAAGCATCGTGCCAAGCGGCAATCATGCCGGCGATCGCGACCGGCGCATGCGAGCCAAACCGGATCTCATAAGCGCAACAATGAATTGACCTTGGCTGCCGCAAAATTGGGCAAAGACGCGACCCGAACCCGGCACAGATCAATGCACAAAATTCGGATGATCCGCGCGAGACCTGCCGCAAACTGCGGCGCTGGCGGCATCTTCTCCGGCGCCACCACAAGACGCCAGGGAGACTGGGCGCGCTCTTCGAAGGCCGGCAAATCGTCCCCTCCGGCACAAGGACCAAGATTTGGCGCAGCAATCTCGATCGCGATCCGCCCCAGATGCGCTGGAGTTCCGGATGAGTTAAGCTTCGGGTCGGTGCAGGGTTCGGCAGGCGAGTGCAATCATGTTTTTCCCGTCGACAAAACTCAACGCGGCCATCAACGCGCTGCTGGCCGAGCACCTGCTCTCCTACGTGGAATTGGCCCCGCAGAACCCTTACGCAAAAAGTCTTGCCGACGCCATGCTCACCGCCGTCAAATCACGCGCGCCGAAGAAATTCGATGCGGAGCAATTCACCGAAGAATTCAACGCGGCACCGCGATTCACTCAGCTCAATGTCATCGCGTCCGGGTTCCAGGAATTGGGCAGGACCCCTCAGGGGGCGTCTTGGCGGCGGGTTCGCAAGCCATTCTCCCCATTGGAGAACGCCAAGAAGGTCGAGAAGGCGCAGCACATGCTGTTTTTCCACAACGGCATCGACGTGCGAATCAGGAGCGGCTCCTTCAAATTGATGGACTGGGGATTGTGCGATTTGCGATTGGGAAATCCGCAGGAGAAGTAGCGAAGTTCTGAAGAGCCTTCCGTCGCACTGGGAGGTCGGCATGGAATACCATGACTATCTTCGCGTTCGGGCCGAGCAATATCGGCAGCTCGCGGAAAAAACCGAAGATCCTCTCGTCAAGGAAGAGCTACTCGGCCTGGCCGCCGTCTGTGAGGAGGTGGCCAACAACTCCGAGGACCGTCTCGCGGCCGGATGATGAAGACCTGGATCCCGCCACGGGCGCTCGAGACCCGATCACCGGGGCTCAGTGCGCCGGCGCAACGCTCGCGGCAGCTTCCGGGTTCTGCAGCGCCTCCACCTTCTCGGTCGTCTCCGCGATGGCGCGCCACAGTTGAGCGATGCTGAGCAGCATCAGCTTGTACGGAAAGTCCTTGGCTTCCGCGGCCAGGAGCATGCATTTCATCGCCTGGCTGCGGCATATCTCCGGATTTTGCATGACCTGTTCGGCGCCGAGCCGCCGACCCTCCGCTGCGCTTCGGAGGCGAGCCTCGTCCGGCCGTGGATATTTTGCCGGCGCAAAGCGTTATCCAAACGACGCACGCCGCTCGGGAGCGGCAGAGTGCACGCGCCCCGCAGGTTCTTCCTTGCTCGAGGCAGGACCCGGAAAGATCCTGCCGAAGCGTTCGCATCCGGCGCCGGCAGCGCTGAAGATGAGGCAAATGAGCCGGGCTTTCGTCAAAGAGACGGACGAGACCGTCGAGGAGCTTCCGGAGCGCGCGATTTCGCCGCATCCGAATTTCGTGACGGCCGAAGGTCTCGCCCTCATCGAGGCCAATCTGGCTCGCCTGCAGCAGGAACACGCGGCCGCGCAGGCCGCGGGCGAGCGTGCCGCCTTGGCCAAACTTGGCCGTGAGCTGCGGTATTGGACCTCCCGCAGGACCACGGCCCAGGTGATCGCGCCACCGTCGAATCCCGCCGAGGTGCAGTTCGGCTGCACCGTGACCATCCTGCGGGAGGACGGGCGCCGGCAGACGTACCGCATCGTCGGCGAGGACGAAGCCGATCCGTCGCGCGGCACGATCTCCTACGTGTCCCCGGTCGCCCGCGCCCTGACCGGCAGGAAGCTCGGCGACGTGGTGCGCGCCGGAACCTCCGATGCCGAGGTGGTCGAAATCCGGTCGTGATCGCGTTGGCCGGAGTTTTAGATCCAATCAGCAGATCGGGCTTAAAGAATATTCACCAGCCTCGCCTGCCCGCGGTTCACGCCGGTCGCTCCGAGAGCCACACGGCGTCTGCGGCAAGCTCGGGCCAGCCGATGGCGCGCGCGGCCGCTTCCGGTCCGGACAGAGACGCGTCCCATCGCGCCGCAACGATGCGCCGGCCGGTCACTGAACCGGATGCATCGGACAGGAGCCAAAGCGCCGGCGGCCCCATGATCTGCGGCCGCAGCATGCGATCGCGGGGCCAGCCCGAGCCGTCGGCGATGAACGGCGTGTCGGTCGGCCCGCCCGGGATCAGCACGTTGACGGTGATCCCGCTGCCGTCCAGCTCCTTCGCCCAGACGGCCGACATCGATTCCAGCGCCGCCTTGGTCGCGCCGTACGGCAGGACGCGCAGCATGGTGCGAAAGCTGGTCGTGTTGTTGATGATCCTTCCCCAACCGCGGCGTTTCATCTCAGGGACGGCGGCGCGGGTCACCAGCATGGGCGCGCGCACATTGATGTTGAAAAAGTTGTTCCAGATCTCCGCCGTCAGTTCCTCGATCGCGGGAAGGCGAACCTCGGCGTCGGGGCGCAGCGAGCTCACGCCGATGCCGGCATTGTTGATGACCGCATCGACCCGGCCGAACCGCGCCACGGCCGCCTGGACGGCGTGCAGGCATGCCGGCTCGTTAGCGAGATCGGCGACGATCGCATAGAGGCGCTCGCGCGCGCCCGCTCGGCCGTGAAGAGCGGAGAGCCGGTGCAGCGCGGCCTCGTCCCGATCGACCGCCGCGACGGAATGCCCGCCGGCGAGCAGCGCTTCGGTGATGGCGGTCCCGATGCCGCCGGCCCCGCCGGTCAGCAACACCGCGCGGCCGCCGTTACGGGGAGACTGCGTGCTCATCTGCGTCACTGCGGGCGAACGTTGCGTGCCGGCCGCACCTTGCCGGGTGTATGTCGGCGAGTGTCCCGCGGTCAACGCCCCTACGGCGGGCGGCATGGCGAAGCCCGCGGAGACGCCCGACGTGTTTTCGCCGCACTTTCGTGGCACCGAAATTCCCGGTGGGATAGTACGGGAGGGGACAGTCTTGAGTACTCGCGACGACTATCGGCAGAACGCCCTCGAGTGCCTTCGATTGGCGCGAAGCGCCGGCAACGATTCCGACAGAACGGTCCTTGTCGACATGGCCCGCACGTGGCGGAGGCTAGCGGAACACGCCGCGGCGATCAGCTGTTTTGCCGAACTTGTCGCTGTGGAGGGCGGAATAAAGCCGTAGTGAAAAGCGCCTCTTTTGCCGGCACGGAATGGCATAAGCCAAGAGCTATGACACTCGGGGATGGCTCCATGGATGCGAAGGTGCTGTATTATGGACAAGCTTATTCGGACGTTGGCCCTGTTCGGTCGGCCATTTCCGCCCGAACTCCGAGAGCTTTATTTCCAGATGGAAAGAAACTATGCCAAGCGCGCCCGCGGCCCTGACCGACTGTCAAGAGCAGCGCGGAAGCCGCCGAAGGCGAACCGTTCGAGCGGGACTCTAGAGCACCTCGGGCCGCCGAACGAGGCGACTTCAGGTGATCGGCTCGGCAATCCTGGCGATAAACCGGCAAGCTTGGCATTCGAATAGGCGATAGGCCGGCGTATCCGGGCCGAGTCCTTTACATCACTTGCAGATTACCTGTGCGGAGCAGCCGTTGGTTAATTTCGTCTCAACGATTGTTTTGTCTGGTACAGCTGGGCGGATTCGAACCGCCGACCTCCTGATCCACAGTCGCCTGCTTCGCTGTCCCACGGCATTCCGGGACGGTTCACCCAAATCTTTCCAACACGAAAAAGCTAGGTCCTGTCAAGCTTTCCCTGTATCATCCGGCCTCAAGGCGGTTCACCCAAGCTCAGCCTCGCCGTTGTCCGGCTGTTGTCCCGAAGGGCTCGCGAGCCGCCACATGACGATTGATCAGCGGGGCGGAGCATGGCAGCGAAGATAGAGATCACCGATCGCACGTTGAAGGCGTTGCGGCCGGGCACGAAGACGTGGCGCACCCTTTGGCGAGCGCCCGACGGCAGCGCGCGTACGCGCCCGATCATGTGGGACGCATTGGTACCGGGGCTCGCCGTTAGAATGAGCGACCGGGGCAAGTGCACGTTCGTCTTGGTCAAGAGGTACCCTGGCGGCAAGCATCCGGTGCCGCGTGCGCTCGGCGAGTACGGGGCGATCAGCTTGGAACAGGCCCGCATTAAGGCCCGAGAGTGGCTCGAGCTCATCCGCAAGGGGATCGATCCGCAGACCCACGAGGAGGAGTTGCGGCGGAAGGAGGAGCATTGGCGGGCCGACACGTTCGCGGCAGCCTTCGAGGAGTTCGTGTCGCGTCACCTTTCGAGGTTGCGAACCGGTCGCGACGTTGAGCGCGAAATGCGGCGCCTTTTGCTTGCAAAGTGGGGCTCGCGGCCGCTGACCAGCATCTCGCGAAAGGATGTCATCGCGGCCGTCTACCGACTGCACGATGACGGCAAGTCGGTGATGGCGAATCGGCTGCTGGCCTACATCAAGACATTCTTTCGCTGGGCACTTGATCGGGCCATGATCGAAGCCTCCCCGGCGGCGCTCGTCAAGAAGCCGGGTCGGGAATCCAAACGCGACCGCATATTAGTAGATGCGGAAATCCGCGCGGTCTGGCTCGCATGCGACCGGATCGGCGCATTCGGCCGTGCGGTGCGGTTCATGCTCGCCACAGCCGCTCGCCGGGATGAAGCCGGCCGGGCGCGATGGGAGGAACTTGATCGCCGCGCAAAGCTCTGGCGGCTCCCCGCCGGTCGAACGAAGGCCAATCGGGCACACGAAATTCCGCTGAACGATGCCGCGTTGCGCGTCATCGATGCGACGCCGGAAATGGGCCCGTTCGTCTTCACCACTGGCGGCACGAAGGCGCTGAGCGGCTGGTCAAAGGCGAAAGCCAAGCTCGACCGGGAGGCGCTACAGGAACTCCGCAAAGCCGCTGCCGAGCGTGGCGAGCGGCCGGGGAACGTGAACCTTGCGTCCTGGCACCTGCACGATCTGCGGCGCAGCGCCGCGACCAACATGGCGCGGCTTGGCATCGACCGCGTCGTGATCGGCAAGGTTCTCAATCACGCCGAGAGCGGCGTGACGGCGATCTATGACCGACATCGCAGGGAGAAGGAGGTGGCCGAAGCGATGGACGCCTGGGGTCGGCGACTCGAGCAGATCATCGATGCGGCGCCCGGCGGGGAGGTCGTGCCGTTCCCGACCGGAGCACGGGCGTGAACGAAGCCGCATCCAAAATGGCCGCCGAGGCCTTTCCTGGTTTTGGCCCCGATGACGAGCAGGCCGTTGCTGGCCTGTTTCTTGACGGTGCATTCGCGGAGGTCAAGCGCGCGCTACCCGACGAGCCACTGCGGCGCGCGCTGCTGTTGTGTGTCTGGAAATATCTACGGAGCACGAGAGGCGACCCCGTGCGGTATGTGGCCGTCCGCAAGCGGCTGGCTAGGTTGCGTCGTGCAGCCAAAAAGGCGCACGAGGCAGCCAAAGAATTCCGCGATGAGTTGGTGTCTCTTGTCGATCCGGGGCTTGCGGCAGACGGCGAGGCGGCGTTCCAGCTTATGCTGGCCAGTCGTGGCAGGTTCGACCTGAAAGCGATCGGAGACGCCGTCACCATGGCGGAAGAGGTCCGCGCATCGGCCGACGCGACGATCCAGCGACTACCTCCCGATCGCCGCGGCCGTACCCCAGACACCGAACGATATGTGCTTATGCTGACGCTCGCCAAATTGTTCGAGCAGCAAACGGGGCGCGATGCCACCGTAACGTGGAACGAGCACGAGGGCAAATACGAGGGCGCCTTTTTTCGGCTGGCTGAATTAGTCGATCGCGCAATCGCAAGCCTTCTCGGAATCCGACCTTCCACGAATTCGGCACTCGGAGCATTTCTGCGCGACGTGCGGAACCCGCGCAGGCGAGAGCGGCGAAGAGCAAGGGGGACAATTCCCGCTTCGAGGCATTAATTGAACCCATTATTGTCGGCGCGCCCGCTGTGGTTCATCGGGTCTCAGCGTGTTCCAGCGGAGGCCATACAATGCGAATCGGGCGACTTCCTGAAGTCAAAAAACTAACCAAACTTAGTAAAAGTACGATCCGCAGGCGCGAGAAAGAGGGGCGCTTTCCGAGACGTATCCAGCTATCCGACAATGCAGTGGGCTGGGATCTCGACGAAATTGACGCTTTGCTTAAAGCACTTGCCGCCGAGCGCGACGGCGTCGAGGCGGCATGACCGATGACCGCCAAGGTGAAAAGCCCGCCTGCGGGGGCTGGCCTCCCTGGACATGGATCGTTCGAGCAGAACGGCATCCCGAATAGCACTCAGTTCGCCAAGTATCAGCCGGGCACGAGCGCGGCCAAGCGCAAGGCCGTCCGGGCGTACCTTGACGATCCCGAGCTGGCCCGGCTCAGCAATCGCGAGATCGCGCGACGGTGCGGAACATCGCATGTGTTCGTCGGCAAGCTGCGAAGCCGTTGCCGTGGCGTCGTTACCAAGACCGTTACCACGAGCAGGAGCCAGGAGGATCCGGTCCGCGGTGGTAACGGCCGTGTAGAGGCTGCCACTGCCGCTTCGAGGGTGGTTCCGCCGCGGACGAAGGCATTCGAGCCACCGGCGCTCAATTCGCTCGACTGCTGGGTGCTCGCCACGCCGGAAGAGCGGACCAAGTTCGTCGATGCGGTTGGCCTCAATGCGTTCTACGCGTCAGCGCCCGAGGATCATCGCGCGGCATTCCTCGCGCGGCTCCGGTGCGAGCTTGAGCACAAACCGGACGTCGAGCCGTCGCCCGAGATGCAGGTCTATGTCGCTCAGATCGAGCAAACCTTACCGGGCGAGGTGCCTGACGTGCCCGACTTCCTGCGACGATACCCGAAGCTGGAGCCGCCATGAGCACAGTCCGAACTGGCATGAGCCCACGTGCGGCGAAGGCTCTAAGGCACGGGACCGATCGTCTCGGATTGTGGCACATCTCGCCGGTACGCGGCGGGGATGGCGTCTTCGCCTGCGCGCGAACTAAACATGGTGCGTGGAATCAGTTCGTGGAGGCCCAGGGAGCATGCGCCTCAGCAAAGCGAGCTATTTTACCGATTTCGTCGTTTATCCGCTCGTTGTACTGGCGCTGCTGATCCTGGCGCTGCGGCATGCGCCTTCCCTGGTCTGGATCGAGTGGTCAAGGGAGGGGAACTGATGGCCCGACCTGCTTACGGTGGTCGCCCGAACTGCGAGAGCTATCACTCGATTGACGTACGCCGCTGGCACCGCGAGGGCCGGCTGCAGCCAGGTCAATGGTTCTCATGTTCATGGACCTGCGGCGGAGAACCTTCAGGCAGCATCAGCGTGCGGACTGAAACCGACACGGTGGTCCTGAGTTTTCGGTTTCGTGGGATGGAAAGCACCCAATGGAAGTCGGTCGAGCAACGCGTGCCGATCGTGTGGACAGGATGCAGTCTTGGCGGACAACGCCCGTGGTTTCTCTGCACCGCATACGCCGCTGGGCGGTATTGCGGGCGGCGTGTAGCCAAGCTTTACTTGGTGGGAGCCCCGTATTTGCGTGTCGGCACTGCTACAGTTTGACCTATGCGAGCCAACACGAATCCTTGCACCACCGAGGGCTTGGAAAGGCGCGGAAAATCCGCATGGGATTGGGAGGGAGCGCGAACGTGCTCGACGATTTCCCGGATAAGCCGAAAGGCATGCACTGGAGAACCTACATCCGCCTACGTCACTCTCACGATGTCGCTGCAGCACGCTCCACAGTTGGCTTGGTGCAATTCGTCGATCGTCTCAGCCGGCAGTCTTCTCTGCGTCGAGAGTAGTGATCCAGGGAGTCCAATAATGACCGACACGACATCGACACCCCCGGCAGAAGCCGACAGCTACGAGATAACCCGATTTAACGCCCTGCGCCACGGCGTGCTGTCGCGGTACACCGTTTTACCGTGGGAGGACGAACTGGAATATTGCAGGCTCCTCGATGCGCTCGTCGTTGAACACAAACCCAAGGGGCCGACTGAGGAACACCTTGTCGAGGAGATGGTCGGCGTGCTTTGGCGCAAGCGACGTCTAAGGCTGGCCGAGGCGGCGGCATACCGGCGGGGCCTCAAAAGTGCGGTCTCATTCGATCAACAGACGATCAAGGCGGCGCTCGTGCACGTAGACATCGGAAAACAAACCGCTGCCGACGCGACGATGGAGCTCGCCGACCTCGACCAGCGTGGGACCATAATCACTCGCGCGCTTGATCTGCTTCAGGCAGGCAAGGCGCGGGCTTACGACAAAGCGCTTGGCACCCTGAGCGAAGAGACCCGAGATCGGTGGAAGGAGCTGATCAAACGTAAGCCGGAGTTGACCCTCCTCAATTTTGGCAATGAGGATCCTCCCTACACGGCGAATGCTGACGGTCTTGTTGAGTTTCTGCAGAATGAGGTGATGCCTTCGTATGAGGCCCGACGGAAGGAACTGCAGAACCGGCCGCTGATCCGAGAACAGGCTTTTGGAGAGGCTCTCGACGCAGATAAGCTAGACGGTCTTGCCCGTTACGAAACCCATCTCGACCGCAAACTTGAACGCATGCTTACCATGTTGATCCGGCTACGGGAGCTCAGGGCTGCGCCAGCCCAGGAATGAATCCGTTTGGCAAAATCGAACCATGCCCGAGTTCTGCCATTAGAAAATCCGCCGATTGTCGGCAAACGGTGAGCGGTTTTGTGGGTGGCTCGGTGGGTAAAGGAACAGCGGCCGCGGAAATGCCAGGGAAATCAAGGGATCTGGGCGGACGACTGTTCCTCGGCCGAGAATTCCCGGGCCGCATTCCCGGCATGATCGACCGCCGCCGAATTTATGCGGAAGCGC
>WNGL01002689.1_pt1 | contig 21417 bp, 18 predicted proteins | sample 5400591 | NCBI WGS metagenome assembly WNGL01 (sample SAMN13153377, study PRJNA577476) | soil metagenome | isolation source: 80 cm soil or saprolite under Garry oak tree replicate 1 | place: USA:California | collected 2016-06-15 | reverse complement strand
GTGAAAAGGCGCCCCAAACCATGCGCTTGGCTAACCAAGCCTCGCCACAATTTCAAAGACGCTCAACACCGCAACCGCTATTGGAAAAACAAACCCAAAAAAACAAGGGCCTAATTTAAGCGCCATTCGGGTCAAACCATAGTCTCGACTCATTTGGGATCCTTTTCATTGGCCTTCCTCCAGCGATGTAATTTGGCGTTCAGGTGCTTCCAGCTGCCCGCGTGCAGGCGCTTGGCAATCTGTCGGATCGTCAGCGTCGTTTCCTTGCGGAGGTGCGCTGCCAGGCCAGCTTCGACGGGTCGCCCTTGGGGCGCTCTTTGAGATCGAGCACCTCCAGCGGCGTGCTGCATCACAAGTACGATTTGCTTTCTGTTGTGTGGTTGAATTTCGCTTTATCTTTTGTCGATTCGCGACTTTGTTGATTGAGTACCTGAGACGATCATGAGCCCTAACAAATCGCTGGGGCCAACGCGGGATGACGCTTCCAGTTCCACTTCGCCGTCCACATCTTTCGGCCACGCGTGGCTTAGCTCTTGATCGCTAGGCCACTTGAACGCGCGCATGAAAAGCCGCATCATGTATATCGAACGCAAGGCCGGCGAGCTGACTGGCCCGGGCCGCATCGGTCGCGTCACCTTCAACAAAACGGGTCGGACTATTTTCTATCGAGAGCATGTGTTCCGACGGATTGTCGGCGGTGGTTTCAAGTCCAACTATTACGACGAGACCACCGGCGAGGACTACTGGATCTCTGGGTGCAAGCGGAGAGGCGCGGACCGGATGTATGGCTCGGCCCTGCCGGTGGAAATTGACGAGGATGTCCGCGTGGAGTATTGGCGTGACATTCGAGGCCAGCCAGAGAGGATTCATGACGATGTGGCCTGACAAAATCGGTCGAGCGAACCGCCGCTACGCTTCTCCGCTCAACGCCGGGCGGCAATTCGAGAGGGCCTCGTCTATTGCACCATCTCCGTCGGCGGTCGTCGCCTACCTCTCTCCCTAAACTGCTCTGCCAATGCGCATTCCAGTCATCAAAGGCATCATTAAGCGGCGGCTGCTCGTGAACTTCCGGGGCGATCCGGCCATCGTCCAGCGTCTCCTGCCGCAGCCATTTCGGCCAAGGCTCCACCGCGGCCATGCGCTCGTCGGCATCTGTCTCATTCGCATGGAGCAGATACGACCGGCCGGCTTGCCGGGGATACTGGGTCTTTCGAGCGAGAACGCCGCGCATCGCATCGCCGCCGAGTGGACCGACGCCGCGGCCATTCCGCGCGAGGGGGTGGTGTTCATCCCGCGACGCGACACCGGCTCGTTCCTCAATCGCGTGGCCGGTGGGCGTGTGTTCCCGGGCGAGCATCATCCAGCCAGCTTCCTGGTCGTGGACAACCGTGGCCATATCGAATTTTCGATGCAGTCGCGCGATGGGTCAGTGGCTGTAAGAGTTGTCGGCGACGACGCCGATTCACTGCCTGCCTCGTCATGCTTCAGTTCGCTGGTCGAGGCGTCCGCGTTCTTCGAGGGCGGCAGCCTCGGGTATTCGGTCACCCGCGATGGCAATCGCCTGGACGGCCTGCTTTTGCGCACAATGGAATGGCGCATTCGCGCTTTGGCGGTCACGGACGTTCGCTCGAGTTATTTCGCCGATGGACAGCGGTTTCCCGCGGGTTCAATTGAGTTCGACCACGCGCTCGTGATGCGCGACCTTGTTCACGAGTGGCACAAGGCGGAAGATTTATATGCGGTATCACGCGCCGCCTAAGGCGGCATTCGACTATTTAATGTACGAGCACACAACAAGAGAAAAACGAAATATCGCCCGGGCACCGAGAATTGCAAGACTGACCATTGAAGAATTAGCACACAAGCGAGTATGAATGACCTGGCCAAATACTTACCTCAAATTATCAAGGAATCAGCGACAAGCCCATTTGGCATTCTCGCCTTAATGATCATCGTTTTGGCGTTTCTGGGTTTTGTGTTTTTCAAACGAGCAAGCGAAAAAACCCGCGTATTGATTTTTGCGATGCTTTTTGCTGGCGTCGCAGCTTTCGGAGCGGTAATTATCCAGCAAACCAAAGTCGTCTCTAAAAGGCATGCTGCAATGGAATCCAATCAGACCACCACAACTTCAACGGATCAAACCATTCCTCGCCAAGGAACAAACCTCACAAGAGTCAGTTATCCCAAGCGATTGGCTCCTGGCGCTGAAGCAAGCTCAGCGGACGCCGTATACAGAATCATCGGAGGACAGGTCGACCGCTATTCAGAAGATAAGCTCAAACTGCGGCTCACGGTCCGACTAACAAATAACGGAAGAGAGAGTGAGCTGTACTCAGATAATCGATTTCGCCTGTTAGTGGATGGAATTCCGCTCGAACCTAAGGAGACGTCGATTACCGATTGGGTTGGGCATGACAGCGCAAAAGAGGGCGATGTGGTGTTTATCTTACCGAGTACAGCGAAAACCATCGAACTCAGGGTCGGTAATCCTGGAAGGTGGGGCAGAATCCCAATCGACCTGAATTGAGCGTCACGAAATCTTGAGCATGTTCTGCGCTTCGATCGGGTAAACCCGTGAACGACGCCTACCGTCTGGCTAACCCGGCGCCGCTATCAACGGCCACTCGCGCTGACACGGTTGTGTTCGCGGCCGAGCCTTATCGCTAGGCTGCGCCACCCGCCCATGTACGCCCGAGACCTCGCCTACATTCACCATCACGGGTTCGGCGACTTCGCCCAACTTTCCGCGCCGGGCCTCCTGCGGATCTTCCGCGAGGCTGGCATCCACCGAGGGCTGGTTGTGGATCTCGGGTGCGGCAGCGGAATTTGGGCCAGGGCGCTTCTGGACAACGGGTATGACGTGCTGGGCATTGACCCTTCCGCGGGAATGCTCGAGCTGGCCCGTCAGCAGGCACCGGCAGCGAGCTTTCTTCAGAGATCGGCTTACCGCACCGCGCTCCCGCCATGCGTTGCGGTGACGGCCATCGGAGAAGTGCTTAGCTACCATCGCCGCCCGGTGCGCGGCTCCTCCCGGCTCCCGGCACTGTTTCGCCGCGTTGCACAGGCCCTCCCGCCGGGGGCCCTGTTCGTCTTCGATCTCCTGATGGCCGAAGGGAACTCACCGATGGCTTACCGATCTTGGAGGCAGGCGGTTGACTGGGCAGTTCTATTTGAAGCCCTGGAGCGGCGGCGTGGGCGATGGCTCGCGAGGGATAACATCACGTTTCGACGTATCGACCAGGGATTCCGGCGCGCCGCCGAGCGCCATTGGCTTCGCCTCCATCGAGCTTCGGAAGTCACCAGGGCGCTCGTGGCGGCGGGCTTCAACGTGCGGTTGACCCGTCGCTACGGTGCGAAACCGCTAGCCCATCGCCGCCTGGGATTTCTTGCCCGCAAACGTGCAGCTATCTGAATGAAGAGAAAGCCGCCTGCCACCGTGCTAGATCCAATTGCAAAAGGAATTTCGCCCGGTAGTGTAGGGCGAAAGGCCGAAGGCCGCGTGCGCCGGGCAACGCACCAGCCCACTGGTCTGAACATGAAACGCGCAGGCGCATCGTACCTTTGAAAGCCGCACTACTTCTCCGTCGCGGAGCGGCGCGGGAGTCCCGGCCCGCGGCCGGCGCTTCACCGTTCCTGTGGGTGGACATGATCGGCTTCGGACCTTATCGAGTCGTTGCCGGCGGTGAATGGCCGGCGGCCTGAAGTTTCACCCGCACAACTACGCGCCCATGGCCGCCGAGCTGGATTTTGAAAGTGTGGTGGAGCGGTACTACCGGCCGCTCTACCAGTTCGCGTTCAGCCTTACGCGGACCGAGGCCGATGCCAGCGACCTGACGCAACAGACCTTTTACGTCTGGGCCACCAAAGGCCACCAACTGCGCGACGAGGCGAAAGTGAAGTCGTGGCTGTTTACCACGCTCCACCGCGAGTTTTTGAAGACGCAGCGCCGACAAGCTCGCTTCCCGCATTATGAATTGAGCCAGCGCGACCATGAGCTGCCGGCCATCGATCCGGCCACGATGAATCAACTGGACGCCACCCAGGTGCTCAAGTCGCTGGCGCAACTGGACGAGCTTTTTCAGGCGCCGCTCGCCCTGTTTTATCTGGAAGACTATTCCTACAAGCAGATTGCCGCGATCCTGGAAGTGCCCATCGGCACGGTCAAATCGCGCATCGCTCGGGGCATGGCCCAGCTCGAAAAAATCCTCGCCACGGGTCTGTCCGCTTCCGGCCTGCTGCCCAAGGAACCGCATGGATAAAGAACAAGCCAAAGCCGTTCTCGCCCTTTACCGACCCGGCCGCGACGGAGACGACGACCCGGAAATGGCCGAGGCCTTGGCGGTGGCCGAACGCGATCCGGAGCTGGCGCGGTGGCTGTCGGAACGGGGCGCCGTCTATCGCGCGATCAAAGCGAAATTCAAGTCCATCGAAGTTCCCGACGGTTTGAAGGAACAAATATTGGCCGAATGCGTCACCCGTACGAAGATCTCCTGGGCGAGAAGACCGGCCTTCCTTGCGGCGGCGGCGTTGCTGGTCGTGTCGCTGGCACTCGCGGTCTTTTGGCTCAGACCCCGTACGGAAAACAAGTTCGCCGTCTATCGAAACCGGATGGCGGGGACCGCCCTGCGCAACTATCGGATGGACCTGGTGACCAATGATCTGAACGCCATCCGCCAGTTCCTTCAAAAAAACAAAGGTTACGGGGATTACGTGTTGCCCCAGCCGCTGGCGGCATTAGCCGGCGTGGGCTGCGCCCTCTTGTCCTGGCACGCGCACCCGGTGTCGATGGTCTGTTTGGAGGCGGACAAACAGAATCCGCTTTATCTATTTGTCATCGACCGCTCCGCCTTGGCCGATCCACCGCCGGTGAGCGCGCCCCAATTCGCCCGCGTCGGCAAGCTCGCCACGGCGAGTTGGAGCCAGGGAGACAAGGCCTACCTTCTGGCCGGACTCGGCGATGAAGCGTTTCTCCGCAAGTATTTCTGAGCCGGGCTGGCGAAACCATGTCGAATTACCGGCAGGCTTTGCTCTGCACGGCCGCCACGATGGTGTCCACGTTTTGCAGGATTTCTTTCGCCGCTGTCGGATCGGCAATTCTGAGGCCGAAATTCTTGTCCAGCGCGACCACCAGCTGGAGCGCGTCCACAGAGTCCAACCCCAAACTGCCGGGCCCGAAGAGCGGCTGGTCATCGGCGAGGTCCGCGGTGCTGACTTGCAGCATCAGGTTCTCGACGATCATGGCTTTGACTCGCGCTTTGAGTCCGTCCGCGTCTTTCATGCAAAACAGGTTTCAGGTCGTGCCAGGTGCCAGGGCGGAGGTGAGTCCGGGGTTGGGACAAGCCAACGCCGAATCAGGCAGCAGCTACAAAATGCCGCCGTCCACCTTCAACACCGAGCCTGTGATGTAACTGGCTTCGGCACAAGCCAGAAATCGCACGGCGGCGGCGATTTCCTCCGGCCGGCCGAACCGCCGCATCGGGATTCGGCCCAGCGCCGTCTGGCGTTCCTCGTTGGTCATCGCCGCCAGCGCTTCGGTTTGCACGTAGCCGGGACAGACCGCATTGACGGTGATCCCGATCCGGGCGGTTTCCTTGGCCAGCGCCTGGGTGAGCGCGACCACGCCGGCTTTGGCCGCGGCATAGTTCGTTTGCCCTGGCGGCGCCAGTAACGCGCTCAGGGAAGCGATGTTCACGATGCGGCCGTGACGCTGGGAAATCATCGTGGGCAAGACGGCCTGGCAACCGTGGAAGACCGCGTCGAGGTTGGTGGCGAGCACTTGCTGCCACGCGCCTGGAGCCATGCTGGCCAGCAAGGCGTCCTGGTGGTTGCCGGCGTTGTTGACCAGCACATCGATTCGATTGGCCGCGCCCAGGATGCGCGCGACCGCCGCCTGCCACGCGCTCGGCTCGGTCACGTCCAATTCTAGGCAACGACAACGGTCAGGGTGTTCGGCCGCAAGCTGCTCGGCTTGCTCGCGGCGGTGGCGCAAGCCCAGCCAGACAAAATTGTCCGCCGACTCCAGCAGGAAGGCTCGGGCGATGGCCTGGCCCAAACCCCCGTTGGCGCCGGTCACTAAAATGACGCGTGAACTCATGGACTGGCGTTTTCCGTTCGGAAGTTCGACTTCAAGCCAGGCTCCTCACAAAATGGGCCCCGATCGCTTGTTGATTGCAGCCCACCACGCTCACTACTGCGGCCTGCGGTCCGCCTTGTTGCAGTGCATCCACCGCGGACACGCATTGCCAGGCCGCCGCGGCCATCAACCCTTCGCCCACGACTTTCTTGGGCGAAACCCGCTGGCCGGTCCAATCCTGCCAGGCGGTGGATTCCGCCGCATCGAGCCGCTCAATGTCCTGCATCCCATCGCACAACAAATGCGCCGGCGAACCGGCGGGCAGCTCGGCGCGCATTTTCGCGGCGGCGGCCAGGCGCGAGCGGCGATTCGGAAAGAGGTGCGAACTGGTGACCCCAGCCAGTTCGGCGGCGCGCCGGCGCGGCTTCTCGCGCCGCAGGTATAACGCGCCGGCACCCTCACTCACGACGATTCGCCGCGCAAACATGCGGAACGCATCGGAGGTGAGCCAATCCATTTCCTCCGCGCCAATCGCCAGACACCCATCGACTTGTTCTTCCAGGAGCCACTCCGCCGCCAGCCCCAATCCTTGCAGGAAAGTTCCCGGATCGCCCACCAGGCTGTAGTTGATGGCGGCCGTGCCGAGCATGGCCGCGACATGGCTGCTCGGCGCATTAAAAACCGTCTCCGGAAAGACTAACGGACTGGCTGTGGCGGGATCGCGCAGGATCTCCTCGTAAAAACGGCGTGAATAATTCACGCAGCCCGTCATCGTGCAGAGGATGACGCCGAGCCGTCCCATGCCATTGCCCGCCAGCGCGGCCTCGCCACCCAAGGCTTCGATCCCCGCGGCAACGGCATAGCGAGTCACGGGGCTGGCGCGGCGCAGTCGCGGGTGCCCCAAAAACGCCGGCCGTGAAGCCGGGGCTGGAACCTGCCGAACGCGCAACGGAGTGGGCCAGCCCGGCCGGTCGATGTCTTTCAACGCCACGGCGCATTGGTTCTCCATCGCCTCGCGTAATCGGTTGACGCCCCATCCGGCCGGCGAAACCGCGCCGACGCCGTGAACAAATATTTGAGTCATTTTCGGGGGCCGTTGGTCGCGCTGGCGAGCGGTCCATTGATCGGCGCAAAGACCGTGGCCTTTTTCATCCCCACTTGCGCAATATCAGCGACGCGTTCGCGCCGCCAAAGCCAAACGAGTTGGTGAGCGCGTATTCCAGTCGCGCGTCGGCCGGTTGGCGCACGATGCGGAAAGCGCAGGCCGGATCAGCCGTTCGCAAGGTCGCGGTCGGCGGAAGCCATTGCCCGCGCAGCGCCATCAGACAGGCGACGGTTTCCACCGCGCCGGCGGCGCCGAGCAGGTGGCCGATGCTCGCCTTGGTCGAGCTGACGGGGAGAGTCGCGGCGCGCTTTCCCGCCCAGCGATTAATGGCCGCGGCCTCGGCCGCGTCGTTGAGCGGCGTGCCGGTGCCGTGCGCGTTCAGATAACCGATCTGGTCCGGCGGCACCCGCGCCGCTTCGCAGGCGGACCGCATGGAACTGAGCGCGGCGTCGCCTTCCGGATGGGGCTGGGTTAGATGGTGCACATCGGTCGCCGCGCCGTAACCGGCAATTTCGCCCAGAATCTCCGCGCCCCGGTGCCGGGCATGATCGAGCGTTTCCAACGCCAGGATGGCCGCGCCTTCTCCGAGCGCCAGACCGTCGCGCTCCGCGTCGAACGGCCGGCATTGCGTGGGGGAAAGCGCCTGCAGCGAATCGAAGCCGGCGAAGACCAATTGACACAACGCATCGTAACCGCCGGTGAGGACGCGCTTGGCCTGCCCGGAGCGGACGAGCGCAGCGGCGTGCCCAATGGCGTTGGCGCCGGAGGCGCAGGCGTTGCTGATGATCGTCAGCGGGCCGCTGAAGCCAAAGGCCTTGCTCAATTCGAGGGCCTGGCATTGCGCCTGATATTGCATCACGCGCGTCGGTTGCCGGCGGTGGCGGAAAGGTTCGCAGACCGCCTGGCGAAAATAATCCTCGCCCATGCGCATCCCACCGCTGGTCGTGCCGAGCACCACCGGCAAATTTTCCGCCGGCGTCCATCCGGCTTGTTGCCAGGCCTGGTGCGCCGCGTGCAGCAACAACCGGCCCGCCCGATCCAGCCGGCCCTCCTCGCGCGCGGTCAATCCGCTTCGCGGCAGGCTCGGCGGGAGATCCACCTCGGCCGCGCTTTTCACCCGCTGCCGGGAGACGTCGAACAGCGTGATGGCACGAAAAGCGGTCCGCCCGCCACGAAAGCCAAGCGCGTTCGATTTCCAGCCGTTGCCCAGGGCGGTAACGATGCCCACTCCGGTGATGACCACGCGGAGCGGGCCAGAGCGGCGTTGTGGAATTGGAAAAAGCACCGGATTATCAGCGAAAAGTTTTGCCGCAACCTTAGAAGGCAAGCCTCACCCAAGTCAAACTCCGCCGCGGCCGCGCCAGGGCCGGACCCTGTGGCCGGGCGTTGAAGGAAGACTTGAGTCACGCGCCGATCCTCGCGAAAGAATATCCGATGTCGCCGACCGTCCAGATCGCCATCCACCCGAGCCAGTTTCCGGAAAACGTCGCGGCCGATCTGCGCACCTCCTTGCGCTCGCGCCAGGTGAATCACAAATTTCATTACGACAGTTACAAACAAGCGCGAAAGTGGCTCGCCCTGCACCAGGCCTGTTCCCCTTCCCGCACCGACCCGGCTTGCGTGGCCGCCTACGATTCGAGCTTTGCGGCCGTCGGAAAAAGAATTTCCTCGCCGCGGATTCATCTGATCAGCCTCGGCTGCGGCGGCGGCCAAAAAGACGCCCGCCTGCTCCGCGGCCTCGCCCAGGCAGGCAGACAGGTCCGCTACACGCCGCTGGACGTGAGCCTGCCAATGGTGTTGATCGCCCATCAGGCAGCCCGCGCCCTCCTCGACCCTCGCTCCGCGACTCTCGACGCGGGTAACTGCTCCGGCTTGGTCTGCGATCTGGCCACGGCCGACGATTTGCCCGCGGTTTTTGCGGACCAAAGTGCGCCGGGACAAGCGCGCTTGATCACCTTCTTTGGCATGATCCCGAATTTCGAGCCGCAACTGATTTTGCCCAAATTGGCCGCCCTGTTGCGTGCCGGCGACTATTTGCTTTTCAGCGCGAATCTGGCCCCCGGCAACGATTATGCGGCCGGGGTCCGGCGGGTCCTGCCGCTCTATGATAATCCGTTGACGGAGGATTGGCTGTTGACGTTTCTTTTGGATCTGGGCGTGGAACGGAGTGACGGCAACCTGGAGTGGATCATCGAAGGAGGTTCAGGCACGGGTGGTTTGTTGCGACTCGCCGCTTACTTCGCCTTCCGCCAGCCCCGCGCGTTGGAGGTGGACGGCGAACAATTTGCGTTTCGCGCCGGCGAACGCTTGCGCCTGTTTTTTTCTTATCGCCACACGCCCGAGCGGCTCCGCGCGCTGCTGCTCGATCACGGCCTGGCCGTACAAGCGCAATGGCTCGCCAATTCGGAGGAGGAAGGCGTGTTTCTGGTGCAATCTGAAGTTAAAAGACAGCCAGCGTCTCCAGCACCGCCTTGATGCGCGGCACTTCGTGGGTGCGGAACAGATCTGTCTTGCCCAGCGCGGCGAGGACGGCGAAAAATGGTTCGGCGCAGCGGACCTCCTCCCCGAAATATTCGAAGGCATGCGGCAAGGCCTGGCAGACCGGATACCCCAGCGCGCGCAGCCGGAAGCCGTTCAGAAACGTCGCCATTTGATGCCGCACGCGAGCGGCGCTGTCCTGCAGGTTCCGATAATAGAATCCGAGGCCTGGGTCGATCAGGATTTTGCCCGCGCCCTGTCGATGCGCAATTTCGATTTGGCGCTCGAAATAGTCGCGCTGCTTGAATGTGGGGTCCGTCTTGAGATCGAAATCACCCACCTCGCGCACGTTCGTGCCCTCCACGTAGCAAATGATCACCGCGGCATCGTGCTCTGCCACCAGGCGAAACATCTCGTCACTGCCTTCCCGGCCGGTCAGGTTCAGAACGTTCGCGCCCGCCTCCAGACAGGCGCGGGCGACCGCGGGCCGATACGTTTCCACGGACACCACGATGCCGGTTTCTCGCAGTGCCTTGATCACGGGCAGCAGTCTGGAATTTTGTCCGGCCTCATCCGCGCGCGCGGCGTGTGCCAAGGTCGATTCGGCGCCCAGGTCCACGATGTTCGCCCCCTGCGCCCGCAAAACTTTCGCGCGCCGAACCGCCATCTCCGCTGTCAGGCAGACGCTCTCGCGATACCAGGAATCGGCCGAGAGATTGATGACGCCCATGATCGCGGGCCGGGCATTGAAAGGAAAAAACTCCCCGCCCAGGGCGAATTCCTTGACTTGGGCGGCGGCGGCGGCGCGATGTTTTTCGAGCAACTCCGACAAATCTTCCAGCTTGAGCATAAGGAAAAGTTCGCGATCCAGCCACTGGCTTGTTTTCAACCTGAGCTTCCGTTCCCACTTCAAACCAGCCAGCGTCCGGACCCAGGCAAAAATGGTGCGCTCGGCGCGAATCGAACGCGCGACCGACTGCTTAGAAGGCAGTTGCTCTATTGAAATTATTTTGTGACATAAGTTGCTTATTTAAAGCATGTTATGAAAAAAATGTTTGCGCCATATTTGACATTTCTATACTCATATTCTATACTTAGGCATGAAAATGAATAAAGACGAGAAATCCGGGAGTCTCTGGCAGAAAACAAAGTACGCCAATCTGGTTCGGAACGCTTCATCGGGGAAATACTTCACCCGTTTCAGGAGCAACGGCAAGCTCATTTGGCGAGGCTTGGACACGGACGTTTTGAGTGTCGCCGCACAACGCCTGCCGGACAAAATCAAAGAGGTCAAGGATGAGCAAATCTTGCTGGCTTCTGGCAGCGATCCGCGCATCACATTCGAGGCCGCCGCCAAGATTTACATCGAGAGAATCAACGCATCCCCTGACTTCAAGCCCAGGACTAAGGCATACCATCGAGAACGGCTGGACGCCTTTTTCAAGTCATGGCCGAACGTGAAGGCCAAAGCGATCAAAGACTTCACCAAAGTCGATTGTATCGAATGGAGGAATCGCTTTGCGACGGAGTATAGTCCAACCAGTTTCAACCACACTCTTGGCATCGTCCGTTCGATTTTCGAGATCGGAGTTGAAGCGGGGGCCAGGCGGGACAACCCGGCCAAAGCAAAGGAAATGAAGCGACTTTCCGAGACTTCCAAGCGCCTGCGTTTACCCGAACCGGAACAGTTTGAGAAATTTGTCAAAGAGATTGAAACCAGCGGCAGCGGTTTTTCCCGGCCCTGCGCAGAGTTCGTTCGGTTTCTCGCCTTCGGAGGATTCCGAATTTCCGAAGCCAAATACATCACTTGGGCCGATTGCGATTTTGGCCGTGGCAAAATAATCGTCAATGGAGAGCCGGAAACTGGCCTCAAAGGTCGTCATGCCGGAGAAACCCGCGAAGTTCCCATGATACCGGACATGCGCCAACTGCTCGAACGGATGAGAGCATCCCGGCCAGACGAACCGTCGAGCGAAAAAGTCACACGAGTGTGCGAGTGCCAAAAAGCGATGGACAGAGCCGCCAAGCGCGCGGGATTCGCCCGCATCACCCACCATGACTTGCGCCATTTGTTTGCAACGCGGTGCATCGAAGCGGGAGTGGACATTCCGACTGTTTCGCGCTGGCTTGGACATCGAGACGGCGGGGCTTTGGCGATGAAAGTTTACGGTCATTTGCGCGATCAACACTCGAGTGAGATGGCTCAGAAAGTTACGTTCAAAATGTCACCAGAAAAAGAGGCTGCTGCATCGGTTTCCTAAGCTGAATATTCACCCCTTCGTTGCGTCGCTTTACCGTCCGGAAGAAGCTGGGCGCTGCTTTCCGGACGGACTTGGATTCATTCGGGCTGGACTCAAATCACCCCTCCTCAAGTTCTTCTTTCATCCAGTGCAACGTAATCGTCCGGTTGTCCCACTCCAAATAGCGGCTGTCCTCCATGATGTCGTGATGGGTACTCTGGCGGCGATGAACAAATACTGGGACATCCAACAGTTAGATTTCACACGATTGTTGTTGTTGGCCGCGTGCGGCATCGGCCTTCAGATCGGTCATTTTGTCTGGCGCTGACGACCGGAAACCCGCCGGAACCAGCGCGCGCTCCGCGCCGCGATCGCACCCCGCCGCCCGTGCGTTCACTTTGCTCCGCGCGCGTTCGTTCCGGCTTGAGAACCACGCAGTTGCGTGGCGCTTCCGTTGGGAGCTTGGCTCCGACCTCTCCGCTTCTTCCGCCATTCCGCTAGACGCTTCATGGTGGAACCGCTCCGTTCCCCGGCAGCCAACATCCCAACCGAAGCCCTGAATAGGCCAGACTTGTGCTTTTTCATCCTTGCCGTGGGAAGTGGGGTTTGATACAAATATGAAACCCGCCGAGGAAGATGCAGCGCGGATTTGGCCTTGGCGTGACGCCAAATTAACAAAGGCAGTCAATGACCAGGCATCTTGCATCAATACGTCGAGAAGGCGGTGAACCGTGAGCCGACTTCCGTTCGACACCTTTTTTCAATCCGCCACGGGCAACTCGCCCTATGACTACCAATCCCGTTTGGCGGGCAGCGATTCTGACACAGCCTGCCGTTCTCAACTCATCAACATCCCCACTGGTCTTGGCAAAACCGCTGCCGTCCTGCTCGCATGGCTTTGGAATCGTGTTCAACCTCAAAATCCAACGTGGCCGCGCCGTCTCATTTACTGCCTGCCGATGCGGACTCTCGTGGAGCAGACACGAGACAATGTTCGCGGGTGGTTGAAAAAAACCGGCGATCTCGAATGGAATAATGTTGGCCCTCACAAAGAAAAAGTTGGCGTTCACATTTTGATGGGAGGTGAAGATGCAGGCGAGTGGGACATTCACCCCGAGGAGAACGCCATCCTCATTGGCACGCAAGACATGCTTCTCAGCCGCGCTCTCAATCGCGGCTACGGAATGAGCCGCTACCGCTGGCCGATGCATTTCGGCCTGCTCAACAACGACTGCCTGTGGGTGATGGACGAGACGCAGTTGATGGGACCTGGGCTTTGGACTTCGGGGCAGTTGGATTGGATGCGAAATCACCGATTCGGAGTGATGAAGCCGTGCGTTACTTGGTGGATGAGTGCAACGAACAGTCCAGTGTTTCTCGATACGCCGGATCGCCGAAGGCAGCGACTTGCTGTCCCGTCCGTGGTAGAAGTCGGCGACGATCAAAAAGTGCTTTCGAGGCTCAACCCTACACGCCCGCTGAGTTTCTGGAAAGATGCTGACACGAAGCCGAAGTCCCAAAAGAGAGATGTTCGCGCGACAGAATTCAGCGAAGTTCTGGCCTCGGCGATTCACAATGAACACACGCCGGGCACGCTGTCACTCGTCGTGTGTAATTCAGTTCGGGCAGCGCAGGCACTTTATCGCCGAATCTCCGCGTTGGTCGGCAGTGACGATGTCATCCTACTCACTTCGCGGTTTCGTCGTGGCGACCGCGATGCGCACACAAAGCGCCTGCTGGTATTTGAGGAACAGCGCAAAGATGCAGCGAAGGCTTCAAAGGATGACACACTGCCCGATTCTCCGGGACTAATCTGCGTCTCGACTCAGGTGATTGAAGCCGGAGTTGATATTTCGGCACGTAAGCTTTGGATGGAAGCTGCACCTTGGTCGTCCGTAATCCAGAGGCTTGGGAGGCTTAATCGGGACGGGCGCGCCGACGGCAAGGCTAAGGCATTTGCTTTTGTCTGGCCGGAAGAAGGCAAGAAAGGGAAAAGCCAATCGGTCGGCCCCTACGAAACGAAGGACGTTGAAATCTCAGTGAAACTGCTCACGAAGCTCGCCGCAATTGGCGAAAGCGAGCCAACCCTCGGTGCCTCGGCGGCGATGGCAAAGCTCGGCGCGACAGCCGGGCCGGAAATGGATGCCGCTCTCAAACCGAAGGACGAACTGTTTCCCCGCGCGGACGCTGTCCATGGACTCTTCTCCACGGAACCTGACCTTTTCGGCGGCTTCACCGATGTCAGCGGATGGGTTCGTGGCGAAGACAAGAACGCCGACGTCACGGTCTTCTGGCGGGACTTCGATGCCAAGAAAGGGCCGGGCAAGAGCGCCACATTGACGGGTCCGGCGTTCGACGCGATGGAAGGTTGCGCGGTCGCGCTCCATCGATTCCGAGAGTTTCTCGGCGAAAAAGGCAAGTCGTTACTTTGGGATGAACGTTCAGAGGAATGGCAATCCCTGTGGCCAAGTGGCATCTGCCCTGGAATGGTGGTGATGCTTCCGCGCGCGGCAGGTGGATACTCCGAGAAACTCGGCTGGACCGGGCAGACGAACGACGAAATAAAAAACGCCGCGCCGCCGGGACGATTCGGCGCCACTTTCGAAGATGATGCCTATTCGGAACAGGCAGGCTGGGTGCCGCTCGAAAGCCACCTCGCGGACGCCAAAGCCGCCGCAATCCAAATCGTGGATGCGCTTCATCTCGATGAAGCACCCCGAACCGCTGTTGTGACCGCCGCAGAATTGCACGACATCGGCAAGTCGCACCCGGTCTGGCAATCGGCATTGCCAATTTCGGAAGCCATCGCGAAACAACTCTGGGCAAAAGCACCTTTCGTTTTCGTTTTGGAAGGGAAAAACTCCGCCGCTTTCCGGGAATCCACAAAGCAACTCATGGCGGCAGCGGGCGTCGTGTCGCAATTCTTCCGCGAAGAACTGAAAGGAGACGTTCCGAGACAGCTTTGGATTACCAGCGGGAAAGTCTGCGACACTCGTTCGCGTAAGTTACTGTCGGAAATCACCGCGCAAGCAGCGGGACTCTCCGGCTGGATGCGCCGCTTTCTCCCGCGCCCAAGCTCGGACAAGCCGTGTATCCGCCACGAGGCAGCATCGGCGCTGGCCGTATGGCGTCAGTATTTCAAGGAAGGCACATCATGGCCCGGCCTCACCACCTTCCTCATCGCTTGCCACCATGGCAAAGTTCGGACCGTCCTCTACGCCCGAGGGGCTGGCGGCGACGACGTATGTGGAGTTCCAAAGGAACCAGAGTCGCTGCCGTGGGCGGGCGGGATGCGGATGGATTTTTCATGTGCCGCAGTGGGCGCAGGCGGAGAGTTTTCGGGTGACGGCCTCACTTTCACTCCTTCCTCGCCGGGCTGGACGGCGCTCGTTGCCGATCTTCTCGGTGGTTGGGAGCAACGGGCGGAGGAAGCGCCTTCACCGCTCGCATTGCGGGAATCGTCTGAACCGCGACTTCTCGGCCCGTTTTCCTTGGCATACCTCGAATCGTTCATCTGCGCCGCAGATGTTCGGGCCAGCAAAAATCCAAGTGATCTCCGCCATGTCTAATCCATCGCTTCAGCCGCCGCGAGGGCTCGTCGTCCTGTCGCTGTCGGGCCTTCATCTGGACAGCCTTGGCCTCTGTCTCTCCGCCTTGGGACTCTTGTCTCTCTGCTCGCGGCATTGGACATCTGTGCGGGGTGGTTGGCGAGGCGGCGTTTTTTACCTCGCTGGTGGCCCGACGAATGAGGGCGAACTGGTGAAATACGTCGCGGCAATTGGCGAGCGTGGCGAATGGAGCAGCTATCGCAAAGGCTGGGATAAACATCAGAAGGCGGACACCAAAGCCAAGAGCGGAAGGAACACCGCCCTTTGGCGTGCCCGCGAGGCCGAGGAAGATTCCTTGGCTCTCCTTCAATCCCATATTTCGCCGGCCTCCCGTCTCAGCTTCAATCCACTATTTGGCACTGGCGGCAACGCGGGAAAGCGCGACTTCGCTTCCGGCTGGGCCAAGGCAACCAGTGCGATCCAAAAACCACCCAAAGGCTGGAAGCGCGAGACTTTGAACTCCGACTTGGCGGCTTTCCTTCGAGGTGAACCAGGCGTGTGTCTCGCCGACTACAATGCTGGCTGCTGGTTCGGCTCGGCGAACAAGGCGTTCAACAGCGGAACCGCCCGGCCATTTCGAGACGGACAAGTCTCTCCGTGGGCGATGGCGCTTGCGTGCGAAGCGTTCGGGCTTTTTCAGGGCAGCCCTTCGCGCCAATTGGGCAGCGCAAGGCGGGCGACCGGCGCATTTCCATTTGTCACGAGCGGTGCAGCGCCGACAGCGCCGGGCGAAGCAGGGAAGAATCTCGGTGAACTTTGGCTGCCCGTGTGGGAACAGCCAATGAGCCTGCCGGAAATCATCGCCCTTTTTCAGCGCGGCAGGGCCGAGGTGAATGGACGTGGAGCGACGACGCCACCCGCGTTTGCCGCTGCGATCCTTCAGCGAGGCGTGGATGCTGGTATTCGGGAATTTCGGCGCTTCTTGCTTCTGCGCACGACGAGCGAGAACACCTTCGAGTCACGGCTCGCTTCAATCATTTCTGTTTCAGGCAAAGCGGAGAGCGCCACTGCCACCGCGTTGACTCGAATGCTGGGATTTCGAGACTCGCTTCCGGCGGATCGAAAGAAGGGGAAACGCTGGATTTACGCCGGGCTTCGCGGGCCATTGGATGATGCACTTGTCGCCTTTGCCGAAAAACCAACACCAGAAAGCGCGCGCGCTGCCGTGGATGCGATGATTTGGGTGCTTCGGAAAGCAGACCGAAATCGCGGACATCGGGCACACAAGCCTTCAATTCAATTTCAGCAACTACCAGGAGCGTGGGCGGCTTCACTGCTCGGCTCGGATGGAAGCGATGCCTGTGGAGAAGCGCGCATCGGGCTGGCGCTTGCGACACTTTTTCCCGGAAAGCGCATCGGAAAGGCTAATAAAGTGAGCGCCGCCCCGTTGCTGGCCTACTGGCTCGGCGTGCAGCAGCGAGGAACTTATTGTTCAATTCCCGAGGCGGTTCCATTTCGCCGCGTGTGGGGAGCGGGCAGGCTGGCGGCAAATTTCGCCGTCGTCCTGCAGCGCCGTTTGATTGAGGAAGGACCGTCCGCCGAACCACCCTTCGGCGCATGGTATGGCATAGGACTTGGGGACATTGAGGCATGGCTGTCTGGAGCTTTGGACGATACTGAGATAGAGCGATGGACGATGCGCTTCAGCCTCTTTCATTGGGAGAAAGAAGGTGTGGCGACAGCCAGCAGTCGTCTTGGTCATCCCAGCCCGCCCCATGTGTTTTCGGGAAGCCTCGCGCTCTTTACGCTGTTCAAGCCCCTGTTCCAGCAGTGGCTGCTTAACGCGCTGCTCCCGGAAGGCAGTAAACGGGAAGCCGCGAAAACCGGCCCGCTTTGTGGAATCGCCGCACAGCTCGCGCGAGGTGACATCACGGCAGCAGTTCAACTGGCAAGAACCGCCTACCGGGCCGCCGGCATTGAGCCAGCAAAGCTCCGTTCTGACCAATTCTCCTGCGACGATTCGCAACGCCTGCTCGCTGCACTCCTGATTCCCGCGCAGCGACGGGGAATCACCGATGACTCATTCGATGAACTGAACCGGAAGATTCCGGCCCTTTGCACTCGATGGCTTATACCACACAAAAACACCAACAACACATGAGCACTACACTAAACACCAACGACCTGCTGTTCGGCGAGAACAGCGCCAACGTCCATCGCCTGGTCCTGCAAGCCACACTGGTTCCCATCACGGGCGATTTGTTCCAGCCTGCGGGCTTCCCAGACATCGGGCACGTCATCTATGACGCACCGAGAAAGGACGGAACCAAGGAAAAGGTCTGCGTCATGGACAGCGCTGCCAGCATGGCGAACCATCTTGAAGCGGTGTCGCTCGCAAGCACGCAGACGCTTGAACTGCACACTGACCTTGAGGGGATGCCTTACCTTCAGTGCTTCACCGACGCCCCCGGAACAACGAACGGCACCGCACCTACTCGTTTGGTGGTCACCTCGCTTTCGGAGGGCCATCGCCTCGCATCGAGCTACTTTCTTGACGAAAAAGGAAAGGTCGTTCGCGGAAACGCGGTGTCCGGCGACAATTTTTCCACGGTGCTTCGTGAAGGATTCGGAATTCCTGACCTCGGCAAGAAGACACATCCGCTTCCCGGCGATTGGTGGAATGTTTTCCGAACCATCTTCCGCTACGACCCGAACTCGCTCGTTCATGGCATCCTTTTCCCGGCGATGGGAATCAAGCTGTCGCGCGTCCTGACTGCTCATCACGAGGCTTTCGGCGCAGACCGTGTTGGCCTGTCGGGCGTCAAGTTTGACAAACTCGGAAAGACCACCTCCGGCCAGCCAATTTTCTCAGTGGACAAGGAAACGGCCCGCGAGATTCGCGCGACGTTCGTCATTGACCTTTCGCTTGTCCGATCGTTTGGGCGCGGCGAACAGGGACTTAACAACAGCCAAAAGCAATTCCTGCTCGAACTGGCGTTGTGGAAAATCGAGAGGCTGTTCTCCGGCCCCTACCGCTTTCGCAGCGGATGCGACCTTCAACTCGCAACCCTCGCCCGTGTCGAAAACGGGCAGGCTACAGAACTATCGCCGACGACACTTCAGCGAGACATCCAAGCCGCAATCCGAAACGCCGGGTTTGCCGACCCGCGAATCACGCAGGTCTATTGGCCCGCTGACGAACTCTTCAAAACTGCGAAGGAAGAAGACAAAGAACCAGACGCCGAAGAAGAAACCGAAGGCAACGCCGATTAAGCCATGCAAATCGTCCTCCAACAGATATTCCCGTTGGGGCGCTTCCATGCGACTCCGTGGAAGGTCTTTCCTTACGATGACCCTCACGGCGAATGGCCGCCGAGCCCGTGGAGACTCGTCCGTGCAGTGCTTGCGCGTTCCTACCAATTGGATCGCGAAATCGCCGATGCGTCGGAAACCCACGCAGCCCTGCGAGAAATAATGGTTCGCGCATTCGCTGCGAGCGAAGTGTCGTGGCAGCTTCCGCCTTCCACATGGAGGGGGCCGGGCCTTCGCCAATACCAACCGGCGGAGTTCAAGCGCGTCCCCGCAAGCGCAAAGGAACCGGGAATGATGGCCTACAACACCACCAAGGTTCTGGATAATTTCTGGATCACTTCCAGCACTGCAACGGCCGCTCCCATCGCGTGGCTTTTCGAGGGGCCAGATTGGAATCCGTTGCTGCTTGCCCATCTCGATGCTTGCCTTGCTCGAATGACTTATTTCGGACGGGCCGAATCCATCACCGAAATCCGCCGGACGCACGATCCGAGGATTGATAGCGCATCGCTCACTCGCTTGCTGCCGCACCGAACTGGCAGCGCCGTTCCGGTGCTCGCACTCAATCCCGACGCCAAGCTTTCACAACTCGAAGCAACAACAGATGCGGACAGCGTTAAGGACACAAACATTCCACCGGGTTCCCGGTGGATGTATGCCGAAAGGCCGCAACGCCCTCGAATCCGCCCGGTTTTTCAAACTAGGCCAGAGCTTCCACCTGTCTCGCTGATGCAATTCGCTATCGGCTCCACCGTTGCACCGCGATACAAGGATACCGTGCGCATCGTGGAGAGATTTCGGAACCGCGTGCTTGGCTGCTTCTCGAAACTCCTCACCGGAAACCCGAAATCGAAATGGAGTGATGCGCCAGATGATATTCGCGAGCAGACCCTTCTGCTTTCAGGCAGAAATTCTGATGGCAGCCCGTCGAGGGAGCATCGGCATGCATCCTTCTTGCTCTACGGGACAAGCGACGCACCTTCGCGTCTTTGCGTCTGGAGAAACGAACCTTTCAACGACTTGGAGCAACGGGCCATTCTCGACGCCGCAAACACACCATTACCTCTGACCTACAAGAGCGACCCGTGGACGCTGAACTTGGTGCCGCTGGATAATCTGGTTCCTCCGCCCCCCGGCCTAGACGGAACGACAAGTCGCGAATGGAAAAGCCTCGTTCCCTATGTCCCGCCACGCCACGTTTATGGTCGCACAGGCAAGGAAAAGGCCGACTGCTCAGTGCGCCAGCAACTGGCCGATGAACTTGCAAACCGCGGATTCCACGTCAACGGACTGATCGCCTCCGCCGAGGAATGTGGGTGGGTGAAAATCCATCGTACCAAGTCAGGGCGAGACGCGCGAACGAACAACGACAAGCTAGGCTACACGGTGAAACTCGCTTTCAGCGAGCCAATCAAAGGACCAATTACGCTCGGAGCTTCCTGCCATTTCGGCCTCGGCCTGTTTGTGCCGGTTGCACAATCAGCGAACGTCCAATCGCCGATGCCAACATCGTGAAAACCCCGCCTCCATCCCATCTGCAGCGAGAAACCGTCAAGGCGGTCGGGTTCCGGTCCGCGCGGCAGTTTCCCTGGACGAAGGAGGAGGATGCGTTGCTCGGCAAGTTCACCGACCGCGCTGTGGCGGAAAAACTGAATCGCACGCTCTACGGTGTGCGGGACCGGCGCAAGTTTCTCGGCAAACCGGCCGTCGGACATGCGCCGCAGCCGTTCCGCATGGAACGCGAGCCGCGTGATCGTTACGCGCGGTTGTTTGTCACGAAATCAAATCAGGAATTGCGCGCCATCCTCGGTTGGAGTTACAAGCGGATTCTCACGCGGCGCCGCCAGTTGGCTAACGGCAAGGTGAGGAAGTTGCAGCCCGAATGGACGCTGGAGGAGGATCGTTTGCTGGGCACGAAGCCGGATCACGTGCTGGCGCGGAAGTTTGGCCGTCCGGTAGGCGCGGTGCGACATCGCCGCGAGAAAAAACGCATCCGGCTGACAAAGGTTTGGCGACCGGAAGACGATAAGATTCTCGGCACGCGCACGGATTATGAGATCGCGTTGTTGCTGGGTCGTAGCGTGACCAATGTGGCCTGGCGCCGAAAGAAGCTGGGCATCCCGCCCAAAGCCAAGCCGCGTCCATGGACGCCGGATGAGGAAGCGTTACTTGGCTCCAAGCCGGACGAAGATCTGGCGCGGGCATTTGGCCGCACTTTCGAAGCGGTGCGGGGGCATCGCGTAAAACTGGGCCGGCCGAAGCCGGATGCTGCGTTCAAAGGCCTCAAAGTGATCGCACCGGGTGCCCGTCGCAGACAGTCCGCCAGAACAACCAACGCCAAACCGGGCGCGCGCTATTGTACTTGGACCGCCGAGGAAGACGCGTTGCTGGGCAAGTTCACTGATGACGAAGTGGCCCGCAAATTGAGCTATCCCGTGACGCGCGTTCGCAGGCGAAGGCGGCTCCTTGGTCTCTGGAATCCAAATCCCAATCACCGTCACTGGACGAAGGAGGAAATCGCGCTGCTCGGCACCCGGCCCGACGGTGAGGTCGCGCCGTTAGTAAACCGGACTCTCAGCAACGTGCGCAACAAGCGCCTCGAACTGGGCATTCCCTTCCGCAATCCGCGTTACGAAATCTGGAAATCCGGCGAACTGGCGC
>WNGL01002688.1_pt1 | contig 21417 bp, 29 predicted proteins | sample 5400591 | NCBI WGS metagenome assembly WNGL01 (sample SAMN13153377, study PRJNA577476) | soil metagenome | isolation source: 80 cm soil or saprolite under Garry oak tree replicate 1 | place: USA:California | collected 2016-06-15 | reverse complement strand
TCGAGGTCCGTGTATTCAAACTTGGAGTACTCCGCGAGGGCACGAAAAGTTGTGGTGTAGCAGCTCGCGATGGCGCAAAGCAACAGGGCTTCCGGCGTCCATCTGCCCTGAACACCGCCAAACTCAGGTGGGGCGGTGAAGTGGATTGCGTTGGGGGCGGAGTCGCATTTCGCAAGCCCGGTTCTCCCCGAACTCCACCAGGCAACAACTTGATAAGTATGCTCATTCTCCATGTTAGTTCTCCTTGGGTACGCACGTTTGCGGGCCCATGCCGACACTGCGAATTCAGCTAGAGAGCTGAAAAGTCAACGTGATGTTCGTTTCCACCTCTACCGGTTCGCCATTCAGCAGGTAGGGCCGGTAACGCCATTGCTTGACCGCTTCGATCGCCACCGGCACTAGCATCGGATGTCCGCTTACAACTTGTAGCTCCTTGATGTCGCCATCCTTGCCGACAATGGCCTTGAGCTGGACAACGCCTGCAATCCGCGCACCGCGCGCAATCGGCGGATATGCGGGCTCGACCTTATGAATCACCATCCCCCTTGTCACTCCCTGAGACACGCGAATACGCTTCACCGGCTCCAACTTCGGAATGGCGATAGCGGTTGGAGTCGAGCTGATAATCCCCCGATGACTCCGCCAAGTTGGCCTCCAGGAATGCCTCCAGGCACCCCTCCCACGACTCCGCTGTTCATCGGTGGCGGCGCTTCCTCTTCGCGGATGATTTCGACCTTCTGCGGAATCCGCGTCGGAGTGCGAAGCTGCCCATTATTCATCACGTCGGTTTGTCGGACCACTTTCACCACCGCTGCCGGAGGCGGGGGTGGGGGCGGTGGAGGAGGTGGCGCAATAAGGAACGTGAGCAACTGCTGAGCGGGCAAAGCCTCGGTGAACATCAGAGGTACGATCACCATGACGCCCAGAAGAACGCACTGAAACGCGAATGAAATCGTTGTGGCGAAGCTGCGGCGTTTGCGCTCCCGCGCGCCGGATTCCAGCAAACTGTCAGAGAATAAGACTCGTGCCGGAATCGGCTGTTCCTCGAGCTCCGGTTCGTACCCATAGATGACCGGTTCTGGTGTGTGCAGCTCCTCCCGAATCTCTGGTTCGTGAATCTCAATTAGCGTTGCCATAGCGCCCTCCAGGACAGATACCTTTATGTTTCAAGCCAATTCTGTCTGGATACAACTGACCGCGCGATGTGCGCGGTCACGCTTTCCCGTGATTACAATCACAATCCTGGTGCTACAATTTCGAGTAGCTAAACCTATGCGGGCTCCCTACGGCCTCAATATCATCGATAACTGCTTGACCTGCCCGGTGCGCGAGGAGCACCTGTTCTGCAATTTGCCCGTGGATGCGTTGCAGAAACTGAATGAAATTAAGTCCACTGCGGTTTACCCTAAGTCGGCGGTCTTGTTCATCGAAGGTCAGCAGCCGCGCGGGGTGTTTGTGCTATGCACCGGCAAGGTGAAACTTTCCACTTCTTCCAGTGAAGGCAAGACGTTGATTACCAAGATTTCCGACCCCGGGGATGTTCTCGGCCTGAACGCAACCATCTCAAATCACCCCTACGAAGTGACCGCGGAAATGATTGAGCCTGGTCAGGCGAATTTCATCCCGCGCGATGCACTGCTACGTTTTCTGCGCGAGCACGGAGAAGTTGCACTGCGGGTTGCCGAACAGTTGAGCCTCAACTACTACACCGCATACGAGGAAATCCGGACACTGGGGCTCACCAGTTCCCCCGCAGAGAAGTTCGCGAAACTGTTGCTTTCGTGGTATCCAGAAAAAGGACAATCTAACGGCCAGGCCCAAATCAAGCTCACACTCACCCATGAAGAGATCGCCGAGATGATTGGCACCACGCGGGAAACGGTCAGCCGGCTGTTTTCGGATTTCAAGAAGAAACAATTGCTGCAAGTAAAGGGCTCGACGCTAGTCCTTCGCAACAAAGCTGCCCTGCAGAAGATGGTCCACTCCTAGGCACAACCTGATTGCCTCCCTACTCGAGGGTCACGGCAAGTACGCACAACAAGGCTCTTCTGCAAGCGGATCATGACTAACGGCGTAGGCTCGCGCGCGCGAACCGCCGCAGATATCCTTAAACTCACAGCGACCGCACTTCCCCTTTAGCTGTGAGCTGTCACGAAGCGAACGGAATAGCGCGGCATCCTGGTAGATCTGCGCCAGCGGCTCCCAAAGAACATTCCCTGCAGCGAGTGGCAGAAATCCGCTGGGATAAACTTCGCCAGTATGGCTTACGAACACGAAGCCCTTGCCATCGTTCACTCCCTTTGGGGCGCTCGAAATCAGGTCTTCTTGCGACCTGGCATTCGGGTAGCGGGCCTTCTGCTGTAGTACATAACGACGATAGTGCTGCCCTTCTGTGGTCTTGATGTGAAACTTCACGCGTTTTGAGGCAGCATAGAGCTTGGCAAAAACTCGCTCCTGTTCTTCGCCGCTCAACAGATCACTAAATTGCGCGCGGCCTGTCGGCACCAGAAAAAAGACGCTCCACAGCACCACGCGAAGCGAGATCAGCAGTTCAATCATCTTATCCAGGTCTGCAAGATTGCGCCGTGACACGGTCGTGTTAATTTGGACCGGAAGCCCGGCCTCGTGGCACCAACCCACCGCGTCGAGGGTTCGTTGGTAGGATCCCTCGACACCACGAAACTTGTCGTGGAGTTCAGCCGTAGAGCCATCCAAGCTCAACGCCAGCCGCATCAGCCCGATCTCGCTCAACTTGAATATGGCATCGCGGACCAGCAGCGGAGTGACACTCGGCGTCAGCGACGTGCGAACTCCGCGGCGGCAAGCGTACTGCACAATTGGCATAAGATCAGGGCGTTTCAGCGGATCGCCGCCAGTGAGTACAAACAACGGGACCCGCATTTCCGCGATTTGATCGATCAGGTGGAATGCCTCTGCGGTCGAGAGCTCCAGCGGATGCCGCTGGGGCCTGGCATTGGCGCGGCAGTGCATGCAGTTCAGGTCGCAGGCCTGAGTCATCTCCCAGATGACGAGCAATGGGCGCACATCGAAATCGCGCGGCTTAATGGATCTGAAATCCGTGCTGCTGCGGGCCGACTGTCGAGGTAGCCCTGCTAAATCGCCACAATGGAGCGGACAGTGAAGATTGCCAGCCAGGGAATATGCCATGTCCGCATGCTAGGGCCAAATTGCCCTCGATGCTGTGACGCCAATCACACGCTTAGGTGATAAGAACCATAGTCTCCATAGCGGTAAACCTGCGATTCTCTGTCTGAGGCCGACTATGGAGACAAGCCGCCAAACCGTTCTGCAACTCCTCAGGCGCGAACTTGCATTTTTTGATAGCGGAGGCTACAAGCATTACCCGCGCTCTTCATGGCGCGCTCCGTATATTTTTGAGGACTCGCCGAGTTGTGCAAATTCATCCAACCTGGCGCGTCCGCATTTGTGCGAGGAGTGTTGGCTGATGCAGTTTGTTGCGCCAGAGCTTCGAGAAGAGCAAGTAGCCTGCCGTTTTGTTGACCTCACAGGAAACGGTGTGACGGTCGACTCGCTATATCGTTGCGGAACTCCAGCGGAATCCGAAGAGGCGTTACGGACTTGGCTTCAGCGGCGCATTCATGACCTGGAATCGCAGTTGTCAGAAGTTAAGCAACTGCCCCTTCTCAGTCAGTGACGGGGAAATTTCCACGCATGCCGAGTGTGGCTATCTGACTAAAAAAGGACACTTCAGATTCACTTCAGACTCTGAAGGTAGGAAATCAGCGCCTTCATTTCATCGTCTTTGAGCTCGACGGCCGGCATTCCGCCCTGTGTCATCTTCTCTGTCGGATGATGCAGGAGCGCTTCGAGCTTTACCGCATTGTACTTGCTCCCGACTCCAATAAGCTTTGGAGCCGCTGCCGTTCCAATTCCATTGTCGCCGTGACAAGCATTGCATCCTTCCCTTTCGAAAATACCTTTTCCTTTGGCAGCCTCCGGATTGGCTAATGCCGTATTCTGCGCGACCAATGAGCCGCCCGAGAGCTCGGGCTCGAACTTCGCCTTCATAAACTCAACTGTCTGTTCATGTTGAATCTTCAGCTGCGCTGCCACACCAGGATTGCGCATGTCCTCGCGGTGACTGGCAAAGCCCAGGCCCCCCAAGCCCAGGAGAATGATGGTGAACAATCCCACGCTAACCGGCCGCTTCCAGGGACGTCGTTCCAGGCTACGATCGAAAAACGGCAATCCCACCAGCAGCAGACCCACAATTCCAGGAATGGCTAAAATTCCGAGCACCGCAGTGGAACCATGCCAATACTTCAGGTATTGGAACACCGGAATGTAATACCACTCCGGTCGCGGCAGAAACTGGGTATCCGACAGATCAGCTTTCGGTCCAAGCTCTGTTGGCCACAAATATGCCAGGAACCCCAGAGCAACGATGATGAGAATGGCGAATCCCATGTCCATCACCAGTTGCTTGGGATAAAACGGTTCCGCGGGAAGTTTGGGGCTGACAGGATCTTCAGTGACTGGGCCAGCAGCGCCAGCTTTCCTAAATGAATAGACGTGCATCGCTACGAACGTGAAAATAAACGCGGGAATCAGGAACACGTGCAACACAAAAAATCGTGACAGAGTGAGCGTCCCCATTTCGGTGCCGCCCCGCAGCAGTTTCTTGAGCGCGTTTCCCACCCATGGAATCTCACTCAAGATATTGGTACCAACAGTTGTCGCGAAGTACGCCTTCTGGTCCCAGGGCAGGAGGTAACCGGTGAACGCCATGCCCAGCATCAGCGCCAGCAGAACACATCCTGCGAGCCACACCAGCTCACGTCGGCCCTTGTAGGATCCGTAGATAAAAGTCTGTGTGAGATGAAGCAACAACACGATGATGATTGCGCTCGATCCGTAGGCATGAATGCTTCGCAGAAACGAGCCGCCGGTCACCTCTTTGGTGATGTACGCGACCGTGGTGTGGGCGTGGTCCGCCGACGGCACGTAATACATGGCGAGAAACACACCAGTGATGACCTGCGAGAGGAAAAGAAAGAGCAGACCGGAGCCAAACACGTAGGCGATTTTTGCGCCACCTGGAATGGGCTCGTCGAGCGCATGATGCAGAAGAGAATCGAGCCCGGTACGGTGATCCAGCCACTGGCGAAATCCAGACCTCTCGTCGTTGGGCGCCATCAGGCGAGGTCCTCTTTACTCCGAGTGAGCTGGCGGAAGAATTGGTACTGCGTCTTAAGGACTCCGTCTTCAATCTTGGTTTCCAGGCGGTCCATATCCCGCGGCGGAGGTCCGCCAAGCAATTTCCCATCTGGGGCGAAAGTGCCGAGGTGGCAGGGACAGATAAATTTCTTCTCCTTTTCGACCCAGGGAATGGCGCATCCGAGATGAGTGCAAACCGCCGAGAGCACGGCCAACTCGCCTTTGGAATCTTTGGTGACGTAGACCGGTTCTTCTGCGATGGTTTTGCGCCAGCCGTCCCGCTGCTCAATCGTCACCAGCTTCTTCACCGGAGCGTCGATGTTCTGAAATTCATCGACACTTCCCACGTCCGACCATGACTTCTCAGTAGTCCGAGCCAAGACCGGATGCAAAGTGAAACGTGCTAGTGGGACGGCGAGCAACGCTCCTACTGCCGCGCTTCCAGCCGCCAGCAGGCCAGCTAGAAAAGAGCGCCGGTCGGGCGATTCGGGCTGTGGCCCGCTTACAGACTGCCGAGGCATGCTCTCGCTCATAGCCTCCCAAGAGACATAGATGGTTTCGAAGATTGTGACTTCACGTTATTTCTTCCCGAGTTGGCGAACATACGACACCAGTTGCTGAATCTGCTCTGGATTCAGTTTCTTGCCAAAGGGGGGCATTTTCCCTTGCCCCTTGGTGATGAAGTCGGCAAGCTCCGCATCTGATTTCTTCTGCGCTTCATCCGCGCGCAGGTCCTTAGACTTCAGAGCCTTTCCGGAAGGCGAATTGCCGCTGCCATCGGCCGCGTGACAAACCGCACAATTTGCCTTATAAAGCTGGGCGGTGTCGCCTTCCGCCCAGACAATGTTGGGGAGAGCTAACACAAGACAGAACAAAATGCCGGTTGAGTTTCGAAAAGCGATTCGAGGCATGCGTTCTCCTTAATCTGTTTCGGATCGCTAATCACTCTATCAAAAGACGAGCCTCGCCATCAGATAAATGGAATTATTCCCGTTGGCATTGCGACCGGAGGCGTCGTAATTCGTCGATCCCCCGTTGAAGCGCGTGTAGCCCGTGTATTGCGCTGTCAGGCCGATATTCTGTTGCGGCCACCAGGCCACGCTGAAGATGTACCCTCGGCTCTCTGGACTGCCGTTGAAATTGCCGCTAACCGGACTACCCGCCGGATAGAGTGTTGTATCGGCAGTTCCGGTAACGCTGAACAGTCCAGCAGTCGTCGAGACCCGGTTGCCAAAGTGATATTCTGCTTCGCCCTGCACCGTGTTCAGATGATGGCCGACAAATCCTGCTGCGCTGGCTGCGGCGCTCGCGACCAGTGAAGAGTTCTCGCGAATGTAGGTCCCGCGAATGGAAAGCACATCGCCCTTCCATTGCGGAATGGTCCGGTCAAACTGGAAGTCAGCGGCCCAATCGGTGTATCCGTCTTCGAGACCGGTAATCGCGCCGGGCGTACTCTTCACGTGCATTCCGTAGGTGCCGATCTCGAAATTGTTGTTCTCACTCGAAGTCTCGTAGGCGAGTCGCCAGTACGGCGCCATGCCGCGGATGTTGAATCCGCAGCACGTGCCGTCATTAGGTTGTGATGCGCCGAGATGTTCGGAGCGATATATGGTACCTGCAAAGTAGAGATGATCGTTCCACATGGCGTAGCTGCCGACGCCGGCAACATCCTGCGCAAGCCCTCCATTAATCACCGCGCCAGCCGTTGGCCCTGGAGCAACGTTGCTGGAGACAAATGGGAATCCCCCACGCAGGCGTGCTGTTCCACAGGTCCTCAACCGTAGGATTGTTGTTCATTGTCAATCCGTAGGTGAGCTGCTTGCCGAACAACTTGCCGTTTGTCCCGGCCGCCCGAATGTCAGTGTTGTCCCAGCTGAAATGGTCGGCTTGTGCGTCATACGTCACCTGCACGAAGCTGCCCACGTGACTTCCCCAAGCGCCGGCAAGAAACAGCGAAACCGCCTGCGGGAATTCGAAGTTGCCGTTCTGTGTGGATGGCTGCGGAGCCTTCGTCGAGGTGAACGAGGTATCGAATACCACCGAAAGTGGGAACGCCTCCAGCAGGCGCAAACTGGAATTGTGGCCGTTCTTATCCGCGCTCACTTCCGGCTTGGTAGCGAAGGTATAGCCTTCCAATTTGAATTTTCTGCCGAAGGCATTTAGTTCGGGCGGAGCGTAATGGCAAGAGGAACAACTCAGCCCTGTCTGCCGAGAATAACTGGGAACGGCCGCCGACTTGTTCGGAAATAAGAGCGCGAATGCAAAGAAAGAGATGGCCACTGCTGATATCCGGAATTTCATTTGTTTCCTCCGATCCAAGGAAATACTCACCGCATGGGTCATGCTGAAAGGTTTCGCCACTTCACACCTTCTTTCCGGCGGACCTTACGGGCCGGTTCTGGTACGCCGTACAACGTCGGCAAGCGTCAAGCTGCTGAACGCCTGCTGGCAGGGAGCGTTGGTCTCGTCAAAAATGCGCATCACTGCCGAATCGTCATCCTGGTCTGGCGGATGCCGGGAAAGAAAGAAATCAATTACGGCGCCCATCGTTATCTCATCGGCGTTCGCGGCAAGGTGAAAACCTCCCTTGGTGCCGCGTCGCGAAGTGATGAAGCCAGCCCAGACCAGAAGTTGCAGGATTTTGGCTGTTTCAGCGGTTGAGACGCGAATCCGTTCGGCGATCGCTTGTGACTGCATTGCATCGCCCGACTGCGCCAGACAGCACAGTGCTTTCAGCGCCGATTGCAGCCGTTTTGGGAAAGCGGGCCACATCACTGGATTCGTCCCTTTCGGAGTCAATTGTCCGAAATGCGCGAAATCTGGTCTGTGGTGCGCGCACAAGATCATGTGATTGGAATCACAATGCGGCTCAGGGTTTAGCACGAGCGTTCTCGTGTCGGGAGTCACAGCGTTGTGTGCCCGAGGTCACCACCTTCTGATTGCGGCGAGCCTACGGTTAAGGCGTTTTCATGATGCTGGCTCGTGAACCGCCTGGCATCGGACGACTCCCCAAACGAGATTAAGCAGTGCTGGGGGCCGAGCGGCAGCTTACGGGTGGCACAAATCCTCAAAGAGGAAAAGGAGAATCCGTCATGTTTGCACGCATTGTGGAATTCATTCCGAAGGTCGAAAAGAAAGAAGAACTGATCAAGGTCGTCCGTAACGAGGTCCTGCCGATTCTGAAGAAGCAGCCGGGCTTCCTGGAGATCCTGCCGTTCCTGCCTGAGTCCACCACTGAGAAGGCCATCACCGTTACTCTTTGGGTGGAAAAGCGGGATGCAGAGCGCTACGAGCAGAGCGTGTATCCGCGAGTTGCAGAAATCGTGAAGCCGTATCTGACCACCGCAATCACGTTCAAGCATTATGTCGTCGAGACATCCGTGTGCCCGAACTTCATGGAGGCCCTGACGGCCTGAACGAGAAACCAGTACCACAGAGCCGGCGCAGTAACGTGCTCCGGCTTCTTCTTTTCTCCTATTTTCTTAAACCCCTGACAGCAAGCGGTCTTCATCACACTTCGTTGTGATTACGCTCACGGCCTCGCTTTGGTTCTGACAATTTAATAGTAGATGACTATGGAACTCGAGATGACAGAGGTGGACGAGGTAACTCGGCACACAATGACACAGGTGGGTTTCGAACTCGAACTCTCAGATAGTGACAAAGGAATAGAATTCAATCCAACCTGTCCAGAATGTTCGCAAATTCGCTGGGCTTTGGAAGGGATTGCAAGCTGGATTCTTGATCAGAAAGACGTAGACCTAACACTGGAACTCAGCCATCGCGAACAAAGTATTAGCTATTCGGGTGCTCGCGAAAACCGTCCCGACGTCACCCTGGCAATCAGAGTCCTCCATCGTACGGCCTTCTCTGATCCGGTGGACCTACATGAAATCCACTATTTGGAAAAGATGAAGACGCAGCTTCGACAGCTGGGTGCATGCGAGCGCCAATGGACTCGCAATTCATATCATCCGACGGAAGCGCTAGCCGCAGCCTAAATGAAGTCCGGGGTTGTCCTTCGATTTCACTCCATCTCACTGTGCCCAAACCGGAACGCTTATGCCCTTAACGGTCACAAGGCTCTCTTTCCAAGTCCATGCAATTGCTTTCGAACCGAGGCAGCTGCTGCGATGCTTTGTCCAGAGCGGAGTGAGCCATATCACGAAGCTCAGTGATCCTGGACACTGAAATCTGAACTGCTTGACGGGATGCTACTTCGTGGGTTTATATTCCAAGCCACGCGCCTTATGCTGTCAAAATGTGCAAACTCGGCGTGCAGCGCAAAATTTCGCTATCTCGGCGAAGGAAAAGTATTTGTGGTCGGGCACCGGAGTAGCACAGACACACGCCAATGTGACGCCGGCTCAGAGTTCGAGCAAATTCGTCGTGAGTTCCGGTGGTTCTGGCTCTGCTCTGACTGTTCTCAGTTGCTGACGCTTCAGGCAAGCGGTGAGGGAGGGGTCCGGCTGGCACCGTCAAATAATGTTCTTCAAGCTAAGGCCCCCTCGGAAGGTCTCGTTATAGGCTCAGGCGCCAGCCGGGTGTGCAATATGGAATCCAAACAAAAACTTAACGTATTGATCAAAGAGTTAGAGTTCCTCGAGAGCGGAGGGTATCGTCTGCAGATGGGATGGAGGTCGGCTCTGGTTTTCGAGGATTCTCCGACATGCCCAAAGCTTCCGTATTCTGCATGCCCCAACACTCAGTGTGCGTTGTTGGATCTTGTCCCTGCGGAGAATCGCGGTCACGTCGTCCCGTGCCGGCACATTCCGCTCAATCAGGCAGGGGAAACGCTCCAGACTATGTACCAGACGGCAACACAAGAGGAAATCGAAAACACAGTTCGAGAATGGCTAAGAAAGACGATTGAGGAAGTTAAGAAGGCTGCCGGATTGGGACGAGCGAAAAGCAACGAGAATGCCGCATGAGATCAGGGCGGATACCGAAGACCGGTCGGATCGAGGCAGCCTCTGTTCTGCACGGAAACGTCCGTTTCGTGGCAACCCCAGCCCCCGGCCATAGCTTCGCTCTAGCATGCGCACACGTCCCAGGAAGTAGACATTCGGCGGTACGGTCGGCGGAATTTCCGCGATGGGGACACTCGAATGAAAGCTATTAGGCGAACAGCTCCTGCGGCTATTTTCTTGGGCGCGCTCTGTGTGGCCAGCCTTGCGCAAGCAGGCGAGGTGAATGGAAAGGTGTCAGCGCCGGGATTGAAGTCCGTTGCAAACATTGCGGTTTACATCGATGCCGTTCCGGGCAAGAAATTCGATCCTCCCGTGGCCCATGCAACGGTTGACCAGCGGAATCAGACCTTCATTCCACGCACCCTGGTGATCTTGCGGGGAACAACTGTAGATTTTTTGAACAGCGATCACGTCGCGCACAACGTTTATTGGCCCTCAATCAACGGCAACAAGGCACTCCGGCATAGTATGACTATTGTGTCGCCCGGACACACAAAGTCGTTTCAATTCGATAACCTTGGTACGGCACAGCTCTTCTGTAATCTCCACGTAGAAATGGCGGGTTATATTGTGGTCGTTCCCACACCGTACTTCCACTGACCGCCTATGACGGTAGCTTCACGATCAAGGATGTTCCGCCGGGCACATACACCCTGAAAACGTGGAGCGAGGACGGCAAACCCACCACGCAGACGGTGACATTGACCGATGCCACTACAAGCGTCCAGCTAACCGTGAACAAGTAGCGAACTGGAGGCGCGGCACACATGGAGCCATGCACCAAATCGGTAAATCTGACAATCCTGGTGGCAGTGCTGGTCGTTGCACCGTCGCTACTCGGTCAGACCGCAAGTACTGAGCATACCTTGGTCACAGCCGTTGAAGGCGAAAGCTGGATTCGTCACATCCAAAAGCCTTTCAACGAAACTAGTATGGGTAGGAGCTCCTGGAGACTGGGGCCGATGCCGGGAGAGGGTACCTCGTGGCAATTGCACCTATCGCCGGGTTACGCCACGCAAATCGTGACGCTACATGGTTCGGACTTATATCGCCTGAGTTGCCGGGGATGCCACGGCGAACTCGGCCGCGGTGCGCCGCCGGAAATACTCTCCATCTCCAGTCTGGTGCAGGCGACCTCCGTTGCCGCCACCAGGGAGCGAATGAAGAAGGCGGGACGGGAAATGAGCCAGTCAGAGTTAGTCGCTCTCGCAAAGCAATCCAAGTTTTTGTTGCTGCAGCGGCTCCACAACGGCGGAGAACACATGCTGCCACCCACCTTGAGCGAAGAGGAAATTCGCTCCCTGGTGCCCTACATCGGACAACCTTCCGGCGTACCCCGGTGCGGAAAAGAATCAAATTGCAGTAAAGGAATCGTCCGAACGCGTCGGTGAGCACATCGTTAAATCCACCTGTCACGTCTGCCACAGTGCGACTGGGCCGAACCCCCCGACCCTGAGCAAATCTTGCAAGGCGCGTTTCCACCGCTCTCTAGCCTTACGACGCGGGTGGGCCTCCCCGACTTCGTGCGCAAAGTTACCAGCGGTGCTACCATCCTGAGCGGCACGCCATCAGCGCTTCACCGGGGCAGGATGCCAGTCTTCTCTTACTTGAGCCAGGATGAAGCCGCTGCTGCTTACGAATACCTGCTTCTCTACCCGCCGAAGCCATAGGGTGTCAAGAACTCGATTTCACTCCAGATCACTGCCCAAACTGTGCCTAACCAGACTCAACCAGACTGCATTCGACAGTATCTTTCCGGTTCCTTCAAAACTGAAAGATCCAGCAACTACAATAGTTTGTGTCACAGGCGCGGCCGGACCGCGTTTTTCTAAATCCGGGGGTTGCAGGTTCGATTCCTGCCGCGCCTACCAGAAACGCATCTAGTGGTGGGTTTCCTCCAGATGTTCCTTCAACTACCCTGCCAACCGCTGCATCAGTGTGGGTCCCGTGGCCATGCGTTTGGTCCGCTAATCTCCGTTTGCGAGGGTCTCAAAATATCGTGGCGAACAAAAGACGAATTTGCGATATCATGAGAATTACAGCAGCAATGCAGGTCGCTTGATGGGACGGCGGTGAGTATGTCCAATGGAAAACTACTAGAGTTCCCGATGCGCAATCCTAATCTGTTCTCTCGTGAGATCAACTATCAGGTGTTGAGTAGCAGCGAGTTCAATCGGATTCTGTACGCAGCCATCCAGGCCCTGCCGCACGTGAACGATCCAACCCGGCGCGAAGAATTGAAGCGAGCACTTTGTGACCTCCTACTAGATGAAAATGGCGTCGCGTAATATTTATCAACAACTTCCTGTTTGATCTCTGCCCAACTACTAGGGTCATTCGGGCATCTGACTCTGGGGCCCCGCGCACACTTCGGTCTGTGGCCTATGGAAGTTTGCATGAGCGATAAATGACTACTGCCTGGTGGTCTCTCAGGATTGCTTTCTTTCTCGGGTTTCTTCTTGCAGGGCTGGACAAGTTCTTCCATCGGCTCGCCAACTGGGACCAGTATCTGAGTCCGATGGCGCAACGTGCAATGGGGAGCCACAGCCATCAATTCATGTGGGCCGCAGGAGCGCTGGAAGTGATTATCGCCTTGCTGGTCATTACCAGTTGGACGAGGCTGGGAGCCTACCTTGCCAGCCTGTGGCTGCTGCTGAACACGATCAATCTGGTCGCTACCGGTCAATATTTCGACATCGCATTGCGCGACCTTGGGCTGTGCCTGGCCGCCTTCGGCCTGGCAAAGCTAACCGAGGCTTTTGACGCCGAGGTCCTGCATGTGGTCCCCATGGAAATTCGGCGAGCAGCGTAATTTGAATGAGTCAACGAATTGGACCGACCAGCGTCTGCTCTTTTCCCTTTGCCCCGCAATTCGGTGAGAGGCCTGCCGGTTCACTCCAGCACTTGCGTTTAGAGTCGCGCGATTGCAAGATCATCCACATGCCCTTGCGATTGCGGACAGCGCGGCTTGAATTGATTGCGGCGACTTTGCCCCTGGTGGAAGCGGAAATCGCCGGCCTCGCACACCTGGGAGAACGGCTGCAAGCTGAGGTAGAAACCTGGCCACCCCCGCTCAACGACGAGAACTCGCTCCGGTGGACATTTCAGAAACTGCAAGCGAATCCGGAGGCAGCTGGTTTCTTCGCGTGGTATGTCGTCCTCATCAACGAGGGGAAACGCGAGCTGGTTGGACTCGCTGGAATAACTGGCCCTCCCGATCAGAGTGGAACAATCGAGGTAGGTTACTCGGTAGTGGAGAAATTTCAAAAGCAAGGTATCGGCACGGAAGCCACGCGCGCGCTTATTCAATGGGCTTTCAGGCATCCTGCGGTGCAGATGGTCACCGCCCAAACACTCCCCGAATTAGGCCCCTCGATCAAGGTGATGGAGCGCTGCGGGATGACTTTCCTCGGGACCGGATCGGAACCGGGCACGATCCGATACGGAATCAGCCGTGAGCAATTCGGTCAGCGCTAATTTCGGCCACGGACTTTCCCATTCCGATGTTCACAGCTTGCGGTGTTCAAGCATTCATCGCGCAGCCTCAATCGCTCAACCGGTTTGCCGCCAACAATGTGCGACTCGATGATTTCATCTACGTCGGCAAGAGTGACGCCACCATACCACACCGCCTCGGGATAAACCACCAGGTTCGGGCCGTGTTCGCACTGATCCAGACAGCCTGACTGATTCGCCCGCACTTTGGCCTTCAGTCCGCGCTCTGCAAGCTTCTGCTTGAATAGCTTCTGCAGCTCGGCCTTCGCATTCGGATCGCAACATCCCCGCGGATGCCCTGCCGGACGCTGGTTCCCGCAGATGAAAATATGCCTCTCAAATTTGGGCATGAAAATATCGTACAGGAAAGGCGGAAGGAAGAACTCAGAACGCAGAAGTGCCAAATCGCACTATTCGATTAGTCCTTCAAAGGAACTAGCAGGCTATCGCCTTTGCAGAATGTGGCTACGCGCTCAAGTCCTCCACTGGAGGCGGAAACTGTCATCACCGGACCATAGCAGTAAACCGCATGTCCAGTCCGCGCGAAGTACCATGTTCCACCTTTGCGCGGCGCCGTTTTGGCTTGCTCAACGAAATGCGGCTGGGTTTGCGGACGTTGCGCCTGCGGCAGTTGAACCTGAGAAACGGGAAGTGAAGCCAAAAGCAAAACAGCAATCGTGTTCATAGCACCTACCCTTACTGCGAGCTAGATCGAGAACGAAACCCGCCGCATATCTGACGGGTCAGTGATCTCCGGAGGCCTGATGGGCCGTGGTGCTGCCTTCCGGAATTTTCGACCGGCTTTCGCATTGGCTTTCGGATCTATCTGATTCGAGCGAGCCTGGGTTGACGGAGTTTCAACGACCTGGGACGACGGAATCTGGGGCAACGGAATCTGGGTTGACGGAACTTGGGATGACGGAACTTGAGACAACGGAGTCTGCGCCTGGGCTTGGGTGCTGCCTTGATTCCTGTGCATACGGTCTTTCATCGCGCTCAGATGAATATGGTCCTTGAAAAGCAGATGAATCAGGCTGCGCTGAGAATTAATGGTCCGCCCCTGCCGGACGACCAGCGTGGTCAGCAGGCCGTAGGAAATCAGAAACAAAATGACCAGCAGCGGAAGCGTACTCCGCCTGGGTTTGCGTGCTGCTACCGCGCTCACGGCCAGATTCATCTTCATCCTCAAGTCCGCGGTACGGCGGCGGGCACTACTGCCAAAGCAGATTTTGCTCCGAACTCATCTCTTTACGTAAGCTGCTGAAATGGAAAGACTTATATACGGCCTTCCAGTGCGAGCAAGATTCGACAACTGCAACCACCTGCACATTTAGGGTAACCACAAGAGTTACTGGAGTAAGTTGCGCGCCCCCGTCCCATCTTCCCCGCGATCTTCCGCTTCCCGGCGATCCTCCCGCGTCCAGATGTTATTTATTGTCTCCATCAAAAATTGCGATTGGACAGGGTCCAGTGCCGCCGATAGCGTTGCAACATGTCCTCTTCAATTCCTATTGACGATTTGCATGTGGATGTTCTGCACCATACTGTCAGCCGTATTGCCAGTGCCGACGGGTTTCATCAGGCGCTGGATCGCGTTCTGGACTTCGCAGTAGAAGTTGTCAAATGTGACTCCTGTTTTATTTATGTCCTTGAGGATGAAGACCTGGTCCTGCGGTCATCAAAAAACCCACATCAAGAATTGCTCGACCGCCTGAAGCTGAGAGTAGGGCAAGGCATCACCGGATGGGTAGCAGAACATCGGGAGCCGGTTGCAGTCTTTTGTGAGGCATTCAAAGATCCGCGCTTTCTGCGGTTTAATGAACTTCCGGAAGACCGGTATGAGGCGTTTTTGTCGGTACCGCTTCTATCGCGTGGGCGCCTGGTCGGCGTGATGAATTTGCAACACCGGGACCCACACGTTTACAGCCCCCGCGACATTCGTCTGCTCTCCACCATGGGGTTTCTGGCAGGAGCAGAAATCGAAGTCGCTAGGCTGGAAAACGAAAACTCAGACCTCTCTCAGCAACTCGAAACCCGCAAGCTTGTGGAGCGGGCGAAGGGAATCCTGCAACGGGAGCTTGGCTTGACGGAGGAGCAATCGTATCTCAGCATTCAGCGTCAGAGCCGGCAGAAGCGCAAAACCATGAAAGAGGTTGCGGAAGCAATCGTGTTGAGCGAGGAAGTGAAAAATAGTTCGCGGGGCGAATAGCGCCGGGAGTCCATTCGATGCGTGCGCATGGGTCGTGCCTGTCAACAAGAAAACGAGGGCCCGGTCTCACGCGCCGCGCCCTCTTTGTTGTTCTAGTGTGCGCCTGAAGCAGACGCCACCACGCTCGGTTGTGGCTTTGTCAGTCGGGTTACCTTGCCTGCTTCCGGCATCCGGTAGTTGAGCATCACTCCGGAATCGCCGAGACACAGCGCGCGGACATAAACGCCTTCTTGGGATTTGGCCAGTAGCAGCCTGGTTCCCTCTGCGAACTGCACATCAGACGAACTCGCAGAGAGGATGATTCCGCTCCATCCTGATTCTCTGGATCGAACGATAACGATTCTTCCAGAGGGGTCGTTGTTGATAGTGAATTGATACTCGCCGGGCGCGAGCAAAAGCTTCCCCCAGCGAGCTTCGATTGGCAGTTTGAAGGTTCCATGCGCGGTCTCTGCATTTCCAAAAGCGGAAAGCAGGCCAACTGTGCACACGACGAAGAATACAGCGCGGATTGCAAAATACTTACCATTCGGCTTCATGTGAGTCTCCTGTTGAGCTGGAAAAGATACTTCGGCGCAAGCCGGAGAGTCTTCAGTTGTCGGGATTGACTACGAGGTCCGGATGGAACTAACTGCCCAACCTTGGGCTGCGGGCGAACTTCTAGGTCCGTCTTCCTCTACCCTGGTTCTTTCTGGAAGACACGATCAGTGTGTCAGACGCGCAGTGCACGAGTCCAATTGAAAAAATCTATAGGAACCATGAAGTGAAAATGCGTACTTTGGTAATTTGAAACGTGGCCTTATGGTGAATCCGCTGACGCAATGGGTTGCAGGATCAGACCCGAAGACTATAATGCGTAGTTTCGCAGGCAGGGCCTTACCCAGGTCTCAGTTGCGGGAGGAACGTTACATGCTGTTTACCTGGCAGAGTTTTTTCTCTGTCGGCTTTAGCTGACTTTTATATGCGCCTTTTATCCGCCCAGCGTAATTTTAGGTTGCGTGTACTCCTAATTGGTTGCAGAATGTGCCCTCTTCGTTCTTTACTAGGTCTCAGGCCATAGAAACTAGCCTGGTTTACTGAGCATTGAGGCTCGCGGCTTATGGACATCTCCTACCACGATGTTCTTCTGGTCGGTGGCGGTGGCGCAGGCCTTCGAGCCGCCATTGCCGTGGCCGAAACCAATCCCAATCTCAGCGTTGCCGTGGTCTCGAAGGTTTACCCGATGCGCAGCCACACGGTTTCTGCCGAAGGCGGAGCTGCGGGGGTAATCAAAGTTGGGGATTCTCTAGATGACCACGCTTACGACACCATCTCCGGCGGCGACTGGCTCTGCGACCAGGATGCGGTCGAGATTTTCGTGAAAGAGTCGCCGGAAGAGTTGCTGCGGCTCGAGCACTGGGGCTGTCCCTGGAGCAGAGACCCGGACGGACACATTGCGGTCCGGGCATTCGGCGGCATGAAGAAAATGCGCACCTGGTTTGCTGCCGATAAGACCGGGTTCCACCTGCTGCATACCCTGTTTCAGACCACACTCAAATACAAAGCCGTCACCCGTTACGACGAATGGTTTGTAACCAAGCTACTTGTAGATGAGGGCCGAGTACAGGGTGTGGTTGCTCTGCAACTGATGTCGGGGAGAATTCAGGCCATCACGGCGAAGAGCGTGATCCTGTGCACGGGAGGTTGTGGCCGGGTTTTTCCCTTCACCACCAACGCCAGCATCAAGACGGGGGATGGCATGGCGTTGGCGTTCCAGGCGGGCGCTCCGCTGAAAGACATGGAGTTTGTGCAGTACCATCCCACGGGCCTGCCGTTCACCGGCATTCTCATCACGGAGGCGGCTCGTTCCGAGGGCGGCTATCTCATCAATAAGGACGGGTACCGCTACCTTCAGGATTACAACCTCGGCTCGCCGACCGACAAACCTGTTCTGCGCAACATGGAGCTCGGCCCCCGCGATCGTCTCTCTCAAGCCTTTGTCAAGGAAGTGGAGAAGGGTCGCACTACCGACACCCCGTACGGCCCGGTCGTCCATCTTGATCTTCGTCACATGGGCGAAAAGTTTATTAACTCCCGCCTGCCGTTTGTGCGCGAGCTGTGCTTAAAGTACGAGAACATCGATCCGGTGAAAGAACTGATTCCGGTGCGGCCGGTGATCCACTACATGATGGGCGGCGTACACACAGACAATAATGGAGCTACCCTGCTGGCTGGCCTGTATGCGGCCGGAGAGGTGGCGTGCGTCAGCATCAACGGCGCCAACCGCCTGGGCTCCAACTCGCTGCCCGAGCTACTCGTCTTTGGCGCTCGCGCTGGCAAGGCTGCGGCCCTTGCGGCAATGGAACAAAAACCGCCCAGCGAACAAGTTGCTTTGCAAGCCCGAGATGAAAAGCTTCGTCTGGAGCAACAGTTCCTGCGCAAGACCGGAGGCCGTGAGCGCATCGCCACCATCAGGTCGGAGATGCACCTGGCGATGGAAAGCGGTGCAGGGATCTATCGCAATCAAAGTTCGTTACAGCACGCGGCAGACAAGCTTCGCGAGTTGAGAGAGCGATTCCGGGACATTAGCCTGGACGACCATAGCCTCACGTTTAACACCGAGTTAGTGGCGGCGCTGGAGCAGTCATTCATGCTCGATGTGGGCTCCGCCATCGTGGAGTCTGCGCTGCATCGCACGGAATCCCGCGGTGCACACCAGCGCACGGACTTCCCTGCTCGCGATGACAGGAATTTTCTGGCCCATGCGCTGATTTTCCGCAACCCCGACGGCAGCAACCGGATTGAACCATCCCCAGTCGTGGTCACACGCTGGCCGCCTGGAGAACGCGTTTACGGAGTAAAGTCGGAGGCGAAAGAGGTCGCAACAACATAAGCTATGCCTGAAACCATCAGCTTGGAAGTTCTTCGCTATTCGCCGGAAACGGATGCCGAGCCTAGCTTTCAGCGCTACGACGTGCCCCTGCGCAAAGACTGGGTAGTGCTCGACGCCTTGAACTACATCAAGGACAAGGTGGATGGCTCACTCACCTTCCGCTGGTCTTGCCGCATGGGTATTTGCGGAAGCTGCGGCATGATGGTGAACGGCGAGCCCAAGCTGACCTGCGCCACATTCCTTTCCAATTACGCAAACGACGGGGCTCCGGTGCGCGTGCAGCCCTTGCGCTACTTTCCCGTCATCCGCGACCTGGTCGTCGAGGTCACCGACTTCATGACCAAGCTGCAAAGCGTCAAGCCGTGGCTGATCCGCGGAGAGGAGAAGCCGACTTCCGAAGGCGAATACCTTCAGACCCCTGACCAACTCGATCGCTACAAACAGTTCAGCATGTGCATCAATTGCTTGCTGTGCTACGCGGCTTGTCCAGTTTACGGTCTCGATCCTGTATTTATCGGTCCCGCCGCTATTGCTCTGGCCCAACGCTACAACATGGATTCGCGTGACGAGGGCGCACCCGAGCGCATGGACGTGCTGGCCCAACATGAGGGTATTTGGGGGTGTACCTTTGTGGGCGAGTGCACCCAGGTTTGTCCCAAGCACGTGGACCCAGCCGGCGCGATACAACAATACAAACTGACCGCAACCATCGAGCGGTTCAAATCCTTCTTGCTACCCCGCGGTGCAAAATGAAGGGTACGAAATGAGCGACACCAGGCTCTCAACCAGATACACCGAGTACCACCCTCGCTGGTATCGCTCCCGTGTTTCCACATGGTGGTGGTTGACACGATGGCCGTACCTAAAATTCATTTTGCGCGAGATCAGTAGTGTTTTCGTTGCATGGTTTGTAGTAATTCTTTTGCTGCAGATTCGCGCGCTGTCGCGCGGCCCGGACGCATACGCCCGCTTCCAGCACTGGCTACAAAATCCGCTGGTGCTGTTGTTGAATTTAGTTACGCTGTTCTTTGTCGTTTTTCATGCCATCACCTGGTTCAACCTGGCGCCCAGCGCGATGGCGGTGCGCTTTCGTGGCAAGCGGGTTCCGGACCTTTTAATTGTGGGAGCAAATTTTGCAGCTTGGGCGGCAGTCTCGTTGGTTGTGGCCTGGTTTCTGGTGAGGGCGTAATGGCAAAGCAATCGAATGAGCCGGTTCTTTGGGCGCTGTTCAGCGCCGGTGGCGTATTTGCCGCTTTCGTTATACCAGTGCACGTTTTGCTGCTCGGCCTGGCCTTTCCCCTGGGATGGATCGCTGCGCCTAGTTATGAATCCTTGCATGCCTTGGCCCGGCTGCCTATTACCCGACTCTATTTGTTTGCCCTGTGTTTTCTGGCGTTATTTCACTGGGCGCACCGGTTCCGCTACACCTTGTACGATGGCCTGCAGATTAAGCACCTGAATGAAGTGATTTTCGTTTGTTGCTACGGCGGGGCAATCCTCGGAACTATAGTGGCGGGCTATTTGTTGTGGAGTTTCCGGTAGGAGGCGTCGCGACGCCTGACTGTCGCAAAATCGGATTAGGAGGGCCTGTGGAATTCCAACTGAAGGCCATTTCTCTCGAGGGCGTGGACGAGGCCCTATCCAAAGTTGAACTCTATCGGTTTTTGAATCAACCAGAAGAGGCCGAGTCCATCTGCCACGATGTGCTCGCCATCGCCCCTGGACATCAACTGGCTCTGCGCCTCTTAGGCCTGGCCATCACCGACCAGTTCACGGGTGGTCCTTCCGATCGCTACGGCGATGCGGAAAGCGCCTTCCAACAGCTTAGCGATCGCTATGAGCGTCTCTATTACATGGGACTGATGCACGAGCGCCGCGCCAAGGCACAACTACAAGCTCGCCGCCCGCCTCACACTCTGCTGGTCTTGCTGGAAGAGGCCATGCGCTGCTACGAGGCAGCTGAAAAGATTCGACCCACTGGAAATGACGACGCAATCTTGCGCTGGAACCGGTGTGTCCGGGTTATTCAGGCTCGTGCTGAGTCTGACTGGCAGCGTGAAGTCGAAGTCGAGATGGGGGACAGCACGGGGTAAAGCAAATTAGCGCGAGTGCGAGTCTAATCCGAAAAATATGTGTCGGCCACCAAGGGTGAGTCGATAGGAAAACAAAAAAGGCCGCCTTGTGCCGGCGGCCACGCATGGTCTCGAAATGAACTAGGCTGCCTTGCCTGCCGCCACCCCGTGCGCTGATGAGTTCTCGACCGGCAACGTCTTGACCGTCGGCCCCTCTTTCATGAGTGGCGCAAGTTGGGCCGCTATGTCCTGAAAAAGCCCTTTGTTGTAATTATCCACATCTGCCTTCGTCTCCCCCAGCGTCGTGCAGGAGAACTCGCCGGTAGTAGGATCAAGTGATTCGAGGTTGTCAACGAACCCCTTCTGCGCCTGAATGCGCGGCAGAAGCTGATTGTTCAGAGCGTTCTTGAACTCGCTTACTCTGGAGCGATCAATCGTGCAACTGACAGTTCGCGAGAACATGGTGTGCCTCCTAAATTGAATGATCTGAGAGTGGGTACTTAGCCGCCTTGAACCAGGCACCCGATTTTCGGCTAAAACGGTAGTCCCGAACAAGCAGGTAGTCAATACCCAAAACAAAAGGCCACCCTCAGGGCGGCCTTC
>WNGL01009242.1_pt1 | contig 21424 bp, 25 predicted proteins | sample 5400591 | NCBI WGS metagenome assembly WNGL01 (sample SAMN13153377, study PRJNA577476) | soil metagenome | isolation source: 80 cm soil or saprolite under Garry oak tree replicate 1 | place: USA:California | collected 2016-06-15 | reverse complement strand
CGTCTCCTTCATAGCGCGCCAGCCATCGATGCAGGGTTTGCCGATGGACGCCCCAATCGTTGGCCACCTCGGTAACTGTCCGACCGTCGCCGATAACCGCCAGGACTGCTTTGTACCTTTGCTCAGACACGCTCATCTCCCTCATGCGCGGGAGTGTCACGCATCAACCGAAGTAGCTGTAACGCATCAGCCGAAGGTCTGGAGCGCATCAGCCGACGGCCTTTTGATGTACGTCAGCCGAACTTGCACACAGCAGATTGGCTCCGGACCAGGGATTCGAACCCTGAACCTTGCGGTTAACAGATCGCTGCGCCCGGTTCAGATTTAGCGTCTCGAGTTCGCCGAGTGCCGCTGAGTGCCGCGATTTGCCGTGGTTTATCGCCGGCGTTGCTGTACGAAACTACCAGACAGCGCCTCGGTCAGACCTGGTCTTCGCTTCCACTCTCCCCCACACCAACACATTAAGAGAAGAACACGCGAGGCACTTGGCGCTCCTGATAGCTTCGGATCGTCGGCAGAAACCGGGGCTGGCCTCTCACTCTGGAGCTTCGCTGTGGCTCCGACCGATCTCCTCAACCAGGAGCCGGAATTTGGCTGCAAGCCGCTGGCCGCACGCTTCGATAAGTCGACGGCCAAGCTCGCCGTCCACAGCGAGGTCGATTGCAGGACTGATCCGACGTGGGTCACCCCACTGGCCTGTTGGGGTGGCCTCCTCCACGGCATGGGGGTATTTCATCGCCTCGTCATAGAAGAGGTTCGAGAGTTCAGGCGAAGCGGACTGAGCCCAATCGACGCGCACAAGCCCGGTATCACGCGCCATGACCATCGCTGCCTCAGCAGCCCCGCCGTGGGAGTTGAAGTATGTCCAGTCCAAGAGGTGACTATCGACTCCGAGTACCTCCAGCGTGGCTTCCTCCATCCCAGCGAAGTAGCTCGATACACAAACGATCGCACCTGTATTCGACACCACTTCTTCGGCCGCAATCTGTGCCGGCGCGGCGTTACCGAAATGAGCTACGAGCAGGATTATTTGGTTGATGCCGCCTGAGATGAGACTCTCGCAAATCTCACGCACTACGCTTGTGAATGTCGTCGCCGACAGAGTCACCGTGCCCGGGATCGACATGTGCTCCAGGGAGACGCCATACGACACGGCCGGAACCAATAGAGCATCCAGCCGTCCCGCCAGGTCGGCCGCGACCTCTTCGGCGATGAGCGTGTCGGTTCTGAAAGGTAAGGCTTCGCCGTGCTGCTCGGTGGCCCCGAGAGGCACAACAGCAATCTTCAAACCAGCGGCCACCGCTTCTCGCACATGACGACGCGTCGCATCCCCGAGCTCCACCATCGGCATCAGAGCGGGTCCCCTACCGTCCGTTCGTCGCTGGTGTGGATCCATCTGACCAGTTCCCACACCTGTTGAACTGCTCGGTCGAATTCACGATCTGGCAGCGCAAGCAAATCGGCTTTCCCACGCAGCTGCAGCAGGCGGAACACTACACCGGCCACTTGCTGAGGTGATGGCCGGTAGCGGAGAAACAGCGGGTCGGTGACAAAGGGCGGCTTGACCTCAATCCGAGCGAATGCATCGAGGACGCGCGTGTCCAAGCTGAGGGGTGAAATTTCGCTTGACGGGCCGTGCGCGTTCAATGCTTGGCCCAGCCGCCATCAACGAGCATGGTCTGACCTGTCATGAAATCGCTGGCGTCCGAAGCTAGATACAACAGAGGGCCCACGAGATCTTCTGGGTAACCGGGATGTTTTATGCATTGGCCCGCAACGTGGTCGTCAACCCAACGCCCGACCTCGCCCGGCATTATCGATTGCTCGACATCCACCAGAGCTTTTTCGGTCATTGACAGCCCAGGACAGAGACAGTTCACGCGAATTCCGAGCGGACCCACTTCAATCGCAAGCGCGCGGGTCATACCAATCACGGCACCTTTTGTCCCGACGTAGTGGAGGTAGTTCGGCCATCCCGAGAAAAATGTTTGCGATCCGATATTGATGACCTTGCCCTTCCCTTGAGACTTCATCGCCGGCACGACGGCCAACGTGGTCAGCCACATGCCTTTGACATTGACGGCATACATGGTGTCCCAAGAGGCTTCTGTGATCTGATCAAAGGGAGCTGCCCTCGTGATGGCAGCGTTATTCACCAGAATGTCGATGCGGCCCCACTTGGCGAGAATCGTCTCCGCCATCGATTGCGTGGAAACGCGGCTTGTTACGTCTGTAAGGATTGATAGAACGTCCAGGCCGTCGCTCTTGAGCTTGTCCGCGGTCCTTCGGAGCATGACTTCGTCTCGGTCGGCGATGACAACTTTGGCGCCTGCCTCGCTCAGGCCGCGACAATATGCGACCCCCAATCCGCTTGCGCCGCCGGTGACGATCGCGACTCGATCCGCAAGGTCCCCTGAACTCATTGATCCACCCTCATGGAGAACTCGTGCGAGCTGCCTGTATGAGCTCGTGCACTCTTTTGGCAACTAAGTCGTTCGTGGTTTTTCCGTCCGCGCGAAGGTAAGACCCGACGATTACTCCATCAGAAGCGGCGAGGGCTTGGCAAATGCTGCCGGGATCTGTCCGGCCGCCGATAAGAACCGGGATCGACGCCCCTTCGCGAGCGAAGCCAACGGCCTTCGCACTGAGCGCAACGTCTGATTCGGTGACTATGAGCCGATCAGCCGATCCGAATCGGGCGGTCCAATCGGCTAGAACCCGGACGGAGATATCAACAAGCGGAACGCTCGTAAGCTCGCCAAGGTCTGCCCAGATCTCGATCCGGCTTTGCAATTTGTTACGGAGCTGCACGACAGCATCCGCATTGCCTTGAATGATCCCTTCGGGCCCCAGGGTAGCCCCAACGAGAACCTTGACTCTGACAAATGCGGCACCTACCGCATGGGCAACGGCCAACGCGCCTGGGCCGTCGTTCTTGTGGATGTTGATTCCGAGGGGACAAGACACCGCTGCTGCCACTGCCTCGGCGACGGCGGTCATGGCGGTGAGTGTTTCCGACGGCACGAAGGTCGTCGAAGGCCGGTCATGAGTGTTTTGAATGAGCAGCGCATCGAAACCGGCTTCGGTAAGGAGCCTCGCTTCCGCAAGTGCTCGCTTAGCGATCGTGCGCACGGGGGCGCCGCCATAGTTGCCGGCACCCGGCAGCGGCGGAAGGTGGATCATCGCCACAAGCGGTTTGGAAAGGATTGGCTGCTTCAACGTATGTGATGAATGACTTCCCTTTGCCGCGCCAGTCTTAGCTGACGTTCTTGTGGGGTGGCTAGTCTCCATCGCTGCGGCTACTCAACACATAGATATCGTTATCGACAGTGCTCATTCGATTTGGCCGGTCAATACCAAAAGGCCAGCGCTTCTGTGCGCGAGCGTAATCAAGCGCAAGGACTCCAAGAGGAACCCAGGCAACCAGGGGCATCAGCATGCTCGGCGTTTCTGGCAGACGGATATTGACAGCGTGCCGCGCGTCACTCTCGAACCCGATCGTCACTGGCACGCCGCCGACAGCGGCGACCGAGCGAGCCACGCGAAGCGCCCGCTCATGGGTGGGTGGGGCAGTTGAGACTATGAAGGTAGTAGTGCCATCTCCAGTTGCGAAATACTGTTCGTGGGCCCACTCTTCCAGATCCTGAGGGACGCCTACGGCCGCTGCGGCTTCCAAGAACTTGGCGACCCCAAAACTCGCAGCCCCAAGGTCGGGACCGCTGCCTATTGCAAAAAACGGCGGAGTCAACGATCGCACTACAGAGTCGGATTCTCGGATTCCCTCCAGAAATTGCTGGTTGATCGTTCCAAGCACATGGAGAACCTCGCCATCGGATACCGAGGCCGCGCAACCACGCCGCGCCTCCATTTCCAGCCCGACAGATGTCAGAGCGAGCAAAGACCCCAGGTAGTTTGCGGTGCCAGGTACCGGTCCAGGAGTTCCACGCAGCCCCGTCGTGATCACGAAATTAGCCACGCGTGAGAGTTCGTTGTCGGGTAGCGCCGTGACGGCCACGGCAACGCCTCCTAGCTCCCGGTGTCGAGCCACTGCTTCGATGGTTCGCTCAACCTTGCCGGATACGGACACTGCCAGCAGGAGACAGTTCTCTCCTAGCAGGAGGCTCGGAAACGCACTCGCTTCCATCGAAGGCATCACGGTCGTGGGCAACCCCGACAGCTGTTCGAGCGCGACTCGCATGGCGAGGCCCGCATAATAGGAGTCGCCAACACCGGTGACCGCGAGGTGCGCCCACGGCTTCGCCGGCACTGCTGCACACTGCGCGCGTATAGCTGCCCACTGTTCTTGAGCTGCTGCTCCGGCATGTATCAGCTCGTCCTCCATTCGATTGAGGATCGTGTCCCTGGTAAATGTCACCAGCGGTGGATTATTCATTGGCGAAAGCCCGCGTATCGGACTTCCTAAGTAGCGCGGTGGCTCTTACCTTGACTTCGGCGCGCCGGTCCTCAGCGACCGCGTGCAACGCTCCATATCCCTCGATCACAACTGAGGCTGCCGAAGCCGCCCACGCCATTGCGTTTCGAGTGTCAGCGACCCAATTGAACGTCGCCGCGAAGGCCCCGCAGTATGTATCTCCCGCGCCTGTGGTATCGACAACTTGTGCCGGTGCCGCGTCCATCCGTATCAGGTCTCCCCCCTTGCTCGCTCCAATGGCTCCTTCTGCGCCACGCTTGACGATAACGCTGCGACCTCGATGCGCCTGGGCCAGCACCCAGCTCTTAACATCCTCGGCCGGCCATAAGGCAGCGACCTCTTCGATGCTTGGCAGAAAGAAATCACTCCAATCCATTAGCTCCTCAATCTCACTCGAGGAAGGCTCGATCTGACCCGGAATCACCACGGTATCGAAGGTGGTAAGCGCCGCGAGGCCCCGCAGCGCCCGCAGAAACATGCGTTGCGTCGAGACAGGGACGCCGCAGATATGGGCAGCCTTGTGCGACACAGTCGGAAGGGTATCCAGGCTTGGATCGAGAGCGGAATTGTCACCTGCCCCTGGTAGATAACGCTGGATGCGTTCACCGGAGCTCTCGTCGAGCATAACCTTGAATGAGGGCCCTTCGACCTTCTCGATCGACGCGAGGTCAAAACCCGCAGCGTCAAGTGGTTTGAGTAGCTCACCCGGAAAATCGCGACCCGTTCTCGCCAATATCGTCGGATGCGATCCGACCAGCCAACCCCCCACAGCCGCGTACAGGGCGTTGCCGCCAATGGTTGGGCCTGACAGGCTTGACCGAGTTTTGACATAGTCAAGAGTGATCCCGCCAATCGCAACCAGATCCGGAACGCTATGCAAGTACACCAAGGCCCACGACTCTCAAAACAATCGCCGACACCATCAAAAGACCGATTCCAACTAGAACGACACGATCCATACGCCCGAAACTCAGAACGCGAAGGTAGGTGCGCTTCCGATCGATACTGAAGGCCCGCGCTTCCACAGCCAGGCTAAGCTGCTGGGCAATCCTGATCGACGTAATCACCAGCGGTCCGAGGATTCGCGAATAGGATCTGAGCCGGCGGATTGGTCCGCCACTATTCGGATCGAGGCCACGCGCACGTTGAGCCTCCACGATCGACTCACCGATGCCCACTATTGTGGGAAGGAAGCGCAGCGATGTGGATAGGGCGAAAGTCGCTTTGTAAGGGAGGCCAAGTCGCCGGAGCGCAGCCACAAAGTCTGGCTGAGGGGTGGTTAGAAACAGCGCGATTGGAACGATGACCATATCCAGAATTCGAAAAGACATCCCTACGCCGTAGAGCAGGCCACCTTGTGTGACCCTGAAGGGCCCCACAGTTCCAATCACCTTTCCGTGCTCATAGATCACCGGCCAGAGCAGCAGCGAGATTATGACCAGGACCGCAAGCGACTTGAGAAGAATGGCTACACGCTGATAGGGAACGCGGCCGACGACGAGAGCGATGATGACGGTGAAGAACACAGGTGCGAGAAAGAGAGGATTTGTGAAAAGAACACTGATCACAAATACGGCCAAGACTGCGATTACTTTGGTGCGAGGATCCAGATGGTATAGGTAGCTGTCCCCCCGCTGGTACAGGTCGAACCTCTGTGCCATAGTCAGGCCCCACCCCTCACGACGCTGCTCGATCGACAGCTCGCCGCGACAGTTCGGCAACGGCACCAGCCACTGTGATTACGTCGGGCGAGAATATGTCGCGCCGCGCTTGCGCGATCCTGGTGGCCTGCGGTGCCCGCAAGCCAGCCTCCGCCAGAGCCGCGTGATCACTGAAGACACTGTTCGGACTTCCGTCGGCGATGATGCGTCCATTAGCCATGCAAACGACCCTGCGGCTGTACTCGGCGACGAGGTTCATGTCATGAGTGATGATGATCAGCGTGTTGCCGTCTTCGTTTAGCTGCCGCATCACCTCCATCATCGCGTGGCCTCCTTTTGAGTCGAGGCCAGTTGTAGGCTCGTCGACGATGAGGATTTGCGGCTCGGTCGCCAACACGGACGCTACCGCCAGCTTCTGACGTTCACCGCGCCCCAGACTGAAGGGGTAGCTAAAGGCTTCGTCTCGCAACCCGACTAGATCGAGCAATTTGCCCGTCCGAGCGTGGATCTCGGCTTCAGATACTCCCAGATTGCGAGGTCCAAATTCAATTTCTGCCGCGACTGTCGCCGCGAAGATCTGGTGATCTGGATTCTGATAGCAGTAGCCAACGGTGGAGGCCAGCGTCGCGGTCAGTCGCGTGCCTATGTCAGTTCCGTTCACCTCAACAGTGCCCTTCTGAGGCCGGAGCAGAGCATTGAAGTGTTTTGCAAAAGTTGTCTTGCCGGATCCGTTCTGGCCGATCAGCGCCAAGAACTCGCCTTTGTAAATCGTGGCTGATACCCCAGCCAGGACGACACTCTCGGGGCGTGACGGATAGCTGTACCAAACGTCGCGCGAGCGCAAGGCAACCTCTGCGCTCATCGCGCTATAGCCGTTATGAAGTCTGCATCCGTGATCATCGCGGCACTGTTCGCAGCCAGCAAACCGGCCTGCATGGCCGCGAGCCCCATGACGGCAGCATCAGGAGGGCGGACGCCGATCTCCCTCAGCTCGTCCGTATGCCGGAAGACCTGGCGAGGATTGTCATCAAAAATAACCCGTCCTGATTGGAGTACGACCAAGCGATCCGCGATCGAGCCGACCTCCTCCATGGCGTGCTCGACCACAAGGACGGCAAATTCCCGCTCTTTAGTGAGGCGATCCAGCAACGCGAAAATCTCGGCACGCCCCTCTGGGTCCAATTCGGAAGTGGGCTCATCCAGAATCAAGAGGCGGGGCCGCATGACGAGTGCCGCGGCGATGGCAACCCTCTGCTTCTGACCGCCGGACAAAGTGTGAGGAAATGCGTGGCGGAGATGAGTTAGCCGAACGTAGTCGAGAACTTCGTCGATGCGCGGAAGCATCTCGGGTCGGGGTACGCCGAGGTTTTCGAGGCCGAAAGCCAACTCTTCTTCGACTGTCATCCCGATGATCTGCGACTCGGGATCCTGAAAGGTCATCGCTACCATCGCGCCGCCAGCGTCATTGGGTGAAAGCAGGTCTCCCAACGGAGCCGACGACGTATCGCGGCCGTCAAGCACGGCCCGCCCGCTGAGCTCACCTCCCGTTACGTGCGGGATCAGACCCATCATCGCGAGACACAAGGTGGTCTTGCCGGCGCCAGTTGGACCGGCCACCCCGATGACCTCCCCCTGATCTATCGACAGATTGATATCGATCAGTACGGGGAGGTCGGTCTCGGGGTAGCGAAACGAAACGTGCTCCAAGCTCACGAGGTTCGAACCACGAAACGACTGCAATCCCTAGTAATACCTAATAAGCCGCGCGGACTTGAGGAGTTGCGCCATCGGTGCGAAGGTCCGCGTCGGCTCGCTCTGAGTCGGCCCAGTACATGTTCCAACGCTTGACATACGGATAAAGAACCTTGAGGAGGATGAAGCCCAAAATCCACGGCGTGACCAATCCATTGAGCCAGATGTTCCCGAAGACGGCCGTCCATGCCACTACGGGCGGAATGATGTTGAAGAGCGCCAGCCACCATGGAATGTAGAAGGCGATGACAAAAGCGCCGGCCACGACGGCGACGATGTAGAGCAGCGTGTCTCCGAGCGAGCTGAGGTCAGCTCGTCGAGCTGAGTACACGATCCGGTAAGGGATGTATGCGCTCATGAAGTTGCCGATGAATCCGGCAACAGAGCCCAAAGTGAGGGTGCCGGCGAAGATGTCACCAATAAAGTTTCCTATTGCGGAGCCGAGGGCGCCGGGCACACCGAACAGAATGCCGAAGACGGTCGTAAACGCCTGGGCGGGTCGCAGGTAAGCAATTCCGGGCACAAAGACCACGCCCGAGAAGATCGCCAACCCACCACCAAACAAAGCTGCGACAACCGCCACCTTGATCAACGCCATGGCATCCCATTTCGTCGTGTTCTTGCGGATAAATGGACTTGTCAGGTAGGGACGGTAACCCACGAGTTCCATGACAAACACCACCGTGGCCAGCACGAAGACTATGCCGCCGATGATGTTCATATTCGAGATACCGATCGCTTGGACTATCGCTTTGACCTGGTCAACCCCCATAGGTTCTAATCTCCCTTCCTTGTTGTGCTGTTGCGGCGACCGGCGATCACGAAGCCGACGATGCCGGCGATGATGATCAGCAGGCCGACAAGATTCGCCAAGCCGAGATTCAAAGTCATCTAGACCCTCCTTTACGGATTCGTGCTTAAAGTTCCTGAGTCAGCATCACGCGATCGCCGCGAAACGTCACTCGCACCACCTCCATCACTGTTCCCCCCTCCGATGCCAGCCTGATATTCAGCAGTAGGGTTGGCACGCCGACTGGTGTGCCAAGCAGCGCGGCCTCGTATTCGGTTGCGAGACCGGATTGGAGTGTCTCGTCAGCGTGCGCCACGCGGAGTCCGTACATGGTCTCGAGAATCTGATAGAGAGAGTCCCGCTCGAGATCAGCTCGCTCCAACGCGGGTACAAGATTCATCGGTATGAAGCTTTGGTGCAGAGCTATCGGTGTACCGTCGACGATCCGCAGTCGTTCAATCAGGTAGACGAGTTGTGTCGGGGCCACTCCGAGCCTCTGGGCTACTTGATTGCTTGGAACGATTCGTTCGAAACGAAGAAGGGTGGTAGTCGGCGAGGCGCCCGCCTCGATCGCTTGCCGGGTGAAGCCACGCAGGGTAAGGGCGACAAAGTTTGACTTCGGAGTCGCCACGAAGGTTCCCCGGCGCGGAACACTCCGCAGCAGCCCTTGGACGATTAGCCGATTCAACGCCTTTCGCGTTGTGACTCGGCTCGTGCCAAACGCCCGACTGATGTCGCGTTCCGGGGGGATCCGTGTACCAGGCGGCCATTCGCCGGATTCGATCCGCTCCCTGATCTGCTCTTCCAAACGAGCGTAGATCGCCTGGGGTGCCGACACAGCTAGCTGATCCATGTTTCTGGTCAGTCTCTGGCATATGCCACGCTCTGTCAAGATCCGAATTTGGGTGGGCTCGGGGATAGGTTGGATATGGCCTACATTAAGGCCCTTCGACTTACCGGTGGATCCGTGTGGATTGGCCTGTGGTTTGATGGCCCAACCAGGGACATCGACACGGATGGAGCTCGAGAAACCTCTCGGCAAGTACGAAGAAGCGGCCGCGAGTCAATGCGGAGGGAGTCAGAAGCGGAGAGATACCGAAGTATTCACAAGCGCTCGGCTGCCCCGTCCGTGGCTGTCGATACGTGCAGACACGGATCAACAGCTCCCACTCTCGATCGGATCAAACCACCATTGCTCTCGCTAACGACAATTTTATCGATAGCATTGCCCGGCTACCGCCACACATATAAGAGGACGCGCGAGGCTATGTCGGCTCGGGGTGACGATTTTGAGTACGTATTAGCACCTAGCATGCGCAGGCCGACTCGCAAGATGCACGCGACCCTTAGATCACCCCTGCCCCGCTTGTCGACTTCTCGGTTTCGCATCGTTAGGCCGATCCATTGCCGGTGCTGACACGGGTTTGTAGAAGACGCTAGGCTTCCGATATTAGCTTCATTACCGCGCCGACGGTTTTGAAGTCTTCGGCTCCGCTGTCTGTAAACGTTCGTCAGCGTCCACCACGGTTCGAAAGGGAGCTTCGGCAATCCTCCGTTAACCACATTCGTCTGTGGTCGTACGAGATACTGACTTTCATCGTGGCTGTCGCTGCTCATGACCCCGTGTAAGCCCCAGCGCACTCATCGGCTGATTCACCACCGGGTGACGACCACCTTCTTGCGCGTATAGAACTCGATCCCGTCCGTGCCGTGGACATGGAGGTCACCGTAGAACGACCCCTTCCAACCGCTGAACGGGAAGAATGCGAAGGGTTGCGCGATCGGGACATTGATGCCGATCATTCCTGCCTCGACTCTTTCACGGAACTCCCTGGCGGCTCGTCCCGACTGAGTGAAAATCGTGGCCATGTTGCCTAGGGTCATCCGGTTCGCATGTTCGATTGCATCGTCGATGGTCGCGGCACGCGCGAACGACAAGACCGGACCGAAAATCTCTTCATGGCCGACCGCCATGTCGGATGTGACCCGATCAAGGATCGTCGGCCCGAGAAAGAACCCTGGTCGCGACATCTCGCGTCGGCCGTCGACGACTAGGTCGGCACCCTCAGCGACCCCCCTGTTAACGTAGGCCGCCACGCGGTCGCGGTGGTCAGCGCGGATGAGCGGACCCACCTGAACGCCAGCCTGATCGCCGGGGCCCACGACCATCTTCGAAGCAGCGTCCTTCAACGGGTCGAGCAACCGCTCAGGGTCCGGTCCTACGGCCACCGCGACGGAGCCTGCCAAGCATCGCTCACCGGCGTTGCCAAACGCGGAGTTTAGGATCGCCTGGACAGCAGTCTCCAGGTCTGCGTCCGGCATGATGACGATGTGATTTTTGGCGCCCCCGAGAGCCTGGACGCGCTTGCCGTTCGCAGCGGCCGTCTCGTATACGTACCTCGCTACCGGCGCCGACCCGACGAACGAGATCGCTTGAACGCCAGGATGTGTGAGCAACGCGTCGACCGCTTCGCGAGCACCGTGCACAAGGTTGAGCACTCCCGCCGGAAACCCCGCCTGGAGGAAGAGCTCGCCCAGGCGCTGCGCGCCCAGTGGCGTCCGCTCTGATGGCTTGAGGACAAAGGTGTTGCCAGCTACGACTGCTAGCGGGAACATCCACAACGGAATCATCACCGGGAAGTTGAAAGGTGGAATCCCGGCGCAAACCCCGACTGGGTATCGGTAGAGGTCTTGATCCACACCGCCCGACACATCGCGCAGCGTCCGGCCCTGGAGGATGATGTCGCGTGATGATCGCCGCCAAGTCTTCGACGTGATCCTCAAGCAGAGCCTTGAAGCGAAACATGAGGCGCACCCGCTCCATGACCGCGGTGCGAGACCAGCGCTCATATGCGTCAGCCGCAGCCTGAACCGCAGCGTCCACTTCTGGCTTCCCCGACAGTGGAACCTGTTCGATGACCTCGCCCGACGCTGGGTTGTAGACGGGCAGGCTCTCGACGCCGTCGGGTGGCGTGCGCCAGTGGAATCCGATGAGGTTAGCAATCACGTTTGTGGTCGACTCCACGACTCTTTGGCATCAATTGCAGTCGCCGCCACCACTCGCTAACCCTCAGCCCCCGGTACGTCGGTCGCTATGCCGAGCGCGATCAATCCGCTGTTCACCACGCCAAGGAATGCCACGGCCAGGATCACGCCGACGATCGAGCCCTCGCCACCGCTGAACGCGACTCCCCCAAGAATTACCGCAGTGATCACATCCAGGTTGAAAGTTGCGCCGTACTCGATGTTGGCGGAAGAGAAACGGCTGGCAGTGAGTATTCCAACAACCGCCACAAGGATGCCGTCGAAAACAAACAACAAGATGATGAATCGGCGCACGTTGATTCCAGCCGCCTCCGCGGCCTGCCTGTTCGCCCCGATCGCGTAGATATAGCGGCCGATGGTCGTTTTGGTCAGCACGATGTAGCCCGCCGCGGCCGCGATCGCCATCGCCCAAATCTCGGTTGGGACTCCTAGCGGAGTCGCGTTGCCAAAGCTCACAAAGCTTGGCTGCGCGACGTAATAGCCAACGCCCTTGGTGAGGACGAGGACTGTTCCATAGAAAATCGTCAGGGTACCAAGGGTGACGATCAGCGGGGAAACACGGATGCGCCAAACCAGAAGTCCGTTGACGAGACCGAGGCCCGCGCCGGCAAGCAGGCCGCCGGCAAATGCCGCGGGTGTCGACGTCCGCAACGCCAACCACGCCGACAGCATTGCCGTCGCCATGAAGATGGAGCCGATCGAAAGATCTACCTGCCCGGCGATGATGAGGAACGCCATGCCGACGGCACCGATTCCAATGCTCGATTGATTGAGGGCAATGACTCTGACGTTGTCGAGAGTGAAGTACCCAGGCTGCAGCACCAGCAGGACGCCTAGGCACAAAAGAAGGGCTACCAGGAGATGACCATTGCGCTGACCCAGCAGGATTGAAAGCGCCTTCGAACCGTATCGCCGCATCTAGTGGCGCACCCCCGAGATCATGGCTTCCACCTGCTTGCGATCCACCAGCTCCCGCCTCGCATCCAGCGTCACCTCGCCGAGCCGAAGTGCGACTACGCGGTCGACCAGCGAGAGGACTTGATCGAGGTTGTGGCTGATCAGGAGGACCGCAACTCCGCGGCGGGCTACCTCTCGAATTAGATCGAGGGTGATGCTGGTCTGCCGGTACCCAAGAGCAGCGGTCGGCTCGTCGAGGATGATCATCCGATGGCCGCGAACAGTGGCGCGCGCGATTGCCAGAGCCTGACGCTGGCCCCCGGAAAGGCGGCGCACCGGAGCTCCTAGGTCAGACAGTCCGATTCCCAGCTGCGTGATCTTGTCGAGCGTCTCAGCCTCTGTGCGACGCCGGTCGATGAATTGTAAGGGCCCTAACCGGAATCGGATCGGTTCCTGGCCCAGGAAAACATTCGAGGGAGCGTCGAGGGAGTCGCACAGCTCGAGCGTCTGATAGACAGTTTCGATTCCCGAGGCTCGTGAGATTTGCGGATTGAGGTTGTGAATACGGTTGGAACCGAGCCAGATTTCGCCTTGGTCAGGCTTGATCAGCCCGCTCAAAACTTTGATCAGCGTACTTTTCCCAGCCCCGTTGTCGCCGACCAAACCGACAATCTCGCTCGAGTGCATCGAGATGGAAACGTCAGCTAGCGCGCGCACTCCCCCGAAAAATTTGGTTATGCCGACGCATCTGACTACCGCTTCTTGATGAGCAGCCTCAGCTGTCGCCATGTCGGCCCGCCGGCGATTGGTCTATATCCAACTTGACGAAAGATCCCCTTCGGGGGCGCTCAATGGCGCTCCCGAAAGGGTCTTCCGAGAAATTTATTGCAAATGAGGCCAACGAGGTCCTAGGACGGCGTCGTGCCTTTTTGAGGTACCTGGGTGACTCCCGGCCAGTGAGTGCCGGTGGTGGCGTCAGGGAACGGGTCGCCGGTCTTCACCGGGTTGCTGAAGTAGAAGATGATCTCATTGTAAAAGTGGGCGTACTTCGGGTTTAGCGGATCCATGTTGGCCGCGACGAGCTCCGCCGCGTTGTCCTTGTCAATCAAGATCGGGTTCACGTAGCCGAACACGGGCGCCTTGGCTCCCAGCAAAGCCCACTCGACTGAACGCTCCCAAGCGACGCCTGCCAGGGAGTAGTCGAACTGAGTCCCCGCCTGAAGTAGACCGTTGGTCCCGTTGGAGAACTGGTTGACTGCCGCATCCGGAATGTCATCCGCGCCAACGAAGAAGTTGTTGGTGTTCTTGCCTGCTTCTTTCGCCGCCTGCGTTATTCCCTGCCAGGTGTCGCCACCCCATCCAAACATCACCTTCAGGTCTCGGTGCGCCTGAATCAGGCTTGCCGTCGCCGAAGCACTCTCGGTGACGCCTCCGCCGACACCGGTCGCCACCTCGAAGAAGGTTCCAGTTGAACCTATCGTGGAATTGAAACCTTCCTCGAATCCCTTGACTCGCATCATGAGGCCCGGGCTCTGAGGGTTGGTGAGAACACCAACCGAACCGGAGCCGCCGTGTGCCATATACCACTGACCCGCCGCCACCCCAACCTCGTGCCCAGCCGGATAGTGGGGATTGCCGAAGTTCTGGGTGGCATCCGTGATCCAGTCAGCGCTGAAATTCACAAACACAATGTTCTTGGACTTCGCATCGTCGGCGGCCTTCTGCCACCCAGCGGCTGTGGTGGAAGAGATACCGGTGATCGTGCCGATGGCAGCGCAGTTACCGCTCGCCACGAACTGGGCGGTGTCGGCCAACTGCTTGGAAAAGTCGAAGTTGCCGGAGACGAAGTCGATCTGAAGTCCGTTGCCATCCTTCGTGGCGGCTGTGACCATGTTGTTGAACATCTGGTCCAGCACGCCAATCGCGCCCGGCGTAGAAACGCACCAGCGTTTGCCTGCCAATGGCGGCCCGCTCGATGTGCCGCCCGAGGAGGTACTGCTACCGGCGCAGGCGCCCAGGAGCATCAAGACCGCCAACGATGCCACTACTCGATAGGGGGACATTGGTGCTTCCCTCCTGGGCCGCATTTGGCCGCGAAAAACAGAACTGGGTTATTGTCAACAGTTGGCTGTCTTCTGTCAAGCGCCGACGCCCAGCCATGTGCCCGAGAGTACAACTCGTGAGGGAAAAGCCAAAGGACGGACGCGACCTGGCAGCAGGAAACCAGAGGCGATGAGGCACAGAAATTGCCGAATTGCTAGCAAAGGAGTGAAACGATGCTGAAACGAATTGACCACGTGGGAGTCGTCGTCGACGACCTGGAGCAAGCGCGCCAGTTCCTTGGCGGCATGGGTATGCGGCACAACCGAGACCTCGAGATTCCCGGTCGGCTGAAGGCGTCGTTCTACACATGCGGCGAAGTAGAGATTGAGGTTTTGGAGATCAGCGAACCCGAGGAGCGATCACGAAGACTCGGTTCCGCGCCCGCTCGAATCGAACACATCGCCATCGAAGTCGACAGCCTCAGCAAGACCCTTATGGACCTCACCCAGCTGGGAGTTGTGCCCCAAACCAAGGCTCCGGTCAAACTCGACAAAGGCCTTAACTATTGGACTATCGCGGAGACATGCGACGGGGTTGTGTATCAACTCATCGAGTCCGCATCGTGACAGTTGAGCGCTTCGAATAATCAGTCGATCTTCAATAGACCCACATCACAGGCCCTTTCATCGTGCCCTGGCGCCGCCCGGACTTGTGGGTCACATCGGGGCCTCAGCAGACGGGACGTTCAGGTTGGCCGCGACCAAGATGGGGAAACCACAGTCTTGCCGCGGTCTCTCCCAGGACCTGCGAACGGGCTGCCTCGTCGAGTGGGAGTTGATGAACGAAGACGTCCAAGACTTCTGGCACGCCGGCTTTCTCGACCCAGAACTCAGTTGGAAAACCACTTCCCCACACGCACCTCTCTGGACCGAACATCTGGATGATCTCCATGAACAGGCCATGGACATCGGTGAACGGAAACCCTTCCTTCGAGACGACTGGGAGGTCGCATAGCTCCACGACAGCATTGGGACTGTGGGCCAGCGAGCCGAGGGCCCGAAGACTCTCAGCCTTGTCTTGCACGCGATTGATGCACAGCGAGTGTTCCAGCACAGCCGTAGCTGTCGGAAATGCGCGGAGCAGTGAGGCCAACTGGTCGGTGTGCGCTGTGCTCGTCACAACGTTGATCACGAGTCCCAGCTCGGTCGCCTTGGCCCAAAGACGTCGGACCTCGGGAACGTCAAGGTGACCGGAATTGAGCGTGAGGATGCGCACACCGCGAACGGAGTAGTCCCTGACCAGCTCGGTCAGAATCGCTGGTCCCTTGGGATCCTCCGGGTCCAATGCGCAGACGCCCGCGATCCAATCCGATTGCGTCGCGGCTAAATGGGACATGTATCGATTGTCCCAGCGGTAAAACGAGTGTGTCTGAATCACTACGGCCGCCGACACGCCGTTGGCCTTGCAGGTCTCCTGCAGATGCTGAAGTGAGCCGATTCCCGCCGCCGGTCGTCGAGCTTCTTGCGCCGGAGGGTAGCTCCATTCGTCCGGCGAGTAAGTGTGGGTGTGCGAATCAATGATCAGCATCGCATGGCCGATTGTAGTATGTTAACAGTCAACCAATTCGCCCGGGCAGGAGGGACGTAACCGATGGCTGACGCTCGCAAGGTTGTCTGGAGTGTTACTGACGCGCCAATGTTGGAATCGCCGGACGGCGGCATGCGTGACACGGTGTTGGTCACGGACGATACGTGCGGAGCCAGAGACGTCAGCGCCGGCCAGGTCTGGGTGAAGCCGGGGTTTGAGATCCACGAAGACACCCATTCCTTCGATGAGGTCTATTACGTCGTTTCGGGCCGCGCCCAGCTGATCCTCGCCGGTGAGCCGCACGAGATGAAAGCGGGTGACATCGTGTACATCCCTAACGGCATCCGCCACAAGATCTTGAACCCCCACGAGGAGACGTTCCATATCGCCTGGATCATCTCGACCATATGGTCATCGATGCCAGACGTAAAGGCCGAGCTCGGCAAATGGCCGACCGTTGATGCGACCACGGGGTGGCATAAGTCGTAGGCCGGCCTTAGCCCTTCGCCAAATCGGAACCGTCAAGGCACCACCGCGACCCGCGGTCGTCAGTGCTTGAGGGATTCGATTTCATCCCAGATTGCGTCTTCGATGGGAATGCCCTCTGCCAGACGTTTTTGTCTCGTGTTCCATTCGGGATCACCTGGCATCAGAACGCTTGCAAATCCGGCGGCGGGAGCAATCGCTCTCGTCCTGGTGGACATCTCATCAGCTCGCTTTTCGAAGTCCGCACGAGACGTAAAGAGGTCATCGCGCATCAAGATGATGGTGACCCCTTGGCTTCGCATGATCGGCCCGCCCCGGCGAGGATCCGCGTAGGCGTCTGAGCCGGTAAGTACGCGCCCGTAATATTCCGCGGCCATGTTGAATGCATAACCCTTGTGTCCGCCGAAGGGCGCATGCCCTCCACCCGCAAAGAAGTCATTTGGATCGGTTGAGAACTTGCCGTCCCGATCGACAATGGCGCCTTGAGGAAGTGCCTCTCCATGCCGTCGAGCGTCCTCGATCTTGACTCCCGAGAGGGCGGTCGTGGCGAAGTCGAACATAAAAGGGTGTCCGGATCCGCTTGGGAAAGCCATTGAAATCGGATTGGTGTGGAGCAATCTCTGGCGACCGCCAAACGGAACAGTCACCGGCACCTCTTCTGAATACCCGCCTGCCCAAACCTGTGCAACGAGACTCTTGCTCGCGGCGAGCTCCGCGTAGTAGCCAAGGCGGCCGATGTGGTGGCATTGGACCAGACCCACCGCGGTCATACCTGAATCAAGTGCCCGCTCGATGCCTTTTTCGGTGGCAAATCGTGCAGCCACCTGGCCAAATGTCCAATTCCCAGATACGAGCAGGCTGGAGGGTTCGGACCGAACAATCGTTGGCTGTGCTTTGCCGTCAATGAAGCCAGCGACGAGATCCCTGACGTAACCTGGGATGTGGCGCACTCCGTGGGTATCAACCCCAGACAGATTTGCTGACACCAGGTGTTCGGCCACGATGTCTGCGTTCTCTTTGCTTGCGCCGGCGGCCGCAAGCACCGCTTCAGCCAGGTCATGAAGTTGTTCAGGAGTCTTGAGCTGCACCGTTTACCTCCAAAAAGGACAGTTGAATTAGCTATGTGTGACTGGCCATTCAGCTACCGGAAGCTGAGACGAGCGCTCGATTGAGAGCAGGCGGTTCCACTTGGATATTCGTTCCGAACGACTCAGAGACCCCACCTTCAAGTTGTCAGCGCCCCATCCAACCCCCAGGTCAGCCAGCCACGAGTCTTCGGTATCTCCGCTGCGGGCGCTGACGGTCACAAGCCAGTGAGATGATCGGGCCGCTTTTAGCGCTTGCAGGGCTTCGCTAACTGTCCCGATCTGATTGAGCTTCAACAGGAGAGCGTCGGCCGCAAGTAGGTCGGCGGCTTTCTGGATTCGAGATGGGTTGGTTGCAACGAGATCATCCGCGAGCACCACAGCCTGCCCGGCTACCCGGCTGCGAAAAGCTGCCCAGTGATCCCAATCGTCATGGGCAAGTGCGTCTTCGACGCTGACGATCGGAAAGTCTCGAACCCATCTCACGACCTTGTCGATCATGGCGTCGGGCTCCAGTAGTTCAGCGCCAAACCTATAGCGCCCGTTCTCGTAGAACTGCGTCGAAGCAACGTCGATGCATAACACCGCATCAGTTCCAGAACGTAGACCGGCCGCGGCAATCGCCTCGACAGCATCCTCCAACATCACGTCGGCGTTCGGAAAGGAAGGCGCCAGCCCACCTTCGTCTGCAACAAGGTGCCGCGCGCCGTACTTGCGGTGGACTAACTCGACGGCGGCGCGGTAGACGTCGGAGGTCATGGCCAGGATGTCGTCAATGGTTCTCGCCGACGGCATCAAGACAAGGACGTCCTGGATGGGAACCTGCTTGCCGGCGTGCAGGCCGCCGCTGAAGAGATTGATCGCGGGGCGCGGCAGCCTGGTCGGCACCTCGCCGGCCAGTTGGGCAAACGAGACATATGGAGCCACCCCAACCTCGTGCGCAGTGGCAAGCGCAAACGAAAGGGACGCGGACAACAAGGCATTAGCGCCGAGCCGGGACTTCCGTTCAGTCCCGTCGAGTTCGATCAGAAGCGTATCTAGAGACTGTTGATCCAAATCACGTCCCGAAACGGCATCGCTGATGGGCCCGCTGACGTTGGCGGCTGCCTTCCGGCAGCCAAGACCCCGATATCGGAGCGCATCGCCATCACGGAGCTCGACGGCTTCGATCGGGCTCGTCGAGGCTCCGGAAGGAATCGATACTCGAGCGATGTGGCCGCCGACGAGCTCGCAGGTTGCAGCAACCGTAGGATTACCTCGGCTGTCCAGAACCTCCTCGCCGCGCAGGTACCTGATTCGACTCAACCGCTCACGACGCCTCATGGGTTGAAAGCGACCCGATGAAGCGGCGGATCAACTTTCGCATCGTGTCGGGAGGTGTCGCCATGAGCTGTATCGCGGCGGCCAGCTGTCGACTTCGCTCGGCTGCAGTGAGATATTCCAACTGCGACCGGCCGGCGACCCTGGCCAGAAGGCAGGCAATTGTGCTTTCAACAGCACGAAGCTCGAGGGCGTCGACCCATGGCTGGTGCGCAACGCCGGTCCGGTACGTGTCCCAAAAGGTCATCGCAGCATGCTGGAACTCCACACGCTTGGCTTCCATGTGATTCGCTTTGCTGAGTAGGTGGGTCATCGAAAAACCGAGATCGAAAGCTGGATCACCCCAGTGAGCTACCTCGTGATCGAGAAGGATGAGCGCTCCGTCATGTATGAGGACGTTCTTAGGGCTGTAGTCGCCATGGACCAGGCAGAGCGGGTTGGCGCGTGTCGCGTCGATAACTCGGTCGATGAGTGTGCTCGCGGCGGGAACTTGTTTAGCCGTATACGCGTAGTAGGGCTCGATGCGAAGCGATTCGAAGTAAGACGCGTCCTTGAAGATGGGCTGAAGCTCAGCCCGCCGGTTGAAGGAATCTACATGCATGACCACGAGCATCTCGGAGAAGGACTGGACGTATACGAGGTCGACGCGGCCGCCCAGCAGGTCCGACTTCCAGTTCACGTGGGGTTCGGGAACAGCATCCATGGCAAGCAGATGGTGATCGGGGTCTTCAAAGCGCAGCTCGGGAACGGCCAGGCCGAGCGCCTTCAGCCACCGCAGGCCGAGAGCTTCGCGATGGATCCTGTCGGGACTGGCGTACCAGTCGACGGCAACCCTCAACTTGGGCAAAGCCTGCTTGATGACCCAGGCCTCGCCAGTCGGCTTCAGGACCCGCACAACTCGATTCGAAACGCCCCCTTTCAGGATCTCGATGCTGGGTTGATCGTCTGCGCCTACGACGCCTCGCGTCCTCAGGTACTCAATGAGGGCAACAGGGTCTTCGATGTCCAGGCTTGACGCCGGCTGCAACTCCGTCAGGTTGCGCTCCGACCGGAGAGACGCTCGACCACTTTGAGGAGGGCTGTATGGTCGAGCGATCCTTCGCCGTTGGCTCGCAGCGAGGCCATCATCTGTGCGACGACTGCGGTGAGCGGCACGACAACGTTTGCGTCTCTAGCAGTGTTGAGAACGATGCCGAGGTCCTTGTGATGCAGGTCCACTCGAAATCCGGGCTTGAAATCTCGGGCGAGCATCGTTCGCGCCTTGCGTTCCAGGATGCGACTACCCGCGAGTCCCCCTGCCATGACCTCGAGCGCACGCTCGACGTCCACGCCATTTGAGGCTTCCAGAAGGACAATCGCTTCGGCGACGAGGTCGATCGTCCCCGCAACGATCAGCTGATTCGCGGCTTTGACGGTTTGTCCTGCTCCGTTAGATCCAACGTGGATTACCGTCCGCCCCATTGCATCCAGAACGGGCGTGACAAGCTCCACGTCGGCGGCGCTTCCACCGACCATGATCGATAGGCTTGCCTCGACAGCGCCGGCCTCGCCACCCGAAACCGGGGCATCGAGCACACGAATGTGATGCTGCCTTCCCGTTGACGCCACTTCCCTGGCGGCGACGGGGCTGATGGTGCTCATGTCGCAATAGATGAGCCCCGCGGCCGCACTTTCAAAGACGCCGCCTGCGCCCAAGGCGACTTCTTGGACGTCAGGCGTGTCCGGAAGCATGGTGATCACCAGGTCCGCTTTGCGGGTCGCGTCGGCAACGCTGGCGGCGATCTCTCCACCAGCGGCGGCAAATTTCTCCAGGGTCGCGGTGGTGCGGCTGTAGCCCACCACCGTGAAACCGGCTTTAAGGAGGTTGGACGCCATCGGGCGGCCCATGATCCCGAGCCCAATGAATCCAATTCTCTGAATCGTCGACGGCGGAATGCGCGGTGACACCACTATTCCAGAGGCCTGTACAGGCCTCTCTGTCGGGTCTTCAAGGCTGGGATAGCGCGGTCGAGCACATAAGTCTTGAAGTAATCGGTCTGTCCATGCGCTGTCACGGCGTCTTGATCTCTGTACACCTCGACGAGCATGAACTCTTGCGGATCCTCGGACGAACGGAAAACCTCGTAGCTCAGACACCCCGGCTCCTGGCGAACCAGATCCTTCATCACTCGCAGGATCTCCGCTATCTCCTCCTGGTTTCCATCCTCCGCGATCCATTTCACGATCAGAGCGACGGGAATTACGGGCAAGTCCATGTCGGCAAGGTTCTGCGACCTCCTCTCCAAGCTAATTGGGAAACGGGTTCATCACGTGGGAACGACGATCA
>WNGL01005258.1_pt1 | contig 21424 bp, 18 predicted proteins | sample 5400591 | NCBI WGS metagenome assembly WNGL01 (sample SAMN13153377, study PRJNA577476) | soil metagenome | isolation source: 80 cm soil or saprolite under Garry oak tree replicate 1 | place: USA:California | collected 2016-06-15 | reverse complement strand
GACGCCACGCTGAGAACGCTCGGCACGGAGCAAAGCCAAACTCCAAAGGCCTACGACCCGGAAGGTAAGCAAATGAACCATGAAGTTCCCCTGCTCCCGCCGCCACGGCTTCAGTTGCCACACAGACTCGCAGGATCCCCCATCACTTCGTCCTTCGGTCCCTCAGTTCATTCTCTAAGGGAATTCTCGCGTCGCTTTCCCGGCATCCCAGATTTATCTCCTATTCCTTGCTTCAACTCCTTTGTTCTCAATCACATGCGCACTCTTTGTAAGCAATGGAGCGCCGCAAATCCTTTCCCCTCAATCGTTTCCGCACTCTTTCTCATTCAATGGCGGGGGGAGGGGAGGCAATGCGCCGTTCCATTTTGGGAATTTCCTTTGGGGATTTTTCAGCTCTTGCCTTGGAGCAGTTTCTCTACGCGCACCACATCTTCCGGCACATCCACGCTGACGGCGTCGTGCTCCACTTCGGCCACGCGAATCTTCCACCCGTTCTCCAGCCAGCGGAGTTGTTCGAGTTGCTCGATGCGCTCCAACTCGCCCTGCGGCAGCGTGGGGTATTCCAGCAAGGCCTCGCGCTGGAACACATACAGTCCCAAATGCTTCAGGTGCCGCACCTGAATCTTGCTTGCGGTATCCCGCACCCACGGAACCGGCGCGCGAGAGAAGTACAGGGCATTGCCGTCGAAGTCCAGCACTGTTTTGACCACATTGGGATCCATGATGTCCGCAGGAGTCTTGATGGGCGTGGCCACGGTGCCAATCGCGGCGGCAGGCTCTTCCAGTAACGACGCCACCGCCGTGTCTACTGCAACGGGATCAAGGAGCGGCTCGTCGCCTTGCACGTTCACGAAGACGTCGCCTTCCTCGTGGGCCGCCACTTCCGCGACACGCTCCGTCCCGGTGCGATGATCGGAACGCGTCATTCGTGCTTCGCCGCCAAATCCCTCGACAGCCTTGACGATACGCTCATCGTCTGTCGCGACCACGACGCGGTCGGTTCGCGTGGCCAGTTTGGCGCGCTCGTAAACGCGCTGAATCATTGGCTTGCCCGCAAGGGTCACCAGAGGCTTGCCGGGCAAGCGCGTGGAGGCATAGCGCGCCGGAATCACCACCACTACTTTTAACGAGCCCATCTCTTGCTTCTCCCGGTTCGGGAATAAGCCCCGCTCTTTCAGAGTCTTGCTAAAGGAGCGTGATCGTGCGCCGATGCTACCACAGCCGCAGGTTCGAGCCTTATCATCCAAAGCTTTGCTGTGCCGGATGGAAGGATTGCTCTTGTTTTCCGACTTGCGAGTGGTAGAATTCAATTGAAACCGAACCGCGCGGCCGTCCCGGTCCGTCCGAGACGTAGGGGGTGCCGTGAAACGCGATCTGCCGGTGGCTGTTCCGCAGTCACATTCTGAAAACCGTCGCGTTGTGCTTGCATCCTTCCGCTTTCTGCTCGTTATTTGCTTTCTTTGCGCCCAAGCCCTCTTTCAGGTAGCTGCTGCCCAGGCCCCCCCTGACGACAACAAACCCAAAGACGATTCCAAGAAGGAAGACGCCAAGGAGAGAATCGATGACGTGCGGAAGGATACGCCTGCCAAGACGTTCAAGCCGGGCAGCACTCTGCACATCGACGTCGACGTGGCGCTCGTCAACGTTACTGTCACGGATCCTTACAATCGTTTGGTCACCGGTCTCGACCCCGATAATTTCCGCATCTTCGAGGACAACATCGAACAGGAAGTGAGTACGTTTTCCGCGGAAGATGTACCGATCTCCATCGGCGTCATATTTGATTTCAGCGGCAGCATGTCCAACAAAGTAGGGAAGGCCCGGGAAGCAGCCTTGCAGTTTTTCAAAACTGCCAACCCACAAGATGAATTTTTTCTGGTTAGTTTCAACGAGCGCGCTGAGCTGACCAGTTCGTTTACCAACAGCGTCGAAGACCTGCAGAGCCGCCTGATGCTTACGTCTCCCAAGGGCCGCACCGCGCTTCTGGACGCCATCTACTTGGGACTCAGCCAGATGAGGGGTGCACACAACGCCAAACGCGCCTTGCTCATCCTATCGGATGGAGGGGATAATCACAGTCGGTACAACGAAAGCGATATCAAGCGCTTGGTGAAAGAGGCCGATACCCAGCTCTATGCCATCGGCATCTTTGACCCGCTGGGATCTCGCAACCGGACACCGGAAGAACTGAAAGGCCCCTCGCTCCTTAGCGAGATTACAGAAATGACGGGGGGGCGCGTGTTCTCGGTTGAGAGATTGGAAGATCTTCCGGATATCGCGACGAAAATCGGCATGGAGCTGCGAAACCAATATGTGCTCGGCTATCGACCAAGCAACAAAGCTCACGACGCGCGGTGGCGGAAGATCAAGATTAAACTGCGCGCCCCGAGAGGACTCCCGCCTCTCACCGTTTACTCCAAGACAGGGTATTACGCGCCCAGCCACTAATTCGAGTTGGCGTTTCCGCGCAGGGATTTTACCAGCTGCGCTGCTTTGCGCGGTCGCTGTTTTTATTCCTCCCGCCCTGGCCCAGATTCCGGTAACGAATCCGGTTCCTCCACCACCAGGACAAAACAACGCGGACAAGCAAGGCGCCGCCATCATTAGGCAAGTCAACCTTGTGGTCCTGCACACCACGGTGCTCGATGACCGCCAGCGTTTTGCGGATGGCCTGAAATTGGAGAATTTCCGCGTCTTCGAGGACAAAGTCGAGCAAAAACTCTCCGTCTTCAAACGTGAGGACCTTCCAGTGAGCATGGGCCTGGTGATTGACAATAGCGGCAGCATGCGCGACAAGCGCCCCAAGGTGAACGAGGCCGCGATCACTCTGGTGCAGGCCAGCAATCCGCAGGACGAAGCGTTTGTCGTCAACTTCAATGACGATTTTTATCTCGACCTGGACAAGAACTTCACGAGCAGCGTTCCCGAGTTGAAAGAAGCGCTCGAGCGGATTGACTCACGCGGCAGCACCGCGCTTTACGACGCCATCATCGGCTCGCTCGACCACTTGAAAAAGGCTTCCAAGGATAAGCACGTTCTCCTGATTGTCACCGACGGCGAGGACAATTCGAGTCATTATTCGCTGGAAAAAACCATCCGAGAAATTCAGAAGACTGATACGGTGATTTACACGATCGGGCTGCTGAGCCAGGAAAGCAAAAAGAGCGCGAAGAAGGCCAGGCGTGCCCTGGAAGAAATTGCCAGAGCCGCCAGCAAGTGGCGCACGACATCCGCAACCAGTACACACTGGCGTACTACCCGACCAACGACAAGCGCGACGGCACCTTCCGCATGGTGTCTGTCGAGGTGATTCCTCCGCGCGGCCGCGGCAAGCTCATGGCGCGCACGCGCAACGGCTACTACGCCCCGTCGGACGCCGCAACCTCCGGCAACTAAATTCTCTTCCATCAATCCCAACCACGGCGCTTAATGCCCGGCCACGCGGCGTAACCGTCTCTGCCGAAATTTCACCCTTTCGGTGCTTCCAGCGCGAACCCGCGCTTCTGTGATTCCAGCCTGGCAACAACTCCGCGTTGAAGGCGCTTAGCTTGCTCGGCCGTGAAGAGAAATTCCTCCCAGCACCTTCCCTGGAGATCCCGAGGCCGCCATCTTGCTCGCATGATGCCCCGGTTGGAGTGCTCATTTGTTCCGAGGAGCAGATGTCCAATTTCATGCGCTATGGCCAAACCTAGTAGTTCATTTGCCGTGAACGAAGTTGAATACGAAAGTGCGCGTACGCGCGGATAGCAAACATATGCCATTTGTGCCTGATCGCGTTTGTCAGGGATGATCGAAAAGCCCAGGGCGTTTTTGGTGACGCCGGGCGCATGTGCTTCGAGCCGCACCACGAGGTACAGAACCAAGTCGGTGCGGCGGAGACGTGCCTCACACTCGGGAGTGACACGACTCGGACTCTGGCTGACTGTGCAATCCTGCCATGTCACCTCAACGCTTGCCCGTTGTAGCACTCTCTGCGCGACCTTCTGAGCAGCGAGCAGCTCCGCGTCCGGCACGCGCGTATCGTTGTAGAAATGCACGCCGATCGAAACGTTCTGCATCGCTTCCGGCCCTCTGCCGCTTTGAGAAACGGACACCGGAATAGAGCAAAGCAGGACGGCTCCCATCAGGAGGATTTTGTGAACCGAATATGCCGACGCCATCTTCGCGGACCGCGTGGTTCCGCAAAGAGTCGGACTATTGCCTCAGCAGCTCAATGCAACGGAAGCCATAAGTAAGCTATTTTCTGGTCGTATGCAGCCCAACGGTCCGCAACAGCCCGGATTTGGGTATCACGGGAAATGGTTGAAAAGGGGGTTGTCTTTCGAGAGGATAAACCCACTCTCCCTCTGAGTAGGTTATGGACAGCTCAGCCAACTCCGCTCAATACGTGCACTTCGGGGATTTTGAATTCAACGTGCAGGCGCGTGAATTGCGCAAGCAGGGCGTTCCGGTCAAGTTGCAGGGTCAGCCCATCGAAATCCTTGCCATGCTGCTCGAGCGGCCAGGCCAACTCGTGTCTCGAGAGGAATTACGGAAAGAACTATGGTCCGGCGACACGTATGTCGATTTCGACCACAGCCTCAACGCGGCGGTAAAGCGCCTGCGCGACGCCCTTGAGGACAACGCCGACACGCCGCGCTACGTCGAGACGCTCGCGCGGCGGGGCTATCGCTTCATCGCGAGTGTCGAGACGTCAGCAGTGCCGGGACCTGTAGGTGCTGGTGCTCAGGGAACTCGAGGCGCACATCCACAGCTCTCATGGCAGCGGACGGGCCTGCTGGCGTCGATCACCATCGCATTGTTGGTTTCCATCAGCGGAGCTGCCTGGTTCCACTTTGCTCACTCGGTCACATCCAGCCCAGCAGAGATTCGTTCGATCGTGGTGCTCCCTTTGGAAAACCTTTCGAATGACCCGGGACAAGATTATTTTGCCGATGGAATTACAGACACATTAACGACGGACCTTGGTCAGATCGGCGCTCTGCGCGTGATTTCACGAACCTCGGCCATGCACTTCAAAAGCACGCGAGAAACGCTGACCCAGATCGCCAGCGAATTAGACGTGGATGCGGTCGTAGAGGGCTCTGTCGTGCGATCGGGTGACCGCATTCACATCAACGTCAAATTGATCCACGAGCCCACGGACCGTCAGCTCTGGACCGATAGCTACGACCGCGACACGGGGGACCTCATCCGGTTGGAGGACCAGTTGGCCTTGAGGATCGCCCACGAGGTGAGCGCGCGCGTGAATTCCGCCGAAGAGACGCGTTTGGCCAGCAATAGGCCGCTCAATCCTCGGGCCTACGATGCTTATCTCCATGGTCGCTATCTTTGGAACGAAAGGATTCCCGAAGCGAGTGCGGAGGCAGTCGGTTACTTCGAGCAGGCCCTGCGTGAAGATCCGAATTTTGCGCTCGCCTATTCCGGACTGGCTGATTGTTATTCAGTGAACTGGGCCGGAGGGTGGGACCTGCGCCGCGCGGAAGAGTATGCCCGAAAAGCTCTCGCGCTCCAGCCAGATCTGGTCCAGGGACATGTATCCCTCGCATTAGCGGAAGAATCGGAGTACAAATTCGGGGATGGCGAAAAAGAGCTTAAGCATGCTCTCGAGCTAAACCCTAACTACGCTATGGCTCATCATTGGTATGCCCGCCACCTGCTGATTTTCGGCCGTCTGACCGAATCGCTCGCGGAGAATGATCGGGTTCGGCAACTCGATCCGTTCTCATTCACGGGCAACATCATGCGCGGGGTCATCTTAACGGGTCTTCGCCAGTACGATCGGGCGATCGAGGCGTTCGAGAAGAGTGCGGCGGTAAATCCTCAGTCGCCAATCCCTCACGACCTCCTCGCCCGCATTTATTGGATCGAGCGGAAAGTTCCGGGGGCTCTGGCTGAAGAGCGCAAGTCAGCTGCTTTGGCGCGCTCTCCTGAGCGGCTGCACGATCAGGACGAAATCGCCGCAGTCTACGCCAGAACCGCCGTAGCTGCATTCTCTCGGCCCAGGCAAGTACTTTCCCTGCTGGAGCTTCCCGTTCTACTGAGTTCCGCCACGCGAAAAAGTGATAGCATGCAGAAAAAGTATCGTTTTTGTCCCGGTTGCATCTGAACAGCATGCAGGCTAGACTGTTACCTGTGAATTACACGAGCCATCGTCGCCAGAACCGTGCAAACAGCTGTTGTATGTGTTGTTGCGTGGCAGTGTCATCTGGCGTTGGGAGGCTAGCGGTCTAAGCACAGAAATCTAGCCGAGTGTCTTTTAACCCACCGCCAGAACAGCTGGCAGGTGGGTTTTGTGTTTTTGGGGACATTTTCCAGGGGAAGGGAACAGGGGCATGACTTTTCCAACACTGCAGCCACCGGACGAGACTCTGGTGCCACAGGTTTTCGAAGCTTCCTTTCCGTCTGCGCTGGGGCGCCGGCTTGGGCATCTTGCAACCCTCGAGGCCGAGAGCATTTACATTCTTCGCGAAGCCGCAGCGGAGTTTTCCCGTCCCGTGATGCTCTATTCCATCGGCAAAGATTCCTCCGTGATGTTGCGCCTGGCGCAAAAAGCTTTTCATCCGGGGAAGATTCCGTTTCCGTTGCTGCACATCGACACGAGTTACAAGTTCCCTGAAATGATCGAGTTTCGCGATTCCTATACGCGCGAAATCGGAGTGGAGCTGATTGTGCATCAAAACCGTGAAGCGCTGGAGCAGGGCGCGAATCCGTTTGCTCTCGGAACGCAACGATGCTGCGGCTTGCTCAAGACGAAAGCTTTGCTCGATGCGCTTTCTGAAGGAGGATTCAACGCGGCATTCGGCGGGGCGCGGCGTGACGAGGAAAAATCGCGCGCCAAAGAACGCATCTATTCCTTCCGTGACTCGCACGGGCAGTGGGATCCCAAGAACCAGCGGCCTGAGCTCTGGAACCTTTTCAACTCGCGCATCGAAAAATCGGAAAGCATTCGCGTGTTTCCGCTGTCGAATTGGACGGAACTCGATGTTTGGCTTTACATCCATGCGGAAAATATTCCTATCGTTCCCCTCTATTACGCGCGCGAGCGCCAAGCTGTGGTGCGCAACGGCTCGATTGTATTGATTTATTCTCCCGACGAACTTCTGGCCGGCGAAAAAGCGCAAAGAATCAACTGCCGGATGCGTTCGCTTGGCTGCATTCCGTGCACCGGAGCGATTCGCTCGGAAGCGGACACGGTTCCCAAAATCATTGAAGAGATGATTTCGTTCCGGCGCTCGGAACGCGAGAACCGCGCCATTGACCACGACGAAGAGGGTTCCATGGAGCTGAAGAAACGCGAGGGCTATTTCTGATGCTGACCCTGGCCACTTCTGATGCGGTTAACGGGCGGTCCAAAAGTCTTAGCGCGTTTCTTGAAGCAGATTTGCGCAAGGACCTCCTGCGATTTACAACTGCGGGCAGCGTGGACGATGGCAAGTCCACTTTGATCGGTCGCTTGCTGCATGACGCGAAGGCCGTCTACGAAGACCAGGTTGCTTCCGTGCAGAAGAGCAAGATCAACCGGTCGGGCGGGGCGTTCGATTTTTCGCTGCTTACCGACGGCCTGCGCGCCGAGCGAGAGCAGGGAATCACGATTGACGTGGCTTACCGTTACTTCAGCACCGCGAAGCGCAAGTTCATCATCGCGGACACGCCGGGTCACGAGCAGTACACGCGCAACATGGCCACCGGAGCGTCTACCGCGGATCTCGCGATTATTTTGGTGGACGCCACCAAGGGCCTGCTCACGCAGACACACCGTCACACTTATATCACTGCGCTTCTGGGTATCCGCCGCGTCGTCGCAGCCATCAACAAAATGGATCTCGCGAATTACAGCGAAGACGTTTTCCTTCGCTTGCAGCGCGATTTTCTCGCTCTCGCGTCGCACCTGGGCATTTCTTCCGTACAGTGCATTCCCATCAGCGCGCTGGCGGGTGACAACGTGGTCAACCCCAGCCAAAACTTGCCCTGGTATTCGGGGCCGACGCTCTTGGGGCATCTCGAAACTGTGGATTTTCACCAGACACGTTCGCTGGACGCGGTGCGTTTTCCGGTTCAATACGTCATTCGGCCGGACTTTCGTTTCCGCGGGTTTGCGGGGCAACTGGCCGGTGGCTCGGTACGCCCGGGAGATTCGCTTATAGCGCTGCCATCGGGACAGGAAACGAGGGTCAAAGCGATTGTCGGCTTTGATAGGGATTCGGACCAGGCGATCGCGCCGCAATCGGTTACGCTACAGCTGGAAAACGAGATTGATTTGAGTCGCGGCGACATGCTGGTTTCTCCCTCGAATCTTCCCGCCGTGTCGCGCAGCTTTTCCGCCACCGTCGTTTGGCTTCACCCGGAGCCGCTCCGGGTTGAGAGACCACTCCTCTTGAAGCAGACCACACGCTTGGTGAAGGCTCGCGTCACACGGATTCGGCACCGCATCAATGTGAACACGCTTCAAGACGAGCCTGCCGACCAATTGGAAATGAACGGCATTGCGGAAGTGGAAGTGGAGACAAACCAGCCACTTTTTCTTGATGCCTACGCGGCGAGTCGCGCCACCGGCAGTTTTATTTTCATTGATCCGCTCTCCAATGCGACCGTGGGAGCCGGCATGGTTCGCGAAACTTCCCTCGATGACGCCGCGCATGCAGCAGAGCGAAATGGCGCGGGACACGAAGCCGCAACCGGCGCTGTTACCGCAGAGGAGAGGCAACGCCGTCACGGCCACAGGCCGGGAATTCTCCTGCTGGGCAATCGCGGCGCTTTGACTAAGTCGTTAGAGCGCGCACTGTTCGATGGCGGTTTTCACACTGTGGCCCTCGACGCTTCAGGGGTGGCTTCACCTGCGCTGAAGCGCTTGCTCGCTTCACTGTATGGCTTGGGTTTGATGGTCCTTTGCACAAATGCTTCTCTGGAACCTCAAGATTTGGCAGAACTTCCCAGTGAGGCCACATTCGGGGACACCGACGCTGCAGATTTCGTCGCAACACTGGGCGAAGTGGACGACGCGCAAATCGCGCGGAGAGCACTGAGCTTCGCAGAAAAACTGCGCCTATCACCAGATTCCAAGCCAGCCAGAAGGGAACCCTGAAATGAGCCTGACTCTGAACGCACAGCAAATCGAGGACCTGGACGTCGAACAGTTGCTGGATACCGTCCTCGGTGAATCGGAAACAGCGCGAGCTTGCCTCACGTGCAGCTTCCAGGCGGAAGACATCATCGTGCTGGATTTTCTTCGCAAGCGCCGGCCGCAGATCCCGGTTCTTTTTCTTGAAACGGGCTATCACTTCGCAGCGACCTATGAATTCCGCGACCGCATCGCTTCGGAGTGGGGGCTGAATCTCGTAAATGTCATTCCTGAAAAAACCGTAGCGGAGCAGGAAACCGAGCGCGGCCTGCTTTATGAATCCGATCCCACCGCTTGCTGCCAGGTTCGCAAAGTGGCTCCGTTGATGAAAGCGCTCGAGCCATTTGACCTTTGGTTTACCGGCCTGCGCCGCGAACAGTCGCCGACGCGCGCGAACCTAAAAAAAATCGAGCAGCACCGCCTTCCCAGCGGCAAAACGTTGTTGAAGGTCAGTCCTCTCGCGGACTGGACCTGGGCGGAAGTCTGGGAATACACCGGCGGCCACCGCCTCGCTTACTTGCCGCTCTACGACGCCGGCTACCCCAGCATTGGCTGCGAGCCGTGTACGGCTCTTCCAGCTGATCCGGGGAATGCCCGGTCCGGACGCTGGGGCGGACGCAAGCTGGAGTGCGGCATTCACACTTTTTCGGAGCGTGGCGCATGACACAACTCTTACTTGGATTTGCGATTGCGCTCGCCGTCGGCCTGACGGGTATTGGCGGTGGCAGTTTCACCGTACCTGCTCTTTTGCTTTTTGCCGGGCTCTCCGCGGGCGAAGCCGTTGGCACGGCGTTCGTGTTTGCCGGAATCGTGCGTCTGGTTGCCGCGCCTTTTTATCTTTTCCATCGTCAGATTCATTCTCGATATTTCTGGCTCCTGCTTCGCGGGGCGGTTCCCGGTTTGTTGGCGGGAACTCTGGTGCTCCGTTACATGACGTCCGCAAGGGGCAGCAACTCCACTGTGGTGATCATTCTTGGTGCATTGCTCGCTCTCTCTTCAGCAATTACTTTTGTCCCTCACGTGCGCAACAGTCAATTTGCCTTAAAAAATTCCCGCTGGCTGCCCTGGCTCGCTTTTCCTATCGGCGTCGAGTCGGGATTCTCTTCGGCGGGGGCCGGCGCGCTGGGTACCGTGCTGCTTCTCAACTACTCCGAGATGACCCCTGCGCAAGTGGTTGGAACTGATTTGCTTTTCGGCCTGGTGCTCGCGGTCATCGGTGGAATCTTTCACTGGACAGCAGGCTCCATCAGCTTCGCCGTGCTCTTTCCGCTGCTTCTCGGTGGCTTGCCTGGAGTTCTGCTGGGCTGTTTGCTCTCGCGGTATGTTCCGGCGCAGCGGCTTCGCACGGTCATAGCCGTCGTCGCGATCTGCGCGGGGCTGCAATTGGTTGTTTCAGGCGTCAAAGCGCGTTCGAGGAAAGCGACGGCAAGCACGTCCAGAAGCGCCCCGGCAGCGCCCGGCTATCGTGCCGCTTCGCTCGTTCGCTGACCTGCCAGCTCTGCGAGGAGGCTCGTGCCGTGGGGAATTTTGCCGCCGAAGTTTTCCGCGATGGTTTGACCCATGTCAGCAAGAGTATCGCGCACCCCGAGATTCACTCCTGCTCCACTTCCCGGCGAGTATGCGAGGATGGGAACGTATTCGCGGGAGTGATCGGTGGTCGGCCAGCGCGGGTCAGGATCACAACCGTGATCTGCGGTGATCATCAATAAATCGGAAAGACTGAGGAGCGGCAAAAAGTCGCCCAGCATGCGGTCAAACTCTTCGAGCGATTTGGCGAATCCTTCCACGTCTTTGCGGTGGCCATACAACACGTCGAAGTCCACCAGGTTGCAGAAAATCAGTCCGTCTTTTCGTTCTTTCGCGGCAGCGGTTAATTTCTCCATTCCGTCGGCGTTGCCCTTGGTGGTGAGGTACTCGTCCACGCCGCGCCCGTTGTAAATGTCGTGAATTTTTCCGATGCCGAGCACGCGCACCTTCTGCTCGGAAAGCACGTCGAGGAGCATGGGCTTCGGTGGATCGACCGCGTAGTCGTGCCGGCGCGTGGTGCGCACAAAATTGCCGGCGGTTCCTGTGAATGGCCGGGCAATCACGCGTCCGACGCGGTGCGGCCCATCCAGTAAGCGCCGGGCGATTTCGCACATGCGGTAAAGATCGTTGATGGGAATCACTTCCTCATGTGCGGCAATCTGAAAAACACTGTCTCCCGAGATGTACACAATGGGCTTGCCGGTGCGGACGTGCTCTTCGCCAAGCTCTTTGATAATTTCCGTTCCAGACGCAGGCTTGTTTCCGATGGTTTTCCTGCCGATTTGCTTTTCGAATTTTTCGATCAGTTCGAGAGGGAAACCGTTTTTGTACACAGGGAAAGCCTGGTCGAGCCACACTCCAGCCATTTCCCAGTGGCCGGTGGTGGTGTCCTTTCCGGGAGAGCGCGTTGCGCCTTTGCCGTAGGCCCCGAGCGGAGAAGCCTTCGGCGCCAGGAACTTCAGCGGAGCAATGTTAGCGAGCCCTAGATTGATAAGCGTGGGAATTTGCAACAGCCGCGATTCCGCGATATGGCCCAGCGTATTTCTTCCAACATCGCCATAATTCGTGGCGTCGGGCAGTTCGCCGATGCCCACACTATCGAGCACAATCCAGAACACTCTCGAGTAGGTATTCACGCGGCCCTTGTTGACCCCTTCGACGAAACTCTACCACAGCAAGACAGTAGCCAACGTTTGGGAACGCCCCCGCGCACCTTTGTTGTAAAGTATCGCTTATTGTCGCCTGAACTATTTTTCATTTGCGTGCGTAGTACCAGGTAGCGGAGGTTTGCCATGCCTGAGGATAGCAATTCCCGGCGGGTGTCTGTGGTCCTGCCGGTCATTTTGATCACCATCGGCGTTCTTTTCCTGGTCCACAATTGGCGCCCGTCGTTCGAGCCCTGGGGAATTCTGCTGGATTATTGGCCGCTGATTCTCATTTTCGTGGGATTGGGCAAAATCTACGACAACTATCAAAGAGGCCGCAATCCGAATGCGGCTTCGTCAATTTCGGTGGGAACGACGGTTGGGATTTTGGCGTTCGTTGCCGTGCTCGTTCTGCTTTTCTGGCACGGCCGCGGCGTTGCTCGTAGGCATGGTTTGTACTCTTCGGACTTTAACCACACTTCCCAGACCGTGGATCTCCAGGGAGCAAAGTCCGCGCGCGCCAACCTGGAGATGAGCGCAGGGGAACTCACCGTCAGTGGCGATTCGCAACACGCTCTGGACGCGGACTTCCGCTTTACGCACGCCTACGATGAACCGCGCGTCAATTACCACGTCACGGATGGCGTTGGCGAAATCAGAATCTCCCAGGATGCGCATCCTGTGCGTTTTGGCAATACTCGGAACGAATGGACCCTGCGGTTCAATAAGGACCTCCCTTTGGAACTGCGCGTGGAGATGGGCGCCGGGCAGGGCAACCTGGATTTCCGGGATATTTCTCTCACTCGCTTAAATCTCCATCTTGGCGCGGGCCAGGTGGATGTGGATTTGACGGGCGACCGCAAGACCGATCTGACTGCGGACATCGAAGGAGGCGTGGGGCAAGCCAACATTCGGTTGCCGAAAAAAATTGGCGTGATTGCGGAGGCTTCGGGGGGAATCGGTTCCATCACTACTCACGGGCTGAAACAGGACGGCGGCTCGTACACCAACGAAGCTTACGGGAAGTCGCCCGCCACCATTCATCTGAAAGTTAGCGGGGGCATCGGCGAGATTGTTCTCACACAGGAGCCTTAATCCCGCGCCAACAGCGCCGTGAGCAGACCCGGCAAAAACCACCATTTGCCCGCCTTTGACAGCCACCGTATAATTTGAAGTTTGGGCAGTAGCTTTGAAACCTGCTGTCTAGGGTTGCCTTTGGCGACTAAACAAATCACCGCATCCGCGGACATTTCCAAGCCGGAACAAGACGCTTTGCGCGTCCAGGGCGCCCGCGTTCATAACCTCAAGAATGTCAGCGTAGATGTGCCGCACAACGCCATCACCGTCGTTACCGGCGTGAGCGGTTCGGGCAAATCCTCGCTGGCGTTCGACACAATTTATGCCGAGGGGCAGCGCCGCTACGTGGAGTCGCTTTCCGCTTATGCGCGGCAATTCCTCGAGCGCATGGAAAAGCCGGACGTGGACGAGATTTCCGGCATTGCTCCCGCGGTGGCGATCCGTCAGAAGAACTCCACCCGCAATCCACGCTCGACGGTAGCAACCTCCACCGAAATCTACGATTACCTCCGGCTGCTGTTCGCGCGATGCGGGCAGACCTTTTGCATCAAATGTGGCGCGGAAGTCCGCAAGGACAGCCCCGACGAAATCGCCACGCGTGCTTTGTTGCTTGCGCCTGGGCGGAGATTCTACGTTCTGTATCAATTCCGAGTTGCGGCGCCCGCAGCGCCAGGCACCTCGAAACGGGCCAGCAAAAAGGCAGCGGCTCCCTCAGCGGAAGCGCTACGCCAAGCGCTACTCGAATTGCAAAAGCGCGGCTTCAACCGCTTGTACCAGGCCGGGTGCGTGCATGAATTTTCATCGCCCGAAACTTTGCTGGATGTGGATTTTGCGAAACCGGTTTATGCGCTTGTGGACCGGCTGGCCGTGAATCCTGAATCCCGCTCGAGGCTCGTTGATTCCATCGAGATCTGCTACCGCGAAGGCCAGGGCGAAGCCATTTTGGAGTTTATCGGTGACACCTCGGAAAGCGCCGAGCGTCTGACGTTCAACGAGCGATTTGAATGCAAAAATGACGGCACGCTGTATCAAGAACCCGAGCCGCGCCTGTTCTCGTTCAACAATCCTTACGGCGCTTGCCCGCGGTGCCAGGGTTTTGGCAACACCATTGATTTCGACCTGAATCTCGTGGTTCCCGATCCCGGCAAATCCATCGAAGAGGGAGCCATCGAACCGTGGACCAAGCCGCGCTACCGTGGCGTTTTTCAGGATTTGAGATCCTGGGCGCGTGAACGCAGCATCCCAACCAACATTCCATGGCGGCAGCTTGCTGCCGAGCAAAAGCGGCTAGTGCTCGAAGGCGATCCCGAAAACGATTACGAGGGCGTAAAAGGTTTTTTTCAGTGGCTGGAGCGGAAGAAATATAAGCTCCACGTTCGCGTTTTTCTGAGCCGCTACCGGGGTTACGCGACTTGCCCCGAGTGCGGTGGAACGCGCTTGCGCGCCGAGGCGCGAGCCGTGCGCGTCGCCTTGAAATCCATTACGGAAGTCTGCAAATTGACCGTCAAGGAAGCGCGAGTCTTCTTTTCGACTTTGCAGCTTTCCGAAGCGCAATTGAAAATTGCCGACAAGATTCTCGAGGAGATTCGTACGCGATTGCAGTTTCTCGATGAGGTCGGGCTGGACTATCTCGCGCTCGACCGCCTAACTTCGACGCTTTCCGGCGGGGAATCGCAGCGCATCCAGCTTGCGACTTCTCTCGGCTCACATCTTGTTGGCGCGCTCTACGTTCTGGATGAGCCTTCCATCGGCCTGCATCCGCGCGATACGCAACGGCTCATCGACATCCTGAAATCTCTGCGTGATCTGGGCAACACTGTCCTCGTTGTGGAGCATGACCCCGATACAATTCAAGCCGCGGACCATGTCATCGACCTGGGGCCAGGCGCTGGCGAACTTGGAGGCAAGCTCCTTTTCGCCGGACCCTACGATGAAATTCTCAAGGAACCCAAGTCACTTACGGGCCGCTACCTCAATGGCGAATTGCGTATCCCCGTTCCCAACCAGCGCCGCAAGCCTGCCGGGAGATTTCTGCGTCTCTTTGGCGCATACCTTCACAATCTGCAAAATCTCGACGTGATGATTCCGCTCGGCACTCTCACGGTGGTCACGGGCGTGAGCGGCTCCGGGAAATCCACGCTCGTGCATGACGTTTTGTACAAGGCTCTTGCCGCCAAACGCGTGGGCGGCAGCGTCAAGGAATTTTGCGACCGCCTTGACGGCGATTCAAATATCCGCGAAGTGGTAATCGTGGACCAATCGCCTATCGGCCGCACTCCGCGTTCGAATCCCGCAACGTACCTGAAAGCCTTCGACGCTATTCGCGAAGTGTTTGCGGATACGCCCGACGCCAAACGCCGCGGCTACGCTGCCGGCCATTTTTCCTTCAACGTTCCGGGCGGGCGCTGCGAAACCTGCCAAGGCGATGGCACCGTCACGGTGGAAATGCAGTTTCTCGCGGACGTCGAGCTCATCTGCGAAGAGTGCCGCGGCACGCGCTTCAAGAGCAGCGTCCTGGAAGTCCGCTATCACGGCAAAAACATTCACGAAGTCTTGCAGTTGACCGTCCGCGAGGCGCTGGCGTTTTTTGTGAACGTTCCCAAAGTGGTTTCAAAGCTGCGCATCCTCAACGAAATCGGCCTCGGCTATCTGCGTCTCGGCCAGTCCGCCACCACGCTTTCCGGCGGCGAAGCCCAGCGCCTCAAGCTCGCCGCGCATCTCACGCAAACGGACAACTCCGGGATTCTTTATATTCTGGACGAGCCCACGACCGGTCTGCACTTCGACGACATCGCCAAGCTGCTCAGCGCTTTACGCAAATTGCTCGAAGGCGGCGCATCTTTGCTGGTGATCGAGCACAACCTCGACGTCATCAAGTCCGCAGACTGGCTCATCGACTTGGGCCCCGAAGGCGGCGACCGGGGAGGCAAAATCGTCGCTACAGGCACTCCGGAACAAGTGGCTCGCAACGCGCAGTCTCACACCGGCAGGTTTCTCTCTCGCGTTTTGAATGGTAACGGTCAGGCTCGCCAGCCGAATGGTCAGGCAAAGCGGCCGCCGAACGGAGCATCCAAATCCAATGGCGGCTCGGCTACCCTTGCGAACGGAAGCAAAACATCTCCGGCTGAAACATGAAGCTCTCGCATCTTCCTAGGAACGCGGTACTTTCATTTTGCTGCGCCTCTTCTTGCCTTTTCTTTGCGAGCGCGCCGCATGCTCTCGCGAAGAGCGCCGAAGATAAAGATGCGTCCTTGCGCGACAATTCTGCTCTTCCGCAGGCGCAGACCTCCTCGAAGGCAAAATCCCCAGGCCAATCCACAAAGCAAAAGCTCGCCAATCCGCTGAACGATCTTCTCGACGAAGCCCAGCACGATATGGATCAGAATCGGTTTGAGGCCGCCATCATGCCTCTCCAAAAAGTTCTTGCTGAACAGCCGGATTTTGCTTACGGGCATTTTCAACTAGCGTACGTCTACACCGCGTTGAAAAAATCGAAAGAAGCGGAAGCAGAATATCAGCGCGCAACCGCGCTCGACCCCAAAATGTCTGCCGCCTACGTGAACCTGGGTATGCTGCTTCTCGATGATCAGGAAGACGCTGCCGCAGTCGTCCCGCTTCGCAAAGCCGTCGAGTTGCTCCCCGCGGAGAGCCGCCCGCGCTATCTTCTAGCAGTTGCGCTGGATCGCTCGGGCGATCGCGCAGGCGCCGCTGAAGCGTTTGAGGCGCTCTTGCATCTCGATCCCAACGACATTACTGCCATCGAGTACCTAGGATGGATGAATTTGCGCTCCGGCAAGCCTGCGGAAGCTGAGGCTCGTTTCCGGCGCGCCGTGGGAGTTCAACCGAAAGGCGCGGACGGGTTCCGCGGCCTTGCGGAAAGTCTGGAAGCCCAAAAGAAACCGGAGGCTGTCGATGCCTACCGTCAGTACCTCGAGCTCAGGCCCAATGATGCCGAAGCACACGCGCGCTTCGTTCACCTGCTCATGGATCAGGGCCAAAACGACGAGGCTCTGGCCGAACTGGAACGCGCCGATGGCGGCAAGTCCTCCGTGCCATCATTGAAGCTACGAGCGGACATTCAGATTGCGCAAAAGAAATGGAAGGACGCGATCGCCACGTTGCAGCAGGCCGTCGCGCTCGCGCCCAACGATGCGCAGCTTCGCGGCGGATTAGGCCGCACGTATTTGCAGGTCCGCGATTTTGCAGACGCCGAAAAGGAACTCAAAGCCGCGATCCAGCTCGACGCAAAAAAGGTGGACTACTGGAAAGACCTCAGCTCCACATACTATCTTTCGAAAAACTATCCCGCCGCGCTCGCGGTCCTCGATCGCATTGATAAATTCGAAACTCCGGGAGCGGGGAGTTGGTTCATCCGCGCGCTCTGTTACGATAGTTTGAACCAGCCGAAGCCAGCCCTGGAGGCCTACCAAAAGTTCCTCGAGCTCGACCAGAACAAGAATCCCGACCAGGTCTGGCAGGCTCAGGAGCGGAGCAAGGTTCTGCGACGCATGCTGGAAGGCAAAAAGTGACCATGAGGATACCCCGGAATCTCCAGCGAACGCTTGGTTATGCTGCGATGATCCCCCTAATGCTTTCTCCGGCTGTTGCGCAGCAGACTGTCGCGGATTTGCAGGCCCACTTCGACAGAGAAAGCAATTCCGTGAAGAAAGCAAAACTATTGGTAAAGCTTGGCGAAGCCCAATTTGAGCAAGCGCGCCGCGCCGGGAAAGAAGGCGATAACAACACGGTCGACGGCACCCTGGAGAAATACCGCGACAATGTCCGTGCCGCTCTCGAAGCGTTGAAAAAACAGCATGCCGATGCCGAAAAGCATTCCAACGGCTACCGCCAGGTGGAGATTCATGTGAAGGAAGGGATTCGCGAAGTGGAAGACTCCATGCTCGCCGCGCCCGCTCCCTACAAGCCGCCGCTGCAGATCGTGCGCCAGGACTTGATTGCCATGGATGAGGAACTAATCCGGCTGCTCTTCCCTCATCGGCCGGCCGACAAACAACTTACGCCCCCTCCGGAGAAACAGCCATGAAGTGCAAACTCCCAGCTTTTCTCATATGTTCGTGTTTGTTTTTGGCCTTTCCTCTGCCGAACACGAAGGCGGCGCAGGAGAAGGATTATTTGAGCGCTGTCGAAGCCGACAAAATCCGCGACGCGGAAACGTCTACCGAACGCATCAAGCTGTTTCTCAGTTTTGCCGAAGACCGTTTGAAGAAATTCCAGTATGAGCTCGAGCACCCCTCATCGAACCACCACGTGGAAATGCTCAACGCGCTTCTGAATGCCTACATTGGCTGCGTGGACGACGCCGCGGACGTGATGCAGCTCGGCATCGAAAAGCAAGAGAACATTCGCAAGGGCATTGACCTGATGGCTTCGCGCACAAAGGAGTTTCTGCCCATTCTCGAGAAAATTTCCGCTGATGGCCCGGAGCTGGAGACTTACAAAGACAATTTGGACGATGCCATCGAGGGCACGCGCGATGCCATGAACGACGCGGAAAAAGCAAAGAAAAAAGTCGCGCCGCCTCCCATCCGCCGCAAGCACTAGTGCAGGGGGCTTGACGAAATTCCTTTCCATCATTGTGTGTGTCCAAAATGGGTCTTGTCCGCCGGTGGTGCCCCTCTTTTTCAGCGCATGTTCACCCGCCTGGGCTGTGACGGCCGCCCGCCGCGGTTTCGCGTCGAGTTTTATCCCTATTCAAGCCTGACGCTCACCATTCGCCGGCGCGAAGAGGTCGTTTACGTGAGATTCTCCGACTTGTTGCGCCGCGCCCCTCTTTCGGTGCTCGAAGCTGCCGCGGCGCTGCTGCTCGCGCGCGTCTATCGCCGCAGAGCGCCTATATCGTTGGTCGAGCCCTATCTCGAATATGCGCGCTGCGGCCGCACGCGCAGCCGCATGAATCGCATGCGCCTCCGTCGCGTTCGCCCGCGCCACAACGGGGCACAAGGCCGGCACTTCAATCTGGAAAAACTTTTCGACGAATTAAACTTGAAATATTTCGGTGGCGAACTGCAACGCCCCCACATCGGTTGGAGCCTCCGCTCCTGGCGCCGCCAATTCGGCTGCTACGATCCCGGCCCGAACCAGATTTTGCTCAACCGCCGCCTCGATCATCTCAGAGTGCCGCAATGCGTCGTAGAATATGTCCTGTTTCACGAGATGCTGCATGTCAAACATCCCACGCGCCGCTCCGGCTGCAGCCTGGTTTCCCATTCGCGCGAATTTCGCGAAGAAGAAAAGCGCTTCGCCGAATTCGCTCGCGCCCGCCGCCGCCTCGACCGCTTAGCTCGCTGACCTCCTTGCCCCCTGCTGCTAGCGGTCGAAATCATCTCAACAGTTCCCCGCTCTCCGCGTTAAACGCGATGACGGAGTTATACTCACGTTTATGAGACGGAATTGGCTTGCAAGCTCAGCCGGAGTGAATGTTGTCGCTGTAGGAATTTACGCAATCATGTTTTCCCTAGCCGTCTTCACATTTGAGGATATTTCGATTGTGCTTACAGGGAAGCTTCACTCCTTCTTTCGACCCAGTGGCATCTGGGCTCTTTCTTGGGCAGCCCTAGCCACGCTGTTTTCCGCAATGACGGTTTTTATCTGGCGGCCAGGTTTGCCAAGAATTTTGATGGCCTTGTTTTCCGTCTCGATGGCGTCGCACATTCTCGAACAGTTCGTTGCCTTCTCTGCACAACAGTTAAAGTTGGCTGCATTGTGCCGAATCTTCATTGCGGTGGTCCTTGTTCTTCTTGTCTGGCGCGAACGTTCGACGCACAGCTCTTCGTGAATGCTGATTGCGCCGGTTTCAGCAAGTGGCTTCCGTGAGGTCAGAAGCGTCAGGTGCGAGGAGGAAGCCTGCTAGTCCTTCTTCTCTTTCTCCACTTCTTTGTAGAGTTTTTCGAGTTTCTTTTTGATTTTTGCGCCGTCTTCGGCGCGCGGGTACAAGTCGAGGTACCGCTGGTAGGACTTGATCGCCTGCTTCTTCAATCCCTTTTTTTCTTGCGCTTCGCCTAGATAGCGGAAGGGAATCGCGTAACCGGGCTTGGCTTCGATGGCGTCCTGAAAGCGGTCAATCGCGGCGTCGTAATCGCCCTTGTGCATGTAGTGCTCGCCGACTTCGATGTCTTTTTCCGCACGCAAGGGATCCCACACGGGCTGATCGGGCGCATTCTTCGTCGCCGAGTCTTTGTTGGACTTGTCTGGCTTCTTGGCTGGCGTGGGAGCTGCAGCGTCCGGAGGTTTCGACGAGGACTCCTGCTGCGGATCCTGAGCAAGGCCTAGCAGCCCCGTCAACAAGAACGCAAGAACAGCGAGCAACGGAATGAATCTCGGAGATCTCATGCGCAACACCGGGTCTCTCCCTCTCTTTCGATTCGCTCTAGTATGATGGAAGTTGTACCGCGAAGACAAAACATGGCGGAAAGACGCGCATTTTCAATCGATTCGCCGGAGTGCAAACGTGGTGTCCGTCTTCCTTACTTAGAACTAAGAACTTACAACTAACAACTCTCGCCCATGGAGCCTCGCGAAAAAGCCGCGCAACTTCCCGAAAAGCCCGGCGCCTATCTCTTCAAGGATGCCGGAGGGACCGTTCTGTACGTCGGCAAGGCGCGCAACCTCCGAAGCCGCGTTCGTTCTTATTTCACCGAGTCGCGCTGGATTGACGCGAAAACCGGTTCCCTGGCGCGCGAAATCGCCGATCTTGAGACCATCGTCGTCGGGAACGAACGCGAGGCTCTGGCGCTCGAACACAACCTCATTAAAAAATACCGGCCCAAATTCAACGTCCTGCTGCGCGACGACAAGACCTATCCTTACATCAAGTTCACCGCCGCCGAGAAATATCCGCGCGTCTACTTTACACGGCAGATCAAAAAGGACGGCTCGCTTTATTTCGGACCTTATTTCCCGGCAGGTTTGGCGCGTCGAATTCTCCACTTCATTCACAAACGCTTCATGGTCCCGTCATGCAACGTGGATTTGACTCGTAGCCATCCCCGGCCCTGCCTGCAATATTACATCAAGCGCTGCCTCGGCCCGTGCGTCGCGGGATTCACCACGGATGAGCGTTACGCCGAAGCCGCCCGCGATGCGCGCATGTTTCTCGAAGGACGCCGCCACGACCTGATGAAAAGCCTCGAAGAGCGCATGACCGCAGCCGCCGACAAGGAGCTGTTCGAACTAGCGGCAGCCTACCGAGATTTGCTTCGCACGCTCGAAGACATTGAAGAACGCCAGCGCATCGCCGCAGCGCAAGGAGACGATACGGACGTTTTCGCGTACTACGCCGAGCCGCCCCTGGTGGCAGCGAATCTGTTCCACTTGCGCGGAGGGCGGGTGGTGGACCGCCGCGAATTCTATTGGGAAGACCTCGAGGAATTCGACCCGAAGGAGTTTGTTCCGTCGCTCCTGAAGCAGCTTTATCTCGAAGCCGAGTATTTGCCCAAAGCGATTCACGTTTCCGAAGATTTTGAGGAGCGTGGCTTGCTCGAAGAAACGCTCAGCGAACGCGCAGAACACAAAGTCGAGATTTGTACTCCACAGC
>WNGL01003736.1_pt1 | contig 21447 bp, 12 predicted proteins | sample 5400591 | NCBI WGS metagenome assembly WNGL01 (sample SAMN13153377, study PRJNA577476) | soil metagenome | isolation source: 80 cm soil or saprolite under Garry oak tree replicate 1 | place: USA:California | collected 2016-06-15 | reverse complement strand
ATTTCTCGCACTGCTCGAAGGCGAATGGGATGGTAACCGCCCGGTTGGTCTCAATGCGCAGCGCCCAAAAGATGTCGGTGAAATGGACGGCGGTAAATGGGACCGGCTTGATTGGGTAATCGTGGGGAGATTGGGCGGCGACGCCGAGGTACAAAGCTGAAAAGCTGAAAAGCTGAAAGGCTGAAAGGCTGAAAGGCTGAAAGGTTTCAGCTTTTCCACTTTTCAGCTTTTCAGCTTTTGGTCGTCGCGACTGACGTCGGCGGCTACGGCGGCTATGAAATATCCAGGCCAGCGACGCTCCAGATTTCAGATCCAAGATGCGCTTCATCGCTTCAGGCTGAAAGGTTTCAGCTTTTCAGCTTTTCAGAGTTTCAGCGTTTTCGCTACTTGTCCTCCGCCGGCCTCAAGACGCGCACGCTGTACACGCTGCCCCCGCGCGAGTTGGTTGGCGCTTGGAACTTCACGGTAATCTTTTGCTTGCCCTTGAGCAGTTCGGCGGTGAGGGGATAAGCTTTGGAGTTCGTTGACGGGCCTCGGCGCAAACCGCCGAGTTGCTCAGAGGCGATTTTGGCGCCATCCACGAAGATGTCCAGCGCGGGGGCTCCCCTGCCCCCGCCGCCCAGGGCCACGTCGAGTTCCTGCGCCTGGCCGGCCAATACTTTTAAGTCCCAGGCAAACCAGCCGTTGGTATTGGCGAAGCGGAATTTTCGCTCATTGAACTCGCCCGTTTCGGTATTTTCGCCGGTGATGTTGTGGTCGCGCTCGTTCTGCTCCTCGCCGGCGTTGACGTAATCCACCGTGCGGGCTTCGATGGCCCTCTGGCTGGCGAGCTCTTTTTTATAGTCGTCCTCCTTCTGGCGCCACTGCGCAGGTGTGAAGCGGTCCCAATACACCGTGTACCGGTGATCGTATTCTTTGTAGAACGGTTCCAGCGTCACTGCGCTGCCGCTGGGCTCGCCCGGAACCACAAACACGTCCGAAGAACCGGCGAACGTGTTCGGCTTGCCCGCCACCGGTTTGAGGCTCGCCAACAGCCTCGGCTGCTCGGCGACAATCGCCGGCAGCGGCTTCCGCGCATCCACTTCGGCGCACAACACCAGCGGTCCGTCCAGGAAGGCGAATCGGTTCGTGTTGTCTTTGAACGCTTCAATGCGAAGACTGAAGGGAATGGTGATCTCCACCGTGTCACCGCTGCTCCAGGACCGCGTCAGCGTCGCGTAGCCGGACGGCTCGGCTGCGGCGGATTGCTTTTCTCCGTTGACGCGGACTTCGAAGCCGTTGGTGGCCCAGAACGGGCGCCGCAACTGGAGGCTCAACTGGACCGGTCTGTCACAGGTGAAAACCAGTTTCGTGGCCGTTTCGTCCGGGTACTTGGTTTCCTGCCGTAACTGAAGCCCTTTCTCTCTCCAGTTCAACTCCGAGGCAATAAACAGGTTCACATACAGGTTCCGGTCATCGTGGAAATAGATGCTGTCGCCGTACTTGGCGTGGTTCTCCACCCCCGTCCCGGTGCAACACCAGAACGAGTCGGTCGGCCCGTTGTAGTTCTTGCGCGAGCCGGAGCGCAGCGGCACGTAGTAACACATCATGCCGGTCTCCGGGTTCTGCGAGGCCAGAATGTGGTTGTAGAGGGCCCGCTCATAGTAATCTGCATACTCAGCCTTGGGTTCCCAGCAGAACAGATGGCGCGTCAGCTTAAGCAAGTTGTAGGTGTTGCAGGTCTCCGTCGTGTTAGGACCCAGCGCCTGGGAGAGTCGATCCTTAGCCGAAAACATTTCGCCGTCACTGTGGCCGCCAATAACATAAGAGCGTTCTTTGACCACAGTGTTCCAAAAGAACAACGCCGCCGTCTTGAGAGAAGGGTCGCCGGTCAACTCATACTGCCGCGCGGCGCCGATGAACTTCGGAATTTGAGTATTGGCGTGCAGGCCGGTGAGCCGGTCCTGCTGCCGCGCCGCCGGCTCCATCACGGCCTGGTGATTGAACCGCAGCGACATCTTTAGGTATTTGTCCTCGCCGGTGAGCGCATAAAGGTTGGCCAGCGTCTCGTTCATGCCACCGTGCTCGGTGCCCAGCATCGCCTGCATCTGCTCGTCGCTCAGGCGGGAATTGCGCGCGATGACCCAATCGCCAAACTGTTTGGCCATGTCCAGCGCTTGCAGGTTGTCGCAATAGACATACATGTCTTCCAGGCCGGCGAAGATTTTGTGCAGGGTATAATAGGGCGCCCAGACTGCGACCCGCTTTTCAACCCGGTCAATAAACGATTCGGGAAAGGCGCTCAGATAACCGCTGTCCAGCTTTGCCTGGCACTCTGCCAGCCCCGCAACGACGGCGTTGCCTTTTTCTTTGAACCGGGCGTCGCCAGTGCCGGCGTACATCAGCGCGCAAGCGGACAGATAGTGACCGATAAAATGCCCGCGCAGTTCGCCCTTGGGTTCCTCCCACCCGCCCAGCGGCTGTGCCTTGGAAGGCAGGCCGGCGTTAACACGGAAATTGTGCAGCAGGCGGTCCACCTCCAGCGACAACAGATACTTTCCGTCCAACTCCATCGCGTGCTTGAAGGGAACTCCATCGCGTGCTTGAAGGGACCGTCCAGCAGGCGCACGTCTTGGAGTGAGAACGCGTGCGCTTTTAGAGGGACAGAGGATTGCACCTTGAGTTTGGTGTTGTCTTCTGCCAGGGGATCGGCGTGCGCCAGGCAGGCGAATGAATAAACTCCAAGCACCAAGCACCAAGCACCAGGGAAGCTAAAACCCACAAGCCCCAAGCTCCCTCCAACCTTGGGCTTTGGAGTTTCCCTGAACCTTTGAGTTTGGGGTTTGAAGCTTCTTTCCTCGGAGTTTCCCTGCACCTTGGAGTTTGGAGTTTGGAGCTTCTTTCCCCGCAGTTTCCCTGGAGCTTGGGGTTTGGAGCTTCGTGCTTTGGCCTTGAGCGCGTCGAGTTTTCGGTGACTTGTGACTCGTGATGCGGGATGCGTGATTTGGTTAGTAGGGATCATTTCAAGCCTCGGTCTGCTGGTGATGAAACCGATTCGCAGCTTAGTCTAAGCAGGGTGAAGGAATTTGCGGGGAACTCGCAGGTGAACCTGGGTCCGCTGACGGCCATTTTCCCGCTTACAGGTATGACTTGATTTCAATACGGTGATCTGCGCCTGATGGGCGATGCGGCCCGCGCCGCCGATGTTCACCTGGGCGCGCACCGGCTCTGCGCCGGCATTGATGGCCTTGAGTATGAGCTCGTCTTTGCTGTCGTCCCGGCCAGCCAGCGCAAAAAACCGGCTAGCCGCGCCCGCCGTCTCGTCGTGGACCAGTTTGCCGTCCAGGTAACAGCGGATGCGGTTTTGCTGGAGCTCCAGCTTGATGTCGTACCAACGGTCCGGCTCGACGCTGCCGGGGACATGCCGGCCAAGGCTGCTTTGATTGAACTCTATGGCATGCTCCGTGTTTCCCCAGCCGCCGATGTTCCACCAGTTTCGCTCCTCGCCTTTGCGGCCGAATGCAATCAGAAAACCTTCGGCGCCGCTGAGTTTTCGCGCCTTCAGCGTCAGGGTGTAGTCGCTCCAATGTTCGTCGCCGAAAAAGCTCAGCCCTACTGCCTGCTGGCTCTGCCGGTAAGCTCCATCCACTACCGACCAGGCGCCGCCGTCGGTTCTCCAGCCTTCGGCAGCCGTGGAAAAATCCGAGGCATAAAGAACCCGCCCATTTTTCTCGACGCGAATGTCTTTGAATTCCGCCGACGTGTTCCAGGTCCCCACGCCGATGCCGCCGGCGATGGCTGCGGGTTTTTCCGCTGCACACTCCACCACCGTTTGCAGCGTGCAGGTTGGCCGGTTCAGCCCAAACAATTTCCACAAGTAATAGGAAACCGTTCCGAAAGCGCGGGCGGTGTCGAAGTAAATCATGCCGTGCCAATCTGTCCGCCCGCGAACGTTGGCCAGCAGCGGCGCGTAGGACACCTGCCGCACCACGTCGGCGTTGCGCTCCAGGCCCATCAAAAAGACTCCTTCGCCCAGCGCCGCGATGATGTTGCCTTTATCCCGGCCACCTTCGGCGGAAGTCACGGCCACTTCGCCATCGTAAACTGGCGGCAACTTGCGATCGCGATCATCGTAGTGGTGCGCATTATTCATGAACCATTGGGGACTATTGTAGAAGTGGTTGTCCTCCATGTCGAACGACTCGTCCCGCATGAACCGAGGAAAGGAAAGATCGGCAATGTAACGCACGTCCGGATACTTCGATTTAAGGGCCGAGTGTACCAGGCGATAACGCTCTGGAAATTGGCGTGTCCCATTTTCATTGCCAATCTCGACCAGCTTCAGGTCAAACGGCTCGGGATGCCCTTGGGCGGCGCGTAGTTTACCCCAGCGGGTTGTCTTATCGCCATTGGCATACTCAAGCGCGTCCATGAAATTCGTGACCACCCACCTCATCTCGGCGATGGGCACATCCTCGACCTGACGAAACATGCAGGTTTCGCCGGCAAATCCAACGTAGAGCGGCTCGGCGCCGATGTCTTCGCAAAACTGGAGATACTCGTGAAACCCCATGCCGTGCGTGCGGCGGTAATTCCAGGGTCCCCAGACCTCCTCCCGCTGCTCAAGCGGGCCGACAGTTTTTTTCCAGTTATAGGCCGTCTCGACGGTACCACCTTCGACAACGCATCCGCCGGGAAACCTGACAAAGCCCGGCTTCAAGTCGGCCAACATCTGGGCCAGATCTGGCCGCAATCCGTGGCCGTTGAAGGTTTTGGCTGGAAAAAGCGACACCAAATCGAGCCACACTGTTCCCTTCGACGCGGCGGCAAGGACGAACCTGGCTTTCGGCTCGCTTTTGGTCGCCGTGAGCGTGGTCTTGAACTGTTTCCAATGTGCGCCCAAGCCGTTGATATTTTCCGCTTTGCTGCAGGTCGAACCGTCCGGCGACTCCAACGTCGCGGTGAGAGGTCCGGTGAGTCCATCTGCGCAACGCGCCCAGAATGACAAGTCGTATCTTTCTCCCTGCGCCACGCCGATGCCCCAGAAGCCCTCGTTGGCAACGGCCAACCGGCCCGAACCGGCGTTCTGGATTTCCAGGCGCAGGGACCTCGGCGTAGCTGGGGTTAGCGGGTCCGCCAGGTCCAGGTGCATCGAGCCTTGAGCGCCGCCCTCCTTGATGAGCGACCAGAAAGGCAGGCCGTTAGTCACGTAACCGAAGCGGTCGAACCGAGCGTCATAGCCTTTTTCGTCCAGCCAGCGGCCATCGCGGAAAGTGAATCCTTCCGGCGGCTTGGCGTCTTCAAAGCCGCGGTTGCGGATTAATTCCGCGTAGAGTCCGCCATCCACACCGAAGTTGATCTCTTCCAAGAAAATGCCGTACATCCGCGGGTTCAGGCGCGGTCCGGTTTTCGCCGCATCAATGGTAATAGTGGCTGTGCCGGCCCAAATGGACCCAGTGATTAGTTGCATCAACAACTGATACATGAGCCGGCGCGCGAAGGCACAATAAGAGCGTACAGGGCGTGTGTCCTCACGCGGCACTATCGCTAATTCAGGCATGATCGGCCTTTGGCGCGCACTCTGCGAGTGATCGGATTTGATTAGGTAAGGGAACTATCGGACGTCACTCCGGCAACTGCGCGTCCAATCTCGCCCTGCGAATTTCACCACCAAAAGGTCGGACTGCCGCCGGAGGCGCGTACGTGCATCAACTGGAATTTGCGCCACTCGGCGTGACCGTCCAACATCACCAGGTTGCCGCCTACGGGCGTGGTTCGATTCAGGTGCGGACTCAGATGATGCTTAGGGTATCCCCCCGCGATGTCGGTATAATTGTAATTGCCCCGCTGCGATTCATTATCCTGGCCGAAGTCTGAAATTGTGGCGTCAGCCGCCAGCACACGGTCTGAGACAGGCGGCGGGGCCAGGTAACCGGGCCCGAATTTGATCGATTGCGGGATGATCGATGGGTTTGCGTTGGTTGAGTTGAGGAATGGGGTGCCATCCAAGGTCATGGCATAACCGAGAACATGATAGCTGTTGGTCGCAAAAACAGCCCAGAGCCGAAAATTATCGTCCTCCGTGAACCTCACTGAAGTTCCTGGACAATAAAGAATCTTCCATTTGGTGCCGCTTTGCTCAAACAAATCCCCAACGGCCCACGGCAGGTCCCAAGCCCAGAACCCTGTTCCCGCGCGAGGCAACTTATCTTTGTTATCGCCCGAATAAATGAACATCGCGATGCCAAACTGCTTGAGGTTGTTCAAGCATTGGACGCGTTTGGCGCGTTCCTTGGCTTTGGCTAGAACGGGCAGCAGCATCGCGGCCAGGATGGCAATGATGGCGATAACGACCAGAAGCTCGATGAGAGTGAATGCCTTGAGGCCGGAGATCGGAGATCGGAGGCCGGAGGGCGGCCCGACCTCTGACTTCAGACCTCCGAGCTCTGTTCTCCGGCCCCCAACCGGCGTGCGGGACAGCAGCCGGCATTTGATGGCTTTTATCTTGTTCCAAGCGCTGCATTCAAAGCTTCGAGTTCTCATGCAAAAGCTGCTCTTCCAATTTCAGGCGGCCACTGGAGAATCCTCTCTGGCGCCAAGCTTATTCATAAACTTAAAGTACCTCACACTCTTGCGCCAGTCTAATGGATCAACCGGAAGAACGCGGCCGCGTTGGTCGCAGGCAAAGTGAGGGAATATCTTCCGAAACTGATGGATTGGGTCCCCCCGACGAAGGTCTGCCAATTTGCCGGCTGCAGGCTTGGGCTGCTTTGGAGGACCCAGCCTGGGGCGGCGGGCCAACTGAGAATGATGTTGGCGCCCGCATTGACGACCTCAAGTGTGGGCATGGCCGCATCGAGCATGAAAGAATCGAACCGCGCGAAGTCCTGGCCGGCGGCACCGCCGTTAAAGGTCATCCATTGAATGCCGACCTGCATAGGCTGTCCGGCGAAATCGGCCACTCCATAGCTTGTTCTGTTAGGTGTGAGCCTCCACGGAGCCGTATTAGTGGCTCTCTCGTAGAAATTGAAATTGGTGCCGTGGTCCCTGATGATCAACAGCCAGTTGTCTCCGTCGTTCGGGTTACCCTGGGTGCTTTGAAGGACATCGTTATCCAGGTTCAGTCGAGCGTAAGTCCCGATGCCAAACTCGTCAAACCGGGTGAAGTTCACCCAAGACTCTCCATTGACAGGACCATTGGTGCCCAGCCCAAGGTCAAAGGGCGCTCCTCTATCGAGCCCATTGGTGCCATAACTGTAGGCCCGCGCCCCGATTCCAGGGAAGGTGTAGGCAGCTATCTGGTAATCGGTGATGTGGACTACCATCTGAAAATCAGCCGGCACGTACTTGAACAGGAAGAAACCATCGTTTTGATCAAACTCCCACCCGCCATTCTGATTCGTCACGGTCAGGCAGTTATTGCTGGACACGTTCGCGTCGGCCCAGGAAGTCACGCCTTGCATCAGCGGGTCGGCGACGACGTAAGTTGATTCGGGAATGTCCCCGTAGTTAAGGTAAACCCCGTCCCAAGGCGTGCCCGAAACGCGGTTAGCGACGTAGTCGTGATTGACGCTGAAGTGGTCTGTAAAGCCTGGCTGACCGACCGTCGCGTTGACGGTGTTGGTGTAACCACCGTATGCAGCAGTCACCGTGGTCGTGCCCAGGGCTACGCCGGTCAATGCGCCATTGGTGGTCACGATGACATTCGGGTCGCCGGTCGTGATTACCGCGAAGGGGCTGATGTTGACTATGGCCCCGCCCTGATAATGTCCAAGCACCTGAAGCACTTTGAGCCCACCTAGAGGTATAGCCGGAGGCGGCAATACTTCGACACTCAACAGAGAGCCGTCCTGCAGACTGGTTGAGGCGCCACTGGGAGGCACAACGGTATTGAAGGACTTGGCGCCACCGGAACCAGTGAAGGTGTAAACCACCGCATAATAAGTCACACCTGGAGTCAAGCCGTTGACCGTACAGGTGACGTTCGTTGAAGCTGCCGGATTTGCTGTCGCGAACACCATCCAGTTCCCGCCGCCCAAGTTGAACCCCGTGCCGAAGTTGACTGGGTTGGCGGTGCCGCCAAAACTGCCAGCCTGGGCGAGGGTAGGCGCGGCAGTAACCGGGCCGCCTGCTCGCATCACCAGCATGCTCCGGATTGGCGCGCCACCGATGCTTGCCGCAACCCAGTTAAAGGTCATCGAAAGGTCACCATTCAGAACCACAGATAAATTGGTAGCTGGGGGTGGCGGTGTTGCAGGGGGCACGATGCCTGGACCATCAATCACCAAAGTATCCAGTTGCGCAGTCCCGTCTGAGGCCGTTCGCATTTCCTGCTCGATGCCAACCTCCATGGGCGCGCTATCGGCGGCTTCGGGCAAAGTCATAGTCGCCGCTGGCACCGGACTCCACGGATCGGTGGGGTTGGCTTTCTCGAAAAACAGGAAGTTTGTCGAATTCACTCTCTGCATCAAGAGCCAGCCATCCGTCGCGTTGAGGCCATTGACAATTGTCGTGCCGCCGCTATCAATCGTCCTGCGAACTGCCGGGGTGCCGTTTTGGACTTTGACCCAGTTGATGTGGGTCTCAGTGCCGCCGGTGCCGCCACCGCCTCCGGCTGAAGCGTCTCCCGCTATGTTGAAGAGGCGAGCCATGATCCCGGCGTCGTTATTGTTGATGGTGTTCATCGCGCCGACGTGGACGCTGGCTTGAAAGTCACCCGTTACCACTTTGAACAGGAACGGGCCATCGTTACCCGCAACTGCCCAGGTGGAACCGGCGGCTTCAACCGATAGCACACCGTTGCTCGTTATGTTGGCATTAAACACACTGGTGGCGCCCGCGGCATTATCGTTTCCTTTGTGCGCCCCGGGAACATCGCCAAAGTTCAAGAACAGACCATCCCAGGTCGAGCCCATCAAACCGCTGGCGATATAATCCTGGGAGGTACTGAAATTGTCCGTGAAGACTGGAGTATGTACCGACACAGATTGCGCAGACGAATGGCCGGCGTAACTGGCGGAGATCGTCGCGCTGCCCACTGCCAGCGCGTTCATGACGCCGCTATTAATGAGGATGACTGATGCATCGCTCGAAGTCAGCGTCGCATTCGGATCGGAGCTGACATCATAGGAGTCGCCCGTGCTGTATGTTGCGATGATAGTCGCCAACCCCACGCCGCCAACGGGAAGGTTGGTGGGCGAGACGGTGAAGCTGACATTGGTGACCAAACCGGGCCCCTGGAAACTTGCAATGGCCGGGTTAGTGCCATAGACAATCGAGGAACCGGTGCCGGTGTAGGAGAACGCAGCCGCGGTGTAGGTGTTGTTGCTGCCCCCCAGAGCGGAAACGATCGCACTCGAACCCGTGCCGGCATAGACCACAAAAGAATTGGAGTTCCCGTTCAGCAGATTCCCACCGCCGAAGTTGGTGTTGCCGTTGAACGTGAACCCATTGATGGGTACCTGGGTGAGAACCGATTTGTTGCGTTGGAGCAGCAATAGCGTGCCGTCACTGCCCGTAGCCTTGGTCCAGGAGAGGGTTACCAGGCCATTGATAGAGTCCGGCGCCGAGGCCGCCAGGACGGAAGCGTCCGATGGCGGAACCGGCAGCGTCACGTTGGGGCCGCTGAGCTCGAAGTCGGTGTAGAACGTCCGAGTCGCGGCGCCACCGGAAAACTCCGCCTGGTGGATGCCCACCTGCATCGGTATCCCGTTCAGATCGGTCCGAGTGATAGCCTGCTGCAGCGTCCAGGGATCGCTCTGGTTGGTCTTGTCATACACGCTGAAGGCATCGCCCACCCTGGTGATTCGAAGGTAGCGCTGATCGTTTGTGGCGATGCTGTATGCGTTGGTAACCGGCAGGTCGAGGGTAACTTGAACGTCGGCGCCGTTAGTCGCCATGCGGAACTGCTGGTTGATGCTGAACTCATTGAAGCGGTTTATGCTCACCCAGTTTTCGGCGGCGTTAGTGAGCGTGGTGGCCACGGGCGCGCCCCAGGCCGGTCCGTTGGTGGTGAAGGCGCGGACCAGCAACCCGGATTGGTTGTACGCGCGGTTGTCGTAGTTGGCGCCGATCTGCACCGACACATCAAAATCCCCTGAAACTACTCTGTAGAGCAGGAAACCGTCGTCCTCCGTCCCTGCCCAGCCTGTGTTCTGGGAATCCACGGCCAGGTAGCCGCCGAATATGTTTTCATTGGCGTTGGTAGTGAAGCCAATCGAGCCGCCGTTGTCTCCGCCCGGCACGTCGCCGCTGCCGAAATAGACGCCATCCCACATTGTCCCCGCCACGCCGCTGGCCAGGTAATCATGGCCGGAATCGAAGTTATTTGTGATGCTCCCTGCGTGGGCCGCGACGCCCGTCGCCAGCAAAACCAGATTGGTCAGGATTGGCCGGAGTGATCTTCGCCTGGACATTTCACAGGCGACTTCGGTGTGGTTTCGGTCGCGCTCATGAACACCGTGCTTCGGCGGGGTGCAAGAGTGATTCGAGGGGTCGCTGACTCCGAAAGCCTTCGGGGTATTCGCAACGACACCGGAACTGTTCCTCCTCGCTCTGCCGGTCTGTGATTTCACTTTAATTAGGTATGTGAACTAATATGTCGTTAAGCGCGGGCCACATTAGTAAAGTACACTAAGTAATTACCGCCGGGCAGTGGTACGGCTGCGTGGTGCTGTTCCGGCTTGTCCGCTGCGCGCTTTCATTTGGGTCATCACCCGGCGAATTTATGGGATTGTCCGCCGGATTGTCTTGGCTTAGAATGACAGTCGCCCTGTGAAATCCGACATAATAGCCTTGTCGAAGAGTTTGGCGGAAACGCCATTCGCCCTGTCGGCCGAGCTGGGGATTATCGAGCAACTCTTCGATCACGTGCCAGAAACCGCATTTTTCCTCAAAGACTGCCGAGGCAGATACCTGGCGGTCAATCAGTCGTTGGTCGAACGCTGCGGCTTGCGGGACAAGGACGATCTGCTGGGGCGTGAGGTGCGGGAAATCTTTCCAAGAGAGTTGGCTGAGCTCTATGCCGCGCAGGACCAAACCGTTCTGCGCACGGGCCGCTCCATCATTGACCATCTGGAATTGCACTGGTACGCGGCTCGCCGGCCCGGCTGGTGTCTGACCACCAAGCTGCCCATGCGTGACCGCTCCGGGACCATCGTCGGGGTGGTGGGCATCTCCCGTGATTTGCGGGCGCCCGGCGACAGCGAAACCATTCCAGCCAGTCTGGCCGGCACGCTCGAATACCTCGAAGGCCATTGCGACGAAGCCATCTCGCCCAGCTCGCTGGCGCGGCGCGCCGGCTTGCCGCCGGTTCGCTTTGCGCGGCTCATCAAACGGATTTTCCGCCTGACGCCAAACCAGCTCATCATGCAAACCCGCCTGGCCGCAGCCGCCCGCCTGCTCAACGAAACCGACCGCTCGGTGGCCGAGATCGCCTACGACTGCGGCTTCTACGATCACAGCGCCATGACGCGGGCCTTTCGTTCAGCCACGAATCTTACGCCGACTCAATTTCGCAGCTTAAGAAGGTATGAGAATTCTGATCCGCCGCTGCCTTCCCGACCCGGCAAGGGCCAGCGAGTCGGCGTGTAGTCGTCACGACACAGCCGGCGCAGCCGCAGTCGAGAGGGGAAAGGAGCTATGGGCGAAGTTTAGCCAGGATGTGATTAAGAGTGTCGGGCAGAATTAGTCGTAGGCCGGAAAAGCGCCAGCAAGCTGGACGCACTCAATGCGCTTCGCGCGGTTCAGGAGCGCCCGGATTCCGCGCCAGCGCATGGAGAGTGCGTGGAGCTTGCTCCCGCTTTTGGTGCGGCCGCCCGACACTCTTAATCGCACCGGTTTAGCCAGGCTCACTTCGCTCCGTCGAGAAAATATTCCGATACCTGCGGTGTCTTTGGCGTGCGGATGTTCACGCCGGCGGGGAGCAAGCGAGGGCCCAGGGGGCAGCCCGAAAGACGTGGGAGCGTGTTTTGCTGGTTCGGAGCCGCTGCGAGCCGAGGACGGCTGTAGCTGTTTGGCGCCTGCAGGGCAAGCTTCCCAACCTGCCGCTTCACAGGACCTTCCAGTCCGGAGGTGCTTGGTCCTCCGGCGCAAAGCTCCGTCAGGAGCGCCATGTCTATAGCAAGCGGGCTTCGAACATTTTCAAGCTCCGTCAGGAGCGGCATGATTCCGGCGCTAATGATTTGCCTGCGAGCTCCATGCCGCTCCTGACGGCGATTGTCGCGGCGAGCATGCGCGAGGCTCAACACATGCAGACGGGCCGAGGTCCGGTGGCCACGGCCCGGACAGCCCTTCTTCAACGTACTCGTAAAAACCGCTTGCATTATACACAATGTAATGTAATTTCAGAATAGACAGAAATATGAGAATATGACGACGCTCAATCCAGTCCAGCAGCAGTCCGCCGTGCCATGTGACGGGACAAGCGCCCGCTTTATTTGGGATCTAATTTCTGTTAATACTCAAATCCCAGACAATACGGAGCCGCTGCCGGCCGCTCTTGGAGGAACCAAATGAGACTCTATTTCCTAAAGCGCCACCCGGTTCCCGTGACCGCCTTCTTCAGACATTCTCTGGTGCTGACCTACGCCTTGCCGCCGGCAACGCTGGAGCCGTTGTTGCCGCCGGGCCTGGCGCTGGATACGCACCATGGTTTCGGCTTCGTCGCCATCGCCATGGTCCAAACCGAGTCGTTGCGCCCTGCCTTTTGCCCTAAATGGATGGGGCAGGATTTCTTTCTCAGCGGTTATCGCATTTTCGCCCGTTTCAAAACCAAGGCCGGACGCACCTTTCGCGGCTTGCGGATTCTTCGCAGCGACACTAACTCGCGCTTAATGGCATTTTTCGGCAACTGTTTGACGCATTACAATTATCGCCTCGCCTCAGTCGCGCTCTGCGAGGCAGACCACCACCTCGAGATCCAGATTCGCACTCCCAACCACGAAGCCGACTTGCGCGTGACCGCGGATTTGGGCGATTCCGCGGCCGCCCCTCCGCCAGGCTCGCCGTTTGGCAACCTTCACGAAGCGAGATTATTCGCCGGGCCCCTGCCCTTCACTTTCGATTACGAGCGGCAAACCCACTCCATTGTGATTATCGAAGGAGTGCGCCAGCTTTGGAAACCGCAGCCAGTTCACGTCCAGGTTTCCCAAAACACTTTCTTCAACCACGCGCCGTTCGGCTCAGACCGGCCCGTGCTCGCCAATGCCTTTTATGTGCGAAACGTTCCCTACCTCTGGAAACGGGGTTGCCTGGAAAACCTCAATTAGTCGCTATCAGGGCATGCTGCAGATCCTGCGCTTTAACTGGCCGTGGTACGCAGCGGCCCTTGCCCTCTCGCTGTTCCTGTGTGCGGCCCTCCCGCTCACAAGCCTCCCTGCCTGGACCAAGGGCATTGCCCTCGCGGCAATGGTCTGCGCGAACCTGTGGGCAGTCGCTTCGCTGCTCGTGTCGCATTGGATTTACGACCGTTCGCCTCTGCGCAAATGGGATTGGATTCCCCGTTGCGTGCCCGGCTATCAAATCCGCGGCGTCAACATTCATGCTGGCTTCGACGAAACCAGCGCGGGCCTGCGCCGCGTCTTTCCCGACGCCACTCTCGCTGTATGGGACATCTACCAGCCGGCGGTCATGACCGAGCCGTCCATCCTCCGCGCGCAGCGCAGCCATCCGCTCGCAGTCCGGGCGGCCCGTGTGGACCTGGGAGAACTTCCTGTACACAACAACACGCTGGACGCCGCGTTTTTAATCTTTGCCGCCCATGAAATCCGTTCCGCCACTGCCCGGACACACTTCTTTGGAGAGCTTTTCCGCATCCTCAAGCCCGGAGGCACAATTCTGCTGGTCGAGCACCTGCGCGATTGGAGGAACTTTTTGGCTTTTGGCCCTGGTTTCTTCCACTTCCTGCCCTTCAAGGAATGGCTGCGGCTGGCCGGGGAGTCAGGCTTTGGCCTGGCGGATCATTTCAGCATCACTCCTTTTGTCAGCGTGTTCCGTTTAACAAAACCGCAAGTCTTATGAACGCATCAGCCATCGATCTCACAACTCTTCTCAAAGCTATTGCCGTGCTTCAACTGGGTGTTGCAGTCCTAAACCTGTTCCTGGTGCGGCTGTTCAACTGGCGCGAGGACCTTCTGCGCGCGCCGTTGCTCCTGCGCGAAGTGTTTCAGGTCCACGCCTGGTTCATCTCCATCACGCTAACCGTCTTTGCGGCGATGACCTGGCGGTTCGCGCAGGAATTTGCGGGCCGGGCAGATCCCGTGTGCCGATGGCTGGCGGCAGGCATCGGCATCTTCTGGGCGATCCGGACCGTGATCCAGGTTGCCTACTACAGCAGCAGCCATTGGCGCGGGCAGACGTGGCGCACGGCGGCCCATGTGGCCCTGCTGCTGCTGTATGGAGGTTGCTCCGGCCTTTATCTCTGCGTGGCATTCGGCCATCTAACAGGAGGCAGGTTTATATGAAGCTAAAAACGGCGGTTGAAAAACAAAGTCTAACGTAACCTCTAGAGTCAGAAGTCAGCAAAGAAGCATCTCACGGCACCACGAGCCGATAAAATCGGCACGGGAAGTTTGTCGGGTTCATGTCCGCAAAACCAAACCAGCCGCTTGCTTCCTCGGTCGCCGTCCCAAGCACCTCCCAGCGCGCCAGATTCGTCGAGCCCAGCACAACATACTTCTGGCCGGAGGCGCCCGCAAAGTGCAGAGCAAAAGCCGACTTGGGCGGATATGGCGCCGGCGCGAGCACGGGCGTGGTCGCGGTCCACGAAAAGCTCAGGTCGGCGCCCTGGCTCAGGCCGAGAGAGTTCGTAGCGGTAAGGCGGAAGAAGTAGGTCACACTATTCGAAAGTCCGCTCAACGTAGCGCTCAAAGGCACATTCAAGGTGTTGCTGCCCAGGATTTGTGGTGGCGTCGAGAAACCGTAGTCCCTGGTGGTGCCCCAATCAAACCAGGCGGCTGTCGCAGCCCCATTGGGATTGACTGTCCCATTCAACACCGCTGCGGTGGAAGTTATGCCCGTCGCCGGCACAGTCGCCGCACGCGGGACGTCGGTCGGGATGGGCGGGGCGCTGCTGGTGGGCGGCGGATTCAGCGCGGGGGTGCCGGCGATTTGCAGTCCGGAGATTACTGCGTACCCTGCCTGTCCAGGCCGCAAAGTGATCGTCACCGCCTGGCTGACGTTGGTCACTTGCAGCCCGCGGAACACCACATATTGCTGGTCCTCCTGCCAGACAACCGGATCTGCAATCGGCGCGTTGGCCGTTGTCTTGCTTCCGTAATCGGCGCCGTTAGACCCTGTCACCTGGTAACTTGCATCCTGCCCATAAACATAAAAATCGTAGCTCCCCGGCGGGAGATTCGTCACGGTGACGGTGGCGTCCCCACCGAACGGATACAAATAAGTATCATACATCGGGTCTGAGGAGCCGTTGCCCCACGCGCCCGGAGCGTTGGCCACGGTCAATGCGGCGCCCGTCGCTTCGCCCTCCACAGTCTTGAGTTCCCTCAGCGTGCCCAAACTCAGCCAACCACCCTGCGGATTATCGCGGCTGTAATGGTTCCAGAAGTCATTGGTGGTGTGTCCTATGGCTGCCAGCCCGGTCTTGATCGCGTCGAGCCCGCCGCTTAGATGCGCATAAAGGTTCACAGCGACCAAAAGCGCCGCCGTCTGTTGCGGCAGCACAGTGATGGTGATTGTGGCTTCGGCAGAATCCGACTGCCCATCATTAACCTTAAATGCAAGACTATCCGGGCCTGCGTAGCCTGGCGTTGGGGCATAGGTCAAATTCGGTGCGGTGCCGGCCAACGCGCCATGCGCTGGCAAGGTCGTGACGGTGTAAGCCAGCGAATCCCCATCCAGGTCCGAACCGGTCAGCGTGATGGGAACCGTGCTGTCCTGACTTACCACCACGTTTTGCGCCTCAGCGATTGGCAGGTGGTTGGTTGCATCCACGCTCGCCAATTGCAATCCCGAAATGGTTGCGTAACCGCCGCTTCCAGGCGAAACAGCCAGGACGACAGCTTGTGTCCCACCGGAAACCTGCACGTTCGGGAACACCACATATTGCCCGCCCGCCTGCCACACCGTTGGATTAGTCACTGACCCTACGGGGAGCGACTTCGTTCCATAATTCGCGCTGCCCACACCGACCTGGTAACTACTATCAATGCCATAAACGTATAGGTCATATTGCCCCGTAGCCAGGTTACTGACGGTCACCGTCACATTGCCACCGCCCAAAGGATAAAGGTAACTGTCATACATGGCATCATCCGAGCCATTGCTCCAGGCGCCCGGCGCATTGGCCACCGTCAGTCCAGAGCCGGTGGCGAGGCCCTCGACCGTCTTGAGATTGCTGACCGCGCCAAGACTCAGCCAACCACCTTGCGGATTATCGCGGCTGTAATGGTTCCAATAATCGCTGGCGCTGTGTCCGGTCGCGGCCAGTCCGGTCTTGGTCACATTGAGCGGCGCAGGGCTCAAGTGCGCGTAGAAATTCACTGCGATCAGCGGCTTGGTTCCCGGCGCGACCACATTGATGCTCACGGTGGCCGGCGCGGAATCAACCTGGCCATCATTGACCGTGAAGGTGAAGCTGTCAGGTCCGGAGTAATTCGCGTCCGGCTCATAGGTCAGGTTCGGCGCAGTGCCGGTCAGGCTCCCATGTGAGGGCAAGGTTGTAACCGAGTAAGTCAGTGAATCATTATCGCGGTCCGACCCGGTCAAAGTAATCGCCGCCGAACCATCAAAAGCAACTCCGACAAATTGGCTGTCGGCGACCGGCGCATGATTGACATGCTGCACGCTCAATATTGCGACCGAACTGGTCGCCGCTCCATAATAATTGAACACACGCACCGAATAATTTCCGGCATTGAAGGGCGCGACGTTGGTGATCGCGTAGGAGGTTCTTGTTGCGCCATAGACGTTCGTTCCATTGAATCTCCATTGGTACCGCAAAGTCGGTGCCCCGGTCGCGGCGACGGTAAACCGGGCAGTGTCGCCCTCGCTGACGGTCTGGCTCTGGGGTTGGGTGGTGATGGCAGGCGCTAACTGGCTGACGGTCAGGGTCGCCACTGCGCTGGTCACGCTGCCGTAGGCATTGCTCACGATTACCTGGTAATTGCCGGAATTACTGGTTTGGACATTCGTTAACGTCAGGGTGTAATTAGTGGCGTCGGCCAGCGCGCTGCTGTTAAAGAACCATTGGTGAAAAAGCGGTGGCGACCCGCTGGCCAGCACGGTGAAGGTAATGTTCGACCCAATCCCGGCGCTGGCGTTGGCCGGTTGCGAAGTGATCGTCGGCGGCATATTGCTGTTGACCCCGGCCGCGCTTGCAATCTGCAGGCCGGAAATCACCGCGTAACCGCCTGTGCCTGGCCGGACCGTTATGGCGGCGTCCTGACCTGCCGCGACTGCCACCGTGCGAATCACCACGTATTGCACGTCCTCCTGCCAGGCCACCGGGTTTGAAATCGGCGCATTGGTCGTGGCTTTGGTCCCGTAATCCACGCCATCCACCACAACCTGGTAAACCGAATCCTGGCCGTAGATATAGAAATCGTAACTTCCCGGCGAGAGATTAGTGATGGTGATCGTGGCGTTGCCGCTGAACGGATACAAGTAGGTGTTGTACATGGCGTCGGAAGAACCATTTCCCCATGCCCCCGGCGCGTTGGCCACGATTAAGCCAGCGCCGGTATCCAGTGTTTCGACCGTCTTGAGGTTGCTCAAAGCGCCCAAACTCAGCCACCCGCCTCGAGGATTGTCGCGGCTGTAGTGGTTCCAATAATCGTTGGTGCCATGTCCGATTGCTGCCAAGCCGGTCTTGGTCGCATCAAGCCCGCCACTCAGATGCGCGTAAAAATTCACCGCAATCAGCGGTTCGGTTCCCGGCGCCAGGACATTGATGCTCACCAGCGCCATTGCCGAATCCACCTGCCCATCGTTTACTTTGAAAGCGAAGCTGTCCGGTCCGGAATAGTTCGCCTCCGGCTGATAGGTCAGGTTTGGCGCTGTGCCGGTCAGGTTTCCGTGGGCGGGTGGTGTCGTGACCGTGTAAGTCAGCGGATCGTTGTCGAGGTCCGACCCGGTCAAAGTGATAGCCGCCGAGCCGTTGTAAACAACCGCGACGCTTTGGCCGTTAGCAACTGGCTCATGATTGGTGCTGACACCGTCCGCCGTGACAAGTTGCAGACCCGAAATCACCGCGTAACCGCCTGCGCCTGGCCATACCGTTATCGTCGCATCCTGGCTGGCGGCAACGGCCACGTTGCGCATCGCCACAAATTGAACGTTCTCCTCCCAGACAATCGGATTTGCAATCGCCGCGTTGGCTGTAGCCTTGGTTCCGTAATCAACCCCGCCAACCGCGACCTGGTATCGGGCATCGGACCCGTAGATGTAAAAATCGTAATTGCCGGCCGGCAGGTTGGTGACAGTGACGGTGACATTGCCGCCGCTGAACGCGTACAGGTAGGTGTTGAACATGGCATCCGAAGAGCCGTTGCTCCATGCGCCCGGCGCGTTGGCAACGGTCAGCCCGGCGCTGGTCACCGCACCTTCAACCGTCTTAAGATTGCTCAGCGCGCCGAAACTGAGCCACTGACCCGGCGCAGCATCGCGGCTGTAATGATTCCAAAAATCGTTGGTGCTATGTCCGAGCGCCGCCGGCCCTGTCTTGGTCGCGTCGAGACCCCCGCTCAGATGCGCATAAAAATTGACCGAGACGAGCGTCTCGCTCTGCGATTGCGCAGACCAAACAGCCCCGAAAAAAGCCAGTGCAAGATGGAAAACTTTTTGTTTCGTGGGTCAGCCTTTCCCTCTGCCGGTTAAGCCAGGCACAATTCCCTGGCCCGATTCGGCAACCCTCTGAGGTTGTTTGGACCCTCCTTCTCCGCAATCATACCCAAACAGCTTTTCAGCAACCGTTTTGTTTGTCAACGAAAAAAGGCTTCTTCGATCTTCGTCGAACGGCGCCTAGCCGATTTCCCAGCTAGACCCCCGTGTGGCTATCCTCAGGAAATAATGAGGTAACGGATGAGTCTTCACTCTTGGCCAAACTCAGGTTAACCTGGAAAAGCGATGTCCGAGGCGTTGGTGATAAACGAGATTTACCTCAGCTTGCAAGGCGAGAGCACCTTTGCGGGGTTACCCTGCATTTTTGTGCGGCTGACAGCCTGCAATCTGCGCTGCTCTTACTGCGATACGGCTTATGCCTTTGGCGAAGGGGAAAGGAAGTCGCTCTTGGAGGTGCAGGCGGAGGTGAAACGGCTGGCAGGGCCGTTCGACGGAGCGCGAAGAGCCAAGGCCGAAGGGGGAAGAGGAGACGACACTGCGGAGGCCGGCGGCTATAGACTGCCTCTGGTGGAACTTACCGGTGGAGAACCTTTGCTTCAGAAAGGTTGCCTCCCGCTGATGAAGGCGCTGTGTGACGAGGGCTTTACAGTGCTGGTGGAAACCAGCGGCGCGCATGACATCTCGGCGGTTGACCCACGGGTGCGGCGCATCATGGATTTGAAATGCCCAAGCAGCGGCGAAGTGGCTCGCAATCGCTGGGAAAATCTCCAACATCTCAAGCAGACCGACGAAATCAAGTTCGTGGTCGGCACACGCGAAGACTATGAGTGGGCCAGGCAAATGATGGCCGGGCACAATCTGGGGGCGATTTGCCCGCTGCTGTTCTCATGGGTGCATCCGCTGGCCCCGGCACAGCAGGACGAGTCGCTCAAGAAAGTCCCGCAGGGTCAAACGCCGATTTCACGGCAGGAGTTGGCCGAGAAAATCATTGCCGACGCGCTTCCGGTGCGGTTCCAACTTCAGATGCACAAAGTCATTTGGCCGGCGGAGCAGAGAGGAGTTTAGATCCACAGGCTTTCGGAGGCTGTGTTTCCACTCTCCGCCTTGAGCTGAGTCCCGGGGGCCCACAAATATTTCCTGGCGCGGCGCCCCAGAACGCCAGAGTTGCACGAGCCTGGAAGACCGATGGAAAGCCCTCCAGGTTTAGTTGCGGCTCTGCCGGCCCTGCCGCGCGCGACTCACCGGGCCGGCCCATCGCCGGCCCCTGCTGCCAACCCCATCCAGAAGGTGAAGTCAAACAGATGGCGGATGCGCTCGAATTCAACGACTCGGCAGTTTGGTTTCACCAACTCCGGGTGCACCTCTTGCAGCCACGCAAGTGTTTCGCTCACCAGGCGTTGCGGGCGCCACCCAGTCGGGTCCGGCCCAATATGCTTGGCGAAGAGTGACCGAACGTCGTCCATGCCTTTAGGCCCTAATTCGGCAAAGAGCCTTTTCCGAAGCGGGTGGTTACGGGTGGACAGGAGCAGCCCCTCGCGGAATCCGCACAGAATCCAATCCGCTATTTCGAGCGGCTTGCCCCAGCGGGTCAGTTCGCCCAATACCTTTCCCGCGAGTTCGACGATTGTGATTCTTTCCACCGGTGTAGCCGGATAGCTATAGTCGAAAAGCTCTATCAGTGTCGGGCGACGAGGCCGTCCACCGGCACGAAGGATATGGGTCAGCCGGTCGCTGATGAAACGTTGATTGAGGGGAAGCCTTTCCAGAAAAGCCAGCATCCGTCCGGTGAAGAGTGAGTCGGCATTCAGCCCCGCCTGCAACCCCCAAGCGATGGAATGGCGGAACCACCACGCCAGTTGTTGCCCGCGATCAAGTCTGGCCAACTCGCCTTGGACCTCCTTTGGTGGCTCAGTCAGCAGCTTGATGAACACAGTGCGCACCTTGGTCAGCTCGTCGGTCACGGTAAGTGGCCCTGCGCCAACCGGTGCAGCGCAAGCTCATCTAGCATCTTCGCTACGGCACCGCCGGCAGCACACTCACGAAGCAATTTCTTCGCGTGTCCTGATTCCGCGCTGGCCAGTCGTAGTCCGCACGAGAACCCGGCCACAGTCCAGCGCACCCGAGCCTCAGAACCGAGTCCGAATCCCAGCTCCAGAAGGTCCTGGCCAAGCCAGCTCAGGGCTGGGTGGCCGAATTCTGGCGGGCCCGCGGGCTTGCGTGGATGAGGGACTGACGAATGTTTCCGGGAGGTTTCAGAGCTCATGCCTTTTCCTACTCACGAGGGTTTCGGTTTAGTCCTCCGTGGGCGTGCCGTCGCACGTTCCATATCATCGAGGTGACGTTGGACTTCGTCGTGAAAGGCCCTGTCCCTCAGCATTGCTGCGACTCGCTTTCTGGCAGCCATCTTGTCCCAATGCCGTTGCAGGTCCGACAAGGGAAGCGGCTCCGCGCTGAGCCACGCCAACTCCGCCGCTAATCGCCGATGAGAAACGGCACCGAGACGGCGTACCGCCGGCTTGCTCAGCAACCACAGGCGATCCGTCGCGGCGTATTCGTCAAAGAAAACCGAGTCAATGCACGTCGGCGGAAACTCCAGCAGCACCTTGGAAACAGCCAGCGCCGCATGCTCGCACCACAGGCGCTTGCTCTCGTTTTGGTCATCCGGCAGCG
>WNGL01011486.1_pt1 | contig 21450 bp, 15 predicted proteins | sample 5400591 | NCBI WGS metagenome assembly WNGL01 (sample SAMN13153377, study PRJNA577476) | soil metagenome | isolation source: 80 cm soil or saprolite under Garry oak tree replicate 1 | place: USA:California | collected 2016-06-15 | reverse complement strand
GCCCGGCTCGCACGAGACGGGCACCAGTCAGGGGAAACCAGCCGTGAGGCCATGCCGCCATGCCCTGCAAACCCCGCAGCCACCGCAAACCTGCAGGCCAGCCCCCCTTGACACCGGCCCGCTCCTTCAGGGATGACATCGTCCGCCGCCGTTGGGCACGCCGGTCGCGGCGCGGCCGTTCAGGGAGGCCGCCGGTGCGCCGTGACGTCCGGTCGGTGGTGCTGCGACTGGCCCGGGAAAACGAATCATGGGGATACCGCCGGATCCACGGCGAGCTCGCCGGACTCGGCATCGCCGTGGCGCCGTCCACGGTCTGGCAGATCCTCAAGGACGCTGGCATCAGCCCGGCACCGCGCCGGGACGGCCCGGGCTGGGCCGAATTCCTGCGGTCCCAGGCCCAGGCGATGCTGGCACTGGACTTCTTCACCGCCGACCTGCTCAACGGCACGAAGGTCTACGTCCTGGCCGGCATCGAGCACGGCACCCGCCGCATCCGGATCCTCGGAGCCACCGAGCATCCGATCCAGTCGTGGGTAGTGCAGCAGGCCAGGAACCTCCTGATGGACCTAGAAGATGCAAAGACGAGCATGAAGTTCGTCCTGCATGACCGGGACGCCAGCTTCACCACGGCGTTCGACGCCGTCTTCCAGGCCGCTGGCGCCAGGGTCGTCCGCTCCGCTATTCAGGCGCCTCGAATGAACTCGATCATGGAACGCTGGATAGGCAGTTGCCGCCGTGAGCTGTTGGACCGGACCCTGGCCTGGAACCAGCGCCACCTGATGACCGTCCTGCGCGAGTACGAGGATTTCTACAACACGCACCGGCCACACCGCACCCTGAACCAGGCCGCGCCGCTGCGCCCGCTGCCAGATAGCGTCGCCGACCTGGACCACATCCGCGTCCGGCGGCGCGACCGCGTCGGAGGCGTGATCCATGAGTATCGCCTGGTGGCATAGGTTTTCGGCACCCACAACGCATGATATGCAGGCTGACCGAGTGCGTGTGGGCCGAGCCGGCGGTCGCCGGACTGGAAATGCGAGTCCCTTCGATAACTGCACGCCTATCCTCCCTTTCGACACGTCCTAACGTTCGAGGTCGTGATGCCGATACGAACGATGGTGTCGAGTGTGATGCAGCTCACAATGGCAGCCCGCCAGTTCCAGGTATCAAGCGCTGAGCCAGGGCCTCCGACTAGGTGAGGGCATGCATGCACTTGGGCAGGTGCTGCCGAATTGTGCCGCCTGCCGACCTATTCCCGGAATAGCAGTACATGCTCTCATGGCTCAAAGTCCGCAATTAGCCACAGCAGATTCTGCGGCTGAAATACACCTCAGCACTAACCTGCTTTGACCGGGGCATGGGCATCGCCGTGAGGCTGCTCGGTTGTCATTTCATCTGCCGAGCCTGTGTCGCTGTCGATGAGGGCGGCGATGGCCGGGTAACGGCGCAGCTTGTCCAGACAGCGGCGGCGGGTGGGCCCGATGCTGCCGACTGGGATACCCAGCCGGGCGCTGATGTCGTCATAGGACGCGGGCGGGTCCTCAAGCAGCAGGGCGACCAGCCGCTGATCGGAAGGCGACAGGGCCGCGAACGCCTCGCGCAGCGCGGCGTGGCGCTCGGCCACCAGCAGCTCCTGCTCGGCCGTCCTGGACTGCTCATCCGCGATGATCTCGGCGCCTATCACATATCCGGCCGTCTGCGGTCTCTGGGTAGCGCCCATGACCCGAAGACACTCCCTCCGGGTCACGGTGGCCAGCCAGCCCGGAAGGGCGGCCGGGTCGCGGAGCTTGCCCAGCTGGTCCATCAGCAGCAGCCACACGTTCTGGCCGACGTCCTCGGCGTCGGCGTCGCTCAGCCGGTACTTGCGGCAGATGGACCAGATCAGCGGGATGTACCGTTCCACCAGCGCATCCCAGGCGTGCTTCTCGCCCTTTGCGGCGCGGGTCACGAGGTCAGTGAGCACGTGGTTGTCACGCACCGGGTCGGCGCCTGTCCGTGTCGGTGCCCGGGGGCCGCGATTGGCAGGCTCGCCGTGGCGGCGCCGCACCGGGGCATGTGCCCCCGCTGCCGAGGGCATTTCCGTGTCCGCCTGTGCCACGCTGCTGGATGCCTTTGTAGTCATGATCATGGTTCTCCGAGCTGCTTGAAATGGGTCGGGAATCTCTGGCCATCGGCTGGTTCCACAGGTGAGCTGGGTGAGCTGGCGTATAGGGATGTCTTCTTCCCGGCCGCGGGCTTATCGTTTACTCCACTGTCGCCAGCAGTCTGGGCGGTCACCATACGTAAACAGGCACAGGACAGGCACAGGATTAGAATCGGTGGCGAGGTCGTGCGTGCACCGTAGCCAAGGTGGGCTGGTAGCGGACCGGCAGGCGGAGGGACTATAGGGCCTGTGGCAGAGCAGGGTGGGCAGGATTTCGGCGGGCTACTGCGGCAGCTGCGCTATGACGCCGGGCTGACGCAAGAGGAGCTGGCTGCCGCCGCGCAGGTCAGCCAGCGGGCGGTTAGTGATCTGGAGCGGGGCATCAACCACACCGCCCGCAAGGACACCGCTCTGTTGCTGGCCGAGGCGCTGAACCTGGCCGAGCCGGTGCGCCCCTTGTTCGTCGCGGCCGCCCGCGGCCACGCTCCGGCCGGGGGAGTGCTTGCGGCCATGCAACAGCAGCCGCAGGAGGCATCCTGGGCCGCGGTCGGCGGCGTGCATGCCTTCCCGGCCGCGCTGACCAGCTTCGTTGGCCGGGCCGGGCCGCTGTGCGAGGTCGCCAGCCTGCTTTCTGATCACCGGCTGGTGACGCTGACCGGGCCGGGCGGGGCGGGCAAGACCCGGCTGGCCGTGCAGGTGGCCCGGCAGGTGGCAGGCCGGTTCGCCGATGGGGCGTGGCTGGTGGAGCTGGCAGCGGTGGCGGACCCCGCTCAGGTGGCGTCGGTGGTGGCCACGGCGCTGGGGGTGCGCGAGCAGCCGGGACTGCCCGCGGCTGAGGCGCTGGCGCGGACGCTGGCCCGCCAGCAGGTGCTGCTGCTGCTGGACAACTGCGAGCACGTGATCGGCGCGGCCGCGGCGCTATGCGCGGAATTGCTGGCGGCTTGTGATGATGTGCGGGTGCTGGCCACCAGCCGGGAGCCGTTGCGGGTGGCCGGCGAGGCCAGGTACCGGCTGGCGTCGCTGACCCTGCCAGATCTGGACGACCTGGCTGAGGCGGCGAGGGCGGAGGCAGTGGCGCTGTTCGCGGACCGGGCCCGGGACGCGGACGCACATTTCACGCTGGATGACCAGACCGCCCCGGCGGTGGCGCGGCTGGTGACCCGATTGGATGGGATGCCGCTGGCGATCGAGTTGGCGGCGGCGCAGGTGGAGGCGCTCGGCGTGACCGGGCTGTTGAGCCGGCTGGATGAGCGGCTGGCGCTGCTGGCGGGCGCGGACCGGCTGGCCCCGTCACGGCAGCGGTCGCTGGCGGCGACCGTGGCATGGAGTTACCAGCTGCTGGATGAGACCGAGCGGCGGGTGTTCCGGGCGGTGTCAGTGTTCCCGGCGGGGTTCACCCTCGAGGGCGCCATGGCGGTCGCGGGAGAAGCCGCCGGGCCAGCGGTGCTGCGACTGGTGGACTGCTCGCTGCTGACCCCGCCGCGGGACGGGCCAGATGGCCGGTCGCGGTATCTGATGCTGGAGACGCTGCGCGCCTACGGGGCTGAGCGGCTGGTCGAGACCGGGGAGCAGGACCAGGCCACGGGTGCTCTGGCCGGGTATGCGCTGAGGGTGGCCGAGGAGGCCGCGGCTGGGCTGCAGACCAGGGCCGGGGAACGGGAGGCCGCGCGCTGGCTGGACGCGGAGGACGCCACCATGCGGCAGGTACTGGCCTGGGCCGTGGGCCACGACCCGGAGGTGGCGCTGCGGCTGACGAGCGCGCTGGGCTGGTGGTGGTTCCTGCGCGGTCGGCTGGTCGGTCTGCGCCCGATGCTGGCCGAGGTCACCGGGCGTGGCGAAGTGGGCAGTGAGCCGTGGTGCACCGCACAGTTCCTGTTCGCCTGGGCCGCAGAGTTTTCGGCCGATGTCGCCGGGGCGGTGGAGCATTTCACCGTCCTGCGCGACGCGGTGGAGGGTCGGCCGCCGTCCCCGGCGCTGGCCGACGCCCTGGCCGGCCGGTCGTACGCGCTGCGGGATCTGGGCCGGTTCGCCGAGGCCGCCGAGGATGCCCGCCGTGCCCTGGCTGTGGCCCGCGATGTCGGCTATCCGTTCGCGGAGGTGGTGGCCCTGCTGGACCTCGCCTTGGACGCTGCGGCCCACGGCGACCTGGGCGACGCCGTGCGACTGGCCCGGCAGGCCAGCCAGGTTCCGGGCGACATCCCGGCCTCGATAAGCCGGACATGCAGCCTGTGGCTGACCAACGTGCTGATCCAGGCCAACGACTTCGCCGCCGCCGAGCGTGTCTGCGCGGACGGGCTGGCCTCATCCCGGGACGCGGGCGACATGGTGCACCTGCCGACCCTGCTGGCCCGGATGGCGCTGCTGGACCTGCGGGCAGGCCGCGCCGGGGATGCCGCGGCGTACCTGCGAGAAGCACTTAAGCTCTCGTTGCGGACCGGCTTCGTGTTCGCGGTCTACCTGGACTGCTGCGGGCATTTGTGCGCTGCAACCGGACGCCCGGCCGAGGCCGTCACGTTGTGGGCCGCGTATGCCGTGCTCCGGCCGCGCGAGGACTGGCCCGCGGACGCACGGCTACGGCAAGAACCGCTGCGCGCAGCTCAGCGGGCGCTGGGCCCCAGCCAGGCACGGGCGGCCGAGGAGCGCGGCGCGGCGATGAGCTGGGCCACCGCGGCCGAGTACGCCTTGATGCTTACCGGCTCAGGCTCGCGGCCGCCGCAGGCGCCGGGACCAGGGCTGGGGAAGCTCAGCGTCCGGGAACGCGAGCTGGTCACCCTGGTCGCTCAGGGCGCCAGCAATGCCCAAATCGCCGCCCAGCTGCTCATCAGCGTCCGCACGGTCGGCTCGCACCTGGACCGGATCCGGGACAAGACCGGGTGTCGGCGCCGCGCCGACCTGACCCGGCTGGCCCTGACCGCAGGCCTGGTCTAGCAGACGAGCCGACCGCTGCCTGCCCGGGCACCGGCTGTCAAGGTCATGTGTGGGTCATTTGACCCCGCCCGGCGTCCAGGCTTAAGGGGTCAGCTGATCCCTACCGCGATTCAGGGTGCCACCTCTGGTCATGCAGCAGGTGCTGCTCGGTAAGCCCGTTACGGAAGAACTTCTCGTAGTAGCCCTCCTCCACGTGGTGGGCTTGCAGCCAGACTCCGGGCACATGGATGGTGTCGCAGTGCGCGGGGAACCGTCCGTGGGTCTCGTAGATGTAGGTGCAGATGTCCCCGGCGCAGGCGATCACGTCCGCGGAATAGTTGCTGGCCTGGCGCAGGTACTGGGCGCCGAACTCGCCGCGGTAGATGCGCGCGAAAAGGCCTTCGTCGGAATAAATCCCGCGCGGGCCGAACTTCTCGGCCACCACGGCGTCGACAGCGTCGGCCATCGTGGGATAGTTGGGCGGGCACATCGCCTTGATCAGGTACTCGCCTTGGTGCCGCAGGCCGACCGCGGCATCCCTCAGGTACGCGTACTTCGGCAGGGGAACCTGCCAGCGCACGATGTCGGCCAGCTTCCACTTGGGCGTGCTCCAGTCGAAGCCGAGCATCGTGCCGTACTGCCCGCGGAAGTTCGGTTGTCCGAGGAGGACCGGCGGCGCGATCGACGCGTGGATCCAGGCGCCCAGGCCCATCGCGTTGGCGGTGAGCATGAGGTTCTGCAGCAGCAGGTCGGCCTCGATCTGAGTGCGCATGGACCAGAGAGTGCCTAGCGGCAGCTTGATGTTGTTATTGAGAAACCCTGACTTTATCCATTTCTTCACCCCGGCGGGCCGGTAGAAGTTCCGGTCATCGACGATCACGGGCCTGGCCCCGTCCGGCTGGGTGAGCAGGTACATCATGCCGTTGATGTACTGCCGGGACAGATCGACGACGGGAAACATGATCGTGGTACCGGGCAGGTTCGACAGGAAACGGTTGGAGTCGAGATAGGCCGGGAAGTCCCGGTTCCCGTCCGGCACGTCGATGCGGTGGTCAAGCAGGCGGACCTTGGCCTCCGCGGCGCGCGCGATAAGGGTCTCCGGGTCGAATACCGACGGCGTGCCATCCTCAGGCGGAGGCAGCTTGCGCAGGAAATAGGTGCCGGTGTCGTTGATCATGATGAAATAGGTGCCCTGAGCGTTGTCGGGGCTGCCCGCGGCCCGGCCGACCATGTTCAGGTTCGGCTTGGCCATTATCGGCTTGTTGTCCCGCGGGTCGGTGAACGGGCGGTCCGGCATGGTCAGGCCGGTGCACCCGGTCAGCGAGATAAGCACCGCCTCTTCCAGCTCGGTCAGCGGCGTGCGCGGCTCCAACGAGGTCCAGCTCATCGACCCGGCGTCGATGGAGCTGCCCCGGCTCATCCGGTGCGTACGGCGTCGCCAGATCGAGGTGAGCAGCGGCAACTCGGTCAGGGCGTCGAGCCCGGCGTTTCCCAGCCTGGTCGTCGGTCCGGTCATTTTCCTGCTCCCCTCGAGGTGCCCTCCTGGCCGACAGGGCCCGGCCGGGCGCTGGGCGCGACTGGCCGCCACGGGGCGAACGCGTTCCCCCTGCGGGGCAGGACGCCGGCCAGGTCCGGGCAGTGGCGGAGGATGACGCTGGTCATGCCGTTGCTGGCGATCCAGTCCATGCCGAACGGCGAGTAGATTTCCGGGCGGAAGTCCACGGTGAGGAACCGGTCGCTCTGCAGCCGCCGCGAGGCCATCAGGAGGAAGATGCGGAAGGCCGTATCGGAGAACCCGAAACCGGGCGGTGGCGTCTCGGCGAACAGGCCCACCATGGTGTCGACCTCGTCGATGCTGCGGTAGAGCTCCCTCATCCGGCGCACCGACTCCTGGTCGTCGCAGAGTTCTTCCCAGTGCTTGATCCGCGGCTTGTGCAGCCCGGTCCGGAAGTCGTTGTAGCGGGGCACGCCACGGCGGCGGGTACGCACCAGGTCCACCACGGACAGGTCGATCAGCTCGCCGTCGCGCTCGAACTTCTGCAGTGAGCGAGGGTAGTTGTGCAGGGTGATCGCGCCGGGGTAGGACAGGCCGAACGAGTACAGCGTGTTCTCCAGACCGAACTTGCGTAGCTCATCGTCGGCCGACGTGCCCTGGATGTCCAGGAACCCCCGGCTGCCCAGGTCCGCGCCCGTCCGGTGATCCACGAACCGGTAGTCGTCGGGCAGCAGCGGATGCATCCGGTAGACCGTGACGAAGTCTTCGGTCAGCGAGTACGGGACCCCGTTGTGGTCCGGCATGGTCTTGGGGATGCCGACGCTGGCGTGGTTGTCGATCAGCCAGATGCCCAGCCGGGTCAGCCAGTCGTACGCCGGCGGGCCGCTCCAGTTCATGTTCATGCCGATGTCGATGACCTCGGTGCCCAGGATGGCCGGGGTCCACTCGATCGTGTGGATCTTGGCGATGAGCGCGGAGACGATCAGCCGCGCCGTCTGGTAGATCCGCTCGTCGCTCCAGTTCCGGTAGTGGATCCGCAGCTCGTCGCATAGCAGGTTGTGCTCGCGCGCGAAGAGCGTGTGCAGGCTGCTGAGCCCCAGCCACCAGCTCTCGTTGAAGCCGGTGATCTCCTGGCCTCTCACATCCTCGGGCAGGTACTTCCCCCGGATGAGGCGGATCTTCGCGCCCTCCCGGAGCGTGTTGCTCTTGTCCAGGTCAGCGCCGTACAGCTCAGACCCGTCCCACCACGGCGTGGTGGCGTTCGGGAACACCGGGCTCATCGGGTTCGCCCCGGGCTCGCCGAACGGGATGTTCCCGGCGATCCGCATCTCGTGCTCGACCTGGCCGTCCGGCGTATTAGTCCAGGTCATGCCGTGCGGCAGCGGCACCCGGACATCATCCTTGCCCAGCGGGTAGCGGCGGTGGTTGACCCAGTCGTGTACCTGGAACTGGATCCACGCCGCGGCGAGCAGGTTCAGTGACCGGGCCGGCCGGAACGTGTCGCGGTACAGGAGCTGCTGGCTGACCGCGATGGGGCTGGGCTCGTCGAACAGGTCCGGCCGCAGATCCGGCCGCAGGTTACGGCCGAACGCCGATCCCACCGAGCCCATCTTGGGCGCGGACAGGTCGTTGCTGGTCCCGTCGAACGTCCTCCTGACCCGGACGTCCTCATCGGGCGGGACCGGCGGCACCGGCCTGGCCTGCGGCGGGGCCTCCCCGACCTCGCTGTCAAACAGGTTCCGGCTCCGCAGTACGTGGCGGAGCGCCTCCAGGTTGAGCAGCCCGAGGCGGACCGGGAGCCGGTACCACGGCAGGAACCGGTTGACGGCCTGGAACATCGCCCGGGCGGCCCCGCCGATCACCACGTTCCGCGCGGGTGTCTCGGTCTGCCACCGGTAGCCCAGTCGCTGCGCCGAACTGGCGTCGTAGACCGCCTTGCGGGCCCGATTCAGGTTGCCGAGCGGGCGGAACTCGTCGGTGGTGTTCCACGGGTTGAACGCCATCGCGTCGATGAGCTGGGCCTGGGCCAGGGCGTCGGCTGTGCTCAGGTCGCCCCGGGTCAGGGTCAGCACGGCCACTGGCTCCGCGGGCGAGACCTGCTCGGACCAGGCCACGGCGGTGTCCTCGATCGGGGTCGAGTCCTCGTCGACATACCGCTGAACCCACAGCTCGAAGCGGATATCGCCCTCGGCCAGGCGGCGAGCCGCCTCAGTTGACAGGTAATTCGGGTCGCCCTTGGGGGGGCGCGGGGCCCGCGCTGTGCCCGGTACGGGGCGGAGCAGGTACCGCACGGCCAGGGTCGGCCCCCAGCGCATCGCGCCACGGCTCCAGTATGTCTCGGTGGCCACGCTGCACACCGTGCGCCGGCTCAGGATCACGTTCCTCAGCATCCGCCCGGTCTCCCGCACGCCGAACAGCCTGATCAGCCGGAGCACCCCCCGCAGTTTCGCGGCAAGGTTGCCGGTCATGGCCACGGCGAATGTCACGAACTGGCGGGCGTTGCGCGCGTAGGACACCCGGTAGTTCGTCATCAGGAGGTCGTGCGACTCCTCCGGTGACACCTGAACCCGCAGCGCAGCCCCGCGGAGGTCCTTGGCAGCGTCAGACCGGCTGATGCCCTCCGCGTTAGAGAACCGAACAATGGTGGGATACACCCCGCCTGGCTTTGCGAAGCCATGGCTGAGGTCGGCCGGCAGGTGGTCCACGAACCTCAGCTCGGCCCGGTCGGTGGCGAGGGTAGACTTGGCGTGAAACGCCCGGTCTACTCCGTGTGGGACTCCGTGCACGCTGGCGGTCTTCGCGTTCTTGAGCTGTAGCCTCATAATGTCCTGGGCTAGCTGCTCGAACTCGGCTCGTTCGGCCTGGGGGGTGCCCCCGGCTATGGTCTCCTTCCATGCGCTCTGCATGCTGTCCTCCTGACACTCGTGCCGTGGTGTCGGTGCCCTGCCCACGTGCCTCGACGAGCCCTGACCTCCCCTAGGCATCGCTGCGGTTGACATGACCCCCAACGCTCAGCAGATACCATCTGCTGTAGTGACGGTGTCGACCCCGAGCCGTCCTGATACATGCCTTCGCCCGGCATTCACCAGAAAGATTGGTGAGCTGAGTGTGATCACCTGAACTGGCCCCGGTTTGGGCTTGTTTCGTCGGGCGCGAATTCTGGCCCCCGACTGGGTGTGGGTGCCGAGAACTTCATCCTCGTCACGCGACCAGGCGATATCCGTTGATCAGGCCACCGGCGCGAGCGTGCCTTCGGACGCGGTACTGCTCAAGATCGACCGGTTCGGGTAGCGGTTTCAGCGGCGCGGCTGCGTGCAGGGAGCGGTGCGGCCGGTGCCGATTGTGGTGGATTTCGTACTCGCGCAAGATCTGACGCAGATGGGCCTCGTTCCAGATGAGGGTCGGGGCGTCCGCACGTTGCACAGCACGGTCCGGATCCCGGCATCGGCGAGGACCGCGTCGAACGCGGTCGTGAAGTTGGAGCCACGGTCGCGGATCATGAACGTGACGCGCCCTGCCTGGTCGCCGAGGTCCATGAGGAGGTTGCGGGCCTGCTGGGCGGTCCAGTCCCCGGTTGGATGCAGCGTGACTCCGAGGATGCGGATCCGCCGGGTCGCGTGCTCGATTACGGTCAGGACGTGGGCCCGGGTGCCCTCGAGCAGGTCGGCCGTGAAGATGTCGCACGCCAGGATCACCTCGGCCTGGGAGCGCAGGAATTGCGACCAGGTCGGCCCGGTCCGCCGCGGCGCGGGGCCGATGCCGTTGGCCTTGAGGATCTCCCATACGGTCGATGCCGCGACCTTGGCTCCCAGGCCGACCAGCTCGCCGTGGATCCTGCGGTATCCCCATTCGGGGTTTTCCCTGGCTAGCCGGAGGACCAGGGCCTTGATGTTCCGGAGGGTAGTCGGGCGGCCGGTCTTGCCACGCTTGGATCTGGCAGCCCAGCGGCGCCGGACGATGTCGCGGTGCCAGCACAGGATCGTGTCCGGGGTGACCAGCAGCCGCAGCCCCTCGCGCCGCGCTTTCGGTATCACGCTGAGCAGGGCCGCGAGCAGGGCCCTGTCCGCCCAGGTCAGGTGCGGGCGGCGCGGCTGCCGCCGTTGCAGGACGGCGAGCTGGTGGCGCAGGATCAAGATCTCTGCGGTCTGCCATGCCTCCTCACGCCGGGACAGCCGCAGCCACGTAGTCATCCGCGTGATGAGAAGGAAGGCGAACCGTAGGCACATGACCGGTGATCGTGACGGACAGGCGGCTGGGAAGGCCAACCCTGCTGATCAGAGCCGTGGACGGGATTCTCGGCACGCACAGGGTCACGTCCCGTCAGCTTACGTATGACCTCCGCAGGAGTTCCCAGGATGATGTTGGGATGCCGGAGTGAGGACTGCTTCAGTAGCGAACCGTGCAGGTAGCGCTGATCAGCGATGAACACTACCCGCATCCCGGAACCAGCGAGCTGGGCGGCACGGCGCGACGCGATGATGGTCTTGCCGGTTCCTGCTGCCCCCAGCACGCACACGGACTTGCCCGGGGCGGTCGCCTCGATGACCTCGAGCTGCTCGGTTGTGAACTGGATCTGCCGCTCGGTGAGCTGCCTCACATCGACCAGCGCGACGTCCACGGAGTACCTGTCACCCGCAACCACCGCGCCGCTGGGGACGAGGGCCGACAAGACCAGATCGAACTGGTCCGCGGGTATGTCCTTCCTCGCCGCCGTGAACCAGTGCGCGCATATCCTCCGCACCGCTGCGCGGAGATCGGCAACCTCCGTCCCGTTGACGATGATGGCAGAGGGCGCCTCGGGGCCGAGGTTTCCGTCCGGGGCTCCATCGGTGAATACCACTGCGTGCCCGAAGGGGATGCCATGGAGTCCCGTCTGGTCGACGACGTAGTCCCTGAGGTCATACCGGTTCCCCATCGCCTGGGCGAACGGACTCCGGTCCATCGGCGTGCGCTTGCTGTCCGGAAAGGTGAACCAGCGGCCGTGCTCGACTTCGTAGTGGCCCCCTTTGACCTCAAGCACGATGAGACCATGGCTCCGATGGGCCAGGATGAAATCCGCCTCGCCGTTGCGGGGAGGGTGCCTGCCGTGGCCAGGCGCGACGAACTGCAGCCCGTGCATCACCACCCAGTCGTCGCCGAGCTTCTTCAGCCCGTCGAACACGCGCCGCTCCGAGGCCGGGACGCCAGCCCGCAGGGCATTCGGGTAAAAGCGCGCCACGTTACCACCCCGTCCTGGCGCCCTGCCACGACAGTAAAGGCCAGCTAACACTAGCCCGGCACCAAGTGACCTCCACTGGACCAGCCCCTCCCCAGGAGAATGCAACGCCCATAGCCTAAAGCCACTCGTATACCTGTGCGTGCCGAGAATCTCGTCCGCGGCTGTGACTAGCGAGGTTGCCCTCGTTGCCGTCCGGTCGTGATGATCACCGGTCATGTGCCTGCGGTTCGTCTTCCTCCTGATCACGCGGATGACCTCATGGCTGCGGCTGTCCCGGCGTGAGGAAGCCTGGAAGACCGCCGAGATCCTGCTCCTGCACCACCAGATCGCCGTCCTGCAACGGCAGCAGCCACGCCGCCCGAACCTGGACTGGGCAGACCGGGCACTCCTGGCGACCCTGCTCAGCGTGATACCGAAAGCGCGGCGCCACGGGCTGCGGCTGCTGGTCACCCCGGACACGATCCTGCGCTGGCACCGCGACATCGTCCGCCGCCGCTGGGCCGCCAGGTCCATCCGCGGCAAGGCCGGACGGCCAGCCACCCGCCGGAACATCAGGGCCTTGGTCCTCCGGCTGGCCCGCGAGAATCCGCTGTGGGGCTACCGCCGGATCCACGGCGAGCTGACCAAGCTCGACGTCACGATTGCTCCGTCCACCGTCAATGAGATCCTGCGAGCTGCGGGCATCGGCCCGGCGCCGCGCCGCGCGGGCCCGACCTGGCGGCAGTTCCTGCACGCCCAGGCCACAAGGATCCTCGCAGCCGGCCTCCCTGCACGCCGACACTGCGCTGCTGAAGCGCATGTACGTCCTGGTGTTCATCGAGCACGGCACCCGCCGGATGCACCTCGGCGGCGTCACCGCGAACCCCACTGGCGAATGGGCCGTGCAGCAGGCCCGCAACCTCGCCCTCACCCTCGGCGAGCGGTTCGAGAGCTTCCGGTTCCTTATCCGCGACCGCGGATCAAACTTCACCCAATCCTTCGACGCCGTCTTCCAGGCAAACGGCACCAGGATCCTGCAGACCGCTGTCCAGGCTTCCCGGATGAACGCGACATGCGAACGCCTTCTCGGTACTCTGCGCCGCGAGCTCCTCGACCGCATGCTGATCCTCAGTGAGGCACATCTGCGCCCCGTCCTGATCGAGTACCAGGCCCACTACAACACGGCCCGGCCGCACCGCGCCCTCCAGCTCCAGCCACCACGGCCCGACCACCCCGTGGCCGATCTCTCCCAGGAACGAGTCAAGCGTCGGCCCGTCCTCGGTGGCCTCCGCAACGAATGCGAGCGGACCGCCTAAAAGACCAGGTCACGGCTACCGGCACAGTTCTGGCACCCCACAGGTGGCCAGGCGGAGAAACAGCCGTGGCGAGCGGCGGGCCAGCACGGCCAGGCGACTCAGAAACCAGCCGCCGAAGGCCGGAGCCCGCCGCGCGGCCTGCAGCGCGAGCCGCTGCCCCGGCGCCATCCCGCGGGCGGGCCATCCTGGCGCGCCGAGCGGCGCGATGAGCGTGAGGCTGCGGACGCGACCGCCAAGCCGGGCCGCGCACGCCGCGGCGAACGGCCCGCCCGCCGAGATGCCCAGCAGCGCGGCCGGCCCGGCCGCCGCCGCGTCCAGGACCAGTGCCGCATCGTCAGCCCAGTCTGCGAGCCGGCGCAGACCGCGGGGACCGGTCCGGCCGATGCCGGGACGGTCCGGCGCCATCAGCCGCAATCCCAGCTCGCGCGCCGCCGGCCCGAACAGCTGCGTGGCAGAAAAGAACCGGCCTGCCGCCCTGCGCCCCGACAACCTCCACCGCGATCGCGCTGCCGTCGCCCCGGCTCACCTCCATCCCCCCATGGTCTCGCGTTCGGGCCGGGCCGCAGCCAACCTGCCGGCCCGGCCCCGAATCGCATCTGGGCGCGGCAGCATGCGCACGCAGCCCGCGCTGCCGCAGAGCAGCAGGCGGCGGGCCACTGCCGGGCCCTCCCGACCGTCCCGATGTCACCTCCCGTGCGGTAATCCGCCTCGTCAAGCTGACCCGGATTTCTTACGGCACCCGAGATGACCTCGGCGCGCTACCCATGCCCGCGGCCCCGGACAGGCAGGTGAAGACGGCTCAGTCACACCGGGTACGGCAGACCGCCGTCCGCCGACCTCTCGATCATCTTGGTTATCACGCCCGGCTCGTAACACCCGCCGCGAGGAGCATGATGACCCGGCCGGGTGACCCCGCTTCGCGGGCACCCACCAGTGCAACGCCGATACGCGACCATTCCTACGGAACAATTCCGAGGGACGGGCTCTAGCAGGCACTGCTGCGGGCCGTGGGGTTATGCATAACGAAGCCTCTGGCTGGACCATCACACAGACGACAACACCCGACGAGCCATCTAATTCACCCGGAGGGCGTGTCAAGCGACTCTGCGATTCGCCGTGAGGAGTTCTTGCTGAGCAAGGCGCTGGCGGTCCTCGTCCCGTCGATTGCAATCTCGTATGAGGCCTACGCCTTCGTCCTCACCTGCGTCTGGCTCTTGCACGTCCGGGTGTGGCATCAGCGCTCCCGCGAGGGCCGGAGCTGCTCATGCGTCCTCCTACGCATCACGCCAAGCCGACCCGGGCTGGCAAGCTGCAGGCGCTAGAGCGGGATGCGGCCCGCTATGCCCGACTTAGTAGTGCGTGCCGAAGCCGGTCCGCGGCACCGTGGCCAGCACCTGTTGCTGGTAGTAGATCGGGCCACCTTCGTCGGCGGTCACGGTTGACGGGTAGTGGGTCGAGACCATGAGCGCGTAGATGTTTCCCTTGGAGATCGCCAGCGCGAAGTAGTCGCCGATGAACCCGCCGCCCCTAGCGCACGGATCCGTGCCTCCGGCGCATGGGTACTGGGAGAGGCCGCCGAGGTGCTGTCCCGGCTGCTCCGGATCCCAGCTGAATTGCGAGACCCGGACGTTCGCTCCGACTGGCACGGCGCCGCTGCCGCTGTCTTTGTACGCCTGCAGCGAGGTGTCGATGCAGAAATTCGTGCGCCCGGCGTCGGCGGCCAGGACGCTCGGGTCGTTGGGGCAGGCCCGGCGCCGGTCGTAGAACGCGACGGCGACAGCGCCGTTCGGGCCGGCCGCGACCGACGGCTGGAACTGGTCGGTCGGCGCGCCCGGCGCGTCGACGTTGTCGTTGACTACTTTCGGTGTCGTCCAGGTGGCGCCGCCGTCGGTCGATTGCGTGAACTTCACGTCGGCCTGGCCGGCGACCGCGTCCCAGTCCTCGTAGGTGAGATAGAGGTGGCCGGGATAGGTGGGGCTGGCGGCGAAGTTCTCGACGATGCCGCTGCGGAAGCGCGTGTTCGGGTAGACCTCACCGGGCGGGATCGTGGCGGTCGTGACCGGGACGAACGCACTGAACGTGCGGCCGTCATCGGTCGAGCGCGCGACGTAGATCGTATGCGTGCCGCCGTTCGGCGGGAACGACACGACTGAGACGTACAGGTTGCCCGCCGCGTCGATCTCCGGGTAGACGTAGGTGGTGCCGGGGCCGACGTCGGACGGCGCGCTGATCGTGACCGCCTTGGCGAAGGTCTGGCCGCGGTCGCGGGAAACCGCCATCCGTACCTTGATCGACTGGCCGTTGAAGACCGCCCAGGCCGCGTAGACGTGGTCCTGGAACCTGTTGTGGACGATGTGGTTGACGGCCACCCATTGCTTGTCCTCGACGTGGCCCAGCTGCAGGGCCGAGGCGTTGTTCGGCGGTTCCAGCGGCACGCCGCCGTTGCCCTTCACCCAGTGACGGCCCATGTCGTCGCTATAAGAGATGTCGATCTCGCCGTCCGGATGGAGCCTCGTCGCGTCGAAGAACGAGTTGAACGGCAGCACCGTCTGGTAGACGCGGCCCTTGGTGTCGAAGTCCGCGTTGGGGTCGGTGGTATCGGTCCAGCTCGGCGGCATGTCCTGCGTGCCGGTCGAGACACAGTCGTAGCCCTGGACCTGGTTGTTGCCCGACGGCGTCCCGCCCAGGATCTGGTACGCGCCGAGGTAGAACATGTAGAAGGTCGAGTACTTGTCGAAGAAGAACTTCGACGTGCCGACGAGGTCCTCGGTACCGGGCTTGACCGCAAGCCACGACTCGGAGTGGTTCGCGTTGAACGGGCCCGCCCGGCAGGTCCCCGCCTCCGGAACCCGCGAGCCCGGCGGCACCGGATAGCCGCCGCCCGTCGTCGGGGAACTGGCCACGACGTTCGTGAACGGCACCCTCGAATCCCATGTGGACCCCGGCGTGGCGGCAGATGCTACCCCGGCCGTCAAGGAAAGCGGAGCCGTAATCAGCACTGCGATGGCCGCCGCGTGGAGTTGCTTCATGTCTCCTCCAGCCCTGGGAGGCGGACCCGCACCGCGGGCTCCGACACCGACATCCCCAGCCTGCCCCTACGCCGGGAACAGCACAATAGCCGCAGCGTGGAGTTCGGGAGGACCGACTCCGGGACCACATAATGCCTGTTCGGTGCGGCACCGGCGGCCTTGCCGACCGGCGCGCGACCCGCACATAGCGGCGGGGATGTGCGCGTTGTTCCTGATCTTCTCCGTCACTCAGCGCGATGCCGTCGATGGATGCAGCCTGTGGCAACTGGCTCAGCGCAGAGGGCCTAGACGCTACTGGGCTTGCGTGCCCTGCGGCCGGGGACTGGCCCGGCCTGGCTCGATGCATCGCCCGCTGATCCGGGTCGGCGCGATGCGCACGTACACGTCGCGGGCGCCGCCCGCCCACGGCTGGAGGTGCGTTCTGTCCTCAAGGCGCTTCACGCCACGCTCATCTGTGACCTTGTGCGCGCGACCATGTACCAGGACGCTCCATCCTGCACGGAGCGCCTCGTCGAGGTGGTCGGCTTCGAAGCGGACCTGCCCATTGGCGTAGACCGCCAGCAGCGTGTCCGGAGCGGTGCGGAAGATGATGGCCTTCCCCGTGACCGCGAAGTTGACCGGCAGCATCATGATCCCATCTGCGGCCGCGAACCCGACGCGGCCGATGCCGCCCAGTTCCAGCAGGCCGAAGCACTCGGCCGGGCTGAGCGTCCGCAGGGCGCGCTCGGCGGCAGCGGGATCGGGTGCCGGCGACTCCCGGCTGGGCACGGCAGCTGGCGCGCCCTGGCTGTTCGCCGGTCCGTTCCCGGTCGTCATCTCTATTCACCTCCGCCATTCGAGGGCTGTTTGGCTTGTTCAGCCTTGTCTTGCGGCGTCAGCGGGCGCTGCGGACCGAAGTCCCGGCTGGGCGGGCCGTTCGTCTCCAGGCGACATCCGCAAGGCCGGGGCCGGGCGCGCTACCGCGGACGCGGCGGCAGTGAGCCAGGAACCAGCGCTTGCGCCTGATCCCTGGCCGGCGAGCCAGCACCGGTACATGGGTGCGGCCCCAAATCCCCGGATTCTCACCGGGTGGTTTGGGGCCTCATCTCACGGCCTCCGGTTTCCCGTCCGGGCTTTCCTCCGGTTTCCCGTTTGCCCGCCCGGGCTCTTCCCCTTCGTCCGCCTTCCTCCGGTTTCCCTTCGCCCGGCGTTCTCAGGTTCCGTCCTTCGGCCGTCGCTGTCCGGTTCGGTTCCCCGTCGGTTTCCCTCCGGGTTCCCTTCCCCTTGAGCAACCTTCACGTTAGCGCTGCCGCCAGGCGGTTCTGCGGGCGTTGGTCCCGTGCGGCCGGGACCAAGGTCACCAGTTCCCGGCGCGATCCCTGGCTCCGATCGCGCCGGTCCGCCCGCAACGCAGCTGTTCCCCGGGAGCGGATCGGGTCGCGCGGCGCGGCGGGCCGGCCGCATCACTGCCTACACTTAGGATCTCGTGACGATCCAGGATCCTTGCGGCCCGGCCCCGGACGTTTTCAACGTCGTGCTCGGCCGGGCCCGTGAGGTCTGGTCTACGCCGTTCGGCGATGTCGGGACCGTGTTCTCCGGCAGGGCATCGAAATGGCCTGGGTGAGCAAGCTGGCCGAGCCCATCGACCAGAACTGGTTCTCCTCTGACCGGGTCGATCTGATCCTCGCGGTTCAGGGGCAGCTGAAATTCGAGTTCGAATCGCCCGGCCAGCCCGACCGCGTGCTGAGCGCGGGCGAAGTACTTGTCCTGCCCGCTGGACAGCGGTGCCGGGCGTACCGATGGCCACGCGATCGCCTGAGGCGACCGTATTTGTCGCCGCCTACCCCACCGGCCAGAGCCCGGATGGCCACTGAGCGGGCTGATCAAGGATGCGGCTCGGCAGCACACGCTCATCAGCCCGATGCCGCCGGGACCAGACACGCCGGGCCACTCGCGGCACGGCAGGCGTCTGCCCGCCTGGCTTTGAGCGCGCAGATCGCCCACATCTGCGCCGATGACAGGCGGTGTCACACGCACCAGCCTGCCGTGCATAGCGGCGGATCCGGCGTGCCACCAACGGCCGGTAGTCTGTCGCGGAGCGTGACTATCCGGGTGCATAGCCTCCTTTGTCTCGGCCAGTGGTCTCGTCGTTTTACCTCAGCGGGCGGAAGAACGCTCGCAGCTCACCGGCGAGCAGTTCCGGCTCTTCGGCGGCCGGGAAGTGCCCGCCGCGGGCATCTGGGTCCACCGGGTGATGTTGTAGGAAGCCTCGGCCGACTCGCGGGGTCCGGTGACCGGGTTCTCCTTGGGGAAGAGCGCTACGCCCACCGGCACCTTGACCCGCCGGGGCCGGGGCCGGGGGTCGTGCTGGCTGTCGTGGTAGAAGAGGAAGGAGGAGCCGATGGTGCCGGTGACCCAGTACAGCGTGATCGTGGTGAGCAGCTCGTCCTTGGTGGAGCGCCGCTCGACCTCGCCGGCGCAGTCGCTCCAGGCGGTGAATTTCTCCGCGATCCAAGCGGCCAGGCGGGCGGGTGAGTCGGCCAGGGCGCAGGCGGGGTCTGCGGGCGGGTTGCCTACAGGTGGGCGTAGCCGCCCTCGGCGTCGCGCCACCGCTGCCGCCGGTCCAGGAATGCCCGGCCCTCCGCGGAAAGCGGCTGGCCGGCAGGAGGGAACGCGACCACGCCGGGCAGGTGGATGCCGGCCACCACGTCAGGGTGGCCGGCGGCGAGGGTGATGCTGACTGCTGCCCCGATGTCCTGCCCTTGGGCGCCGAACCGCCGGTAGCCGAGGCACTCGGTCATCAGCCGGGCCCACAGGCGCGCCCAATTCCGGGCGGTGGCCTCGCCAGGCTTGTGCGGGGGCGCGGAGAAGCCGAAGCCGGGCCGCGAGGGGATCACCACATCGAAGCTGTCCCGCTCATCGGCTCCGTGCGTGGCCGGGTCGGTCAGCAGCGGCGCGAGCTTGAGCAGCTCGGCGAACGAGCTCGGCCAGCCGTGGGTGAGCACGAGCGGGAATGGATTGCGGCCCCGGCCTCGCTCATGCACAAAGTGCACCCGCTGGCCGCCGATGTCCGCGGTGAACTGGGTGAAGGAGTTCAGGTGCCGCTGCTGCGCGCGCCAGTGGAATGGGCCCGCCCAGTAAGCGACCAGCTCCTTGAGGTAACCGATATCAGTGCCAGCCTTCCACCCTGGGTAGGGCAGCGGATCCGGCTATCTGGTGCGGGCCAGCCGTGACCGGAGATCGTCCAGGACCTCAGCCGGGACCTGGACCGTAAAAGGCTCCGGACCCATCACGGCAAGAACCTCCGGATTTCGGTACGGCGTCGCATGAGATGCTGGCGCGCCGGCTCAGCCACCGATGTAGAGCTCGCCGTCGCGCTCGGTCACCGGCGCCCGCCCGAGAGGCAGCACCCGGGTGAGCATGCGGTAGCCGAAGTCCAGGCCGGGCACTTTGGCGAAGACCCCCTGCGGTCCCCGGACCATCCGGCCGGTCCCGACGTCGTAGGCCGAGCGGTGCCAGGGGCAGACCAGGCAGCCGTTCTCGTCGATGCTGCCGCCCGCCAGGTCAGCGCCGAGGTGCCGGCATCGGCGCGTGACCGCGAAGTAGCGCCCGCCGGCGTTCCCGACGGCATAGCGCCCCGCGCCCGCCACCTTGCCCGGTGGCAGATCGGCAGCTGCGCCAACCCGCTGCTGTGCGCTCATCGCGCCTCCTTCCGCGGACTGTGCCTGTCTACATCGACCCTAGGCCGCGATTGGCCGCGGTGGTGACCGTACGCCAGCATCTATCCCGGTGCGTGCCGGAGTTGCCCGGGCGTCACCATCGAGGCTGCCGCTGAGCATGGCCGGCCGCGGTGTCACGGTTGCTGCGGCCCGCGGCGACCAGGCGCAGGACCTCGGTTTCGGCGCGCGGTCAGGCCGAGGATCTGCGGGCCTGCGCGGCGTCGGCACACACGTTGTGAGGGTTGTCACCGGCACGGGTCCCAGGCCGGCCCGGGAGCGTGCGGCACCCCAGTAGCCGGATCCGGCAGCTGCATCATCTCCCGCTCCAGTTCCTGCGCTAGCGCAGGTCGATGTCGCCCCAGCCAGCATCGCTCTTGCCCGCGCTGGCGCACCCGATGTTCGTGACGTTGTTCATCGACACGGACGCCGGCGATCAGCTGGCCGATGCGCAGGACGAGCAGCGCCACGCGCGGCCGGCCAGGCGCAGCAGATCAGCCCGCGTCCTGAGGGTCGCGGCCCGCGACCGGGATCGCCCGCGCCGGGCCCTGATGGATGAACCGGCCCGCACCGGTGGTAGTGAACGCGCCGCACAGGGCTATTCACGTAAGCGGACCAACTTCGGTAGCTGAACGTCATCGGAGCTGGTCGTGGGTTCAACTCGGCCAGATCGGACCTTCCCAGGGCAAGCCTCTGAGCTGGGCAAGTCCGGTTACGTGAATACCCCACGCGCCGCAAATGCCCCGGCCGAAGGTCCGCTGGGCCCGGCACACCACACACCGGAGCGACAGAGCGATCGGTATGTGTGGCCGCACCGGTGACAGCGAGCGCCGCGGAGCCGCTCCGAACGGCGGATCTATATGCCTGCTGCGGGCAATAATCGGATACGCTCCGTGATCACTCAAGATCTTTGCCAGCATAACCCGCGCTGGCCCCTCAGGCAGCCAGCAGGCCCGCGGGCAGGCACCGCACTGAACGCCGTCATCGAGCCGGTGCGGGCTCGCCGGGCAACGGGCGCCGGAGGTGGCGCGCGTCTCGTCGGACATCGAACGGCGGCAGCCGCACTGGGCGAACCGGCCGGCGCCGGTGGCCGGGGACGTCTTGATCGCCAGCGGGCTACTCGCTGGTCAGGGCAGCGTCTCCGGCGGCCACAGTTCGCCGGTGGCGCTGTTGATCAGCGCGGCGCGGTCCAGCCGGGCGTGCAGCGGCAGCACGTCATAGACCGCGGCGGCCAGAACCGGCAGCTGCGCCAGGGGTGCCCGCGGCGCGAGCGAGCAGTGCGGCAGCCAGGCGCCGGGCACGTAGTGCTTGTGCAGCTCGGCTCCGGTGGCGGTGACGGCGGCCGCGGCCAGGTGCCGGGCCAGGCCCGCCCCGTAGCTGCCGGTCCCCTCGACACCGACCAGGGCGACAGCCCCGAACCCGCCCAGCCAGCCCAGCAGCTGCGCGTACCCGGTCGCGGTGGCCGGGAACTCCTGGACGCCCAGCAGTCCCCCGAGCGGGTCCAGCGCGGCTGCGACGTGCAGATCGGCGTGAGTGTCCACGCCGCCAGTGATGACAGGTCTGTCTTCTACGATGGTCATAGCCGTCCCTTTCGTGGTTGAGGGATGGCACGCACCCGCTGGCCGTCGGACCCGTGAACCCCGGCCTCTGCCAAGACCGGGCAGATCA
>WNGL01002677.1_pt1 | contig 21454 bp, 13 predicted proteins | sample 5400591 | NCBI WGS metagenome assembly WNGL01 (sample SAMN13153377, study PRJNA577476) | soil metagenome | isolation source: 80 cm soil or saprolite under Garry oak tree replicate 1 | place: USA:California | collected 2016-06-15 | reverse complement strand
CGCTTCGCCGCGCGCTCGAGCAGCGCTTCGAGGGCGAGCTCCAGGATGTCCCCGTCGCTCGCGTTCGGGTGCGCGTGCGAGAGGGCGTCGCGCGCCTCCTCGAGCCTCGCGTGGAAGCCGCGGTCCACCGTGAGGTGGATCCGGCTCCGCTCGGCATCGAGCGGCCGGACCTCGACCCGGGCAGGCGGCTCGACCCGACGCGACGGGGCGGGGCTCGAGGTGCCTACCGGTAGGCACTCTGCGCCAAGCGACGCCTGGGCGGGAGCGGCCGGCGCCGCGGCTTCGCGCCTCCCCAGGTCGAGGGGGGCGGTTGGCGGGGCGGTTCCGGACTCGCGGACGGGCGTCACCACCGTGCGCTCGGGAACGGTCTCGGCGGGAACGATCGAGGCGGCGACTTCCATCGCCTCCCGCCGCGACAGCCCGAAGAAGCGGGGGAGGATCTCGTCGAGGTTCTCCGGGGTGAGCACTCGGGCGAGCTCGAAGGAGGTGGTGAGGCAGAGCCGGCCCGACCGGAAGGCCGCCTCCACCGGCGGGAACCGCTGGATCAGGTCGACCGCGGTCTTCCGGTAGTGGGCGGCGCTCCGGGAGAGGCCGAGCTCGCGGTGGAGGTAGGCGAAGAGGCTGGCGTAGCCGAGATCGACCCACAGGCGCGTGCGGTCGAAGTCGGCGAGCGCGAGGAGGAAGTCGGCCATCGCCACCTGCTCGGCGCGGAGCAGGTCGGCGAGGCGGGCGGAGAGCGCTCGTGCGTTCGTGATCATGACGGAGAGTGTCGCACGGGTCTTTGAGCCCTCCGGAAACGCACGAGGACGGGCGGTGAAGCGCGAACGGAGGCTGGGGGCGGGTCGCCCCCCTCGGTGCTCGGGGCGGCCCTGAGCGGCCGCGCGGCGCGTCGAGGCGGGCCTTCCCTGCACGCCCTCGCCGCGGGAGCGGGCTTCGGCGAGAACCGTGTCAAGGGACGGCCGCGATCCGTTGGGTTCGCCGCTTCGAGTCATTCACGATGCGTGGACTCGCCTGCACGCGTGGCCGGCTCGGCGAAAGCTCGCGGCCGGCCGCAAGCCGATCTCGTCACGACGGCTCCCGCTCACGGCGACGTCCCGGCCACCGCACTCTTCGTTGCCGAACCCGAACACCTTCGGGCTCGGATCACTTTCAGAGCGGCGGAAGCAGGCCCCTTGCGCATACGCGCTCTTCGTACGGCCCCCGGCTCCAAGGGGTGACGAATCGTGGTAACCGCCCGACGGGAACGTGATGAAGCGGGGAACGACGTCCGAGGCTTAGGCGAGCGTCGAAACGATCCGCGCGGCGCTGCGGACGAACTCGGGGCATCTGGTCTTGAAGAGCCCCGCGTTCATTGCAGCCGCGCGGCCCTCGTCGGTGCTGAGGTCGACCCCCAGCAGTTCCCGACACACGTCCGAGCCATGCTCTCGTCGGAACATCGCGAGGAACGCGAGAGTGGCCTCGTAGGTCTTCTCGCGTGCGGCTTCATCCTCGACCCTGGTGCGACCGTGCTCCAGGCCGATAGCCATCAACGCGCCACTTACGGCTCCGCAGGTGCCGCCGGTTCGAGCGATACCACCACCGAAGGCGCATGCGACTCGAAGCGCAGCCTCGCGGCCGAGTCCGTGGCGCTCCGTGAATGCGACAAGAACGGCTTGGCCACAGGTAAAGCCTTGCTCGAACAAGGCCAGAGCGAGGTGCTCTGGTGTGCTCTTGAACGTCTGGCTCATTCGCCCACTGTAGGGGATCGCGCGCGCTCGCAGGCGACCTCCAGAACATGAGAGGCCCCCGCACGAGAACGAAAAGGGGCGGGCCCGAAGGCCCGCCCCCGTGAATCAAAGGCTCACCGGGAGCTCGGAGGCTCCCGGCGCGCCGTCAGGCTACGGGTGGAACTGGGCGATGTCGAAGACCTTGCCCGTGCCGTGGCAGCCGAGGCACGCCTCCGAGGCCAGGTTCACCTGGGCGGTGCTGCGCGCCTCGTAGACGTGGCCGCCGTTCGCCGTCATGTGGGTCACGGTGGCGGTGTCGTCGTGGCAGGAGAAGCACGCCGCGGCGATCGGGGAGCCGACGAGCGTCGTGCCGACGGCCTGGATGGACGCGCCGGGCGCCAGGATCGGCGCGCTCGTCGTCGCCCACGCGTTCGCGTTGAACGCGAAGCCCTGACCGTAGACCGTGGTCGGGGTGATGTACGGGTACGCCGTGTTCGCATTCACCCCGTACGCCGACGTGCCCTGGGCATAGGTCGTCCAGCCCAGGTTCGAAGCGGCCGCCTCGGTCTGCGCGAAGAAGCCGTCGGTGTGGCACTCCGAGCAGCGGAGGAGACCGGGGTAGGTCACCTCGGGGTAGTAGAACCGGGGCGCGGTGATCTTGGTCACGTCGTACGACGCCGAGCTGTTGTCGATGCAGTCGCCGTACTGCCAGTACACGCCCGCGGCCGGCTGCACCGTCGCGCGGAAGGTCGACCCGATGTTGCAGCCGCCCTCCCACGCGAACTTCACCGTCCGCTTCTCCGCGCCGTGGATGGCGTGGACGAACGTCGAGGCGTTCGCCGACCAGCCGCCGCTGCCCTGGTTCGGGCGGTGGCAGAACGAGCAGCTCGGCACGTCATTGCGCTGACCGGCGTGGAACGTCGGCTTGGCGCCGAGGCGCGCGTGGCAGTTGTCGCACTTGGCGTTGTCGACGATGACGCGACGGCCGGTGAAGCCCGTCGCGACCTGCGTCACGTTCTTGATCGGCACGACGAGGCCGCCCGTCTTGACCGTGACCGCCGCGCCCTTGTTGCCGTAGATGTACGAGGTGCCGATCGTCGAGATGGCGTAGTCCGTCTCGACGTACTGGCCGAGGTTGGTCTCGGTGAGCGGAGGCGTGCTCGACGGGTTGTAGGTGTAGCCCACGCCGCCGGTGAGCATCGAGATGCCCGCGCTCGACAGATTGGCCGTCGACACGAGCGTCACCGTGTACTCGTCGCTGCCGTCGGGGCCGCTGATCGTGGCCACCTGCGTCGTCGACGCCTTGGTTCCGGTTCCGGTGAGTGCGACGTGGCCCTCGGAGCAGACGGCGGGGAGGTACGCGCTCGCCGACCCGTTGAAGTCGGCAGGCGTCGGGATCCCGTCCTGCGTCACTGCGTATGCGAAGTACAGGCTCGGACCGCCGAACGTGCTGTTGAACAGCACGAGCTTGTCGGTCTGCGCGGCGCCCGCGTTGGTGCAGTAGTCGAACGGAACGGGGGTGCCGTTCTTCAGCAGGCCGAACGTCATCTGCGGATGGCCGTTCACGTCGAGCCCGACGCTCGAGATGTGGTACGACCACGCGTCCGCGCCGAACGGGACCTGGCCCGCATTGGCGAGATAGGCCGCGTTGGTGTTGCCGTTGCAGCCCACCGGCTGCATGCCGCTCTGGAGCAGGCAGCCCTGCGGATCAGGCGGGGAGACCGCCAGCTTCGGGTGGGCCTTCACGATGCAGTCGGCCTCGTTGCCAGCCACGCAGCCGGGGACGAAGTAGGCCGCCGAGCCGCCCATCTCGCTGTTGATGGCCGTCTGCGATCCGAACCAGTACATGAGGTTGTTGCCATGGCACGAGTTGCACGCGCTCGGGGTCGCGTTGGTGTTGAACTGCGCGCCCTGAGCCGCGCCGCCGTGGCACTCGTCGCAGTTGCGGATGTCCTGCGGATAGGTCATCTCGACGCCGAGCTCGTGGAACGCGAGACTCTTGATCGTCGGCTTGAACGGCGAGGCGAAGACCGTCGTGTTGCAGACGCTCGCGTCCGTGAGGCTCGACGGCGTGACGGCAGCCTGCCCGCCACCCGCATAGGCCGGAACGCCGACGCTGGTGAGACCGAGCGGCGACCAGTTGGTGCCCAGCGCGGTCTGGGTGTCGACGCAGGCGTAGTGCGGCATCTCCGACTCGGCGTACGCGTGAATGCGGTGCACGAACTGGTTGGAGTTCGCCCACGGGTTGCTGGTGCGAGCGGGGTTGTGGCAGACGTTGCAGATCCGCCCGTCGACCTTGTTGCCGCTGTGGAACGCGGCCGACACGAGCCCCTTCGGCTGGAAGCCGTCGTGGCACTTCCAGCAGTTCTCCTTCTTGACGACGTCGCGCGTCGCAGCAACGGCGTTACCCGTGCTCGGGTCGAAGTTGTTGATGACGTTCACGGCCGTGTAGCCCTTGGTGTTGTCGGCCGACGGCGGGCACGAAGAGAACGGGTTCACGCCCGTACCGGGAGCCGTGCACGGGCCGCCGCTCACGTCCTCCTGGCGGGAGGCAAACATGAAGAGCGTGTGGGTGTTGCCGAGCTGGGCCGCGCTGATCTGGCTCGTCGACGGGAACTGGTACGTGTACTGGCCCGGGGTCGTGGTCGCCTTCAGGAGGCCCTTCGCGGCGTTCGCCGGGTCATTGATCTTGACCATGGAGTACATCGAGGGGTTGCCGGGGGCGTAGTAGATGGTGTTCTGCGAGGCGACGGGCTGACCGTAGCTGTTGGTGGCGACGGTGAAGTAGCCGACCGCGAAGCCGATCGTGGTGTTCGTGTTGCCGGTGCTCGGGTTGCCCGCGGGGCCCAGGGGCGTGTTCTTGCCGTCAGCGCCCGAGAGGTCCACCGGGTTTCCGGAGTTGTTCGCCAGGTGGAACGTGACCGTGAGCGGCGAGGTCACGTTGATGGCGTCGATCGTGGCCACGAGGCCGGTCTTCTTGTTGGCCGCGACGCCCGAGAGCGGCGGGAGCGGGGGGGCGGTGTGGCACTGCGAGCACGAGGGAGCCGTGCCCTGGCCCTGGCCCTGCGCGCCGTGGCAGTCCGTGCAGTGGTACGCGAGCGGGTTGTTGGCCGCCCACTTGTTGTACTCGTCGCCGTGGACGGCCCCATCCGAGAAGTTCGGGTGCGCGCCGAGCCCGGTCGTGTTGGACGCGAAGCGGACCGCGACGAACTGGTCGCTCGTGATGAGGACGCTGCAGGCGGCCTGGCCGCTGCAGGCGCCGGCGAACGCGTGCACGCCCGTGCCGCCGTTGTTCACGGCGTTGACGGTGACGGCGTTGACGGGGTCGTAGGTGAACTTGAACGCGCAAGCCGTGTGCGGCGCGCTGGTGCCGTCGATGCCGCAGTCGATGCCAGCCGGGGTCGACGTCACGACGCCGCCCGCCGGGAGCATGTAGGTGGTGCCTGCGACGACGACCTGAGTCTCGCCGCGGACGGAGAGGGTGAAGAGCGAGCCGCCCACACCCTTCTTCGCATTGTTGGAGTCGGGGTTGCCCGCGCCTCCGCTGCATCCTGCCGCGACGGCGCCGACGAGCGCCAAGGCGAATGAGATACGACGCATGTGCTTCCTCCAGGTGCCCGGGAAGATCGCGGGCTTCGTCTGCCAAGTGATCGCCGGGTGCCCGCCCTGCGATCGGAAGTACCGTGGCCGTACCGATGAACCGCACGCCCAGTAAGCAAGCGACGTACCGTGGTCCGGAGACGAAATAGCGTTGAGAAGCCGGGTGTCAAAAGGCACATGCGGCGTTTCGGCGCATCCCCTCGTGGGGGAAAACCCCCACCTGCTGCGCCAGGAAGCTGGCCATTGCCTCGCGGGGTGCTCGCAAGGATTGCGGCCGCCCGCGCGCGCGAGTGCGCGAGCTCGCAGCGGCTCCTTGCACGATTCCCCCGGAAAGTCCGATGGGTAACGAAAATGCCTATCGCACTGACGGTGCTGTGCGGTGGCGCACATCCGACCGGGAGCTTCAGTGCGGCCTGCGCCCACCGCCGCGATCCATGCGGCTCGAGCTGGAGCTATTCGAGGTGATTTCAGCGGCTTGCGCGAGCCAATCCCCGCGGCGAGCCGGGGTCTCGGATCTGCAACGTTTGCGCTTGGGGGATGTGCATCCAGATGGGTGAAGGCACCCACCGGATGAAGTCGATATCTGACTCGAATATCAATGATTTTACGCGCTTTTGCCGATTCGACCGTCCGTACTGATCGGCACGATCCGTGCTTAGGTCTCGGATGCCCAGCCGTAACCGTGCCCGATGTTCCGCAGCCGCAGTGAGAAGCGAGTCGATTTCATTGCAGCGCCACGGGAGCCAGTCCGCCTCGAGCGGATGGCGAGATGGGACGGTATCCAATGAGAACGCTGAAGCTTGCTTTGGCAGCGGTCGCTGCGCTCGCGTTCAACGCGAACGCGCAGACGACCACGGGCCCGCACGGCATGGGGGCGCCGCCGACCGGATTTTACCAGCCTGCCTGGACGACGGGCGCGCTGAACGCCACCATGGACAGCAACAACATCTCCTTCCACGCGGGCGGCGTGGCGGCCTGTGACGGCTGCCACGTGATGCACAACGCCAACGGCGGGGCGGCGAAGTCCACGAACAACGGCGCGGGCGAGCCGGCGTGGAGCAACCACGCCAACGCCTACCTGCTCCAGGGTTCCGACCAGAGCTCCACCTGTCTCATCTGTCACGGTGACCCGTTGCCGAAGGCCGGCGCCCCGACCGACAACCAGTTCGTCGTCGCGGACCTGTCGGGCGGCACGTCGGCGTCGCAGCGGACGCCCGGCGGCGACTTCGGCTGGACGCGGATCAGCTTCAACGGCGCCGGGTCGAACGCCGCGCTCGTGAGCACGGGCGACATGCACGGCCACAACGTCTCGGCGAAGGACTTCGGCTGGCTGACGGACACGCGGTTCACCCGCGCGCCGGGCGGCACCTTCACGACGATGGGCACGACGCCGAACGGCCTCGGCAACTTCGCCTGCTCGAGCTGCCACGACCCGCACGGCCGCTACCGCATCGAGGTCGCGGGCACCTGCGGCGCGGGGACGAACACGAACGGCGTCCAGATCTGCAGCCCGAGCGACTCGCCGCTCCGGCCGATCGCGACCTCCGGCTCGTACGGCGCCATGCCGGCGGCCGAGTACGCGACCGGCGTCTACCGCCTCCTCGCCGGCAAGAACTACGAGCCGGCGTCGAAGACCGGGTACCCGTTCATCGCCGATCCGCCCGTCGCGATCGCGCCGAAGAACTACAACCGGTCCGAGGCGACGCACGAGGTCCGCGTCCAGTACGGGACCGGCATGTCCGAGTGGTGCAAGAACTGCCACCCCGACGTCCACATGGAGAGCTACGCCACGGGCTGGAGCGGCCAGCGTCACCCGGCCGCGAGCAACGCGTACCTCCACCAGTCGCAGTACGTGGTCTACAACACGTACCTCTCGACCGGGAACTACCAGGGGGCCTCGGGCGCGTACACGTCCCTCGTCCCGTTCGAGCAGGGGAACGGCGCCGCGCTGACGCCGACCGCCCTCGCGGGCCAGACCGGCAACCCGACCACCGACGGCGCGAACCTCGTGGCCGGCGACACCACGAACGTGATGTGCCTCTCCTGCCACCGCGCGCACGCGTCCGCGTTCGACAGCATGATCCGGTGGGACCAGAACGCGACGTTCCTCACCGACGGCGCCGGCCAGTTCACCGACGGCCTCTACACGCGCGGGGCCGGCGTGACGGCCGCCGGGTACTACGGCCGCACGGTCAGTGCGACCGCGGCCGGCGTGACGAACACCGGCACGGTGCTCGGCCCGTACCAGCGGTCGCTGTGCAACAAGTGCCACGGCAAGGACTAGTCCGCTTCGTCCCGTAGCCGGCGTACAACGAGGGGGAGGCGCGAGAGCGCCTCCCCCTTCGTCTCGGTGTGCCCGCATGCCGCTCCGCCTCGCCACCGCAGCGCTCCTCCTCGCCGCGACGGGCTGCGCCGCGCTCCGCGGCGCGCCGCCGCAGCTTCCGCCGCTCGGCGACGCGGCGGAGGTCCACGTCTACCTGCAGCGCCTTCCGCGCGAGGCGGAGCGGCTCTCGTTCGCGGTGGAGCGGCTGTCGCTCGTCCGGTCGGACGGGACCGAGGTCCCGCTCGCCGTGGAGCCGCTCGTGGCCGACGGCGCGGACGGGGCGCCGCAGCGGCTCCTCGCGTGGGGGCGCGTCGCTCCGGGCGACTACACCGCGGTGATCGTGAAGGCCGCGTCCGCCGCGCTCGGCCGCGGCTCGGAGCGCGCGGCCCTGCTCGGCGCCCCGGAGCCGGCGCGGGCGGACCTCGCGATCCGCCTCGCACCGGGACGCGCCGCGGTGGTCTGGCTCGAGCTCGCGGCGTCTTCGGTCGAGGAGCTCTCCTTCGTCCCCCGGTTCAGGGCGGCCGTCGCGCCCCGGACCGCCCCGCGCGCCGCCCTGTACTGCACGGGCGAGCGGGCCGCGAGCGTCACCGTCGCCGACCGCGCGGCGAGGGTCGTCACCGGCGTGGTGCCGGTGCCGGCGACCCCGCGTGGGATCGCGATCGACGTGGTCGCGTCGCGCGCGTACGTGGCGCTGCACCTCGAGGACCGGATCGAGGTCCTCGACCTCGCGGCCGGGGTGCCGGTCGGCGAGATCCGGATGTCCCCGGGGGACGGCCCCGGCGATCTCGCCATCGCCGCGGACGGCACGCTCGTGGTGGTGAACGTCCGCTCCCGCAGCGTGGCGTTCGTCGCGCCCGGCGCGCTCTCCGAGCTCTCGCGCGTCCCGGTGGGCGACGACCCGGTCGCGCTCCTCCTCGATCGGCAAGGGCGGCGTGCGTTCGTGACGAACCGGGCGTCCGCGTCGGTGACCGTGATCGACGTCCCGAACCGCGCGGTGCTCGGCACCATCTCGACCGATCCCGAGCCGCTCCGAACCGCGCTGAGCTGGGACGGCAACCTGCTCTACGTCGTCCACCGCGGGTCTCACTACGTCGCCTCGTTCGCGGTTCCGTCTCTCGTCCCGCAGGCGCGGACCTTCGTCGGGCTCGGCGCGACGAGCGTCCGGGTGGACGCACGCACCGGGCTCGTCTACCTGTCGCGCGGCGCCGAGCGGCGGATCGCCGTCCTCGACCCGCTCGCGCTCCAGCAGGTGGACACCATCGACGCGCCCGGCGAGGTCACGATCATGACCATCGACGACGCGGAGAACACGCTCCTCGCCCTGGTCCCGGAGCTGCGGATCGTCCTCGTCGTGGACCTCACGAGCCGTCGGCGGCTCGCCGAGATCCCGGTCGGCGACGGCCCGTACGCGCTCGCGTTCTGGGGGGAGCGGCCCTGATCGCCGGCCGCGCGAGCCGGCGCCGCGCCGCGCTCCTCGCCGTCCTCGCGGCGGCGCTCGGCGCGCCGGTCCGGGCGCCCGCCCAGGGCTTCACCGGCGCGATCGAGCCGAGCTTCGGGCACGTGGAGTCCGGCTCCACCGATCAGACGGGCTTCACGACGCGGAGCAGCACCGACGTCCTGACGCAGCGGTACCGGCTCTCGCTGGACCGTGCGCTCACCGAGTTCCTGTCGGCGAGCGTCGGCGGCACGCTCGACGACGCCCAGGCCTGGAACGACACGGGCGGCGTCCGCTCGGACCTGCACGCGCGCTCGTCCACGCTCTACGGCCGGGTGGGACTGGGGACGCCGGTGCTCGGCCTCACCCTCGGCGCGGATCGCCGCGAGCAGCAGATCCTGTCCCGCGTGTCGGCGGCGTACGTGACGGACACCTACGGCCTCGACGCGAACTGGCGCCCCCTCGATCTCCCCGAGGTGCAGCTCCGGCTCGCGCACGTGGACGCCTACGACCGGGATCGGCTGGAGCGCGACGTGTCGAACGACGGCGTCGCGCTCGCCACGCGGTTCCGCTCGAGGAACCTCGACGCGAGGTACCTGCTCGGCTGGCTGCGGAGCGACGACCGGCTCCACGACATCGAGACGACCTCCGTGGACCAGAGCGTCGTCGTGTCGGAGTCGGACAGCTGGCTCGGCGGCCGGACCTCGACCTACCTGAGCGGCACGTTCTCGACGCGGAACTTCACGACCCTGGCGCGGGGGGAGGGCGGCACCGTCACCCGCCAGCAGCTCCCGGATCTCGGTCTCTCCGGCACGGTCACGCTCCCCGCCACGGTGACGAACGTCGCGCTCGCGACGAACCCCGCGGTCCTCGACGGCAACACCGCCGGGAGCGCGGGGGTGAACGTCGGATACGGCCCCGCGGCCGTCAACGACCGGGACCCCCGCGAGGTGGGGGCGCACTTCGTGGACGCGGTCACCGACGTCACCCGGATCCTGGTCTGGTTCGACCGTCCCCTCAGCCCCGACGTCGCGCGCACGCTCGCCGCGTCGATCCAGGTCCACGCAAGCAAGGACAACCAGCGCTGGACGGTCGTGCCGATCGACGGAGCCGCGACGCCCTCGCCGGTGGACAACCGGATCGAGATCCCGATCTTCCAGACCCACGCGAACTACCTGAAGGTCACGATCCAGCCGCTGCCGCTCGGAGCGACGACGGACACGAGCTTCCGCGACGTGTTCGTGACCGAGGTGCAGCTCCTGCTCGTGCTGCCGGTCTCGGCGGTCCCGAAGAACGCGCGCACCGTCTTCGCCTCGGCGACCGCGGTCGCGCGCACCATGATCCGCAAGGCGCCGGACGTCGCCTGGGACCTCGCCGGGACCGTCGCGAAGCAGACGGGGCCGGACCGGACGACGTATTCGCTCGTGAACGGCGTCTCGACGCTCCACCGGCCGGTCGAGTGGCTCTCGACGCAGGCGCGCGTGGCGCGGCTGGACTCGTACGACGGCCTCGTCCACCTCGGCCAGTTCCAGTGGAGCGCGGGGGCCGCGGCGACGCCCATCCCGACGGCCTCCGTCTCGACCACCTACAGCGGGAGCTCGTACGACGACGGACGGCTGGAGAACGCGGGGACGCTGTTCGGCCGCGCCGACTGGTACCAGGGGGTGAGCTCGCAGGCGAGCGCGAGCTTCTCGTTGGCGGCGCAAGCTTTGCGGAAGGCCCGCACGACCTCCTTCACGGCTTCCACGTCGCTCGCGCCGAACCGCTACGTGACGCTGAGCGGAGGCGCGCTGTACAGTTACCAGTGGATGAGCGACCCCGATCAGGGCGTCACCTGGTCCCAGTTCCTGCGGGGTGACGGAAGCCTCACGCTCACCCCGGCGCCGGCGCTTTCGGCGACTGCGACCGTCTCGCGCGTGATCATCGGAGTGAATCCGACTACCTTCGCGACCTTCAACGCCAACTTCACGCCGCTGCGCGGAGAGGTCCAGCTCTCGATGTCCTACGCGAAGAACCTCGACTCGTTCTCGCAGACCACGAGCGAGCTCTTCGCCTCGGCGCTCCGCTGGAACGTCCGGGGCGGAGTGTTCCTCACCGTGGCGTACACGATCGCGGGCACGGGCGCGCCGGCCCTCACCACCAGCTCGAGGTCGCTGTTCACCACGCTGCAGATCGTGTTCTGAGGCCGAGCCGCCGTGGAGACCGCCGCCGTCATGAGCCGCACACGAATCCTCGCCGGGCTCGCCGTCGCCGTGGCGCTCGCGGGATGCCACCGGCCGCAGCGTGCGTACACGAACGCGAACATGGACTTCGGCTCGATCCGGAGCGTCGCGGTGCTCCCGTTCTGGAACCTCTCGAAGGAGCAGCAGGGCGCGGAGCGGGTCCGCGACGTGTTCACGAACGGCCTCCTCGCGACGAACAGCGTCTACGTGGTGCCCACCGGGGAGGTGGCGCGCGCGGTGCAGCGGCTCAACATCGCGACGCCGGTCACGCCGACGACCGAGGACGTGGTGAAGCTCGCGGCGATGCTCAAGGTGGACGCCGTGCTCACCGGCGTGCTGAAGGAGTACGGAGAGGTCCGCTCGGTCTCGGCCTCCTCGAACGTGGTCTCGCTGAGCGTCCAGATGCAGGAAGGGACCTCCGCGAAGGTGGTCTGGTCCGCGTCGTCGACGAAGGGCGGGGTCGGCTGGGGGGCGCGGCTCCTCGGGGCGACCGGCGGCCAGCCGGTGAACGACGTGACGGAGCAGGTCGTCGATGACCTCCTCGCGCAGCTCTTCCGGTAAGGTCGCCGCGGCGCTCGCGCTCGGGCTCGCCGCATGCGCCCACCGCGCGTCGCCGGCGGCCGCGCCAGCGCCGACGCTGATCGCCGTGTTCCCCGTCCAGAACGCCTCGGGCGGGAACGCGCCGATCCGCGCGCTCGGCGACGCGCTCGAGGAGGCGCTCGCGAAGCGCGGGATCCCGACCGTGCCGCGCCGCGACGTCGAGGCGTTCCTCGCGCGCAACCGGTTCCGCTTCACGGGCGGGGTCGATCGCAAGATGGCGCAGGCGCTGCGGGACGAGGGGATCGAGGTCGTGCTCGTCCCAACCCTCGAGCAGTACGCCGCCCCGGCCCCGCCCCGGCTCGCCCTCGCGCTGCGCATCGTGGAGACCCGGCCGATCCCGACCGTCGCGTGGGCGGAGCTCGTGGCGCGCTCGGGCGACGACTCCCCCGGGCTGCTCGGGCTCGGCGTGGTCGAGCGGTTCGAGGAGCTCGAGCGGCAGGTCGTCGCGGCGGCCGCCGCGTCGGTCGAGGGCTGGACCCGCACGCGAGCCCGCGGCGAGCCGTGCGCCCGGGACGCGCGGTTCGAGCCGCGCCGGCAGTTCCGCGCCCCGGTCCTCGACGACGTCGGGCGCCGCACCGTCGCGGTGCTCCCGTTCCGGAACGAGACCCCGCGACGCGGCGCCGACGAGGTGGTCGCGAACGAGCTCCTCGCGCAGCTGACGCGCTCCGGGTCGTTCGAGGTCCTCGATCCCGCGGTCGTCCGCGAGCAGCTGCTCGAGCACCGGCTCGTGCTGGAGGGCGGGGTCTCGATCGATCGCGCCATGACCATCCTCGACCTCGTGCAGGCGGACCTGATCGTCTCCGGCGTGGTGCAGCTCTACTCGGCGCCGGCGGGATCGAGGACGGCCCCGACCGTCGGCTTCAGCGCGTTCGTGATCGACCGCGAGAGCGCGGAGCTGGTCTGGTCCTCGAGCTCGGTCGCGAACGGGGAAGACGGGGTCTTCCTGTTCGGGTCGGGCCGCATCGCCTCGGCGAGCGCGCTGGCGTGCCGCATGACGCGCGGGGTGGTGGACGGGATCGCCGGCGCGCGACGGCCGCTCTCGGCCCGCGACGGGGTCGCGCCGCCGCAACCGGTGCGCGCCGGCCGGGGACCGGCGCAGTTCCCGCGTTCGAGGCCCGGTGCAAATCGCCGCGAGTTGGACGAAAATACGCCCGAGGAATCTCCGAGATGATCGCCGACCTGCTCCTCGCCGCCGCCCTCGTCGCGGCCGCCCCGAAGGCACCGCCCGTCACCGCGAAGGCGTTCCTCAAGGCGGCCGCCGCCTCCGCGCCCGCCTGCAAGGCGACGAGCGCCGGCGACGATCTCGTCGAGGTGAAGCTCTTCTCGCGGGAGGGCGCGGAGTGCCCGGTGGCGAAGGTCGGCGACGAGACGATCGCGCTCCGCGAGCTGGCCGGGGCCCTCGAGGCGCGGCACCTCGCGCGCTCGCCGCGCATGCGTGCGCCCGCGACGCCGCCGGGGATGGACTTCAAGCCCGAGCTCGACCGGCTCGTCACCGCGCGCCTGTTCGTGCAGGAGGCCCGCGAGATGGAGCTCGACCAGCAGCCCGAGATCAAGGAGGAGACGGAGAAGGTTCGGGCGGCGACGCTCCGCGACGAGGTCCAGCGGATCGCGGCGAAGAGGGCCAGGCCCGATCCGGCGGAGGTGGAGAGGCTCTACCGGGAGGCGGTCCGGGAGTGGAAGATCGCCTCGGTGCTGGTCGATCGCGAGGAGGACGCGAAGGCGCTCGCGGCCGCGGTCCGAAGCGGCGCAGACTTCGCGGCGCTGGCGCGGAAGCTCGTCGCGGCGAAGACGGCCCGGGGGGACGCGAAGTCCGAGCTCGTCCCGCGCAAGAAGATGCTGCCCGAGATCCTGGCCGCGGCGCAGGGCACGAAGCCCGGCGACGTGGGCGGTCCGGTGAAGGTGGGCTCGGGGTGGGTGGTCCTGCGCGTCGACGGCGTGCGGTACCCGGAGGACGCCGCGGCGCGGGCGGCGGCCCGCGAGCAGTCGCTCTCGCGCGTGCAGCGCGAGACGATCCGCAGCTTCTACCTCGACCTCGTGAAGCGACACGCGGTGATCGAGAAGCCGCTCTACGACTCGCTCGACTTCGAGGCCGGCGGCGAGAAGGAGTTCCAGGCGCTGGTCGCGGACGCGCGTCCCCTCGTCACGATCCAGGGGGAGAAGCCGATCACGGTGGGTGACCTCGCGCTCGAGGTGGGCAAGAAGTTCTTCCACGGCATCGCGAGCCCCATCGAGCAGAAGCGCGTCAACATGAACAAGGAGCTCGCGTTCGAGAAGCTCCTCGGAAGCCGCCTGTTCGCCCGCGAGGCGGCGGCGCGCCGGCTCGCGGAGACGCCGGGGTACCTCCGCGAGATCGAGCGATACGAGCGCGCGCTCCTCTTCGCCTCCTTCGTCGAGAAGGTGGTGAAGCCCGACGTGAAGGTGACCGAGGCGGAGGGGCTCGCCTACTACGAGAAGAACCAGGCCCAGTTCTCGACGCCGGCGATGTACAAGCTCGACGGCTTCGCGTTCGAGCGGTCCGCCGACGCCGAGGCGGCGCTCACGAAGCTCAAGGGTGGCACGGACTTCGCCTGGCTCCGCACGACCGCGCCCGGGCAGACTCCGGTGGAGAGGCGGACCCTGCAGTTCGACGGCCACACCCTGAGCGCGAGCGCGCTGCCGCCGGGCCTCGCCAAGGCGCTCGCCGGCGCCCGCGCGGGCGAGTACCGGCTCTACGGCGCGGACCCGGGGGAGGTCTACGTGGTGAAGCTCGTGGAGCAGACGCCGCCTGCGACGCGGCCGTACCCGGACGTGCGGGACTCGGTCGTGAAGAAGGTCTACGGCGACAAGATCGACCGCGCCATCGGCGACTACGCCGCGAAGCTCCGCAAGGCGCAGCGCGTGGACGTGCTCGTCGTGCGCGTGACGGCGTGACCGGGACCCGGACGACCATGACGACGACCTCGCACGGCCGCCCGCGCTCGGCCGCCCGGCTGGCGGCGGCCGCCGCGATCCTCGCGCTCGTGGCGCTCCCCGGCGCCGCGCCGGCGCAGCTGAAGTTCAAGAAGAAGGAGTGCGTCGACTGCCACAAGAAGGAGGCGGATCGGTACGCGGACTATCGATTTGCGCACGCCGCCGTCCGGCAGAAGAAGTGCGAGGAGTGCCACCTCCGGCACGGCCTCGTGCCGAAGCTCCTCCTCAAGGAGACCGGGAACGGCTTCTGCTACCGCTGCCACAAGCGCGAGGCGATCGGCACCGACAAGGCGAACGTCCACTCGGTCGTGAAGAACGGCCCGTGCACCGCGTGCCACGACGCCCACGGCTCGAACGTGAAGCACATGCTGAAGGGGGAGGGGAACGACGCCTGCTTCAAGTGCCACGCCCGTGCGCCGTTCGAGGGCAAGGTGCGGCACGCCGTGGTCTCGAAGGACGGCTGCCTCGCGTGCCACGTCGCGCACGCGTCGAGCGAAAAGGACCTGCTCTCCGGCCCGCAGCGGAAGCTCTGCGGCGCCTGCCACCCCTCGAGCGCCCCCGGCTTCCAGAAGGCGCACGAGAAGTACCCGGTCACGACCTGCACCGGCTGCCACGACCCGCACTCCGGGGCGCGGCCGAAGCTCCTCCGGGCCTCGGTCCACCCGCCCGTGGCGGAGTCGGGCTGCAGCTCGTGCCACGCCGCCGCCGACTCGGCCAAGCCGTTCGCCGTCTCCGACGAGGGCGGGAAGCTCTGCGCGAACTGCCACGAGGAGGCGAAGCTCGACGGCGGCGGTCCGGTGCAGCACGCGCCGGCGAAGCGGGGGGAGTGCCTCGCCTGTCACGATCCCCACGCCTCCTCGGCGCCGAAGCTCGCGCGCGCGGAGGGCGCGGCGCTCTGCGCGAGGTGCCACAAGGCCCAGACGCGGAAGTTCACGTCCTCCCACAAGCCGATCGCGGGGCCGCGCGCCTGCCTGAGCTGCCACGCCCCGCACGCGTCGAAGGAGAAGCGCCTGCTGGTGAAGAAGCCGGACGCGCTCTGCGCCTCCTGCCACGCGAAGACGATCCAGGCGGGGACCCGGAAGACGACCCACATGCCGTTCGCGGACGGCGACTGCTCCGCCTGCCACGATCCGCACGGGTCCGACCAGAAGGGCATGATCTCGGCGCGCCAGGACAAGCTCTGCTTCGGCTGCCACACCGAGGAGGAGCGAAGGTTCATGAAGGCGCACACGCACCGCCCCGTGCTCGAGGGCGCGTGCACCGCGTGCCACAACCCGCACGGCGTGGACGAGCCGAAGCTCCTGCGCGCCCCCGGCTTCAAGATGTGCATGCAGTGCCACGCGCAGCTCTTCCAGGAGAGCGCAGGCGCCACGAACCACAAGCCGTTCGCGGCAGGCTCCTGCCTCGGCTGCCACGATCCCCACGGCGCCGCCGCGCCGGCGCTGCTCGTCGCCGACGAGCGCTCGCTCTGCCTCAAGTGCCACCCGAAGCAGGCGAAGGCCCTCGAGTCGAGGAGCGTGCACGCGGCGTTCTCGTCCGGCGACTGCACCAAGTGCCACAACCCGCACAAGGCGGGGGTGAAGAAGCTGCTCGTCGCGAACCCACCCGAGCTCTGCCTCGCGTGCCACAAGGCGCTCCAGCAGCGGTTCGCCACGGACAAGAAGCACGAGCCGGTGGACGACTGCCTCACCTGCCACGACGCGCACGCCGCGGCGAACCCCCGGCTGCTCAACCAGCCGGTCGCGGAGGTCTGCGATCAGTGCCACGCCACGAAGGAGGCCGCGTTCCAGGCGGCGCACCTCGGGATCGACCCGGCCCGGATCGCGTGCGCGAGCTGCCACGACCCGCACGCCTCGAAGGATCCGAAGCTCTTCAAGCGGGTGGGGCACGCGCCCTTCGTCGCGCGCCAGTGCGACGCCTGCCACACCGTCTCGCCGTCCGGAGGGAAGCGATGAGCCCGCGGTTCGCGCTGCTCGCGGCCGCGCTGCTCCTCGCCGCGCCGACGCCCGCAGGGGCCGCGCCCGCCGAGGAGCGGCCTGCCGCGAAGACCGCCGCCAAGAAGGGCGCCGCGAAGCGGAAGGGCGCCAGGCCCGCGGCGACCGATCCGACCAGGTCCCCGGCGCCGCGCGACGGCGACGTCACCGCCGCGCCGGCGTCGGCGGCGCGCGCCGCGGTCGGGCGAGCGTTCAAGCTCCGGCCCGGCGCGAGCGGCGAGGTCTGCCTGGAGTGCCACGCCGACTTCGCCCAGCGCCTCGCGCAGGCGTCGGTGCACACGCCGGTGCGGGAGCGGAGCTGCGCCGGGTGCCACAACCCGCACGCGGCGGATCACGAGAAGCTGCTCGCGGCGGCAGGGGGGGCGCTCTGCGCAGGCTGCCACGGCGAGGTCGTGCCGAAGGACGCGAAGAGCGCGCACAAGCCGGTGGTGGAGGGCCGCTGCACCGAGTGCCACGACCCGCACGCCTCGGGGTTCAAGAACAACCTCGTCCGAGGCGGGACGGAGCTCTGCGCCGGGTGCCACGCCGCGATCACGAGCGCGGCGGCGAAGGCGACGCACCGGCACAAGCCGGTGGAGCAGAGCTGCCTCCGCTGCCACGATCCGCACGGCTCGTCGAAGGCGGCCTCCCTCCTCAGCGCCGACGTCCCGGCGCTCTGCCTCTCGTGCCACAACGTGGACACGCCCATCCTCGCGAAGAAGCACATGGGGTATCCGGTCAAGCAGGCGCGCTGCACGACCTGCCACGATCCTCACGGGTCTTCCGCGCCCGGCCTGCTCTACGCCTCGGTCCACCCGCCCGTCGCGAAGGGCAACTGCTCGATGTGCCACGAGCCGGCGACCTCCAGGACGCCGCTCAAGACGCGCCAGCAGGGGGCGGCGCTCTGCCGGACCTGCCACGCGCAGCGGATGGCGAGGATGCTCGAGCCGAACCGCGTGCACCAGCCGGTGGCCCAGGGCGCCTGCCTCGCGTGCCACGCGCCGCACGCCGGCCGCCAGAAGGGGCTCATCCGCGTGAGCCTCGTGAGCGCCTGCGGGGCATGCCACTCCGACACGATCCGGCGGATGGAGCTCTCGCCGACCCCGCACAAGCCGATCCGGGACGGCCAGTGCGTCGCCTGCCACGATCCGCACTCGGCGAGCGGCCCGCTCCTCCTCCAGAATCCGGACCGGATCGAGCTCTGCGGCAGCTGCCACGACTGGCAGAAGCACGCCACCCACCCGATCGGCCCGAACCGGAAGGACCCGCGCAACAAGAACCTCTTCCTCGACTGCTCGAGCTGCCACCGCGCGCACGGGACCGGGGCGAAGCACCTCATCCCCTATCCGAAGGTCACCGACCTGTGCACCAACTGCCACGAGCAGTACCGGAGGTGATGACGGTGCCCACGCCCATCCGGACGCTCGCCCTCGTCGCGATCGCGGCCGTCCTCCCCGCGGCCGCGCTCGGCGCGCCCCTGCGCGGCCTCTCGCACGAGAAGTCGATCTACGCCGACGCGGCCGACGTCCCGCTCCGGAACCCGGAGGGCGTCGCCTGCGACGACCGCGGCGCCGTCGTGGTGGCCGACACCGGGAACGGCCGGCTGCTCACCTTCTCGTGGCGGGACGGCTCGCTCGGGGGCGGCACGCAGGTGAAGCTCTCGCAGCTCCCTTACCCGGTGCGCGTCCAGATCGACAGCAAGGGCTTCGTGCTCGCCCTCGACCGCCGGACCCACCGGATCGTGAAGGTCGACGCGAAGGGCGGGTTCGCCGGGTACCTCGAGCCGGCGGGCGCGTCCGGTCCGGTGAGCCCCTCCGCGTTCAAGCTCGACGCCGCCGACCATGCCTACCTGCTCGACGTCGCGGCGGGCCGCGTGGTGGTGGTCGCGCCCGACGGGAAGGTCACGCGGGAGCTTCCGCTCCCCCCGGCGGCCCGGGGCATCACCGACGTCGCGGCGGAGGCGGGCGGCCGGATCTTCGTCATCGACGCCCCCTCGGCCACGGTGTTCGTCGCGGAGCCGGCGGAGAAGGCGTTCCGCCCGCTCGGCGGCGCGCAGAAGGAGATGCTCGGGTTCCCCGGCTACCTCGCGGCGGACGGGCGCGGGAAGCTCTGGGTCGCGGATCAGAACGGCGGCGCCATCGTGCGCCTCGGGAACGACGCGACGTTCCAGGCACGCGAGCTCGCGCTCGGGTGGGCCGACGGCGCCCTCCAGTACCCCGCCCAGCTCTGCGTGACGGCCGGCGGAGACGTGTTCGTGGCGGACCGGGACAACCACCGCGTGCAGGTCTTTGCGATGCCGAGGTGACGGGCGAGCTCATGCGCGCGCTCCTCGCCGTCCTCGCGCTGACCGCGGCCGCCCCGCCGGCGGCGCCGGAGGGGCCCGAGTCGCGGGCGCCGACGACGGGCGTCGAGGTGCTCCCGCTCCACGACCTCTCCGGGCCCAACGGCCTCGTGCCGCTCAACTGGGCGAGCGTCGCCGCGGACCGCGCCAGCGGGGAGGTCTTCGTCACGGGGGAGGGGTTCGTCCGGATCTTCAACCAGGTCGGGATGGAGACCTACCGGCTCGGCGACGACGGCTCGCTCGGGTGGATCCAGCGGGTCGCGGTGCTCGAGGACGGGAGCCTCATCCTCCTCACGACGCTGAACGGCGCGCGCGCGCTCCTCCACTGCGACTACCGCGGCGAGCCGATCGCGCGGTTCGTCTTGAGCGGCCTGCCGCAGGGGTTCGACGACTTCGCCCCGGACGCGGTCGTGCACCGAAACCGGCGCCTGTATTTCGCCGAGCGCTCCCGGATGCGGGTCGTCGTCACCGACACGGACGGCGTCTACCGCCAGTCGTACCAGATCGCCGACCTCGTCGCGCGCGCGGTGCGGAGCGACGCCGACCGCAAGCCCACCGGGAGCATGGACGGGTTCGGGGTCGATCCCTCGGGCAAGCTCCTCTTCACCTCGTCCGTCCTGTTCGCGGCGGGCGTCGTCTCCCCCTCCGGCGAGCTGCGGCTGTTCGGGAGCCGCGGGAGCACGCCGGGGCGGTTCAACAACGTGGGCGGGATCGACGCGGACGAGAAGGGGAACCTCTACGTCACCGACCGCCTGCGCGCGGTCGTGTCGATCTGGAGCCCGGACCTGCGCCACCTCGGCGAGTTCGGGTATCGCGGGTACGGGCCGTCGAACCTCATCGCGCCCTGGGAGCTCGCCGTGGTCGGCGACCGGGTGTACGTGTCGCAGGCGGCGAGCCGCGGCGTGAAGGCGTATCGGGTGCGGCTGCCGGACGGCGCCGGCGCTGGGAGCGCGCGATGACCGCGCGCCGGCTCGCGGCGGCCGCGCTCCTCCTCCTGGCCGGCTGCGGGGGGGCGGGGAGCGGTCCGTCCGGGCCCCTCGGGCCGGCGCGAGGCGCCCTCGTCGCGAGCCCGACCTCCGCGGGCCTGGAGGCTTCCTCCGCGACGACCACGATGGTCCCGGTCTCGGGGGGCTCGTTCGCGTCGGCGGACGGGGTGCTGTCCGTCTCGGTGCCGCCGAACGCGCTCTCCACGACGACGCCGCTCTCGATCACCCCGATCTCGAACCTGGCGCGGGGCGGCATCGGCCCCGCCTACCGGCTCCGGCCTGAGGGGACCGCCTTCGCGGCGCCGGTGGCGCTCACGTTCCAGGCGCCGCTCTCGTATCCGCGGGGGATGAGCTTCGCGGGCGTCGTCGTCGAATCTCAGGACGCCGCGGGGTACTGGCACCCGGTCACGCCGTCCGCGCAGGACCCGGACGCGAAGACCGTGACGGTCGTGACGACGCACTTCAGCGACTGGGCGCTCACCTGGCAGTCGGGGACGCCCGTCGCCGAGGGGCCGATCTCGCTCTACCAGACCGTGGGGATCCCGTTCCTCGCGACGGGGACGGGGACCCTCTACTTCGTCGGGGACGATCCGTACGACACGACCTACGGGTTCACGGGGACGCTCACGCTCCCGGCGTCGATCCCGTACGGCGGCGCGACCTGCACGCCGGATGAGCGGACGAAGACGCTCCCGCTCAACTTCGCCGAGGTGCACAAGGGCACGCCGCCGGTGTTCCGGTGGGGCATCGGCGTGGTCTGGCAGCTGAGCTGCTCCGACGGGACGGCGCTGCCCCTGCCGGCGCAGTTCGACACGATGTACATCAACCTGACCGGATGCCCGGGGAGCTACGGGGACGGGCAGCTCGTCTCCTCCACCGAGCTGAGCGGTATGTACACGAAGGACTGCGGCGCCGGCGGGATCGTCACCGCGAGCTGGGACCTCCTCACCTGCTTCGCGGGTCAGCCCTGCTCGACCGGCGTGGACTGCCGGCTCGGGCTCACCGCCTGCAACGGCGGGCTCGAGAGCTGCGCCGACGCGGGGCCGGCGTCCGACGGGACCCCGTGCAGCTTCGGCACCTGCACCGCCGGGGTCTGTGGCCCTTAGTGCCCCCCCGGCGCGAACGTCCCCCCCCCGGAAAAAGGCGCAGGGCCGGGCTTTCGCCCAGCCCCGCGAGTCCACCTTGCGCCGCGAGCTACTTCTGCTCCTTGCGGGCGGCGATCTCCTTCTCGAGCTTCTCGAGCTCGGGGCTCTTCGCGGGGGCGCCCTCCTTCGTCTCCTCGCCCTCCTTGCCGGTGAAGTACGCCGCGCCGGCGGCGA
>WNGL01002676.1_pt1 | contig 21462 bp, 20 predicted proteins | sample 5400591 | NCBI WGS metagenome assembly WNGL01 (sample SAMN13153377, study PRJNA577476) | soil metagenome | isolation source: 80 cm soil or saprolite under Garry oak tree replicate 1 | place: USA:California | collected 2016-06-15 | reverse complement strand
CGGTGGTCAGCAATCCGATCCACTGGATCGCCTCGAATCCGGGGAAGCCTTGTTCCGCGACGGTGGGCAGATCGGGTAGCTGCGCGTCGCGGCTGAGACTTCCGCTCGCGAGCGCGCGCGCCGCACCGGAGCGGATCTGCGGCAGCGAAATCAGGGTCGAGATCGCGGTGAATTGCGTATCGCCCGCGACCACCGCCATCATGGCGGGCGCGCCCCCGCGATACGGGATATGCTGGAGCTTGATGCCCGCCTTCTGGCTAAGAAGTTCGACCACGAGATGGGTTTGTGTGGCCGCGCCGGGGGAGGCGTAATTGAGCTGGCCAGGATGGGCCTTGGCGAGAGCCACGAATTGCGCGAGCGAGTTGGCCGGCACCTTTGGATTGACCACAAATAACAGCGAATTCTTCGCAACCATTCCAATCGGCGCGAGGTCGCGCTCCGCATCGTAGGGCAGCTTCGGGTGGGTCGCCGGGACAACGGCGAAACTCGAGGCGACCATCAGTAACGTGTGTCCGTCCGGTGTCGCCTTTGCCGTGGCATCCGTTCCGACGATCCCGCTTGCGGCCGGCCGATTGTCGACGATGAACGGCTGGCCCAGCGATCTCTCCAGATAAGGCGCGATGAGCCGCGCCACCACGTCATTGAGACCGCCCGCGGCAAAGGGAACGATCAGGCGAACCGGGCGGTGGGGATAGGTTTCGCCATAAGCGCTGGTGCCGAGCGCGATCCCGAGCAGGGTGGCAATAATCAAATTGACTCGAAACGCCTCAAGCATTGTCCGACTCCCGGCCACTTTCATTGACGAGCTTCAGTGCGTAAGCCGGATAGCGAGTTGGCGGCATCAGGCCGCGAGCTTTTTCATCTCGCCGACGATGGCGTCGCCCATTTGGGATGTGGTCACGACGGTGGCGCCCTCCGATTTAATGTCGGCGGTGCGCAGGCCTTGCGCGAGGGCGGCGGAGATGGCCGCATCGATCTGGTCGGCCCCCTTGGCCATGTTGAGCGAGTAGCGCAGCGCCATGCCGAACGAGGCAAGCATCGCGATCGGATTGGCGATGCCCTTGCCGGCGATGTCGGGCGCGGAGCCGTGCACGGGTTCGTACATCGCCTTGCGCTTCTTCGTTTTGGTGTCGACTTCGCCGAGCGAGGCTGACGGCAGCATGCCCAGCGAGCCTGTGAGCATGGCGGCGATGTCGGACAGCATGTCCCCAAAGAGATTATCGGTCACGATCACATCAAACTGCTTGGGCCAGCGCACGAGTTGCATGCCGCCGGCATCGGCCAACTGGTGCTCGAGCGTGACGTCTTTGAACTCGCGGGCGTGCAGCTCCTTGACCACCTCGTGCCAGAGCACGCCGGTCTTCATCACGTTGCGCTTCTCCATCGAGGTGACCTTGTTGCGGCGCTTGCGCGCGAGCTCGAAAGCCACCCGCCCGATGCGCTCGATCTCATAGGTATCGTAGACTTGGGTGTCGATCGCGCGCTTTTGGCCGTTGCCAAGATCCGTGATGGTCTTGGGCTCCCCGAAATAAACGCCGCCGGTCAACTCACGCAGGATGATGATGTCGAGCCCATCCACCACCTCGCGTTTAAGGCTCGAGGATTCCGCCAGCGCGGGATAGCAGATGGCGGGGCGAATATTGGCGAACAAGCCGAGCTCCTTGCGCAGGCGCAGAAGGCCGGCCTCCGGCCGCACGTCGTACGGCACGCTATCCCATTGCGGTCCCCCAACGGCGCCGAAGATCACCGCGTCGGCTGCGTGCGCCTTGCGCATCGTCGGTTCGGTGATCGCAACCTTATGCGCCTCGTAGCAGGAACCGCCCACCAGATCTTCTTCGATCTCGAAATGGCCGAAGCCGTGCGCGTTCATGAAATCGATGAGCTTTTTCACCTCGGCCATCACCTCGGGGCCGATGCCATCGCCGGGGAGGAGAAGAAGCTTCGCCATCGCGCACCGCCTCGCTTGAATACATCTCTTTGCGGATTGCTAAAGCCACTGGCCCAGCTTGGCAAGACGAGGGCCGATTTGCCAAGCTGGTTCCCCCGAGAGGAAAGCGCATGTCATCTGACCGTCCAAAGGTTGTCATCGTGGGTGGGGGCTTCGGCGGCCTCACAGCAGCGCAAGCGCTCGCCCGTGCCTCCGTCGACGTGATCGTCTTAGACCGCCAAAACCACCATTGCTTTCAGCCGCTGCTCTACCAGGTGGCGACCGCTGCGTTGTCGCCGGCCGAGATCGCTTGGCCCATCCGGCACATGTTGCGCCAGCAACGCAACGCAACAGTGTTGATGGCGGAGGTTACCGGCCTCGATCTTGCCGGGCGGCTGGTTCAAACCGCTGCAGGCCCGATTTCCTACGACTACCTCGTGATTGCGACCGGAGCGACGCACTCCTATTTCGGACACGACGAATGGGCGCAGTTCGCGCCCGGACTCAAGGGTATCGAGGACGCGACCCGCATTCGTCGAAGGATTCTGCTGGCATTCGAGCACGCCGAGCTCGCGCACGAGGAAGCCGAACGGCAACGTTTGCTCACGTTTGTCATCGTCGGCGGAGGAGCGACCGGGGTCGAAATGGCTGGGGCCATCGCTGAGGTTGCGCGGCAGACATTGGCCAACGATTTTCGCAGGATCGATCCCCGCAGTTCTCGCATCATTTTGCTCGAGGCAGGCCCGCGCCTGCTGCCGACCTTGACCGAGGATCTTTCCCGATATGCCGAGCGCGCCCTCGCCCGCATGGGCGTGGACGTGAGGACCTCCACGCGCGTGACCGGTTGCGATCGGCGTGGTGTCGCGCTGGACCATGATCGCATCGACGCTGGCGCCGTCATTTGGGCTGCGGGCGTTGTGGCCTCGCCGGCCGCCATCTGGCTCGACGCCGAGCGCGATCACGCCGGACGTGTGCGGGTCCTCCCTGATCTCTCAGTCCCAGAGCATCCCGAGATATTCGTGATCGGTGACGCCGCGGCAGTCCAAGATGCAAAAGGGCAAGCGGTTCCGGGTGTGGCGCCGGCGGCCAAGCAAATGGGCCGTTACGTCGGCACGCTCATCGCCGCCCGACTGGCTGGGCAATCCTTGCCTGCCTTTCGTTATCGCAACCTGGGCGAGCTCGCGACGATCGGCCGGCGCGCGGCAGTAGTTAAGTTCGGCACGCTGAGCCTCACGGGCTTCCTCGGATGGCTATTCTGGAGTTTCGCACACATCTATTTCCTGATCGGCGTCAAGAACCGCTTCATCGTCGCGTTCACGTGGCTATGGGACTACGTCACGTTTCAGCGGGGCGCACGGCTCATCACCGAGGTCCCTCCGCAGGGCAGACAGTAATTTTCGGAGGATCAAATGCCGCTGAACCAGTTATATCCCTGATCCTCCCAATAGCCGCCGAGATATTTGTCGGTGACTGCAATCTCCATCACGTGCTTCGGATTTTTGAAGCCGAGCTTGGTCGGCATACGCAGCTTCATGGGAAAGCCGTACTTGCGCGGCAGGATTTCGCCGTCGAACCTGAAGGTCATCTGCGTCTGCGGATGCAATGCGGTCGCCATGTCGATCGAGGTCGAATAGCCTTCAGCGCAGCGGAACCAGACATATTTCGCGCGCGTATCGGCGCCTACGCGCCTTAGGAACTCGCGCAGTGGCGTGCCGCTCCATTTGCCAATCGCGCTCCAACCTTCCACGCACACCAGTCGCGTGATTTGGGTCTCCTGCGGCAGCGCGTAGAGCTCCTCAAGCGCCCAGGATTTCGTGTTGTCGACCATGCCACCGATTTCGAGCTTGTAATCCTGCCCGTCCACCTCTGGCGCCTCGTCCTCGGAATAATAGGCGTTGAACGGAAATGGGCGTGTCACTGCGCTGTCGGGATATGTCGGGGCGAGCTTATCGGGGTTGAATAGCCATGCCTGCACGCCGTCGTTGAAATAGGAAACCTTCATCAGAACGCGTTCCGCGGACGCGCCGTCGACAATGTCGCAGCCGGTGAGAAGAGCAAGCGCCCCGAGACTCGCGCCGCCCCGCAGGAACCGGCGCCGCGTGGGATCGGGCATCAATTTCGCGGCATCCCTAACGAGAAGGGCGGGATCGACGCCAAGTGGATCTCTTCGAATGTGTGACATAGTCGGATCCGGTACTTCGTCTTTGGCTATCGGCCGACGATCATGGCGCGCAGCGACTTCGGAACGAGAAAGCTCATGATGACGTGAATGAGGAGAAAGGCGACGATTGCTGCCATGGCGAAAAAGTGGACGTAGCGGGCCGCTGTATAACCGCCAAACGCGGCGGCGAGTTCCTGCAACTGCACCGGCTTCCAGATGGCGAGACCCGACAGCACGATAACGATGCCGACTAAGATGATGCCGAGATAAAGCAGCTTCTGTACGGCGTTATAGATCGAGAGATCATCATAAGAGAGGTTGCGGGCGAGCGCGGCTTTGGTGTCAGCCAAGACCTCGCGGGGGCGGATCGGGACGAGCATGCGCCGGAAACGGCCGGTAGCGACGCCGAGCACCACATAGATCAGGCCGTTCACCGCCAGAAGCCACATGGCAGCGAAATGCCAAAGCAGCGCGCCCGCAAGCCAGCCTCCGAGTGTGATTGCCGGAGGAAAGGCAAACGGGAACAGCGGTGAGGCGTTGTAGATCTCCCAACCCGAGCCGATCATGACCACCATGGCCACGGCGTTGACCCAATGAGTCAAACGTACCCAGAGCGGATGTATGAGGGTCCGCGCCGGCTCAGGAGGGGTCAGCGCCTGATCATGGGTAAGTTCGATCGACATGGCCTTTCTTTTGCAATGGAGCGTCTATAGCAAATTCCCATCGACGCGTCGTTTCACGTTCCCGTGCCGCGGAGCCGGGTTGCGGCTGACTCGAAGCAACGCCCGTCGGACGTGCACAGTTGGACTTTACGGACAAAGGATGTGGAGAGGACTATGTCGAAGACCGGTGCCGGCAATTTCTTCGAAGATTTCCGCATCGGCCAAGTGATCAGGCACGCCACGCCCCGGACCATCACGGTGGGAGACGTGGCGCTCTATAATGGGCTCTTTGGCCCGCGCTTTGCGGTTCAGTCTTCCGATGTGTTTGCGCGCGCGATCGGCTATCCATGCTCGCCGGTGGATGACCTGATCGTGTTTCATATCGTCTTTGGCAAGACCGTACCGGACATCTCGCTCAATGCGGTCGCCAATCTTGGCTATGCCGCCTGCCGCGTGCTTTCACCGGTCTACCCTGGCGACACGCTGAACGCCGAGTCCGAGGTGATCGGGCTGAAGGAAAATTCGAGCCGCAAGACGGGCATCGTGTTCGTGCGCTCGACCGGTTGCAAGCCGGACGGCACAAAGGTGCTCGAGTACGTGCGCTGGGTCATGGTGCGAAAGCGCGATGAGGCAGCGCCAGTCGGAGGCGATCATGTCCCGCGCCTGCCGGAAGCAGTGATGGCGAGCACGCTCGGTGATGCCTGCCCGCGCATCGACGTCGCCGCCTACGACTTCACGCTCGCCGGCAGTCCCTCTCGATTCGGCGACTACGCCGTCGGCGAAAAGATCGACCACATCGATGGCATCACCGTCGAAGAGGCGGAGCACCAGATCGCAACCCGTCTCTATCAAAACACTGCGCGCATCCATTTCGACCAGTTTTCGGCAGCGCAAGGCAGGTTCGGTCGTCGGCTGATCTATGGTGGGCACGTGATCTCCCTCGCCCGTGCGCTCTCCTTCAACGGGCTTGCCAATGCTTTTCACATTGCGGCCATCAACGGTGGCAGGCACGTATCGCCGCTGTTTGCCGGCTCCACCGTTTTTGCCTGGTCCGAAATCTTGGCGAAGGCCGACGTGCCGGGTCGGGACGATGTTGGCGCGCTGCGGCTGCGCACCGTCGCCACCAAGGACCGTCCTTGCGCCGACTTCCCGCTCAAATCCGGCAACGAGGACGACTCCGCAGTGTTGCTCGATCTCGATTACTGGGTGTTGATGCCTCGGTAGGGATGATACCAACGGGAGCGACATCGGTCGTTGCTGCTCACGGCGTCTTTCGCAAGTGCTCGACCAGCTGACGGGCATAGGGCGGCAGCTCGTCGAGACTGCGGATGCAGATCGTGAGTTCGCGGACGGCCCAAGCATCCGTCAGCGGCACCGGGACGATCGCCATGGTCCGCGCCACACGCCGCGCGGTGGTCTGCGGCACAATGCCGATCCCAACCTTGCACTCGACAAGCCGGCACACCGCATCGAAGCTGCGCAGTTGCACGCGCAATCGCAACGGCTGTCCGATGTGGGCCGCCTTATCGGCGAGGAAACGCTGCAGCGCGCTCGCCCGATCAAGACCGACGAAGTCATGGTCAAGCACGTCCGCGAACGCGATCTCGGAGCGTTTGGCGAGAGGATGGCTGCGCGCCACTGCCAGTACGAACCGATCCTTCCGAAACGGATAAGTCTCGAGCGCGCTCACGTCGACGGTTGCGGCGACGATACCGAGATCGGCGACCCCCTCGGCAATTAGGCCGACGATCTCGTCGCTCAACCGCTCCTCGAGATCCACGCTGACATTGGGATGTGCCGAAAGAAACGAGCTCAGAGCTTCCGGCAGGAATTCGGTCAGAGCGTTGGTATTGGAGAGGACCCGGATCTGACCGGCAAGCCCGCCGGCATAGACCCCAAGGTCCTCACGTAGTCGCTCGGCCTGGCGCAGAATCGCGCGCGCATGTTGCAGAAGCGTGCGGCCGGCCTGGGTCGGCGTCACGCCCTGCCGGCCGCGCACGAGTAGCGCCGCGCCGAGCGCTTCCTCCATGTTGCGAATGCGCGTGCTGGCCGCGGCCAGCGCGAGATGCGCGCGCTCGGCGCCGCCCGTAATGCTCCCGGCCTCGACCACGTGGCGAAACAGGCTGAGATCGGTGAGATCGAAACGCACGGGTCTTAAATCTTGTCCGCGAGGGCTACCTTCGGATTCAGCGAAGCAAAGCTACGTGAAATACCTATTGTCCGCCAAGTGCCTGAGGGTCATATTCGCCATTGACGAAAGCTGCACCACCTCTCAGGACGGTGGATTGTCGCCTGCTGCGGGTTTGGTTACGAACGAAAGTGCGGGCGAGGACGGAGAAGAACAATGGCCGAAACCAAGGCATCCGCTGAGCGGCCGCTCTCTCCCCATCTCTTCATCTACAAGCCGATGCTGACGATGATGATGTCCATCGCGCATCGCATTACCGGTGCCGCGCTCTATTTCGGCACGCTGCTGGTGGCGTGGTGGCTTATTGCCGCCGCGTCCAGCCCCAAGGCCTATGCCGGGATTGGTTCCTTCATGAACTCGTTCTTCGGCCGGCTCGTTCTATTCGGCTATACTTGGGCGCTCATGCATCACATGTTGGGGGGCATCCGACACTTGATCTGGGATACTGGGCACGGCTTCGGCCCCCATGAGCGCGAATGGCTGGCGGTAGCGAGTCTCGTCGGTTCCATCAGCCTGACCATCATCATCTGGGTCATCGGCTATCTGTTCATCGGAGGGCCGCGCTGATGGCGTTCGGAGACATGAGCACGCCACTCAAGCACGTGCGCGGCCTTGGCTCGGCCAGATCCGGCACCGCGCACTTCTGGCGCCAGCGCCTGACCGCAATCGCCAACGTGCCGCTGACCATCGCTTTCGTCCTCATCGTGGTGGCACTGCTCGGGCGCAATCACGCCGCCGTAGTACAGATCCTCGGCTCGCCGCTCATCGCAGTGATCATGCTGCTGTTCATCGTCTCGGTGACGACCCACATGCGCATCGGGATGCAGGTGATCATCGAAGATTACGTGCATGACGAGGCCAGGAAGTTCATTCTGCTGATTGCGAACACCTTCTTCGCCGTCGCGGTGGGCCTCGCCTGCGCCTTCGCCATCCTCATGCTCAGCTTCAAGGTGTGACCCGTGGCTAACAACGGCGGATCGAATGGCAAGGGACCGGCGATTAACGGCCGCGCCTATCCGATCGAGGATCACAACTACGACGTCGTCGTGGTTGGCGCCGGCGGGGCTGGTCTACGTGCGGTGGTCGGCTGCAGTGAGGCGGGGCTCAAGACTGCCTGCATCACGAAGGTGTTCCCGACCCGCTCACACACCGTCGCGGCGCAGGGCGGGATTGCCGCCGCGCTCGGCAATATGGGCGAGGACGACTGGCGCTGGCACATGTACGACACCGTCAAGGGCGCCGACTGGCTCGGCGACCAGGACGCGATCGAGTACATGTGCCGCAACGCGCCGGAGGCGGTTTACGAGCTGGAACATTGGGGCCTGCCGTTCTCGCGGCGCGAGGACGGCAAGATCTATCAGCGTCCCTTTGGCGGCATGACCACGCATTACGGCAAAGGCACCGCGCAGCGCACCTGTGCCGCCGCCGACCGCACCGGCCACGCCATGCTGCACACCATGTACGGCCAGGCGCTGCGCCACGCTGCCGAGTTCTTCATCGAATTCTTCGCTATTGATCTGATCGTGGACGAAGAGGGCCGCTGCCGCGGCGTTATTGCCATCAAACTCGACGATGGATCGATCCATCGCTTCGGCGCGCACATGACGATTCTTGCCACCGGCGGCTATGGGCGCGCCTACTTCTCCTGTACCTCCGCGCACACCTGTACCGGGGACGGCAACGCCATGGTGCTGCGGGCGGGGCTGCCGCTGCAGGACATGGAATTCGTGCAATTCCATCCCACCGGCATTTACGGCGCGGGCTGCCTGATCACGGAAGGCGCGCGCGGGGAGGGCGCCTACCTCGTCAATTCCGAAGGCGAGCGCTTCATGGAGCGCTATGCGCCCTCCGCCAAGGATCTCGCCTCGCGCGACGTCGTTTCGCGCGCAATGACGATCGAGATTCGAGAGAGGCGCGGCGTCGGCAAGCTCAAGGACCACATCTATCTACACCTCGACCATCTCGACCCGGCGGTGCTGCATGAGCGCCTGCCGGGGATTGCGGAACTGGCGCGCATTTTCGCCGGTGTCGATATCGCCACAGATCCGATTCCGATCGTGCCGACCGTGCATTACAACATGGGCGGCATCGCCAGCAATTATCATGGGGAGGCGTTGACCAAAAAGAATGGCAATGACGACTCCGTGGTGCCGGGTCTGATGGCGCTGGGGGAGGCGGCCTGCGTGTCGGTGCACGGCGCCAATCGTCTCGGCTCCAATTCGCTGATCGATCTTGTGGTGTTCGGCCGCGCGGCGACCTTGCGTTGCGCCGAAGTTCTGCGCCCGGGGGAAGGCCATCCCGATCTACCGAAGGATTCCGCCGACCGTGCGCTGGGGCGGCTCGACAAATTCCGCCACGCCGCGGGCAAGACCCCGACGGCGCAATTGCGCCTGAAGATGCAGAGGGTGATGCAGAACAACTGCGCGGTGTTCCGCAGCGCCGAAGTCCTGGAAGAAGGCCAAAAGCTCATCCACGAGGTCTACGGCGGCGTCGCCGATGTCAAAGTCACGGACCGTTCGCTGATCTGGAACTCGGACCTGATCGAGACACTCGAGTTCGACAACTTGATCGCGCAAGCGGTCGTCACCATGGACTCCGCGAAGAACCGCACCGAAAGCCGCGGAGCACATGCGCGCGAGGACTTCCCCGAGCGCGACGACAAGAATTGGATGAAGCACACGCTGGCTTGGCTCGATGCCAACGGAAAGGTGCGAATTGATTACCGCCCGGTGCACGCCTACACGTTGACGAACGAGGTGGCATACATCGAGCCCAGGCCGCGCGTGTACTAGAGGTCCAGGCGACAGTCAGATGACTCAATTTACGCTGCCGAAAAACTCCAAAGTCACCGACGGGAAGACGTGGGCGTATCCCACCGGCGCGCGAGACGTGCGCGAGTACCGGATCTACCGCTGGAATCCGGACGACGGCAAAAACCCGCGCATGGATACCTACTACGTTGACCGCGGCGATTGCGGTCCGATGGTCCTGGACGCGCTGATTTGGATCAAGAACAATATCGATCCGACGTTGACCTTCCGGCGCTCCTGCCGCGAAGGCGTGTGCGGCTCCTGCTCGATGAACATCGATGGCACGAATACGCTCGCCTGCACCAAGGCGATGGCGGATATCAAGGGCGTGGTGAAGATCTATCCGCTGCCGCACATGCCGGTGGTGAAGGATCTCGTGCCCGACCTCACCAATTTCTATGCGCAGCATGCCGCGATCGAGCCGTGGCTGCAGACCACGTCGCCGACGCCGCAGAAGGAGTGGAAACAGAGCCACGAAGATCGCCAGAAGCTCGATGGCCTCTATGAGTGCATCCTGTGCGCGTGCTGCTCGACCGCGTGTCCGAGCTATTGGTGGAACAGCGAGCGGTTCATGGGACCGGCTGCGCTGTTGCAGGCCGACCGCTGGCTCAAGGACAGCCGCGACGAGGCGACGGGGCGGCGCCTCGACAATCTTGAGGATCCCTTCCGCCTCTACCGCTGCCACACCATCATGAATTGCGCCAAGGCCTGTCCGAAGAATCTCAATCCGGCCAAGGCGATCGCCGAGATCAGGCGCATGATGGTCGAGCGGCAAGTGTGAACCCTCCATCGGATGTGATCCGCGCTGCACACCAGTAGCGCAACTGGAGCGCAACCCACGCCTCCTGCGTTCGACCTGCCCTGGCTTCTTCCCGGGAAACATCGATTGTAAGCCAATGCCGGGGCATATCCTGGTTGGGGCAACGCTAACGCGGGCCGGATGAGCCCCGGTTGCGCGGTCAAGCCCAGCAATGACAGATTGCTTTTCCATTCGCAGATGCCGGAGGAGACGCATTATGGCTTTGAGCGCAGACGTTCGCCGCGTGGTCACTACGATCGACAGCAACGACAAGGCCGTGGTGCTGCTCGACGGCCCCACTCCGCATAAAAAGGTGCGCCCGCAGACGCAGACCGTCTCGCGCTTGTTATGGGTGACAGATCAGACGCCGGCCGACCTCTCCGGCAGCGCTGACCGCGCCGCGATCGACATCGGTATCATGCCGCCACGCGGCGGATCGGTGTTTCGCATCGTCGAGTTCCCGCCGGAAACGGCGGAGACGAGAAATCTCGACCCCAGAACCATGCATCAAAGCCTCGGCGATGGTGCGCCCAAGCGCGGCTTGCCGCCACGGCATCCCGCTATGCACCGCACGCGCACAGTGGACTACGCGGTGGTCATGGCCGGTGAGATCGACATGCTGCTCGACGATTCGGAAATTCACCTCAAGGCCGGCGACGTGCTCGTGCAGCAGGGCACCAATCACGCCTGGGTCAATCGTGGGACCGAGCCCTGCCGCATCGCGTTCGTGCTCATTGACGCGAAGGAGCCTTGAGCATCGGCTGCTAAGGGGTCGATAATTAGGGCAGCGCACCCGCACCTGGTGGTCGCGCATCGATGGAGCGGCCGGATGGAATATGCCCACACCGAAGTCAAACTACGAGCGCCGGCGCCCGCTTTGCGGCCGTTATCAGCGGCGCTCGGCGCCGAGATCGTCGGCATCGACCTGAGGCAAGAGATCGACGACGATGTCTTCGCGCACATTCGGGATGCCTGGCACCAGAACCTCGTCGTTCTGTTGCGGGATCAGAAGCTGACCGAGGAGGACCAGGTCCGTTTCGCGGCAAAATTCGGCTCTCCCGCGCAGATTCACACCAAGCAGTTCGTGCGCAGCCACCCGGCGGTGATGCTGATCTCCAATATCCGTGAGGACGGCAAGCCGATCGGCGCCTTGCCCGATGGCGAGATGCATTTCCATACCGACCAGTGTCATCAGGAGCGGCCCGCGATGGCCTCGATGCTGTACGCGCTCGAGGTGCCGAGCACGGGCGGCAACACGTTGTTCGCCAACGGCTACAGGGCCTATGAAACCTTGCCTCCCGAGGTCAAGCGGCGCATCGAAGGGCGCAAAGCGCTCAACGCCTACGACTACGACACAGCAGCAACCAAGCGCGGGACACAGCTCGCGCCGAGCGTGCCCTCGTACGCGCATCCGGTGGTGCGTACGCATCCGGCGACCGGACGCAAGGCGCTCTATGTCAATCGCCTGATGACGGTGCGGATCGAGGGGCTGCCCGCACAGGAAAGCGACGAATTGCTTGCGACCTTATTCGACCACCAGGAGCGTCGCGAATTCATCTACGAGCACGTCTGGCGTGCCGGCGACCTCTTGATTTGGGACAATCGGTGCACGCTGCATGCACGCACCGATTTCAGCCCGAACGAGCGGCGCCTGATGCGCCGGGTGACGATCCTCGGCGAAAAGCCGGCATGAGATCGGCGGCGCCGCTCTCTGTCCCTGTGCACAGCAGCGGATGATCCGATCATTACTGGCCGAGCGGGCATGCAATGGCTGCCTGCCCGTGTGCGCAAGGGACGAATGATAACCGGGAGCACCACCGTGGTCGGCCGCAAAGAGGATCCCGCCTTCCTTTATTTTCCTGCCAACTACCGCTGGTCGATGGGTCTCCTCATTTGCCTGGGCGCTGCGCCATGGACCGGTATCGAAATCGACGAAGTGCATCGCGTCGGACGTGCGCTCGAAGATCGCATAGGCGACGACACCGCGTGGTTCGAAGAGTGGAGTCGCATGGCCGACAAGATCGCAGCCCGCGGGCGGGACGCGGAGGCGAAGGGCCATAAGCTTACCGCAGCATCGTGTTTCATGCGCGCGACGCGCTATTACCAAACTGGCGAGCGTTTCATTCATCCCCGTTCAGAGCGCAGCATGGCGGTCTACGCCACCTCGGTCCAACTCTTCAAGAATGCCGCCGCCCTCATGCGGCATCCAGCCATCGAATCGGTCGAGGTGCCGTACGATGGGACGAGCCTGCCGGCGCTCCTCGTGCATCCCGAACCCGAGAGTGCCCGATCGAGACCGGCGCCATGCATGGTGTTCTTCGACGGTTTCGACGTCACCAAAGAGCTGCAATACGGCTACGGCATTCCCGATCTTGCCGCGCGCGGCATCGGCTGTCTCATCGTGGATGGCCCGGGAAACGGCGAGAGCGTGCGCTTCCGCAATCTGCCGCTCATCGCGGAGACCGAGCGCTATGCCACCGCCGCTTACGAATATCTCGGCGGTCGCCGCGAGTTCGACCCTCGCCGTATCGGCGTGATGGCGCTCAGTCTCGGCGGCTATTACGCGCCGCGCGCGGCCGCGCTCGAACCGCGCTTTGCCTGCTGCATCGCCTGGGGCGCGCAGTGGGACTATCATGCCATCTGGGCGAAGCGGCTCGAAGAGCTCGCCTCTGGCAAAGTACTTTCGCTTTCAGTCCCGCCGGAGCATCTGCAGTGGGTGCTCGGCGCCTCGAGCCAATCGGCGGCACTCAAGAAGCTCGAAGCTTTCCGGCTCGACGGGATCGTGCAGAAGATGAGGTGTCCGTTTCTGCTCTTGCACGGGGCGGGTGACGAACAGATTCCGCTCTCGCTCGCGGAGAAATGTTTCGCCTCTGTCGGATCGCGGCACAAGACATTCAAGGTCTTCGAGCGCGAGGAGGGCGGCTTCCATCATTGTCAGGTCGACAACGTCACGATTGGCGTGCATTACATGTGGGACTGGCTGGAAGATGTACTCAAGCCGGGAACGTGAAGCTGCGCGCTCGCGCTGACGCGGCCAACCAATTGGACAGCAATGCCGCCGATCTATCTCTCCGAATCGGACGTCGGGCGTCTGGTCACTATCAAGGACGCAATGGCGGCGCTTGAAGCGCTGTTTGCGACGTGGGGTCAGCCGTCGACCACCAACTTGCCGCGCCAACGCGCGCCGCTGCCGGGCGGCGCCTTCAACCTGATGGGCGCCGCCTACGGCGCCAAGGGCGTGCACGGGCTGAAAGCCTATGCGGGGGTGAAGGGCGCGCAGTTTCATGCGCTGCTCTATTCTTCCCTCGACGGCAGCCTCAAGGCGGTGATCGAGGCCGACCTGTTCGGACAGATGCGCACAGGCGCGGCGAGCGGGATTGCAACCAGGCTATTGGCCAATGCGCATGCGCGTACGCTCGGCGTCATTGGCACCGGTAAGCAATCGCGGATGCAAGTTGCAGCCGTATGCACGGTCAGGCCGATCAGGCAGGTCAGGGTCTTCTCCCGCACGGCCGAACACCGCGAGGCTTATGCGCGCTCGCTGCAAAGCGAGCTCGGCGTTGAGGTGGTGCCCGCATCCACGGCACAGGCCTGCGTGGCCGAAGCCGACGTGGTGGTCACCATCACCAAGTCAGCCAAGCCGGTGTGCCGGGCGGAGTGGCTCGCCGAAGGCGCGCACGTCAACGTTGCCGGCGCCAACTCCGACGCTCGTCGCGAGGTTGACGCGGAAACGGTGTTGCGCGCCGCTGTCAAGGTAACGGACCACGTCGCCCAGGCGAAGGAGGAGGCGGCCGAGTTTCGCGCGCTCGTCGCCGCGGGCAAGCTCGAGTGGTCCGCGATCCGCGAGCTCGGCGAGCTCGTCACTGGCAAGGCCAAGGGCCGCACGTCGCCCTCCGAGCTGACATTATTCAAATCGCTCGGGATCGCGCTGGAGGATGTCGCCTTCGCTGAGCTTGTTTATGAGCGTGCGCTCGCCACGGGCGTCGGGCGGCCGATCTAGGTCGGCCTAACTCGCGATCGCCTGGCGCAAAATTTTGCGGGCAGGCTCCGAGCCGTCGAGCTGGCGCAACGTCCGGCGTTTGATCTTCCAACCTTGCGGAGTGCGGACTAGCTCCCAGCGGTTGGCCGTCATGCGATGAACGCGGAAGCCTTTCGAGCTGCCGTGGTTCGGCACCTCGACCGGATCACCTTGCGTCTGCGGCACCAGGATCTGCAGATAGGATGTGACGACCGCGGTATCGCCGTCGATCGCCACATGCGGCAGCGAGGTGAAGTGCGCGAGCCCGCGCTCGATTGCGGCCTGGTGGTCGACGCTGAGCACCTGATTGGCAATGCTTTCGCGGCCGCGTGGGCTCGAGAGAGTGTCACCGCGATCGAAAAGCCCGTCCTCCACCCAGCTCGCCAGTATGTGATCCTTTCCGCTGGTATCGGCGCTGGGTGGATGGCTGGCGATGAGGTTGTAGATTTCGAGCCGGTCTTCGATCGCGCGGATACGGTCTTCGAGGCTTTTGTTTGCCGTCATGTTTTGCTCCGTCGGGCGGATGGGCATTCGCAAATAGCGAACAATTAGACAGAGTGAACTGCTATTCGCTCCACGTCACCGCCGCGGAATGACTTCGCCGATAGCGCCGACATCGTGGGCGGAAAAGAACAGCCGGCCATCGGGAATGGCGACAATGGCGCGCGCGCCGCACTTCTCGACCGCAATCGCATATTCGCCGATCACCTTGCCGTCCGGCGCCATGCGTCCGATCTTGTTGGAAAAGTTCTCGGTAAACCAGAGGTCGCCGTCCGGCGCCACGGTCACGCCGCGCAAGGAAGCGTCCGGCGTCTTCACCGTCCACTCGGTGATACACCCCTTCGGATCGATGCGTCCCAGCGCATTGGCTTTGGTCTCGACGAACCAAATGTTTCCGTCGGGATGCGCCGTCATTGCGCGAGGCTCGCTGTTCGGTGTCGGAATCTTGTATTCGGTGACATCACCGTTGATGCTGATCCGGCCGATCTGGCCCGCTTCGTACTCGCTGAACCAGACCGCGCCGCCGCGCACCACCAGCGAAAGCGGGCGGCAGCCTGGTGTCAGCCCTTGCGAAAATTCGGTCACCGTGCCGCCAGGCGTGATGCGGCCGACATGGCTGATGTGGGCCTCGGAGAACCACACATTTCCATCTGGGGCCGCGACAATGCCGTCTGGGCCAGCTCCGCCCGTCGGAAGCGCAAACTCGGTGATCGCGCCCGACGTGGTGATCCGCCCGATCTTGTTGGCGGCGTTCTCGCAAAACCACAACGCCCCATCGGCCGCAGACGTGATGCCGATCGGGCGGCTGTTCGGCGTCAGTGTAGCGAACTCGGTGAAAGCGCCGTTGGCGGGATTAAGTCTCCCGATCTTGGATGTTCCGCTCTCGCAGAACCAGAGGTGCTGGTCGGGCCCGAACACGATGATGTAAGGCTTGCTGTGTGGCGTCGGAATCGGATGCAGAACAATCTCGATTTCAGCCATTTAAAATCCATGCGTTGCGAAAGAAGAACGATTCTTCCGTAGCGAGCACCCGCTGCGCAGTGCGATCCCGCCGCTCCATCAGATGGCAATCTCGAACAGCCGCGCCGCGTTCTTCCCGAGAATCGCATCCTGCGCCTTTTTCCCGATCTTCTTCGCGTGGCGGACGTATTCAACCGGCCGTTTCTCCGCAAACGGATAGTCAGACGCGAGCATGACATGGCTCGCCGGCACCTTGGTGACGAGGAATTCCAGCATGTCCGGATTGAACAGCACCGTGTCGTAGAAAAAGCGCGGCAGATAGCTACTGAAATCGCCTTTGAGCTGCGGCGAGCGGCCGTAGCGATATTCGTTGTCGTGCCGTCCGGCGTAAAACGGCAGATATCCGCCGCCGTGTGCGACCAAGATTTTGAGCATGGGGAACTCGTCCATGACGCCTTCGTAGATCAATGACGACAGCGCATAGGCTTCTTCCAACGGCTGTCCGACCGTGATCATCAGCCGATTGTGGCGCATGCGCGTGTCGGTACTGCCGGCCGGGTGCACAAAGATCACGGCGGCAAGTTCGGCTGCCTTGGCCCAGAACGGTCGCAAGCGCGTGTCGCCCAATTCCATCCCGTTGACATGCGATGAAATGATCACGCCGCGAAGACCGAGGTTGTGCACGCAACGCTCGAGTTCGCTGGCCGAGAGCGCGGTATCGTGCAGCGGCAGCGATCCCAGCCCGATGAGCCGGTCCGGATGATGGCCGACGAGCTCGGCGACGCGGTCGTTGCTGTAACGATCCGTCTCGAGCGCCTCCTGCGGGTCGAGAGCGTAGGTGCATTGCTGCATGATGCTGGGACTGATGACCTGCATGTCCACGCCGGTTGCATCCATCTCCCTTAGCCGCAGCGGGAGCTCCGTCATGCGCTTGAATAGCGGCTCCGGCACGCCACCTCCTCCGGCCACGGCATGCGCGTATTGCGAATGCGCATAGGTGCGCTTCATCGCCTCCGGCACGAGGAGGTGTGCATGCACGTCGATCACGACTGGCTTGGGGTTCGGACCCTTGGCTTGCTTTGCCGCTGCCGCCTTGTCCCGCTTGGAACGGGCGCGCCGGTTGGATTTTTTGCGCCGCTTGACCGCTGCCGGCATCGACGTCCTCCTGTATTGCGGTGCGCGTTTCCGCAGCGTTGCGGCCCTGCGGCCGTTCGACAGTCCGCGGGATTAGTTCGACGGAATGATCGGCACCAGCAGGAAAGATTCCTTCTCGCCGCCGGAATAGATCGTGTTCTCCCCGACATTGTAATCCGCGTGGTAATGCGTGTAGGGGGCGCTGCCGATACCGTCACGCGGCTGAATGTCGAGCCGAATGCGGTGGCCCTTTTTGAACACCATCGAAGTTGGCCAAATCTCCACCTGCACCTCGACGAGCTCATCTGGCGTAAGCCAGTGCCGCCGCAGATGCTTGTGATAAGGCCGATACGGACGCGACAGGTCGGGGTCGAGCTCGCGATGCGAAACCCGCAACCAGCCCTTCGCCACTGGCGCCGGCTGGCCTTGTTGACCGATCTCCAGCACGTCGTTGCCGGTAGAATCGATATTGCGCAGCGTGAGAAACAAATCCATGTCCTCGGTCGTGCTCGACACCCAAAGCTGGGCCGCCAGCGGACCGGTGATTTCGGTATCCTGCTCGAGCGGCGGCGTGATCAGCGAAATGCCTCCTCCGGCGCCCGCCGCCAGCGAGGTTGATGACGCCGAGGCGTGGCCCGCATGGGATGCACCGCTCGCGGAATAGCTGCGCCTGGCTGTCGTGGCTGGCTTAGTCTTGCTGAGTGTGCCCGCCATACCTTCGCCGCCCGACGCGGACAGGTCGAAGTAGAGCTTGGTCCATTGCGTGCGCGCGATTGGCCATTCGTTCTCGTAGCGGAAATGGTATGCGCCGTGACCGGTGCGGATGGCGAGCTTCACCGGCGGCTCCTGCATTACGTCATTGTCGATGTCCTTGAGCCAGTAATCGAAGAAGCGCAGTTGGTCGCGTCGTCCGTCCTCGCTGTAGAACGGATGGTAATGCGTACCGCAATGGATGCGCAGCTTCTTATCCTTGGAGGCGGCTCGCATGTAGCCCTCGGTTGCGCCGCGCAGGTGCAATCCCATGCCAGACCAGTTCCCGACCGCCCACATCGGTAGATCGATCTTGTCCCACTGCGCCTGCTGACTCTTGAAGACGCCGCTGTCCAGACTGTTGCGCATGAACCGCCACAACACATTGTCCTGGAATGCGTCCGGATTATTTTGGTACGCGCGTCCAAGCAAGTGATGCGCCATGTGGGTGGTGAACCAACCGACGATGAAGCCTGAGCCGAAAATGCCGCCATGATAAAGAATATCGCGGTACTGATCGGCGGCGCCTTCCCATGGCACGATGCAGGCGAGCGATGGCGGCTTGAGGTTTGCCACCCACCACTGGGTGCGGGCGAAGAAGGAGATGCCGATGGTGGCGACACGTCCGTTGCTCCAGGGCTGATGGCCTGCCCACTCGATCGCGTCGTAAAAGTCGATCGCCTCCTGCGGTGAATAGAGCACGGATTGGCCCGGCGACTTGCCCGAGCCGCGCTCATCCACGCGCACGCAACAATATCCTCGCGGCACCCACCATTCCGGGTTCACCGTCTCCCAGTTCATGTGGGGGTTGGGCTTCTCTTCCAGATCGGCCGGCGGGATCCACAGCTTGTCCTTCTGATAGATGCCCATGTTGATCAGAACGGGAAAATGTCCGCCGTCGTCCGGCCGAAAGATGTCGGCCTTGAGCTTGGCGCCGTCCCGCATCGGGACGTCGACGTCCTTCTCGATCTTCATCTTATATTTGGGTTCGGACGCTATGCTGTCTTTGCGGGTCGCGACTTGCTCTTGCACGGTCGTCTCCAATGGCTTGGCAATCGACGCTATCAGAGCGCAAGGTCTGCGGCTACGCAGAGGCCACTGTCGCATACATCACGCCGAGCCCCAGACCTCGCGCGCGGTCTCAACTACGAGGCGCAGCTTGGCAATCTCGCCTGCCACGTCCATCGCGTTCCCGCCGATGCCACTGGAAAATCCGCACTGCGGGCTTAATGCGAGCTGCTCCAGCGGGACGTACTTGCTCGCCTCATCGATGCGGCGCTTGAGCTCATCCTTGGATTCGAGCTTACCGCTCTTGGTTGTGACCAGGCCGAGCACTGCCATCTTACCTTGGGGTAGAAACCGCAGCGGTTCGAATGATCCGGCGCGCGGGCTGTCATACTCGAGAAAGTAGCCATCCACCTTGATGTCGTTGAAGATGAGCTTGGCGATCGGCTCATAGCCGCCCTCCGCCACCCATGCGCCCGCGAAGTTGCCGCGGCACAGGTGCATGCATATTGTCATGCCCTTCGGGCGGTCCTTGATCGTCGCATTGAGAAGCTTGGCGTAGGTCTGCGGCAGCGCCGTCGGATCCTCACCGATATTGGCGACTTGCTTGCGCAGCTCCGGATCGCAGAGATAGGCGAGATTGACCTCATCGATCTGTAAATAGCGGCAGCCGGCCTCACCGAGGTCGCGGATTTCCTCGCGGTAGAGACGGGCAAGGTCGTCGTAAAAAGCGGTGATGTCGGGATAGGCCTCGGCGTCGATCGCGGCGCGCCCGCCGCGAAAATGCATCACGGTTGGCGACGGAAGCGTGATCTTCGGTGTCGCCCGCGCGATCGAGGCGAGAAATCCGAAGTCTTCGACGAAAATTCCGCCGTCGGGGCGAGCGAGCCTGCCGATGACCTGCATCGTCGGCGGGCTGTGTAGGCGAGCGCCATTGGCCGAATGAAACCGCACGCTGAGCTTGGACGGCATCATTCGCACGTTGCGAAATTTCAGCATGAAGTCGCGATGCCATGACCGGCGATTGTACTCCCCGTCGGTGACCAGCTTGAGTCCGAGCTCTTCCTGGAGGTGCACGGCCTCGCGGATCGCGGCATGCTGGATGCGCTTGATCTCCTCATCCGACATCTCGCCTTTGTCGGCCTTTTCGCGCGCCTCGATGAGCGTGGCGGGCCGGATGAGGCTGCCGACGTGCTCGGCGCGGAAGGGGGGATTGGTACGCTCCATGGTGCGCTCTCCCCGGGAAGTGGTGCAGTAGCTTGGCAAACGATAGCACACGCAGCATAGGTCTCATGTAGACTGCGCGCGTGAAGTCAACGTCGTGGATGTAATTGGCGGCGCGGGAGGAGAAGATGAGGCGACCATACCTGCGATCTGCCGTGGCCGCCGTGGGTCTTATGGCCATTTCTGCCGCATCGGCGCCTGCCCAGACCATCTATCCGGAACGGCTGATCAAGATGATCGTACCGGCGCCGGCCGGAGGACAAACGGACGTCATGGCGCGCCTGATGACGCAGAAGATGCAGCAGGCGCTAGCGCAGACCGTCATCATCGAAAATCGCGCTGGCGCGGGTGGTGCGCTCGCTGCACGAGCCGCCGCGGCCGCCGAGCCCGACGGCTATACCCTCTTCTACGGCAACACCAGCACGCTGGCGGTGATTCCCGCGGTGTCCAAGAATCCGGGCTACGATCCCGCGAAAAACTACGCGCCGGTCGCGAGTGTGTCGGAGAGCTACATGATCCTGGTCGTCCACCCGACATTCCCGGCCGCGACGCTTCAGGAGTTCCTCGCTTTTGCGCGGGCGCACCCGGGCAAACTCAACTATGCGCACGCCGGAGCCGGCAACGTAACCCATCTCGCCGGTGAGATGGTTCGTACATTTGCGCAGGTCGATTTCGTCGACGTCGCGCACAAGGGCGGCAACGAATCCGTGCAGGGCGTCCTCGGCAAGCAGGTCGATTTCGCGCTCGAAAGTCCGGTCATCCTGCTTCCGCTGATCAAGGCGGGGGAGCTGCGCGCGCTCGCGGTCACCAGCGCCGAGCGTCAAGCAGAGATCCCCGATGTCCCCACCATGGTCGAGAGCGGGATGACGGGATTCGTCGCGACGCTGTTGACCGGCGTCGTGGCGCCCGCGGGCACGCCGCCTGCGATCATCGGTAAGCTCAACAGCGCGATCAATGACACGCTTACCGCCCCAGACATGAAGGAGCTGCTTGTACGGTTTGGCTCGCAAGCGCGGATTGGTTCGCCGCAGGAATTCGCCTCGTTTCTCGGCAGCGAGAGGCGCAAATGGGCCGATGTCGCCAGGCAAGCCGGGGTTTCACTGGACTAGCGCCTCCACGATGCAAACACGTCCCCCTCGCATGCGTCGGCGGGCGGGGTCAGCCGAGGCGAAAACAGCAACCGCGGAGCACGACATGAAAGCCGCTATTGCGACCGACAAGGGTTTGGCGGTGCGTGACATACCGCAACCGAAACCGAAGCCGAATGAAATGCTGGTGCGGGTGCGCGCCGCTGCCCTCAATCGCGCCGATCTTGCCACTGCA
>WNGL01003062.1_pt2 | contig 21467 bp, 24 predicted proteins | sample 5400591 | NCBI WGS metagenome assembly WNGL01 (sample SAMN13153377, study PRJNA577476) | soil metagenome | isolation source: 80 cm soil or saprolite under Garry oak tree replicate 1 | place: USA:California | collected 2016-06-15 | reverse complement strand
GGCGGGGCCAGCCCGGCCGACGGATCGGCCGCGGTCGGGGACGGCAGCCCCGGTGTTGGCTTCGGAAACGCGCCTGCGGAACATTTCTCACATTTTGCCGGACCAGCGCAAGCGCGTGATGCCGTTTCGCCGAGCCTTCCCGGAACGAATCGCCGTTACGGCAGGGACCACTTCTGGTTCTTGCCGCCGTTCTGCGGGTGGGCGTTGACCGCGTTGCCGTTGGCGGTGCTGAAGGCGCGCAGGTCCATCACCTCGCCGACGCTGGTGAACACGTAGTACGGCCCCTCCTTCTTGACCACCTGCCCGCCGGTGCCGCTGCAGGCCTCGATAGTCAGCCGGCCGATGCCGCTCGGCGCGGTGACGCACCACGGCGCGTCGGACACCCCAGGCGGGGCGACAGACTGGAGCACCTGGGACCCGTTGAAGGTGGCCAGCCTGAAGTTCTGGTCTTCGCCGCCGGCGGCGCCGCACCTCCAGATCTGCTCGGGGTTGCCGTTAGCCCAGGTGAAGCCGCTGTTGTCCAGGCATGACCCGCTGTGGTTCACGAAGGTGGAGATGCCGCCGGTCGGGGTCAGGCAGTGGCTGACCCCGGTGATGTCGCCGTCCGCCGGCAGCGATCCGCTGCTGTTGTTGAACGCGTCGACCCAGTTCTCGCAGGTGCCCGGGCTGCTGTAGGCCCAGCTCCAGTCGGTGAGCTTGGGCCCGGCGCCGAACGTGGTGCCGGCCGGGAAGAACTGCTCGACCCAGTTGGTCGTGCTGACCCCGGCTCCGGTGACGTTCGCCGGGACCCCGGTCGCGCTCGCCGTGTCCGAACTGGACACGAACGTCACGTCCGACCCGCCCCGGAAGGGCCCGGACGGGGCTCCGACCTCGGTCACCCCCGCCTGCGGCGAGCTCGCGCCGCTGATGACGAAGAAGCTGCCGCGGTCGGCGATCTTGCCCGCGTACGTGAAGCAGGACGTCGCGTTGGCGCCGCAGTCCTTCGTGGTCGGGTCGACGGCCACGAAGGTGACGCTGGCGGTCCTGGTGAAGTCGTCGTCGGCCCAGTTCCCGTGGTTACCCGAGTCGGGGTGCGCGTGGAACGTGGTCGTCGCGCTGGCGTTGGTGACCGCCATGGCCGTGCCCGGGAAGGCGAAGCCGGCCACGCACGCGGCCAGCACCGCGAGCCCGGCCGTTCCGGCCCTCCTCCGCGCGGACCACCCGCGCCCTGTAGTTCCGGCTGCGGGCCCCGTCTTTCCGCGCATGGCGATGCTCCCTTAGTCCCGGTGCCCGGGGCAGGCCCCCCGGCACCCAGCTTTCGACCTACAACCGAAGCGTCGAGCACAGGGAGAATCGTTACCGAAAGTCAGCGGCACCCCGCACCGACAGATTCAACGAGAAGTGACAGCCACCCAGCGCAGGGCCACCCAGCGCAGGGCCACCTAGCGCAGGGCGGCGATCCGCGACGCCGCGGCGGCGGTCCGCTCGTCGGTAGCGGTCAGCGCCACCCGGACGTGCCGTTTCCCGGCCGGCCCGTACAACTCGCCGGGAGCGACCAGGATCCCGCCCTCGGCGGCCAGCCACTCGGCCGCCGACCAGCAGTCGTGCGCCGGGTGCGTCACCCACAGGTACAGGCCCGCCTCGGAGTGGTCGATGCCCCAGCCGGCCTCGGCGAAGGCGGCCCGCAGCAAGGTCCGGCGGGCGGCGTACCGCCCATGCTGCTCACATGCGTGCGCGTCGTCGTCGAGCGCGGCGGCCATCGCGGCCTGCACCGGGTCCGGCATGATCATCCCGGCTTGCCTCCTGATCGCCAGCAGGTCCGCCACCAGCGCCGGGTCGCCGGTCACGAACCCGGCCCGGTAGCCGGCCAGGTTGGACCGCTTGGACAGCGAGTGCACGGCCAGCACCCCGTCGTGCGACCCGTCGCACACGGAAGGATGCAGCACAGAGACGGGCGAGACCTCCCAGCCCAGCGACAGGTAGCACTCGTCCGACGCCACCACCGCCCCGCGCTCCCTGGCCCAGGCCACGACCTTGCGCAGGTGCTCGGCCGGCAGCACCCGCCCGGTCGGGTTGGACGGCGAGTTCACCCACACCAGCCTGACCCGGGCGGGCCCGGCGGCCAGCAGGCTGTCGGAGGCCAGCACCGAGGCCCCGGCGAGCCGCGCGCCGATGTCGTAGGTGGGGTACGCCAGTTCCGGCTGCAGCATCACGTCGCCGGGACCGAGCCCGAGCATGACCGGGAGCCAGGCGATGAACTCCTTGGTGCCGATCACCGGCAGCACGTCGTCCGGCGGCACCCGAACCCCGTGCGTACGGGCCAGCCACCCAGCAGCCGCGGCCCGCAGCCGCGGCGTGCCCCACGTGGCCGGGTACCCGGGCGCGTTCGAGGCCTCGTCCAGGGCGGCGCGGATCAGGTCGGGCACCGGGTCGACGGGCGTGCCCATGGACAGGTCCACGGGGCCGCCCGGATGAAGCCCGGCCTTCTCCCGCAGCGGCGCGATCCGGTCCCAGGTGTAAGCGGGAAGCCGGCCCGCGAGGGTCATTCCTCCGCGGCTTGCGGCGGCAGCGCCGCGACCACCGGGTGATCCTTGCCGGTCCGGCCGGTCTTGGAGGCGCCGCCGGGGGAGCCGAGGTCTTCGAAGAAGTCGACGTTGACCTTGTAGTATTCCTTCCACTGGTCGGGCACGTCGTCTTCGTAATAGATCGCCTCGACCGGGCAGACGGGCTCGCAAGCGCCGCAGTCCACGCACTCGTCGGGGTGGATATACAGCATGCGGTCACCCTCGTAGATGCAGTCAACGGGGCATTCCTCGATGCACGCCTTGTCAAGCACATCAACGCAGGGCTGCGCGATGATGTAGGTCACGGGTGAACTCCTGTCGTCGTCCTGCTGCTATCACAGTATGGCGGGTGCCGCCTCAGCCAGCGACAATACCGCCCTGCGGAACGCTCTTTCCTGACGATGACGTCGGGTTGGGGTCCCGCTGCCAGCCCGCGTTCCTGCTCGCGGCTTTCCACGCATATCCGGCATACCGTACTTCGCGCAGGCCGTAGGCCTGCGCGTGCGCCACCAGCCAGCTGGCCACCGTCCAGGCCGCGTCCCGCTGGACGCGCAGGACCGCGACGCTTCCCTGCTGCTTTTTCTGGGCCGAACGGTCGAGGGTGATCCTGGCCACAACGGCTTTTCGTCCCTGTGGCCCGAACGCCTGCGCCATCTGCCGCACCGCGCCCGCCAGATCGGCCTTCCCGGCCGGGTTGTACCAGCAGGACACGCCGTGCGGGGACTGTCCGGTGAAGTACCCGGCCAGCTGGCTCGCCATATCCTCCCACTGCGCGTAGGCGGAGCCGTCCGCGCTGTGCTGCACGTCCTGTGCCGCCTGGTAGACGGGCATCGTGGTGTAGCCGTGCACCTGGGTGAGGGCGCCGAAGAACTTGGTCGTGGCGTAGACCGGGTCCTGGAGCTCGGCGGTGGTGCCCCAGCCTTCCGAGGGGCGCTGCTGGAAGATCCCGACCGAGTCGAGGTCGCCGTAGTCCAGGTTGTGCAGCTTGGATTCCTGCAGCGCGGCGGCGAGGGCGATGGTGACGGCCTGCCTCGGCAGCCGGTGCCTGGTCGCCACGCCCGCGATGGTGGCCGCGACGGACGCCTGTTCGAGGTCGAGCGTGATGGCCTGCGCGCCGGTGCCCGCCTGGCAGCCGGGCAGCGGCGGAGGAGAGCTGACGTTCCGGAGGCTGTGGTACACGGCGTAGCCGGCCGCCGCGAGCACCAGCACGAGCGTGATCCCGACGACGGTTCCGGCCCGGAGCCGAGGGGGATTGGTCGGCACAGAATCAGAAGGTACCGCTAAGCTCGCACAGCATGGACCAGTCTGTGCTGCCCGAGGTCATCGACGAGCTGTGGGAGCGGCGGGCGGAGCTGTCGCCGGCCGACACCCAGGCGCGTTCGGCGGTGGTCAGCGCGGTGGACGCGGTGGACGCCGGGCAGGCCAGGGTGGCGCACGTCGACCCCGCGACCGACGAGGTGGTGGTGGACGAGCGGGCCAAGCGGGCCATCCTGCTGGCGTTCCGGGTGCTGCCGATGGCCAGGTCCCAGGTGGGCGACTTCCGCTACGACGACCGCGTCCCGCTGAAGACCCGCCTGGACGGGGTGCGCGTGCTGCCGGGCGCGATCGCCCGCTGGGGCTCCTACGTGGCGCCGGGGACGGTGCTGATGCCCTCGTTCGTCAACATCGGGGCCTACGTGGACGAGGGCACCATGGTCGACACCTGGGCGACCGTCGGGTCGGCCGCCCAGATCGGGAAGAACGTCCACCTGTCCGGCGGGGTGGGGATCGGCGGCGTGCTCGAGCCGCCGAACGCGGTCCCGGTCGTGGTCGAGGACGAGGCGATGATCGGCTCGCGCTGCATGATCGTGGGGGGAGCCCGGGTGCGCCGCGGCGCCACCCTCGGGGCCGGCGCCATCCTCACCCCGACGACGCACGTCATTGACGTCGAGACCGGTGAGGAGCTGCCCCGCGGCGAGGCGCCGGCCTGGTCGGTGTGCGTCGGCGGGACCCGGACGCGGAACTTCCCCGGCGGCGACTTCGGCATGCCGTGCCTGCTGGTGCTCAAGCGCCTGCCCGAAGGCTCCCGGCACGACAAGTCCGCCCTGAACGCCATCCTGCGCGACCACGGCGTCGACGCGTAATCCGCAGGCCGCGCGCCTGTACGCAGAAGCCGGCCGGGGTGATTACCTTGGATGCAACATGAACGGAAATTCCGAGCCGCACCGGCGGGTTCGTCGCCAGGGACCCGTCACGCTGCGCGGCAAGCAGATACCGGCGACCACCACCGACCAGCGCCTGCTCGACCGGCGGGGGCCGTCCGACTGGGTGCACACCGACCCGTGGCGGGTGCTGCGGATCCAGGCCGAGTTCGTGGAGGGGTTCGGCCTGCTGGCCGAGCTCGGCCCGGCCGTCTCGGTCTTCGGCTCGGCGCGCACCGCGCGGGGCAGCTTCGAGTACGAGACCGCCGAGCGCATCGCCGCCGGCCTGGCCCGCGCGGGCTACGCGGTGATCACCGGCGGCGGCCCCGGCATCATGGAGGCGGCCAACAAGGGCGCCACCAAGAGCGGCGGCCTCTCCGTGGGCCTGGGCATCGAGCTGCCCAGGGAGATGGGCCTGAACGACTTCGTCGACGTGGGCCTGGAGTTCCGCTACTTCTTCGTCAGGAAGACGTGCTTTATCAAGTATTCCCAGGCCTTCGTGGTGCTGCCCGGCGGATTCGGCACGATGGACGAGCTGTTCGAGGCGCTGACCCTGGTCGCCACCGGCAAGATCACCAAGTTCCCGATCGTCCTGGTCGGCCGGGAGTACTGGTCCGGGCTGCTCGGCTGGCTGAAGGGCACGATGCTCGCCAAGGCCAACATCGGCCCGGCCGAGCTCTCCCTGATCAGCGTGATCGACGACCCCGACGAGGTGGTCGGCATCATCCGCGAGGCCCACGACGGCCACGGCCTGGGCGGCTAACGGCCCGCCCCCCGGCCCCGCGCGACGTAGTAATCCGCGGAAACGCCGGCGTCACGATTCCCGCCGAGCCGCCCTGCGGAAGCGACATCACCGGCCGGGCATGGCACGATTCGTATGTGCCTGTTCTTTTCCTGATCGCGATCGTCGCCGTGCTCGTCGGCATCTTCTTCACCGCGACCGGACGGGGCGGCGAACTGGCCTACGAGCAAGCCGACCACGCCCCGCTCGACCTCGGCCCAGTCTCCGCCGCGGACATCGCGCTGCTGCGCCCGCCGACCGCCATGTGGGGCTACAACATGCAGGTCACCGACGCGGCCCTGGACCAGATCTCCCGCGCGATGCGGGAACGCGACGTCACGATCGCCTACCTGCACGAGCAGATCGTGAGCCTGGCCCGCGGCAGCTCCTACGCCGAACCCAAGGGGGCGCACGCCCGGCTGGACGTCGGCAGCCCGCTGGCATCTGAAACCCCGTTGGCACCTGATGTCCCGCTGGCACCGGAAATCTTGCCGTACCCGGGAGCCACCTGGGCCGCCGAGGACACGAGCATCCCGGAGTCGGCGGAGCCGACGCAGACGCACCCGATCGCCGAGGATACGGCGCCGTTCGAGGTTCCCGGGGACACGGAGCCGTTCGCGGCCGCCGCGGCCGCGGAGTTCCCAGCCGCCACCGAGGTCCCCGCCACCGAGGTCCCCGCCACCGAGGTCCCCGCCACCGAGGTCCCCGGCACGCAGGCATCCGCGGCTCAGGAAACGCCCGCGATCCCGGAAACACCAGAACCGCCCGCGGCCCGCCCCGCGGAGGCCACCACCCAGGCCGCCAGGCCGCCGCAGACCCCGCTGGTCCTCAAGGCCTCGGCGGCCGCCAAGGCTCCTCCGGCCCCCGAACCGCACGAGGCCACCCAGCCCAACGAAACCCTCGAGGACTCCGAAGGTCCCGGCGACCGCGAAGACCGCGCAGACCGCGAGGCGACCCAGCCCTCCGAGACCCTGGCCTCGCACGACACGCAGGGCCCCCAGGGGGTGTTCGACACCTACGGCTGGTGGGCCGAGCAGAAGGCGGCGGCGCGCGAAGAGGCGACCCAGCCCGGCGCCGGCGAAGGCCAGGAGGACGACCCGATGGCCGCGGCCGAGGAGCAGGGCTGGTGACCGATCCGCAGGGTGCGGCCAAGGGGCCCGACGGCAGGCTGCGCTGTCCCTGGGGGCTGAGCGCCCCGGAGTATCTCGCCTATCACGACGAGGAGTGGGGCCGTCCAGTCCGGGGCGACGTGGCCATCTTCGAGCGGCTCTGCCTGGAGGGTTTCCAGTCCGGGCTGTCCTGGCTAACGATCTTGCGCAAGCGGGAGAATTTCCGCGCCGCCTTCGCCGGGTTCGACCCCGCGGCCGTCGCTGCCTTCGGCGAGCAGGACGTGGCCCGGCTGATGGCCGACGCGGGCATCGTCAGGAACAGGGCCAAGATCAACGCCGTGATCGTCAACGCGCGGGCCGCGCTCGACCTGTCCGACGGGCTGAGCGCGCTGGTCTGGAAGTACGCCGCCGAGCCGGGCCCGGCGCCGCGGACGATGGCCGACCTGCCGGCGTCCACGCCCGCGTCCAAGGCGCTCAGCGCCGAGCTCAGGCGGCACGGCTTCACGTTCACCGGCCCCGTGACCGCCTACGCGACCATGCAGGCGTGCGGCATCGTCAACGACCACCTGGCCGCCTGTTTCTGCCGGGCCAGCTAGCCGGGCCAGCCAGCCGGGCCAGTGGGCCGGTCGACGGCGGCGCGCAGCGCCGCGACCACCGGCTCGGCGAGGTCGTAGTCCATCTCCGGATGAACGCGGGCAGCACGTCCGGCGGGTGGAGCTGCCCCTTTCTCACTACGACGGCGCCGTAGCCTGTCCAGGTCCAGGTCCTCGAATCCGTTGTGCACGGGCACAGCATAATGAGGCCGAACGGGCCATAACCTGAGCTCAGCGGAAGGCGGCGAGCGATGAGCGGCGACGTGATCGTCACGGTCACGCTGAACGCCGCGCTGCACGTGGCCTACACGACGGGCGGCCCGGCCGCCGAGGGCATCACCCCGGTCTCCCGGCCCAGCTACCGGGCCGGCGGGCGCGGCGTGACGGTGGCCAGGGTGCTCCGGGCCTTCGGGCACGACGTGCTCGCCGCCGGTCTTGTGGGCGGCGCGTCCGGCGAGGTGATCATCCAGGACCTGGCCAGGTCGGGCGTGCCGACGGCGTTCACGCTGATCCGCGGCGAGTCCCGGCGTTTCTTCCGCTTCGCAGGTCCAGAGCCGGACGGGTCGGCGAGGCGGTTCTCCGAACCTGGCCCGTACATCACCACCGAGGAACTCGGCCGGTTCGCGGGAGACTACCGGCGGCTGATGACGGGCGCCGCGGCCGTCGTGCTCTGCGGCAGCCTGCCCGACGGCCTGCCCGCCGACACCTACGGCTCGCTGGTGACCTACGCCGCCGAGGCGGGCGTGCCGGTGATCCTCGACGCGGGCGGCGATGCGCTCAAGCACGCCGTCGGCCACGGCCCCGACCTGGTGGTGGCCGAAGCGAGCGCGGCCGAGGCCGGAACCGGAGGGTTCGGCACCGCCCTGATCCGGCTGGGCGCGGGCGCGGCCGCCGTCGCGGTCGGCGGCCAGGTCCACGCGGTCACCTCGGACGGCGAGTGGACGGCACGCCTGGAGGCGGCGGACGTCGAAGGGCCCGGCGCCTGGTACCCGCCGGCCCGCGGCGCGCTGGTGGCGGGCCTGGTGCCCGGGCAGCTGCTCGGCTGGTCCTGGCCGGACCGGCTGCGGCATGCCCTGGCCCTGGCCGCGGGCGGCGCAGGCGCGTGGACCAGGGCGCCGGGCGGCGCGGAGGACCGGGATCACATGGACCTGGCCGCCTACGAGCGGCTGCTCGATGCGGTACGGGTCGACCAACGCGCCCGATGACGAGCAGCTACTTCAATTATCCTGCACTGTATGGACGACGACCATCCTGGCGAGCCCGACGTCGCGCGCCTGTTCGCGCCGGTCGCCGTCGAGGACACCTTCGCCGGGGTGCTGACCGAGGCCCGTCAGGTCCTGGGCGACCTGGACGACCCGGTGGACGCCGAACTGTGGGGATCCGACCTGATCGGCGCGCTGGCGTCGTCGGCCGCGGGCCCGGCCTCGCTGATGGGCACGCTCACCGGGTCGCTGGTGCCCGCGGCCGAGGCGGCGTCCACCCCGGAGGCCCTCGCCCTGCTGCGCGTGCTCGCGGCGGTCGGCTCGCCGCCGCTGCGCGCCGCCGCCGGGCAGGCGGCCGCGCGCCTGTCCGCGCACGGGGTGGCCGATCCGTCGTGGGCCCGCACCGTCGGCGCCCCGCGGGTCGGTGACTGCTGGCACTACGCCGACGTCGGCGGCCGCCAGGAGTCGCTGACCATGACCTTCGCCTACGGTGACCGGCAGCACGCCGTCTGCGTGCTCATCGACCACGGTCGCGGCGGCAAGATCAGGGACACCTGGGTCATCAAGGGCGACGGACTGCGGGCCGACACCGAGCGGGAGGCGGGCCTCGACCCGCTGGTGGTGTTCGAGGTGATCGACGCCGCCGGCGCCCGGCGCCGGCTCGGGCTGGCGATCGGCGCCGGCGAATGTCCCGAGCAGCCCGATCAGGTCGACGACGTGGTGGCGCACCGCGCGCTGCTGCGCGCACGCCTCGACCTGCTGACCGCCCTCGCCTAGTGCTGCGGGTCTCGTCAAGGAACGCTCGCTTCCAGCAGTGGGAGGCGCTGCTCGGCAACCGCGCCAAGCGCCAGCGGGCGCGGGAGTTCCTGGTCCAGGGCGTGCGGCCGATCACGCTGGCGGCCCGGTTCGGCTGGCCGTTCCGCGCGCTGCTCTACGACGCCGAACGCCCGCTGTCCGGCTGGGCGCAGGCCATGCTGCGCGACACGGACGCGGTGCGGGTCGCGATGTCGCCCGGCCTGCTGGCCGAGCTCGGCGAGAAGGACGCGGGCCCGCCGGAACTGATCGCCGTGGTCGGGATGCCGGAGGACGACCTGGACCGGATCGAGGCGGGACCGCGTTTCCTCGGCGTCGTGCTGGACCGTCCGGCCAGCCCGGGCAACATCGGCAGCATCATCAGGTCGGCGGACGCCTTCGGCGCGGACGGGGTCATCGTCACCGGCCACGCGGCCGACGTCTACGACCCAAGGACCGTCCGGGCCAGCACCGGCTCGCTGTTCGCCCGGCCCGTGGTCCGCTGCCCTTCGCCCCGCGAGGTGGCCGCCTGGCTGGCGGCCCGGCGCGCCGAAGGCCTCCCGATCCTGCTGGCGGGCACCGACGAGCACGGCGAGGTGGACTCCTTCGACGCCGACCTCACCCAGCCCGTCCTGCTGCTGGTCGGGAACGAGGCCACCGGGCTGGCCAGCGCCTGGCGCGAGCGGTGCGACCTGACCCTCAGGATCCCGATGACCGGCGCCGCCAGCTCGCTGAACGCCGCCAGCGCCGCCACCGCCGTGCTGTACGAGATCGCCCGCCAGCGCCTGCTGGCCAGCCGCCGCTAGGGGCACTCTGCTAGCCGCAGAGGGCGAACGTCGCCCAGTCGCCGTCCAGCAGCCGGTGCGGCCCGGGCGCGCCGGGCAACACGGCCTCCTCGCCGCGGACCCGGGCGCGCGGTCCTTCCGGCCCGGCCAGCGTCAGGCCGTCGGCGCCGACCGCGACCAGGGCGTCGTCCTGGCGGAACAGCACCGGCCCGGCCCGTTCGGCCGAAATGGCCACTCGTCCGGCCCGCAGCCCGTCGAGCACGTCAGCCGGGTCGTCCCCGGCACACTCGACCCAGGTGGTCGGGCGCCCGGGCGGGGCGTCCGACCCCGGCTGGTGCCAGTCGCTGCCGCCCACCGGGATCGCCGCGGCGTCCCAGGCCAGCCACCAGGACAGCGGAAGGGTCCAGCGCGGGTCGAGCCAGCTCCAGTGCCAGACCTCGAGCAGTGGCGGCCGGCGGCGCATCGGCCGGGTCCAGCTGACCGGCCCGGCGAACGGGTGGTTGACCGACAGCAGGCCGCCCGCCGCCTCGGTGGCGTCCAGCCAGTCGTCCGGCTCCCGGCGGAAGTCGATCCAGCCGACGTCGCCCAGCGCCCCGGCGTGCCCGCCGTCGGTGGTGACCTCCTGGCCGGGCAGCAGGGTGATTCCGTACCGGCGGGACGCGGCGGCCAGCTCGCCGTGGTGGCTGACCGTGTTGTGGTCGGTCACCGCGAGGAAGTCCAGGCCGCGCCCGGCCGCGAGGGCGGCCAGCTCGTCGACGGTCAGCACGCCGTCGGAGTGCACGGTGTGCGCGTGCAGGTCGCCGGCCAGCCAGCGGTGGCCCGGCCGGGCCGGCAGGACCCGGCGCGGCGGGCGCTCCCGGGGCGCCGGCGGCGCGGGCGGTGCCTTCGGCGGCCGCAGGCCCGCGCCGTCCGGCGCGGCCCGGGCCGTCAGCCGGTAGCGCACGCCGTCCGCCGGGACCCGGTGCAGGCCGATCATCACCTGCCAGGTCCCGGCCTCGATCTCGCCGGGCAGGTACCCGGGCGTGGCCGCGTCGGCGGTGATGACGAACGAATCGCGGGCGCCGCCCGACCAGCCGCGGAACCCGTGCGGGCCGAGGCAGCCGAGGTCGAGCACCGTGCCCGCGGCCCGGTCGAAGTCGAGCTCGACCCGCAGCGCGCCCGTCCCGGGCGGCACCTCCACCGGCAGGTAGTGCCAGGGAGACTCGAACCTGTCCTCCAGCGTCCACCGCCCGCCGTGCCGCGCACCGTTCGCCATGTCAGCCATTTGACCAGATTCGCCTCGTTGTCGGCCCCGGCGTCAGGTCGTAGCGGCGTAGCCGCCGTCGACGACGATGGTCTCGCCCGTGACGAACGGGTTGGACGTGATCAGGGAGAAGATCGTTTCGGCCACGTCCGCTTCGGTGACGTTCCGCTGCATCGGCGTCCAGGCGGCGCGGCGCTCCATCAGCCGCTCGTAGTGGTCGCCCAGCATGCGCTGCATCCACCCGCCCGGACCGCCGGCCTGTCCATTGGTCGGCCTTACGTCAGGCGGCGGTGGCGGGCTGGCCGGAGCCGCAGTACTTGCACTTCGACGCGGCGGCAGGCAGGTCGCTGGACAGGCACGCCGGGCAGGTCTTGACCGGTGCCGGATCGCCGAACACCACTCGCCCCAGCCGGGTCTGGGTGAGCTTGTACGGTACGACGATGAGGTAGTACACCACCGCCATGAAGATGACGAAGTAGATGACCGCGGAAATGAACGAGCCGAAATCCAGGAGCGTCTTCGGATTGCCGGAGCGGATTTGCACGCCCAGGCCGACCTTGCCACCCGTGAAGCTCTGGACGAGCGGGTTGATGATGTCGGTGGTGAGTGCCGTGACAAGTGAGCTGAACGCGAGGGCCACGACGAGCCCGACCGCGACGACGATCACGTCGCCGCGCATAAGAAAGTTCTTGAAACCCCTCATATTGCTTCTCCGATTCGCGATATCCCGTCCTGCCGGGCACGGCGCCTGGCCGCCGCGCCGTATTCCTGCGGGCACCCCTTTCGCAATTGCGTCTGGGACTGCGTTCGCGGACAAGGCATACGATTCCGGTTCCCGGTGGGCAACGCAAGCGTTTCCGCCGAGTCGGATACGCCCTGACCTGCGCTGGGGGATCAGCGGGGCAGCGCGGGCGCGGGCCCGGCGGGCTCGGCGGGGGCGGCGAGCCGCCAGTCGGCGCCCGCGAGCCGGATGACACGATCGTGGCGCCCGGGCTCGCCGGCCGGCCGCCGGGCGAGCCGGGCGCTGACGAACTCGCCCGGGCCCGGCCGGGGCAGCCCGAGCGCCGAGGCGAGCACCTGGTCGCCCGCATAGTCCCCGAAGATCACGATGCCCTCGGCGCGCAACTGATCGCGCGCCCCGCCGCCGCCGCGGACCCGCTTCATGTAGTCGTCCTGCATGGCGACCGTGGCCACCACGGTGCGGCTGACCGGCATCCGCTGGGCCCGCCGGAACAACTCGTTCACCCGCCGCTGCCCCGACGGCAGCGCGAAGATCGCCGCCACGTCCCGGTCCGGCAGCTTGATCAGGGCGTTCTCGGCCAGCGGGGCACGGGCGTGCAGCCAGCGCACCGCGGCCCGACCGCGGTCGTTCAGCGCGCGCTTGCCGTCCCGGTTACCGCCCGGGCTCAGATGCTGCGGCGCCGCGCGCACTAGGCCCGCCGACCAGGTGCCGTCCTCGTCGCTGGCCTGGACCAGCAGCATCAGCTTCCCGTCGGCCTCCGGCGGGATCATCCAGCCGCCCCGCCGGCGGGAGAACTTGCAGTCCACGTCCGCGCCCGCGATGGTGTAGTCCAGCGCCACGCCGTCGGCCAGCCGCAGGGAACGGGCCAGGGCGATCTCCACCAGCGTCCCGGCGTGCGTCTTCTCGGTCTTGTGCAGCTGATCCCAGCGGTAGCGCCCGGTGTGCTGGCCGTCGAGCAGCATGTCCAGCGCGCCGCGGATGGCGGCGGCCATCCGCGAGCCATCCCGGTCCAGCGCGCGGAGTTCAGCCGCCACCGCGGCCAGTTCGGCGTCGTCGGCGCCGCGGGCCCCCGCCGCGGCCCTCTCCAGGCCGGGCCCCTCCAGATCGGCCCCCTCCAGACCGGGCCTCTCCAGACCGGGCAGGGTGGCCTGCCCGCCGGCGGCCTCGTCCGCCGGCGACGGCATCCCCGGCAGGGCGAGCTGACCAGGGATTGGCTCCAGATCCCCGGGAACCGGAGGGCGGGCCGGCTCGGCGGACGGCGGCTGGCCCGGGCTCACCCCGGCGACTGTAGCCGAGCGGGCTCCCCGGCGCAGGTGCCGCCCGCTTCCGGCCCGGCCCGCGGCGGCGGGACGGCGGCCGCGCGGAGCACGTCCATGAGCACGCTCACCGCGGGCGGGTCGGGCGGGTCGCCGTACCGCACCGCCAGCACGAACCTGTGCGCGCCGGGCAGCGGCACGGTCCTGATCCCGGGATGCCGCGCGGCGCGCAGGCAGAGCGCCGGCAGGGTCGACACGCCGAGGTCGGCGGCCACCAGCGCCTGGACGGCGATGTAGTCGTCGGTGGTGAACGCGATCCGCGGGGTGAAGCCGGCCAGCGCGCACTGTCTGAGCAGGTTGGCCCGGCACCGGTCGCAGCCCGCGATCCAGCGGTGGCGGGCGTAGCCGGACAGGTCTGCCGACGGTTCCGCGGCGCCCTGGGCGGAGGTCACCAGGTGCACCTCCTCCTCGAGCAGCAGCCGTTCGCGCAGGCCCTCGGTGAGGTCGATGCTCCCGTCCTCGTCGGGCAGGCTCCCGCCGCCGCCGTGCCTGGCGGCGTCGCTCCCCGCCACCGGGGCGGCGTCCCGGCCGTCCGGGCCCTCCGCGTGGGACGCATGCGAGGCACCGGCCTCCGCCGAGTACCGGAACACCAGCGCCACGTCGACGTAGCCGGCCCGCAGCATGCGCAGCGCCTCGGGCGGCTCCGCCTCGGTCAGCCGCAGGTCCACGCTGGGCTGGTGCTCGCGCAGCGCCGCCGCGGCGGCCGGGACGATCGTGCCGAGCGCGGACGGGAACGCCGCCAGACGCAGCCGCCCGGCGCGCAGCCCGGTGTAGGCGGCCAGCTCGTTCTCCGCGGCGTCCAGCCTGCCGATCACCTCGGCGGCGCGCTCGGCGAGCAGCCGCCCCGCGTCGGTGAGCCTGATGCCGCGGCCCGCCCGCTGGATCAGCTTGGTCCCGGTCTCGGCTTCCAGCCGGGCCAGGTGGTGGCTCACCGAGGGCTGCGCGTAGTTGAGCGCCCGCGCCGCGGCGGTGACCGAACCGCACCGGGCCACGGCGACCAGCACCCGCAGCCTGGTGACGTCCAACATGCACCGACTATAGATCGTGCCGATCGGTTCGCCCAGAGTCCTAGACCGGGATTAATCCGCCCAGGCCAGGACAGTATCTTCCCGCTCGCCTCTGGGCACCCTTTCGAGGCGGCTCCTTCCCTCCTCGCTCCTTCGTCGCTCGTCAGTCCAGTCGCCGCCGGCGCCCTTTGGCTCGCGGGAGGGCTAGCGTCCCTCGAGCAGCGGCGCGTCTGGGCGGCGGACCGGCGACCCGGCCAGCTGCCGGCGCCGCCAGGCGATGCCGGACAGCGCCTCGAGCACCACCCGGTTGCCCAGGAACGCGGTCACCTCGGCGTGGTCGTACGGCGGCGAGACCTCCACCACGTCGATGCCGGCCAGCGGCACCGACATGGCGATCCGCCGCACCGCGTCGAGCAGTTGCCTGCCGGTGAGCCCGCCCGGCTCCGGCGTGCCGGTGCCCGGGGCCATGCCGGGGTCGACCACGTCCACGTCCACGGACAAGAAGACGCCGTCGCACTCGTCGACCGCGATCTCGAACGCCTCGGACAGGCACGCGTCCAGGCCCCGGGACACGATCTCGCTCATCTCGAACGAGCGCATCCGCTGCTCGGCCATCCAGGCCAGCGTCGGCGGCTCCGGCCAGTACCCGCGCAGGCCGATCTGCAGGAACCTGTCACCGCGCACCGCGCCCGACTCGATCAGCCGCCGCATCGGCGTGCCGTGCCCGTACAGCGACCCGAACTGGCTGTCCCCGGTGTCGGCGTGCGCGTCGAAGTGGATCAGCGACACCCGGCCCCAGCCGACCTGCCTGGCCACCCCGGTCGCGTCGGGGAAGGTGACCGTGTGGTCGCCGCCCAGGATCACCGGGATCGCGCCCGCCGCGGCCACCGTGTGCACGGCGTCCTCCAGCCGTTTCAGCGACTTCTCGGTCTCGCCCGAGGGCATGACCACGTCGCCGGCGTCGCCCACGCGCAGTTCGGTCAGCGGGTCCACGCCGAGCGCGAGGTGCGGCCGGGACCCGTCGTGCGGCAGGTAGTCGGTGGCCCGGATCGCCTGCGGCCCGAACCTGGCGCCCGGCCGGTGCGAGGTGCCGCCGTCGAACGGCGCGCCCAGGAACACCACGTCGCAGGAGTCCAGCGCGTCGAGTTCGACCCGCGGCACTCCGAGGAACGTGACGTCGGGGCCGTACATCCCGCGCAAGATGACCTCGTCGTCACCGGCGTCGCCCGCCATGGCCGCTCCCTCCTGAAAACCCAGACCCGGCTCTCGCACGATACAGGGGCGAGAGCCGGGCCCGTTCGGTGCCTCAGTGAACCTCGGACGGCGCGGCGAACCCGGGCCCGAACCCCCGCGCCATGGTCGCGTAGCTGGCGTACCCCATGGTGCCCCGCGCCTGCGCGGACTCATCGAACGGACCTTCGGCCTCAGCCCACCCAGGAAGCCGAGCCCGGGCCGGCGTAAAGCTCCTCACGGCGTCACGGCATGCGATGAGCGGCTCGAGCGGAATGCCAGCCGCGGTCAGGGCCCGGCCGGATCGAATTCGCGGCGTTTGCGGCGATCGCGTCAACCAGGACGGCGGGCTCCGCGTCTGACTTAGTAAGGACGAGGCTCGGCGAAAGCGGGACGCCGAGCCTCGTTTGCTGCCCTCCCGGGGCGGCGCGGTGCCATGATGGGATTTTGTGAGCCTGGTGACGTTTTTTCGCCATGCCTTCGGAATCGTGACGGCCTTCGCCGTGATACTGCCGGCCGCGGCGTGCAGCGGAACTCCGGGCCCGGCCGGCCCCAGCCCGGTCCCCTCGTCGCCGTCCAAGGGGGCGGTGCCCGCGCCGCCGTTCCCGGTGGCGGAGAACACACGGCCGGGCACGTCCGCGTGGCGGATCGGCCATCTCGGTGCCGTCGACGCGATCGAGGGCTACGCGGGCCAGCAGAGCGTCCTGCCCGGCCAGAGCTTCCGCCTGTACGTGTCGACCACGGCCAGGTCGTTCCGGGTGGAGGCGTTCCGCTTCGGCTGGTACTCCGGCCACCAGGCGCGCCTGGTCTGGACGTCGGCGCAGGTCCCCGGGCGGCGGCAGACGGCGGCGGACATCGCGCCCGGCACCCGCATGGTGACCGCCCCCTGGCGACCGTCGATGACGATCACCGCCGCGAACTGGCCGCCCGGCTCGTACCTGCTGCGGCTGGACGCGTCCAGCGGGGCCGAGCGGTACGTGCCGGTCACGGTGCGGTCGGCGAGCACGGCCGGGGCCGTGGTCATCCTCAACGACAACACCACCTGGCAGGCGTACAACGCCTGGGGCGGCTACAGCCTCTACCAGGGGCCGGACGGGCTGCCGTCCGACCGCGGCTACGCGGTGAGCTTCGACCGTCCCTACGACCAGGACGGCGCGGGCCGGTTCCTGTTCTTCGACCAGGCCGCCATCGCGCTGGCCGAACGCACCGGGGTCCCGCTCGCCTACGAGACCGACGTCGACATCGACCAGGACCCGTCGATCCTGCACGGCGCCCGCGCGGTGGTCTCCCTCGGCCACGACGAGTACTACTCGCAGGCGATGCGCTCCGCGCTGCTGACCGCGCGGGACGCCGGGACGAACCTGGCCTTCCTCGGCGCCAACGCGATCTACCGGCACATCAGGTTCGCCGACGGGGACCGCGTGATCATCTGCTACAAGGCCGCCGCCCTGGACCCGCTCTACGGCCAGGACGACGCTCAGACCACGCAGCAGTGGCGGGACGCGCCCGACCCGCGGCCGGAAAGCGTGATCACCGGGGTGTTCTACGAGTGCAACCCGGTGAGCGCCCCTTACGTCGTCTACGACCCGTCCAGCTGGATTTTCGCCGGCACCGGCGCCCGCCGCGGCGAGAGCTTCCCCGGGCTGGTCGGGCCCGAGTACGACCGGCTCGACCCGTCCGTGCCGTTCCCCCGGCCGATACAGGTCCTCGCGCATTCCCCGCTGACCTGCGACGGCTTCTCCACCTTCTCCGATTCCGCGTACTACACGGCCGCGAGCGGGGCCGGGGTGTTCGCGTCGGGCACGATGCGCTGGGTGTGCGCGATACGCGGCCCGGCCTGCGGGCACGAGGTGAACCTGGCCGCCGAGCGGTTCGTCGACCGGGCCACGGAGAACCTGCTCCGGGCCTTCGCGGCCGGGCCCGCCGGGCGGGCGCACCCGGCGCAGGATAACCTCGCCCAGGTGAGGCCACCGCGTATCCCCGGCCTGTACGACGGCGTGGACTGACTCGCGGAGGGGCGGCAACCGGGCATGGACGACATCGACGCGCGCATCGTGGCCGCCCTGATCAGGGACGCCCGGGCCAGCTACGCCCTGATCGGCGGCGAGGTCGGGCTGTCCGCACCCGCGGTCAAGCGGCGGGTGGACCGGCTCAGGGCGGCCGGGGCGATCACCGGTTTCTCGGCCCGGGTGGACCCGGCGGCCATGGGCTGGACGACCGAGGCGTACGTGGAACTGTTCTGCGGCGGGCGTACCTCGCCGGAGGACATCGGCGTGGCGGTCCGGCGCTACCCCGAGGTGGTGGACGCGTGCACGGTCACCGGCGAGGCGGACGCCCTGGTCCACATCAGGGCGGCCGACGTCCGGCACTTCGAGGACGTGATGGAGCGCATCCGCGCGGAGCCCTTCGTGGTGCGGACCAGGAGCGTGATCGTGCTCTCCCGGCTGGTCGACCGGGCGGACGCCCTGGCGCCGTTGCGCTGAATCTGATATATGAGCAGCCGCTGACCAGCTAAAGTCGTGCCCATGTCGGAGTTTGAGCAGGATCCGAGCGCCAATACCGGACGGTTCCGTGCCTTTGTCGAACGCGGCGACGAGGACTCGTCGCGGCGGCGGAGGCGCGCGTCGGCGTCTCCCGCGGTGCTGATCGCCGCGGGCGTGCTGGTCATCGCCGTCGTGATCATCATCGTGGTCATGGCCTAGCCTAGGGGCATGACCGTCACCTCTACGTCGCGTGTCGCGACGGAACGCGGCGAGCGCTACCGCAAGCAGCTGGCCAGCCACTTCGGCAACAAGGTCGAGGTCGTCGAGGAGCCGTCGGGCACGGTGCTCACGTGGGGGTTCGGCGGCACCACCACGCTCACCGTCGAGCCCGACGCCCTGGTGATGCGGGCCGACGCGCAGGACGCGGAAACGCTCGACCGGGTCAAGGACGTAACCGGCAGGCACCTCGAACGCTTCGGCGAGAAAGACGGCCTGGTCGTCACCTGGCAGTAGCCCGACTCAGCCCATGAAAGCCGGCGCAGCCGAGCACGACGAGCAGCACCGGCTGACCGCGGTCCAGGGACTGGCCGCGCTCTCCCTCGACGCGCTGTCCTCGGTGGCCTACGGGCCGGAGGCCATCCTCGTCGTCCTGGTCGCGGCCGGGACGGCCGGGCTGCGCTACTCGCTGCCGGTCACCGGCGCGATCATCGTCTTGCTCGCCGCCCTGGTGGTGTCCTACCGCCAGGTGATCGAGGCCTTCCCGGCCGGCGGCGGCGCGTACGCGGTGGCCAGGGCCCACCTGGGCACCCAGGCCAGCCTGGTGGCGGCCGCGTCGCTGATCGTCGACTACGTGCTGAACGCCGCCGTCGGCGTGTCGGCCGGCATCGAGGCCCTCACCTCCGCGTTCCCCGTCCTGTACGGCGGCCGGGTCTGGCTGTGCCTGGCCACGCTGATCCTGATCACCGGCCTGAACCTGTGGGGCGTCTCCGAGTCGGCCAAGGTCTTCACCGTCCCCACGCTGCTGTTCATCGTGGCGATCGCGGCGGTGATCCTCGGCGGCCTGTTCCGCGCCCACCCGGCGGTGCCCCTCGACCACCACCTGAGCCACGCCACCGAGACGGTCGGCGTCCTCATCATCCTGCGGGCCTTCGCCTCCGGCTGCTCGGCGCTGACCGGCGTCGAGGCCATCGCGAACGCCGTGCCCGAGTTCCGCCAGCCCAGGGCGCGCCGGGCGCAGGCCACCGAGGTCTGGCTCGGCATCCTGCTCGGCGGGATGCTGGTCGGCCTGGGCGTGCTGATCCACAAGTTCGACGTGGTGCCGCGCCCGGCCACCACGGCGCTGGCCCAGCTCACCGAGGCATCGCTCGGCCACAACGTCCTCTTCTACGCGATCCAGCTGATCACCATGGTGCTGCTCGCGCTGGCCGCCAACACCTCGTTCGGCGGCCTGCCGGTGCTGACCGCCCTGCTGGCCAAGGACAACTTCTTGCCGCACATGTTCGGGCTGCGCGCGGACCGCCAGGTGCACAGGTACGGCGTGGTGGTGCTGGCCGTGCTGGCCGCCGCCCTCCTGGTGGCGTCCCGCGGCGACACCCAGGCGCTGGTCCCGCTGTTCGCCGTCGGGGTGTTCGTCGGGTTCACGCTGTCCCAGGTCGGCATGGTCAGGCACTGGAGTGCCGCACGCTCCCGCGGCTGGATGACCCGCGCCGTCATCAACGGCGTCGGCGCGGTGCTGACCGCGGCGACCACGATCATCGAGCTGGTCAGCAAGTTCACCGGGGGCGCGTGGCTGATCGTGCTCGTCATCCCGGCCCTGGTGCTGCTGTTCGCCCGGATCCACCGCATCTACGCCCGGATCGGCGCGCTGCTCGAACTGGGCCAGATGCCCAAGCCGCCGGCCAGGAAGACGTCGCTGGTGATCGTGCCGGTCGCGTCGATCTCACGGCTCACCGCCGCGGGCATCTCCACCGCGCTGTCCATCGGCGACGACGTGACCGCGGTGAAGGTGAACTTCGACGATCCCGAGGACGAGGCGGCCCACGAGGCGTTCCGCCGCCGCTGGGAGGAATGGCACCCCAGCGTGCCGCTGGTCGAGCTGCGCACCGCCCACAGGTCCATCGCCCAGCCGATCGTGAAGTACCTGTGCGACATCGAGGCGCAGGACAAGTATCACCAGCTAGTGGTGCTGATCCCCGAGGTGCAGCCGAAGCGGTTCTGGTACGCCCTGCTGTTCAATCAGCGCGGGGTGATGCTGGACCGGGCGATCAGGCGGGGCACGGCCAGCGTGGTGCTGTGCCGGCTCCGCTACCGACTCGAGCAGTTCGTGCCCCGGGACGCCAGTTCCCCCGCCTTCCGGGTAAAGCGGCCCTTATTTGCCCTGTCCTAGATGACGATTTGGCTCATTGGGGGTCAGGGCGGTGATCGGCGGGTGGCAAGATGACAGCCATGAGAAACGTCGCGGCCCGGCCGATCGCTGGTGATGCGCGTGTACGCTGACCTGCCGGTGGCTGTGGTGACTGGCGGCAATCGCGGCGTGGGCCGTGAGGTGTGCCGGCAGCTGGCCCTGCTCGGCTTCGCGGTGGTGCTCGGGGCGCGTGACCTGCGGAAAGGGGAACTGGTCGCCAAGGAGCTCGATCCGGAGGGGGGCCGGATCGTCGCCTGCCACCTCGAGGTGGACAACTCGGTCAGCGTCGCCTCGATGGCCGAGTGGGTGAAGGGCAGGTTCGGCCGCACCGACGTGCTCGTCAACAACGCGTCGACCATGTACGACCGGTGGGCGACGGCGAGCAACGCCGACCTGGGGACGGTCGCCGAGGCGATCGACGTCAACCTGTTCGGCCCGTGGCGGGTGATCCACGCGCTGCTGCCGATGCTGCGCTCGAGCACGCGGCCCAGGATCGTCAACGTGAGCAGCGAGGGCGGCTCGATCGCCGTGATGACCGGCGGCTCGCCCGCCTACGGCGTGTCCAAGGCCGGCCTCAACGCGCTCACCCGGCTGCTCGCCGCGGAACTGGCCAGGGACGGCATCCTCGTCAACGCGGTCTGCCCGGGCTGGCCCGCCAGCGAGAGCCACCCGGACGGCCGCTCCCTCAGCCAGGCGGCGGCCAGCGTCATCTGGGCGGTCACCATCCCCAACGGCGGCCCCACCGGCACCCTCACCCGCGACGGCCAGCCGTTTCCCTGGTAACTAGGTAGTTAGGACGCGTCGTCTTCTGAGCTCGGCTGGTAGCGGTACCCCATGCCAGGTTCGGTGATCAGCCAGCGCGGCCGGGCCGGATCCGGCTCGAGCTTGCGGCGCAGCTGGGCCATGTAGAGCCGCAGGTTGCCGGTGGCGTCGGCGTAGCCAGGCCCCCACACCTCGGTCAGCAGCTGGTGACGGCTGAGCAGCTTGCCCGGGTTGCGGAGCAGCACCTCGAGCAGGTGCCATTCGGTCGGGGTGAGCCTGATGTCCTCCGGCGGCG
>WNGL01006158.1_pt1 | contig 21469 bp, 18 predicted proteins | sample 5400591 | NCBI WGS metagenome assembly WNGL01 (sample SAMN13153377, study PRJNA577476) | soil metagenome | isolation source: 80 cm soil or saprolite under Garry oak tree replicate 1 | place: USA:California | collected 2016-06-15 | reverse complement strand
CTATGAGGAGCGCGGCCCGGCGGTGTGCGAACAGTCCAAGCGAGTGCGCACGGTCCGAATGATCCGGACACTCCGGAAGCTTGGCTACCGAGTCGAACTTCAAGCGCATCCGGCATAAGCAGCGCGATTTTCGACCCTGATTACAACAACTATTTCGGGCCGCGCCGCACGAATTGTCCCGACGAGACTGGCGGACCTGGCGCGGGCTGCCGCTTCATCCCTGACGCGACTCTGCCTGGGGCGAGCTCGCGGTCGAGGCATAGGCTTCAGCGCGAACTTTTTCTCGACTGGCTTCGTGGGCCTTCTCCAGCAGCCATTCCAATGATGGCAATGGGCTGCACACCATAAAAATCTGGTAGGCGAAAAGGCGCTTTGAAATTCTGATCAGAAGTTCATTCACAGCCAGCAGAAACCGGCCCAGAAAGTTATTTCCTACTACCAACGGGAACGGAGCTGGAATGCCGCGTATTTCCTCAATTCTATAGCCGGACTGCTCAAACAATCTTCTCGCCGTGCTGAATGTAAACAAACGGGTGTGGGTGAGATCAAGAATTCCACGTGCGCCGTAGTTGAACCAACCGAAAAGCAGGGCAAGCCGGGTGATAAAGAAGGCCACGTTGCCGGTGCTGAAAATCACTTTTAAGTCCGAACCTCTGGTGCGCGAATGACGTACTGAATCGAGAAGACGTTCGGGAGACCGCAGGTGCTCAACGATGTCCAAGAGCAGGATGTAATCAAAAATTCCAGCGTCCACGGGGAAGTCGCCGCGATCGAGATCGCATTGAATAAATTCCTCCAAGTCTGCCTTGTGCGCCATTGGAAATTGATCTACGCCGGTGACACGGCACCCTCTCTGGTTGAGCGCATGAGAAACATAGCCCGATGCACACCCGATGTCTGCCACCTTCGAGCCCGGGCGTATGCGCGACAAGGCTAATGTGTGAGGACTTTCAAACTGCGACTTGGGTTGATAAAGAGGATTGTTTTCCCCAGATCGGGTGACGTCAAACTTTCGCTCGTAAAGAATTCCGTAATCCTGGGCTCGGCTGAGCAAGCTGGACCGAAGAGCATTAAATGCATACTTAATCCCCTTCACGTAGCGAATCTCATCTCCGTAATACGTTGGAATCGGGACTTCTTTTATGCGAAGGCCGGCCCGGAACAATTGAATAATAATTTCAGTGTCAAAATGGAAGTCGTCGGTGTTGCGATCGAAGGGAAGCCTTTCGAGGGCCTTAACCGAGTACAGGCGATAGCCGCAATGGAACTCGGTCAAGGAACTATGCAAGACCCGATTCTGAAGGTGAGTCAGAACCTTATTGCCAACATATTTGTATAGGGGCATGCCGGCACTTAGCGGGTCATAAGGGCTCATCATCCGGGAGCCCAGTACGGCGTCAGCCTCTCCTGTCAAGAGGGGTTGGAGCAGATCAGGAAGGCGCTCAGGCGCGTACTGTCCATTACCATGTACTAGGGCGATAACGTCAAATCCTTGCTGGATAGCGTAATGAAACCCAATTTTTTGGTTTCCCCCATAACCTTGAGGCTCCGGGTTATACAACACGGTGAGGGGGAGAGAATAGCGCCCTTTTCTCTGCAGGTCATGTGCCTTGCCAAAGGTGCGATCGACAGAGGAGTCATCAATGATCAGAACCTTCGTCTCATAGTCCGCGATACTCGCGAGAATTCTCTCAATGACATTTTCGATTGTGCATTCGGCGTTGTAAGCGACTACGAAAATGAGAATTCTCTTTCTAATGTTCTCCATGCCAGATTTCCTATAGCGGGCCGTAGCGACGCACAGCTATGGGTGAAGGCGTATGGCCAGTGATCCGGAGACTAGGATTGTAAAGTTCATGAGAACACCCGCCAGTGCAAACAAATTCTGGAAGTTCGGTGAGAACTCGGGAAGCGCCGTCGGCTTGATATTCCAGCACTATGGTTTGCTCCAGGCTTGCTTCCCGCACCAGAGGAACAAACGAAGTCCCGTCCCAATGCCAATGATTGGCGGAAAGCGTTAATGTATTTCCAACCCCAGGCGAGCGATCGCTGTAGTAGAAAATGCCAGCCACGGGCACTTTGGGGTACGCAAGCCGTAGAGCCAGATCAAACCAGTAGTTATGTCCAAGAGGATCGTTTTCCTTGGGAACGCCGACCAGCACGATAATGGTCTCAGGCCGCAGCTGAGGGGCACTCCGAATCACCTGCTGAATGGCGACCTGGTGGCGGTGCCAGTTCCATCGAAAGAATGCGCCTCTCTCAACCGCCCTCGAAGCCCCATAGAATACGACGACCGCAGACATGCTCATCACGACAAAGTCGCCAAACCGCCTTTTGGGGATGAGACTCGCCATTAGAGCGAAAGCTCCACCCAGGACCATGGCGGCACCAATCCCCGAGAGTAATTGAGTTCGCCAGAGGGTGCGCGAATAGGCCAGAGCTAGATAAGCCGGAAAGCTCAATATCAATAGCACGCAACCGGCGGCAAACAACTTCCAAGTGACGGCAAAATCGAAATCGGGATCCGCGGCTGCCTGGTTTCGTCGTTTTTTGTAAAAAATAAATGCCATGCCCGCTACTATAAACACTACTGTGGCAAATGCCGCCAAGCGATGCTCCTGGCTCGCGGAGATGTACTCTCTTTGCAGTCTCCACGACCAGAACGAGACACTGGCAGTAACGTTGAATGCAAGGTCGCTTAAGAGGGCATCTACTGACCAGGTCTTACGGAGAACAGTCTCTTGATAGGTGGTGCCCGCCCCGTGGAAGTATCTTTTCAGAGACAGAAAAATATAGAACAGAGGCACCACATACCAAACGATCGATCTTGTCCATAATTGCTTGAGACTAGGACGCACCAAAAAACCAACTAGGAGTGGGGCGAAAAGAACAATAAATAGCGGACTTTCATAGCTCCAAAGACACATGTACTGGAAAAACCCAGCCAGTACAAGGCAGACGGCCGTGTGAATCTTATTCAATTGTTGAACCGCAACAGTCAAGAAATAAAGGGCGAGTAGAAGCCAGAGCATAAAACCTAACTGGTTGAGCTGCCCGACCCACTGTAATGCCGTGTCAGACGCATGGACGATTGCTAACGCACCCACGATGTAGGATATAAAAAGCGCGCCCGGAAACCACCTGCGCATTAGAAGAAATAGAAGAAAACCTTTCGCCCACCAGAGGGCTGCGTACACAAACTGATAAGGGGCGAAACTTCCGGTGATTCCGAAGACCTGCCCTAGCAAATAAGACAGCTGATAAAAATTACTCGTATTGGGCCGTAGTGGATCGCCATACCAGAAACCCTGCCACGCCGACTGCGTCTCGCTTTGAAAAACGAAACCTGTTTCGCCAGGCATGCCGCTGGAAAAAGCAAAGCTGCCCCACATCGCAACTACGAGCAAAGCATAGACGACCGCTGCGACTATTCTGAGGTCGAGTCGCGTCAGGGATGAATCGGCAGCCCGCGCCAGGTCCGCCAGTCTCGTCTGATGCGACTCCCCGTAAACCTCGGCCTCAGTTTCGGCGTGAACCGCGTTTCTGACTGCCATTACCCTCTATCCTGAAAATTTGGTGAATTGTCTTTAGGCGACAGCCACCAGACACGTTACCCACGAAGAATGCTACTTTTATTTGCCGAACGCTTGGCGACTATTAACAAGTGCCAACCTAATTTTTTCTCCAGCCAGCGGAACCAGGCCTCTGGCATCCACCGGAAGTACCAGTTTTTAATGTATTTATATTGCACATAGTACAGGAATCCTGTACGGAAAGATATGGTCTTTCCACATGTCTGTGATCTCTAAGCCGCAAAGCAGCTCGCGCGCCTCCTCGAAGGAGTAAACGTAACTCACGGGCGAACCAATTTGCGCTTCGGAATATTTCGCAGGCATGCGGCGCCAATTCCACGGCTCAAACCAAATGTATCGCAGATAGATCCACAATACACTTTCCAGGAAAAACGGGCATAGAGCATCAAACGCAGTTCACCTTGATGTATAGGAAAAACAAACATCAGAATCCGCTCGGTTGTCTCGCACGAGACTAGAAACTCTTTCAAACACCTCAGCCCCCGGCCAGACCTCCCCGGGTAGGACATTTCATTATCGGCGAGCGGATTCGGGGAGGGGGATGGCGGAAACGGGCCAGTTTATAATCTGTAACGAGTCATAGGAGGTAAGAGGGCGGATGCCGTCCCCAACGTGTGGTGTTCGCGCTCTAGGCGGCTTGGGAAGTGATCCGGCGGGTCCACCGCATTCGTGCGAAGCGTTACTCAAATTACTTCCAGAGCCAGCCGCGACTGCTTTTGCTGTCGCCTGTTTCACCGGCCTGCGAATTGGTGAAATCGAGGCGTTGGGGTGGCAGGATTTTTACGATGGCGAACTGCACGTTTGTCGATCAATCTGGAATGGTCACGTCGGAGCACCCAAGACGCGGAAAAGCCGGGCAGGCGTGCCGGTGATCCGCCAGCTGACAGAACGGCTGGAAATGCACCGACTCCGATCACACAATCAAACTGGGCCGATATTCGCGAACAGCGTGGGCCGGCCTCTCAACATGAACAACTTGCTATCGCGCGAGATACAGCCGGTGCTCAATCGATGCGCGAGTTGTGGCAAATCGAAAGGCAGAGCGCACGTGTCTGCTGATCATCAGTACGTGCGTGACCCGCGTCTTCCGCAGTGGCGTGGTTGGCACGCTGCACGGCGCGGGCTCGGAAGGAACCTGTATCGCTTAGGTGTAACTGACAAAACGATCCAGGCAATCCTGCGTCACTCGAACGTGGCCACGACGGCGAACTACTACATCAAGACTGCCGGCGGCGACGTTCGCGATGCCATGGTAAAACTCGAAGGAATGGTGCCTGAAAACCGCCAGTCAAATATCCAATCACAAGTTGGGGACACCTTCGGGACACTAAAACCGATTCCAAACGAAATGCCGGAATCGATCAATTGATGATGAGATTGGGGTTATGTTGGAGCCGACGAGCGGACTTGAACCGCTGACCTGCCGATTACGAATCGGCTGCTCTACCAACTGAGCTACGTCGGCTTGACCTCGATTCTAAATGCGCTTGCCCCACGGGTAAAGATCGCTAATCCTTAATATCTCCCGATCATGCGTGGTGTCTTCTCCGGACAAAGCGGAAAAATGAAAGTCAGAAGTTGGCAACTGATAAAGAATCAGCCGCAAAACGAAAAGGCCACCCGGCACAGGTGACCTTTTCTCAAGGGAGAATAGTTCCAACGGAGTTAAAAACCGTCAAAACTTTCTGGCAAAATCTTATGAGTCGAAAAAGGGGGGTGTCAAGAAATTTTTGGGAAATAAATATGTCTGTTTTCAATCACTTACGAAGGAGGTTAATAGCTTCGGAAAGTGCCTCATTTTGAGACGGAAGTCAGCCGGATCGGCGTTAACTGGCCTTGATTGAAGAGCTTACCGTTGAATCTTGAGCTCGCGACCTGTGGTCGGACAGGTGCAACGAGATGAATTCCATTCCTTCTGGACGATCGAATACTCTCTCCGGCAAAATGCGCTTCACGATGATTCGAATTCCACCGAAGGCAATTCCGGCAACCAGCGCCAGCCCCATTAAAATCCCGCAAAGCAGAATGATGTTCACTAACAAGTTGGCGAGATTGTCCTTCTTGTTGAATGAAGTGTTCTCATTCCATGTGACATCTGCATCGTAATTCACTGACGCTAGTAACGATGCCGCCTCGCTAGCGGATAGCGGACCCGACGCCACAACCACGATGGGTCCAGTTCGCTTGGTAAAAATCCGACCTGCGTCCCCAGGAGATGCGCCATCTGTCTTCGGTTGAGTGCCCGTCTGGGTGGCCGCATCAATCCGTCGCAAGTGTTCGGCGGCGATCTGTGGCGTCGGATAGGAAATCAGCATCAACGCTGCCTGTCCACCCGAGCTGTTGTAGTTGCCTAGCACAACTTCCGGGCCGGCTGCGAAGTCCACTAAAGCCGCTGGAAGGGGCGCGTTGATCTTCTCCAGGCCAACACCACCGACAACGTATTTCGCCGAATTTTTGACATAGGACTGGGCTGGCAGATAAGCCGGCAGACCGGGAAGATTCCGGGTGTTGCCTGGGGGCAACGGCAGAACGCTGGCTAACTCCCGTAGCTCGGCAGCCGACATTGCGGTCAGCTTGCCAAAATCCGCGTCAACCAAAATGTTTCCTCGATAAAAGAGCACGCGTTCATTCAAAGCTGCCCCTTGATCGCCTATCTTCTCGGTCAGCATCTGTGGCATTTTGTAAATGGTGAATGCCCCGTACGCACCGCTGGTGTCGCCGAAGCGCGCTGCCTTTAAACGAACCTTGCGACCGTCATCGCGAGTGTAAGTAGCGGTCGCCAAGTCGGTGAAGCCGTACTCCTTGAGCAGAGCAGAGTTCACGGAATCAGCCTGGGTGGGATCCTTACTCGTCTGGGCAGAACCGGCCATCTGCCATCCCCCGAACTGCTTGGGAAGAAGGGGAGAGGCCGACGAGTCCAAGCCGAAAGTGAGGCTGGACAAAACCAAAAAAGAACCCAAGATTGGAGTGAGTAGCTTCATCAAGACACACTGAATCCAACAATTCCTACATAATTAGACTACAGAGCTGCGGAGAAAGTTTCCAGGGCAACACAATGGAATGTCTTAAATGGCAGGGTTCTACTACTAACTCACTGGCTCGTAACTTTTTCAATGCGGCTGGCAACCTTCACCCCGCTCAATCCGCTCACGTACTTGGAAATGCCGCGGTAGAGCGATTCGGCGATGCGCTGGCGATATTCAGACGTTCTCAACCGGTGTTCGTCACCCGGGTTACTGACGAAGGAAATCTCCGCCAGAATCGAGGGCATGTTCGCCCCGATGAGCACAATGAACGGCGCTTTCCGCACACCCCGATCGCGGATGCCCGGACTCTTTGCCGCCAATCCGCGGTGCAGAGCGCGCTGCACGTCCGAAGCAAACTCGCGCGATTCTTCAATCTTTTCTTTGAGCGCGATCTTCTTCACTAAATCCTGCAATTCGTGAATCGACTTCTCCGACACCGCATTTTCCCGCGCCGCCACTTCCAGCGCATCCCTGGATGAAGTGAAGTTCAGGTAATAGGTTTCCACTCCACGCGCGTCGGGATCATCGCTCGCATTGGCATGGATGGAAACGAACAGGTCTGCCTGCTCCTGATTCGCAATAGCAGTTCTGGTCTCGAGGGGGATGAAAGTGTCATCCTTGCGCGTATACACCACCTCAGCCCCGAGGCGGGTTTCAAGCATTTGCCGAATTTCAAGCCCAGAGCGCGAATCAGGGAACGATCGCCAGCCGCGTTCGGCTGTGCTTCGTGGACATCGACTTCCGAAGCTGACGCTCTGCGAGTGTTCTTCAACGCTGACGGGGCTGGTGCCTTACTCTTTGCTTTCGCGGCCGGCTTGATTTCTGGCTGATCCACGATTGCCGCAGAGTCGTCTTCATCGTCGGCCTCAACGATCTTCCTCTTCGGAGCGGCGGTGCCAGTGACCACTGTCGACTGGTTCTCCTGTTCGCTCTTTTGACTCGCGGCCTCCTGCTTAGGCACCGCATGCTCGGCATCGGACCCGGCTACGCAAGAGGTCGACGGATCTTGGGTGTCGCAATGTTTCAGTGCTGCGATTTGCGTCTTCCTCAACGAGAGAGTTTTCGCGCCTGAAATTGCTTCCGCCTTGGTTTTTATACCCACCGCTGCGCGCCGAACATCATTACCGTGGACATCGATGATCAGCCGCGTCGGGTTCGGCAGAAGAAAGGCATCGTAATCCGACAAGTCCTCCACTTCGAGAACTACCCGGGTCTTTCCGCGCTGAAACTGTGCGATGCGAATTTTCTTAAGAAGACCATCGTCCACATCGAAAGTCTTGCCTACCAGCGTGGAAGCGAGCTTGGTATCGAGTAAATCGAAGAAAATGCGATTCGGACGATTGATGCGCTGCGACTCGAACTTAATGTCCTGCTCTAGATCGATCGCTACCCGTGTATAGTCAGGGGTTGACCAGTGCCGGATTCCGGTAACCCGCGCCAGCTTGACGCTAGTTGGGTCAGCGCTGCCGGCCTCTTCGTCATTATCTTCTTTACCTGACTGTCCCTTGGCAGAATCGCTATCCCCATCGCTCGAATCTTTGTCGCCCTTATCCTCGTGCGATTTCAGCGACGCATTCTGCACCGGCTCACTCAATTCCCGCCGTGCCTGCTCCGCCAAACGATGTTTTGGATAGCGTCGCAGGAACTCCTGGAACGACAAGCGTGCCCGGGCGGCATCTGCTAGATCATCTTTGTAAATTTCACCAATGGTGAAGAGGGCGTCGAAGCGATACTTGCTGCCGGGATACTCGCGCCGGAGGAATTGATACTGACGGATGGAAGAACGCAGAATGCCGTTGTCGCCAAAGCGGCGGCCCATCTCCACCATAAGTTCGGCTACGGCAACTACGCTGGGATCCGCCTTGGTGGAAATCGGGGCCCCATAGTAGATCCCGCGATAAGCCTCAATTACCTTTTCGTACTCACGCCGGGTTCGATCCTTGGCTGGGCGACCATTTAGCGCCTCGCGCATTTTGCCGGCGCTCACGAATCGGGTCTGCGCCCACGCCTCTGACCGATGAGCATTGGCATCTGCTGGAAATGCGAAAAGCGCCAGCCAGACTAGAGCCGCAGCCCAGCGCATCGCGGGATGGCTTCGATCCAAATTATTCAATTGGCTGGCCCGTAATCGCGTCGTTCAAATTACCAATGGCAAGAGGACGCTCATCAGTCCGTGTTGCTGATGTACAGAACGCCTCGGTCATCTCTCTTCACTCGCACCGGAGCACGCACCGGACTGCCCAGAATGCGGCCATCCCGTGTATCGCCATAGTAAAGCTGGGTGATCCGCTTTACGTAATTGCGTGTCTCTGCAAAGTGTGGCACGCCAGCACTGCGAGCCACCGCGCCCGCTCCAGCGTTGTATGCCGCAAGACTCAAGCTGACGTCACCACCGTAATTCTCCATCAGCATTTTCAGGTGACGAACTCCGGCATCCACATTCTGCTCCGGATCGAAGGGATTTGTGACCTTCAACTGCCGTGCGGTTTGCGGCATCAGCTGCATCAGCCCCATCGCGCCCTTGCGGGAGACCGCGTTGGGGTTGAAGTTGGATTCCACTTTGATCACCGCACGCACCAGGCTGGGATCCACGTTATGGCGCGAGGCCGCCTGATCGATTGCCGCTTCGATCTCCCGCTCGCTGAAGGCTCTTCCACGGACGAAGTTGGAAACGTGCGCCGAGCCGGAACCCTGGCCCAGATACTGGTTCACTTCGGCAGCCGCTGATTGAGCCGCGCGGACGTTGGCCGCCCGTACTGTTTTCCAGCGGTGTTCCGTCGCGCTCCAATACGCCAGCGAACTGCGCCGCCCTAAAGCAGCCGGTGTGCGCTTGGAGGGCATGATCTGTATCGAGTCATTCACGTAGATCTTGCGGCCACTGTCGTCGGTGGTCGGAGTAATCACGGTTGCAGCACTGCGAGCGCCAGGCTCTGCCTGAACATATGGCGTAGTGATAGAAAGGAAGGTCGCGATTACGGGACTAGCCATCAGGGCGAGTTTCAGGTTTTTTCGCATAGCCGGGTGCCATTCGACGCGGGCGCAGGAATACTCCTACGCCTCCTACCCGGAACCTGACGGAGAAAAACCCTAACCAGAGTGACTAGATTATAGGCTGCGCCTGCCGGGGGAGCAATCTATCCGAAGGGCTATCGAACCACCGAAGTAATCCTCGTAAGTCATTGGAATATATGACTTTCTTGTTATAGGTTACCTGAAACCGGACAGGCTGCGGGCTGCGGGGCGTAACTGGGCTCGCACGTTGCCGATCGTCTGACTATCGCCTCCTTCGATCCCTGTAGTACGCTGCCTTTTCGCTCCATGAATGACCTAACCCCTCAGCGCGAGACCCCCGATTCGCTGATGCTGTTCGGCTTCTGGTATCGCGCCTTGCCCGCTCAGGATATTGGCAACAATCAATTAAAAAAGGCAATGCTGCTGGAAATCCCATTAGTTGTGGGCCGCGACCGCCATAGGCACCCTTTCGCCTTGCAGGATGCTTGTCCGCATCGCGGGATGCCGCTTTCGTATGGCCGGTTTGACGGGCAACAATTGGAATGCAGTTATCACGGGTGGACCTTTGACGCCCACACCGGCCAATGCCAGCTCATTCCGTCGCTCACCGCCGATCAATCGCTGAAGGTTGACCGTATCTACGCCGGCAATTTCGCCTGCGAGGAGCATGATAACTACGTATGGGTGTTCGTCCCCGAACTTCCGCCAGCCGGTTCAGGTTTCACCAAAGCGGCGGAACCGCCGGTTCCTCCGCCCCGTGTTCCGACGTTCAGCGACCAGTACAAGATTGCGCATCTTTCCGCCGACCTGCCTTGCAGCGTGGACCACGGCATCATCGGCTTGATGGATCCAGCTCACGGCCCCTTTGTCCATCAGGCATGGTGGTGGCGGAGTCGCGATAGCATTCATGAGAAACAGAAAAAGTTCGAACCGATCCCCAACGGCTTCCGCATGAGCACCCACACACCCAGCTCAAACAGCGCGCCCTACAAGTTGCTCCGCCTTTATGCCAACGCTGACTCAATCACGACGACGATCGATTTTGTTCTTCCCAACCTTCGCGTTGAGACCATTTGCGCGGGCAAGTATTGGTTTTCCAGCCTCACTACGGTCACGCCAATCACCCGCGACCACTGCCGCATTGACGTAGTCGCTGCCTGGAACCTCTTCCGATGGTTGCCCTTTGGTTCTAGCCTGCTGAAGTTCGTCTTCGCCAAATTTGTCGAGCAAGATAGGCAGACTATGGAGAGACAATCCGAGGGCTTGAAACACAATCCGCACCTGATGCTGATCGACGATGCCGACCGCCCCGCCAAATGGTATTTCGCCCTGAAGGCAGCCCATCTGGAAGCTCGCCGAAGCGGAGGCGAAATGCGCCATCCCATGACCTCGCCAGTTACGCTGAAGTGGCGAAGCTAGAGCGCGATCGCCTTGCCAACGAAGTTTGTGACCAAGAACTGAGAACCAAGAACCAAAAACTGAAAACAAGAAACCGAAACCCGAAATCTGAAATGAAGATCTGAAATTCATAAATTGGAGATCCAAAATCGAAAATCGTACCTCGCATCACTCTCCGACCAGCCATTCCAACGCCTCTTCCCGGGTTTTAAAAGTCGGCAGCTCGCGTTGCGAGAAACTCTTGATGTTCTCGTAGAACACCTTGGGCAAACTTTCCGTTCCCACCCAAGCCGACCGCTTCAGATGAGGCCGATCGAAAACCGTGCCCTTTTTCAGAATGGTGATGGCCTCTCGATCAAACTCTGCCCCGGTGAAGTCCGCCAGCAGTAGCACCGACCCTTTTGGTTGGGCGGTCACAAATGAAGGCACCAGCGTGGAAATCTTTTTCAATTCGGCAACCTTGCAGTGGGAGAGGTCCACTAGCAAGATTCGCTTGCCCTGATGGCTGATGAACCGTATGCGGTCATCCATCACGCACCTCCCCAATCAACCGAAGCTTCCAAAAATCACTTCAACAACGCGTCCACAATGTCGTACACGCCCGCGAGCGCCGCATCCAGAGCCTCGGGACTCTTTCCACCCGCTTCCGCCATATCTGGACGTCCGCCGCCCGACCCGCCAACCTTCTGCGCCACCGGACCAATCACTTTACCCGCCTGCACCCGACTGGTCAGATCTTTCGTGACGCCCACGATGAGCGCGACTCTGCCGTCGGATGCCGAGCCTAGAACCACTACGCCGGATCCTAGCTTGTCGCGCAGTTGGTCCACCAGCGTACGCATCTGAACCCGCTCCAGATTATCTACGCGATGCGCCAGGACTTTCACCCCGCGCACATCCTTCACATTTTCATTCGCCGACGCTACGGTAGATGACGCCGACTTCATGCGTGCCTGATCCAGCTCCCGCTGCAGCCGCTTGATCTCGGCATCGCGCTTATCGATTTCGAGTTTCAACGCTTCCGCCGGAGAGTCCGCTTCACCCCGGCTCGCCAGGCTGGCAACAACGCCTTCGAGCCGGTGGTCTTCCTGAAAATGATGTAACGATCCCTCTCCAGTCACCGCCTCAATCCGTCGTACTCCAGAAGACACGCTGCCTTGTTTCAGAACTTTGATCAAGCCGATCTCGCCTGTAGCGCCGGTGTGGGTTCCGCCGCAGAGTTCCGTCGAGAAGTCGCCGATCTTGATGACGCGCACTTTGTCTCCATACTTCTCGCCGAACAGCGCCATGGCCTTGTACTCATTGATAGCCACATCAATCGGCACATTCTCGATCACTTCCACTTTCTCATTGCGCAAGACTTCCTTGTTGATCAAATCTTCGATGTCCTGCAACTCCTCGTCTTCCACGCCGGTGAAATGCGAAAAATCAAACCGCAGATGATTAGGCGCCACCAGAGACCCCGCCTGTTTCACATGCGTACCCAGAACTTCGCGTAACCCCGCATGCAGCAGATGTGTAGCCGTATGATTGCGCATTGTAGACTGCCGGATATCAGTATTGACGACTGCATCCACCTTGTCGCCCACGCGAATTGCCTGCTTGGCGATGACTTGATGGGCACGCACCCCCTGGATCGGCGAATAGCATCCCTTCACTTCGGCTACGACGGTGTTGTGATCATCGCTGTAGAGCCATCCCCGGTCGCCTACTTGTCCGCCGGATTCGGCATAAAACGGGGTGTGATCAAGGATTATTTCGCCTTCTTCGCTCGGCTTGAGTTCTTGCGTGCCTTGGCCCTTGCTGATGATGGCTAAGACTTCACAGTTTTCGGAACGAGTCTGACGGTAGCCTTCGAAGTCGGATTTCGGAAGTTGCTGGTACGCAGGATTGGCAGTCTGCTTCGCCGCGCCTTTCCAGGAAGCGCGAGCGCGATCCCTTTGCTCCGCCATGGCACGATCGAAGCCCGCCTGATCGAAATTCAACCCGGCATCGCGCACGGCATCCTGGATGAAGTCAAGTGGCAGACCAAAAGTGTCGTAGAGCTTGAATGCCTTTTCACCCGAATAAGAACTCGGACCTTTTCCGGGATCGGGGTGCCCTTCGAACATCGCGACACTGCGGCGAACGCGATCCGGCTTCCCAGACTCGGTCACCTCATTGCGTAGATGCTCTGCCCCCTCGTCAAATCGACGAGAGGCATACTCAATTTCTTCAAGATCGCCTGCCAACCTTTCAAGACCAATTTCCATAGTGTGATGAAACCTTCGTTCCTCCTCCGCAACGACCCGAATTACTTGCCCAGTAGCCGTTAGTTCCGGATACACGTCACACATCATCTTTTGAACTAGAATTACCATTTCCGTGAGCACAACCGGCCTCTTTTGGCCCAGCAACCAAGCGTGTCGCATTGCGCGACGCATGATCTTCCGCAGCACGTATCCGCGCCCTTCGTTTGAAGGCAGAACTCCATCTGCAATAAGAAAGGCAGTCGCGCGTGCATGGTCCGCTATTACGCGAAGAGAGGCCGCCGATTTCGATGTACCGGTCGAGGGCGCTGCCGAGCTTCGCTCGGGCTGGACCGGCGAGTCGCCTGTCCCTACATGGCCGGCGGCAGTTCCAGTCAACTCCGCTGCCCGCTTAATCAAGGGCACGAATAAATCCGTCTCATAATTCGAAATCTTCCCCTGCAGCACGGCCGCCAGCCGTTCCAACCCCGCCCCAGTATCAATCGACGGCTTGGGCAAGGGATTCAGCTTCCCCGAAGCGTCACGGTCGAACTGCATGAAGACCAAATTCCAAATCTCCACGTAGCGCCCGCATTCGCAGCCAAACTTGCAGTCGCTATGGCCCTGATCCGACGCCGCCGGTCCCATGTCGTAATGAATCTCGCTGGAAGGACCACAAGGCCCGGTATCGCCCATCTGCCAGAAGTTATCCTTGGCGCCGAACTCGAAGATGCGATCCTTGGACACACCTCGCGCGATCCACAAGTCATAAGCCTCCGAATCGCGCGGAACGCCGCCCTCGCCCTTGAAAATGGTCACAAACAATTTGTCTTTGGGAATCCCAAACCACTTTTCTGAAGTGATCAGTTCCCAGGCAAACGCAATCGCATCTTTCTTGAAGTAGTCTCCAAAGCTGAAATTCCCCAGCATCTCGAAAAATGTGTGATGCCGGTTGGTGAATCCCACATTTTCCAAATCATTATGCTTCCCGCCCGCCCGCACACATTTCTGCGACGAAGTCGCCCGCGAATAGTCGCGCTTTTCCAGTCCCAGAAAGACATCCTTGAACTGGTTCATCCCCGCATTGGTGAAGAGCAGCGTAGGATCGTTCGCCGGGACGAGCGACGAGGAGTGGACCTCCTTATGCCCATGCTGGAGGAAGTAGTCCAGAAACTTACGGCGAATTTGTGACCCTGTCAGCATTTTGGAGTAATTACAAGATTTGATTCTAAACCACCGCAGGAGAAGGCGAGGCGTTCGACCAGCCAGCCGATTTTTCTCTGTGAACCTCTGCGCCCTCTGTGGTTCAATCCGGCATTTCGTTTTCTAACTCGCTCAAGGTTGCCTCATCCACATCCCACTTCTTAAGAATGATAAAGATAGTCTTAAACGCAAAGCCAGCTCGCAGCAACTGCCGGAAAACACGTGCCGCCTGTTTCTGATTCTTGGGCTTTACCAGACGTTTACGCCGCAGATATTCTCGCGCCTGTTTCTCGTCGTTCACCTCATCGTAGGTATCCGCGACCGCCTTCTCGATCACTTCACCGTGGATGCCCTTGGTCTTCAAATCGGTAATCACCCGCATGCGCCCGAATCTCTCATTGTCCCGGCGAAAGGACGAGTACGCTGCCGCATACTTGGCGTCATTGAGGTATCCCCGATCCTTTAGCCGGCGAATCACCAGTTCAATTAAGGTTTGCCCGTATTCGGTTTCAGCTTCCACCTTCCTCCGCAACAGACGCTTCAGTTCCGCCGTCGACCGCATACGCCGTCCTAACGCGCCAACGGCGTACTGATACAACTCATCTTCGGATTCGGTTTTTCGCGGTCGTGGAAATGACATGCGGCTAGCTAGCTTAATTTTGAAGACCGGGATCGGGTGATGCCCGCACAGCTAGTCTGGACCTTCCGGCTGGCGCGGGCAAGGCCTTCCATTAGTTTGATTGGTCTTAAAAACAAAAAGGGCGCGTCATGGACGCGCCCAATTTAGGAGCCCTAACCTTCAGCGACCGGCGCCAAAGCCCGTGGATTGCATGGCGTTCCGCGAAATGTCGCTGGTGGACGAAATACCCTGCATACGCAGCTTGAAGTCGTCTGCATTGGACGCATTTTCCAGCGCCGTTTCGTAGTTGATCAAACCAGCCTGGAAAAGGTCCCACAATGACTGATCGAAGGTCTGCATACCGTACTGCGAAGTGCCCGCTGAAATAGCATCCCGCACCGAGCGCGTCTTCTCCGGCACCAGAATGCATTCCCGGATGTACGCCGTGTTAATCATCACTTCCACCGCGGGTACACGGCCGTCGCCGTCGCAACGCTTCACCAGGCGTTGACTAACGACTGCGCGCAGCACTGCCGCAAGCTGCAAGCGAATCTGCTTCTGCTCCGGCGGGGGAAATACCGCAATAATACGGTTAATGGTTTCCACCGCATCCAAAGTATGTAAAGTCGAGAAGACCATGTGGCCGGTCTCGGCCGCGTGTACGGCCGTGCCGATGGTTTCGATATCACGCATTTCGCCGACCAGAATCACGTCAGGATCCTGACGCAGCGAAGCTCGCAACGCCGAGGAGAAGGACGGCGTATCGACTTCCACCTCGCGTTGGTTCACGTACCCTTTCTTGTCGCGATGCAGAAATTCGATTGGGTCCTCGATGGTAATGATGTGTTCCGCACGGGTTGAATTGATCCGATCCACCATGGCTGCCAGGGTGGTTGATTTACCGGAGCCAGTCACTCCGGTGACCAGCACCAGCCCGCGTGGCATGTCGCAGATCTGCTCCACCACTTTGGGCAAATAGAGTTCGTCGAGTCCTCGGATCTTGGTTGGAATCACGCGCAGCACTAGTCCTACGTTGCCGCGCTGCTGGAAGACGTTCACACGGAATCGACCCAGTCCGGCGACACCGTAAGCCATGTCGATTTCCGTAGTTTCTTTAAACTTCTGCTTCTGCCGCGCCGACATCATGCTGAAGGCCATGGTTAGCATGTCCTCGGCGCTGACCCGCGCTTGATCGGTCAGCGGAACCAGTTCGCCATCGACGCGCAAATGTGGATAGTTGCCGACCTTGAGGTGCAAATCGGAAGCGCGCCGCTCCATGGCGATGCGAAGCAGATCATCGATATTCATTCGAGGGTTCCCCTGCGATCATCCCGTATCATCCTCCGAAACGTCACCTTGCCCAAGATGACCTAAGTAATGGAACAGTGGAGCGCCAACGACTTGGTTATGGCCTTCGGATATCCCAAAGGAGACTTGATTGACTTAGTCATATGACTTAGTCTATTTTTAAGGATATGGAAGTAAATATTCACGAAGCCAAGACCCACCTATCCCGCCTCTTGCAAAAGGTGGCAGAGGGTGAGGAAGTCACTATCGCGCGCGCGGGCGTGCCGGTAGCACGACTAGTCCCTGTCGAGGTCAAAAAAAATGTTCGTCCTCTGGGATTCGCTCGTGGCGAGATATGGGTGGCGGACGATTTTGATGCCCCATTGCCAGACGATCTTCTGGCAGCGTTCGAAGGTGACCTTGAAGGCACAGGGGCCGCCCGGCGCAAGCGAAAACGCAAATGAAGTATCTGGTTGATACGGTGGTGTGGCTGTGGAGTCTGGACTCAGTGGAGCGCTTGGGTAGGGAAGGCCGCGAGATTCTGGAAAACGGGCGGGAAGAGATTTACCTTTCGGCTGCTAGTTGCTGGGAACTGAGCATTAAAATGCGGCTGGGTAAGCTGAATTTCCCCGGCCCCCCCGCACACTACGTGCCGAAATTCATGGCCAAGCAGGGTCTCCGTCCGCTTCCAGTGACCCACAGCCATGCCGCAAAGGTTTACGACCTTCCTGCGCACCACCATGACCCTTTTGACCGGCTGCTTATTGCTCAGTCAGTGATCGAAGAGATGGTGATCCTCACCAGCGATCGTGCCTTCGAGAAATACCCGGTCCAGTTGGTTTGGTGCGGCTGAAAAAATCAAAGCCTGGAAGTACGTGCGACTACGCGCTTCCGTTCAGGCCTGCATGTCATGATCAAACGCTGACTGGCTGCTTGGTTCCGACCGGCACCGCGGTCAGCCAACCAAATCGGTCAGTTTTCTCGCCGCGAATAATGGCATAGAACTCTTTCTGGATCGCCCGTGTAATGGGACCTACCACGCCCTTGCCGACGCTGATCTTATCCACCGAACGAATTGCAGTGACTTCCGCCGCCGTACCTGTGAAGAAAGCCTCGTCGGCGATATACAGCATTTCGCGTGGGATCACCTGCTCGACCACCGGAATGCCCAGGTCACGGGCAATCTGCATCGCCGAATCGCGAGTGATTCCCGGCAACACGGAGTTTCCCAGTGGTGCGGTTTGCAGGGTACCGTTACGAACTACGAAAATATTCTCGCCTGAGCCTTCGCTCACGTAGCCGTTGGTGTCCAGTGCAATGCCCTCGACGTAGCCATTGACGATGGCTTCCATCTTGATCAGCTGCGAATTCATGTAGTTCGCGCCCGATTTAGCGATCGCTGGCAGGGTGTTGGGCGCCAGCCGCGTCCAGGACGAAACGCAGACGTCTACGCCATGCTCGGCATCACTGCTTAGATATTTCCCCCAAGGATAGTTGCAGATGTAGACCTCGGTAGGCGAATTGAACGGATTGACGCCTGCCTCGCCATAACCGCGCAGTATGATCGGCCGGATATAGCAGGGCCACACACCGTTGTTTCTCACCACGTCGACTACAGCAGAAACCAGCTCATCCCGTGTGTAGTCCACGTCAATGCGATAGATTTTAGCGGAGTCCAGCAAACGCTGCATATGCTCGCTAGCGCGGAAAATCGCCGGCCCCTTGGGAAGCGAGTAGCAGCGCACCCCCTCAAATACTGAGGAGCCGTAATTCACTACGTGCGACATGACGTGCAATTGCGCTTCGTCCCAGGGGATGAGCTTGCCGTTGTGCCAGATTTTTTCCGTCTTCTGAATCGCCATGCGGACTCCTTAGGAAGATTGATTCATCGGTGCGACTGAGGGATGCGATTTCTTCTGCTAAGTTTGTTTTCGTCGGCAACCCTGCAAGTTTTAGAGCGCCCTTCGAAAACCTGCCGGGCAGGCAAAGCAGATGAATTGACGCAATTATAGCTGAGGCAACTTAGGGCACGCGGAGCGTTTACCGGGCGCTCGAATGCGGTCACTTGTTCAATCTATTGTGATGACAACGCAGGTTTAGGCGTTAGTTCAGCATGAGTCGTTCCAGGCAATTCATCCCCTCGGAAGTACTTTCCCTTGACCACTTGCATCTCCGGCATGGCTGCATAAGGTTTGCTGTAGTCATTACTCGCATTCCAGAAGAGAAATCCAATGCCACCTTTGTTTTTAGCCGTCAATACCTGAACTTCGATATATTTCGGCGAATAGGTCTTGGTTCTCCAGCGAAAAGCCTGCAGCCAGGGACGAATTACCACGCCGCTGCCTTGGGTGATCTTCTCAAAGCGCTCCATCGACTCGCCGATGAAATGTTCAGGCGCATCGCCGGGGTGTGCGATCCCGTCCATCCCGAAGAAATGTGAAGGGTAGATCATGGGTGAGAGGACGTCGCAATACTTGGCCATCCCGACGATATCCTGCCCCGTGTGAGCCAGGTCCACCGGCCGCTGCCATGCCATGATGCCGAACACATCAAGCGACAACAGCACACCGGTGGGATGTAGCTCGGCATAGGCATGTTTCAGGAAGTCAGTAATCACATCAGTTCTGTGCCATTCAGGATGCTGGGTTTGGAACACAAAGCCGGCATCCTTTTGGTCGCCTTCGGCAGGGAATCGGACGTAATCGAACTGGATCTCATCTGCACCTGACTCGGCCGCCTTCTTGGCCAGGGCGATGTCATACTCCTGCACCTTGGGCTGAGAAGGATCAGTCCACACCAGCTTGCCATTTTCGCGCCAGGCTTGCCCCGAGCGCTTTGACTTCACTGCCAGCTCCGGATGCGTAACTACCAGGCGCTCATCGCGGAAAATGGCGACCCGGGCAATGGCATGCATACCCTGGGAATGCAGAAAACGGGTGAACTTGGGCAGGTCATGAATAGGCGCACGATGCGACCCCGCCAGAGGATGGTCAAACGCTATATTGATGGACCCGTCGCTGTCCTTCACATCGAAGACCACCGCGTTGCCCCCCAGCTCGCGCCAGCGCCGGATAATACGCAATCCGCGGTCGCTTGCCGCCATCACTCCGGTCAGATATACCGCGCGCACTTCAAAGTCGCGGGCCACCGGAATGGCTTTTTCCACGATCGGCGCGTCCAGGATTCCAGGAATGACTACTTGCTGCCCGGTTTTCAGAAACACCGTACGTGGCTCTCCATTTAACATGCGGATAGCTTCAGCCAACGCACCAGAAGTCAGGTATGAAGTCTGAGACAGATATCGATGTGCGACTGAAGTAATACTGTCCCCACGCTTCGCCACATACAGTTGACTACCCGGAGGCGCAACAACCAGCGCCGCACTATCGGGAGCTTGCGGGCTACCCGGCGTGGGAGTTTTGGAGGTGCGAATGAATTGTGATGCCTGCGCAACTTGCGCAGCAGCAGATGACTCGGCTGAGCTTCGCCACATTGCGAAGCCCAAGAAAAAGAAGATCAAAACCGTCAGTAGAATTGAGCCGGAACGCCGCAAGTTTTTCTCCATGAACGAGATGTTCCGATTATGCTAGCCGGGTCGAAACTCAGATGCCAGTTACGTCCGTCCAGTCCCGAGCGGTTGGATTCTACCTTGGTTCGACGCTAGGGAATGCTCCTGGGTGCGCAAACAATTTCCGTTTACACGATTTCACCTCGGAATGTAAGTGTCTCTCTTTTCACGCTATCGGCATCTAAGCCTTGCAGGAAAGAAGGAATGGGCAGTTCGCACAAGGATGGCGAGTCACTTGCACTAAGGCACGATGGCTGGCAACAGCAAATGACAAAATTTGTCAGCCCCCGGGAAAAAGTTGGACGCGCTCTCCCAGGAAGCAATGAAGGCCCAAGAAAGGGAAAGAAGGGCCAGACCCTATGAAAACCATGCTGAGCACCGTGCTCGACCCCACCCGTCGTAGCAACGATGCCCGAGACTTTGAGAGTGCATTGCGACGCAAGATCGTCGGCCAGGACCAGGCCATCGAGAAAGTCGCCGAGATTTATCAGATGTTCCTGGCCGGCCTTAATCCGCCTGGACGTCCAGTAGGCAACCTGCTGTTCCTGGGGCCCACCGGATCAGGAAAAACCCGTGTCGTGGAAGCCATGGCCGAGTCGTTATTCGGCGATCCGCGCGCCTGTATCAAGATTGATTGTGCCGAGTTTCAGCATTCGCACGAAATCGCCAAATTGATCGGCTCGCCTCCGGGATATCTCGGACACCGCGAGACTCACCCGCTGCTCACCCAGGAAGCGCTCAACCAGTGGCATACCGAAAAGCTAAAGCTCTCGATCCTTCTGTTTGACGAAATTGAGAAAGCTTCCGACGCGCTCTGGCAATTACTGCTCGGCATCCTGGATAAAGCTACCTTGACCCTGGGCGATAACCGGCGGGTAGATCTGTCGCAGTGCATCATCATCATGACGTCGAATCTGGGCGCCTGCGAGATGAGCAACCTGGTCGACGGCGGACTTGGTTTCGCGCATAAACCCACGGAAGTGGATGCCAGCCTGGATGAGAAAATTAATCGCACCGCGATCGAAGCGGCTCGACGGAAATTCACTCCTGAGTTCATGAACCGCATCGACAAAGCGGTGGTGTTCAAGACTCTGCGTCCCGAGCACCTGGAACAGATTCTGGAAATCGAGTTGGGCATGGTGCAGCAACGTATCCTCATGGCAACTGCCGCCAATCAATTCGTGTTTAGCTGCACCGCGAAAGTGAAGACTTTCCTCTTGCACGAAGGCACGGATCCGAAATATGGTGCGCGGCACTTGAAACGTGCCATTGAGCGCCACGTAGTCTTCCAACTGGCAAACCTTGTGGCTACATCACAGGTAAGGTTGGGAGATTTTATTCGCATCGATTTGAGCCCCGAAGGCCGTCTCACATTCGTGAAAGAAGCCGAGAACGCAATGGTTCCCATGCTTCTGGAACGTTATGGAGCCGCTGCCGGAGCGCCTCCCATGGCCCGCGCCGCCCGCACCGCCGCCAATCGCCGCGAGTTTGGTGCAACCGGGACCCTGGACAAGTAACCCTCACGCGCACTTAGT